>Ga0209164_1003627_pt1 | contig 14490 bp, 11 predicted proteins | sample MTBNYHSulfiMetaG_FD_187458 | JGI IMG/M metagenome (GOLD analysis project Ga0209164, IMG submission 187458) | Enrichment culture microbial communities from rom New York Harbor, USA that are MTBE-degrading - MTBE-NYH (New York Harbor Sulfidogenic)... | ecosystem: Environmental > Aquatic > Marine >...
TCTGGCGATAATGCTGTTTTTCAATTCGTCAGGATATTGTTTCATGAACCCCTCTTTACAGGATCGCCCCTCCTTTGTTCAAACAAAACCCGTCACCGGGAGGCGACATCTATCCTGACACAGGGGGGTGTCAAGGAGCGGCGGCGCTGTGTTCAACGGCCGTCTTATACCAAACCGGAACTGCTGGCCACAGGTCCCAACCAGGTATGGTCCTGGGATATCACCAAACTGAAAAACACCGTCAAATGGACCTACTTTTACCTGTACGTGATCATCGATATCTTCAGCCGTTACGTGGTCGGTTGGATGGTGGCCGACCGTGAGCAGGCCGCCTTGGCCAAGCGGTTGATCGCCCAATCATGCACCACCCAGAATATTGTCTCCGACCAGTTGATCCTGCACGCAGACAGAGGATCGAGCATGATGTCTAAATCTGTGGCCGAACTACTCGTAGATCTTGGGGTGATCAAATCCCATAGTCGGCCGCACGTCAGTGATGACAACCCGTTTTCAGAGGCGCAGTTCAAAACCTTAAAGTACTGCCCGCAGTTTCCTGAACGCTTCGGCTCGATCCAGGACGCCAGAGCCTTTTGCAAGGACTTTTTCACCTGGTACAACCATGAACACCATCACACCGGTATTGGCCTCATGACGCCGGCCCAAGTTCACTATGGCCTTGCCGATCAAATATACGAAAACCGCAGCCAGGTGCTTCAGCAGGCTTATCAACTTCACCCGAAGCGCTTCAAAAACCAGCCTCCTCGACCGCCGCGACTGGCAGAGGCGATCTGGATTAACAAACCCAGAACGGAGAAGAGCGAAGAATCAGAGCTTAATTTCCCGGAAAAGGTGTCTCATTTTCATTGACATATTCCGGAAGTACTAAACGACGCCATTGATCACCCCCCCAAGCAAGTCCGGTTGCCATCCCAAGGAAATCTCCTGAATCAAATAGTCGCGATAGCGCAAGCGAGCTTGTGTTAGCCGGTTATCAAAATGTATAAGACCTCTGAAACTGCCTGCCAGTCATTGCTCATTTTTCCTGCAACATAGCTGTGTCCTGACAAACGATACCTATCCAGTTCATCAATATTTTTCACCAATCCAGCCCTTAACGGATTCAAATGGATATAGCGGACCAGCTCTATTAAGTAGGCATCCTTCTGGCACAAAATCGATTTGTATCTGTTCTGAAACAGGTGACCGCTGCGGCGATGACGGCGGTTATGTCCAACAGCATAGCCCGTCATAAGGCGACGCATGACAGTGGACACGGGCGCAGCGCCGGTCTGGAGCAGGAGATGAAAGTGATTAGGGATCAGCGCCCAGGCAAAACACCAGGCTTCACTTTCTGTCAAAACTTTGCCAAGCCGATGGACAAAATCGTCGCCATCCTGATCGTCGCGAAATATGATTCTGCGCTCAATTCCCCTCGCAATGATGTGGTGCACCGCACCCGGGCGTCTATTCTGGCTTTTCTTGGCATGCCGTATCGATAGCACTGTGTGAAAGTGTTGTAAATATAGAAATATGAAGGGCGTCCCCTTAATTGGTTCGAATTTTTCCCTTGAATGTGCAGTTTTGGGGCATTCAGTGTTGGCGAGCCATGTGGTACACCTACTTTCCTAAGATCCAATAAGGCGACATTTACAATCATATCTGGGAACTAGATATTAAAATCCGAAAACTTCTATGGGTCCGGCAAAAGCGGCATTCAAATTGCTAAACTGCTGGGAAAGGATGCGTGGCAAGCGCTGAAAAGCCTTAAAACCTCGAGACCTAGTTGAATGGAAAAATGAAGCCACAAAAATTATCTGTAACCCCAATCACAACAGTAATTGCCCTTTTCATCATCTTAATCGCATGTTCATCAGTGGCTGGCGCAGCACAAGTCACCCTCGCATGGGATTCAAACAACCCAACACCCGATGGCTACAGAGTCTACAGTCGTGTGGAAGGAAGAACTTACAACTACAGCTCGCCCGCCTGGACCGGTGCCACCACAACGGCAACCATCGCCAACCTTGCGGACAACACAACTTACTATTGTGTCGTGCGTGCCTATGTTGGCAGCGAGGAAAGCGGCAATTCCAACGAGGTCAAAATCAGCCCCCAGACCTCAAGCACGTCCTCATCCACTAGCGACACGACCAACAGCAGCGACAGCACCTCTTCTAGCAGCACCTCATCGAACATTACCGACAGCACCACTGCCGATTCCGGTACCACTTCCAATAATAGCGCGGTGATCGTGCTTGACGATGGGGACACAGGCACCATCGCATCAGGAAACTGGTTAGTTTCAAGCAGAACAAATGCCTATGGTTCACAGTCTCTCTACAGCAAAGATACAAACGGACACTACACCTTCGCGTCTGAGCTTTCAGGTCGCTACGAGGTCTCCATCTGGTGGACCGATTACTACTCTCGATGCGCCAGTGTACCAATCTATATTTACGATGACAACGTCCTGTTGAAAACATTCTACTTGGACCAACGTACAAATGGAGGCCTGTGGAATATTCTTGGCAGCTTCCAATTTTCCGGTATGGCTCGAGTCGTGGTCGCTTCCCGCGACAGCAATTGCAGCACATGCGCCGACGCGGTCGAATTCAGCTTCGATCCCGACGATGACGGTATGCTTGAAGAAGACGAGATCATTATCGACAATACCGATCCGGCATTCAGCACCGGTCCCAAGCCATGGTCGAGTTCCAAATTTTCGCCCGGCGGTTATAACACCACCTATCAATACGCCCCGCCAGGCGACGGCACCGGCTGGGCCAGTTGGATATTTAATCCTGAAAGGTCAGGAGACTACACTATTTATGCACACTGGACAGAGGCCGACAACCGCTCCAAAACAGCCCCCTACACCATTATCAATAATGGAACAGAAATTTCCGTCACCGTGGATCAGACCATCGACGGCGGCAAGTTCGTATCCTTGGGAACCTACTGGATAGACGCAGGCCCTGTGGAGGTAGTACTAAACGACGCCATTGATGGGTATGTGGTTGCCGATGCAGTGAAATTAACGTACCGAGGTTCCGGTGTGGCCAATCCGGCGACCGAAGATAACACCGACCCAGATTTTTCAACCATGACTGTGGACAACACCGACCCAGACTTTTCGACCCTGGGTGCCTGGTCGTCTTCCTCGTTCACACCGGGTTATGCAGGCAGCGATTATCACTTCGCGAGTCCAGGCAGCGGTGGAAAAGCCGCGACCTGGCAGTTTTCAATTCCTGAAGCAGGTCTATATGATATTCGTGCCCAGTGGTCCGCGTATTCAAACCGGTCGCCGGGGGCCGCCTATACGATCGTGAACAACGGTGTTACCCTCGGCATTGAAACAGCCGATCAGACCGTCGATGGCGGCCAGCTCAACTCACTGGGTGCCCATTATCTGCAGCCAGGGTCCTTGGAGGTAGTGCTCAAAGATAACCCCGATGGATATGTCGTCGCCGATATTGTGCAAGTCGTTCGAGAGTAACGATACCTGATATTTCAACGACAGGGGCCGCCCTCGCAGGAAGGCGGCCCCTTGAAAAATCAATACACCCAATAGGCCGTTTCAGAATTTCCTTTTTGATTTCGTTTCCACTTGCGCCAAATTTGTTAACATATCGTACCGGCTTTCCATGCTGTTTTTCAACAATTTAAATAGCTCCAGCACCACAGCGTCCTTCGCATCGCGAACATTCAACATGGAATGTAGGCGCTTATCAAGGTTTTTGAGCATCGTTTCGAGATTGTGAATTCGGGCCTCCAATGCATCCACGCGCTCATCGGAAACGCCTTGGCCTTGGGGCATGGCTTCTGCCGTGGCAGAAGAAACACCGCTCTCCTCTGCGGTTTCATTGAAGAAAATAGCGCCACTGCTCCGTTCCCGAATCACATCGTCGACGATCGCTTTGTCAATCTTCTTCTTATTATCTGCGTACCCAAAAACCAGCGCAGCATCGCATAACATATTAATTACGCGTGGGATACCCTTGGAATAAGATGCAATCGTCCCAATGGCCCGATCATCAAACAAGTCAGGGTCCTTTGCGCCAGCGACACTTAGACGGTATTTAATATACTGTTCAGTTTCAGAATTTGTAAGACCGCTTAAATGGCAATAGACCGTGATTCGTTGAACGAATTGCTTGAGACGATTATCCTGCAACCGCAACTTCAGCTCCGGCTGCCCTGCCAGTATGATCTGTATGAGATGGTGTTTTTCAGCTTCAAGATTTGACAACATCCGAATTTCTTCGAGTGTTTTTATGGATAAATTTTGCGCCTCGTCAAAGATTAGAATCACTCTTTTGGATTGCGAATATTTTTCGATCAAGAAATCCTGAAACTGGTTCAGCATCTCATCCCTGTCCAAGCCTTCGGTATTCAGCTCGAACTCCCTGCAAATGCTCTTGATGACCAAGTTGGGCGCAATATACGTATTGTTGATCAAACCAAGCTCGAATCCTGAAAGAGATTTAGAAATGAGGTAGTTAATCAAGGTAGTCTTCCCGGAGCCCACTTCCCCGGTAATAACGACAAAGCCCTTATTTTCGGAAATAGCGTAATCCAGGTGGGCGAAAATATTTTCATGACCAGAACTCATGTATAAATAGTCCGGATCGGGCAAAAGGTTGAACGGCTTTTCTTTAAACCCATAGAAGGATTCATACATAGGGCAATTTACTCTTAATTCTGGGAATTCTCATCCCCTTTGAACTTGTTTAAAACAACTCCCAGCAAGGGTTTGTCCTTGTATAACCCGATGGCTTTTTTGAGCTCTTCGACCGTCGTTCGTTGGTTTTCCACAACAAACAAAACACCGTCGACCAAATGGGAAAAGCCCAAGGGATCCACGCACGACAGCGAAGCAGGGCAATCAAATATAATAACCCGCTGATTGCCGTAGCGGGATTTAAGTTCTTTAATTAGGTATTCCATTCGCGGCGAACTGAGCAGTTCGGCAGAGTTAGGGGCTCTTTTCCCTGCTGGTATAATCGTCAGCTTGTTAATCCCAGGATTCAAGATGATTTCGCTCAAATCAGCGCTGCCCGCCAGATAATCTACCAATCCTTTTTCAGGAAAAAGGCCGAAAAAATCACTGGCGAAATCCTGATGCCGGTGCCATGGGTTTCGCAAATCCGCATCAATGACCATGGCAGTGAGATCGTGCTCACGAGCAATGCTGATCCCCAGATTGATGGAAGTCCACGTTTTGCCTTCGCCTGGATGTGCACTGGTAACAATCAGACAGTTGCCCGCAAGTTTGTCGAGCTTTTTTAACAACAGTCCTTTCGCCAGATCGATGTGATCCGTAATTCTTGTATTTTTAAATAACGAAAACAGCTTGTTCCTTCTCAACACCTCAGGATCAATATTATACACCCGTGTCTGCTTGTACTCTACGTCCAATTCCTTGCGTAGCAGTGTTCCGTCCGATGCTCGCATTGGAACGTCAGTATCGCTATCCGGGCGGTTATCCCACGCGCCGGGATCCGCCGTTTGCGGGTCACGACTTTCCTTTGCTTTAAGAAGTGCCTTTTTTATCTTGCTCATAATTTTATTTTCCGTATCAAATAGATGCCAGTCGTTCTATGATGATAGAAATGAGTTCACCCAGTGGCAGAAGCAATTGGTCAACTGCCACCAGGACCACAATCAGCAACCCCAGGCAACTTGCGCTATAAAACAGCCACTTGAACCTCTGCTGACGAAGTTCTTCCGGTGTAGATGTGTAAGGGAGGACCGCCAGCAGATCAACACCTTCAAACTCCCTGAAATCTTCACTTCCCTTGACCGTATGATCCGTCGTTTCTCGAAACGCCGCGCCAGCAAGCCCGGCACCGGTAGCCAACACAAACCCTAACAGCATGATGGCCAATCGGTTCGGTTTGGCCGGCTGCGTGGGTACGAAGGCGCGATCGGTAATAGTAAAGTGCTCACCTTGACGCTGGATTTCCATCTCCTGCGCTACGCGCGCCTGAAGCAATTTCCCTGCAATATCATCGTAGCGTGCCTTCGCGCTCTGGTAATCCATCGTCAGCTCATTGAACTCTCTTTCCACGATCGGGGCATTTTCCACTCTTCGCTGGTAGTCTTCAATCAATTCCCTTGTCCTGGAAAGGTCGTCCTTCAAATTGTTGATTTCCAGATCGGTCGAAACAACTTGCGTATAAAGGTTAATGTAAGCCGGATTGTCCGGCCTTTCATTGGCATAATTCGTCATGGCGCTCTTGCTTATCTGCGCGTCGACTCCTTTGGCCGATTCATCGATCTGCCTGGACAGCGCGATCACATCCGGATGCTTGGCGCCTTTGCTTCCCTTCAGTTCCTTCAACTCGTTGCGCAACGCGTTCAGTTGCTTCATTTGTGCGACGGTCGTGTCGACTTGCCCGGTCAGCCTTTCCAACTCGCTGATTTCACTTTTCAACTTCCTTACGTCGGGATGCTTTTCCGAAAGACGGGATTGCGCTCGTATCAGCTCCAGCCGCAACGTCTTGAGGCGCTCCTGCGGATTGCTGGCCACTTGGCCGGATTCGGTCTCGATCGGCCTCAAAGGATCGATGCTGGCCAACTGGCCGCGCAGATAGATCTTACGATCCTCCAGAGACCGGATGCGCACATCGATCTGTTCCGCTTCCCGCTCCAAACGCTGCAGCGTGCTCGCATTGACCGCCGAACTCTCCGGCAGTTCTCCAATGTGGCCCTGTTTGAAATCGCTGATTTTGTTCTCGTGTTCGTCGATCACCTTTTTCAGGTTGTCCATTTCCTTCTGCAAGAAACCGGTGGTCGCAGCGGCCTGTTTTTCCCTGGATTCAGTCTCCTTGGCCAAGTACAGGTGTGAGAGCCGGTCCGTCACTGCGTATGCTTTTTGCGGATCCTCATTCTCGTAAGACAGATTGAAAGCAGCCGTGTAAGACTTGACCCCCACCTTGGAACTGATTGGTTCGACCTGCACCGATTCTTTCATTTTTTGAACCGCCGCGCCCAGATTATCATCTTTCCGATATTCAGAATAAAGATCTAACTCTTCGATCATCTCCTTCAAAACACTGTACCGGATGATTTCCCGCGTAATCATCTCCAACCGCTGCTCCGGGTAGGACGTAATGGTGGACTTGACATACTCGTCGGGAATCTGCTGACCTTCAATCAAGATGACGGCCTGGGACCGATAAATCGGCGGCAGCGCCAAGGCTAGTGCAACGGCTATTATCATGATCAGAGAAAAGATCTGGAGGAACAGTTTTGCCCTCCTGCGTACAATGCCCTTGATCTCGTTGACAGACAATCTATTTTCCATCGGTCACATCCAAAAACGTTGAACAGTTATTGTATAGGGAACTTCAGCCTGATACCGGCCCAGATTCGATTTCGTTCCGCGCGCGGTTCGTCTTCAATGTCGTGCCAGTAATTTTGAGAATAATCATACGCGACAAAAATCGAATGGTTTTTCGTCAGATTATAAAACAGCTCCGCACCGCCCCTGTAATACTCTGTCGTTTCTTCGAAAGCGCTTTCTTCACCGTCCGTGTAGTAATACCATCCCTCCAGCACCATGCCGGCGCGCTCGGTGAAATTCCATATCCAGCGCGGCATCACTCTCGTCACCTCTACCAGAGCACCCTCAGCCGTGTTACGCAGGTCGTGCCGAATCTCGATCGAAAAGCTGGCCGTTTGGAAAAAGTAGGTTATTTTAAGGTCCGCCAGACCACCCCAGTTCCTTTCCGTTTCATCGTCCAGCGAACTTTCATGCTCAGTATAACGGGCTCCCGCGGACATTTTGATAATCAAACGTTCGGTCACTTCGTGATCCCACCCGAGCCTGAACGTGAGGCTTTCAGACGTACCGGTGTCCGAATCGCGGTAGGCATACCCAGGTATAATATAAACCGTGTCAACCTGTGTCGCCAAATCCCACCCCAAAGGCAAATTGATATCCCAGGCCGAGTAATCGACATAGGCATCAGAGTCATAACTTACCCAATCATAATGCCCCAACAACCCGATTTTCATGCGTTCCGTCAAATAAAAACTGGGGGCCATCATGGCATAATGACTCGTTCGGTCTTCCCTGGAAGAGACGCGGCCCGTTTCCAACACCTCAGAATCAAGCGTGCTGTCCTCTATAAACCTGTATTCAGCTATCAGGGTGGAGCGTTCTGTAAATTTCTGCTCCCCTCTGAAATTGAAACGGTACACCTCATCATCCAAATCATCCTCGTCCACGTACCGCCGGAAATCCACGCCTCCCCGAGCGGAAATTTTCGTCCGTTCGTAATTGTAATTAAGTTGCAAAGCCGGGCTTATGATGTAAATGTAATCGTCTTTTGTTTCTGACCTTGCGAAATCGACATTGTCGTCATAGACACCTTCAAGATCAATCATTGGCGTCCACGTGGTAGCAGCACGCACAGAGCCACAAGGCGATAGAGCAATCAATGCCATACTAGCGGCAAAAACCAAGTACAACATTCGCAACATGAGATTTCTTCCCCTTGACGCCAAATTCGTCTTTTGAATGTCCATTCTTCCATCCTTTATACGATTAAAGTTCTGATCTCAGAACATCCGACTCCAAGAGAATTTTCCCAACCCCTAATCAAGAGCCGCCAGGCCATTACATAATTATGGTACCACCACAACGTCTCCACGCAAAAGCAGAATATTTTGCTCGAGGTTGTATCCCTTCAGTACCTCACTATAATTAAAAGGGATTTTAACTGCGGCCCCACTTCCGGAGACCTGCCTCAATATATGGATATTTTTCTCCGACGCGTAAGGATTCAAACCTCCGGCCATTGCCAGGATCTGCATGACATTGGTGTTTAACGAGATGGGATATATGCCCGCATTTTTAACCTTGCCGATTACATACGCTCGCAGGCTTTCGAACTCTTTTATGATTACCGTGACAGTGGCATCGGGAATATACTCGCTGAGCCGTTTAGTGATTGCCTTCCTCAAGTCAGCCACGGTCAAGCCAATGGCATTGACATCACCAACAAGTGGAAAAGAAAGGATCCCATCCGGCGGAACCACCACTTCGCGACTCAAGCTTTCATCCCGCCATACCGAAATTTCCAGTGTGTCGCCCGGCCCAATCGTATAAACCAGATCCGCCGCCGAAACTTCACAAACCACCAGCAACGAAACAACACACATACTGGCGGCCAAAAGGCGCCAAAAACTAAATCTTTTTGTCTGAATCATACTTTTCGTCCTTTTTACCCATAAGATGTTTTGAAACAGTTTCCGACAACACCTTAACCACCACTAATTAAGGTCGAAATAGACCCTATCCAGTATCCAATTGTCAAGTATTTGGTCGGAACAGGAAGCCTTGGTTTCCGGCTGGCCGATATTGGCGAAAAATGTGAGTCACGGGACGCTATATTCTTGGTGTGAGGTAGGTCATACGCTCTGTAAGGGGGCCGTGTGGCCCCCACTCGTGAATATGATGTGAAATTTTGACGGCTCCGTAGTAAGTCTGAAATTCGCATTAACCATCATCCCGGCGAAAACCGGGATCCAGTGGTTTCAATGGGTTCTGGACGCCGGATCAGGTCAGGCATGACACGCCTCTGCTACTTATTACGAATCCATCAAACTTTAGATTTACATCGAAGGGAACAATGAATTTGTTTGAATCGAAAATGCACTGGTAGGTCACTGCATTACAATCTCACCCCGGCAACTATCGGCATATTGAGAAGCGCCATCCGGGTTATTACTCAGCTGTCTGTTTTGCTCCTTAGAGCGACGATACCCATGACTGCTATAAATAAGGTTAAGATGGTTGTCCTGGAAAAAATTGAGTTGTTGGTGGCTGATTGCTCTTCGGATCTCTGGTTTTCCTCAATTTTTCCGCTTTCAACAATTTTCTTGACAGCATCACTGGGAATAATCAGCTCGCTTTGATAACCGACCAAGCTATTAGTCCCCAGAAGGCTTACAATAACAGCAGCTACCACAATGATGATGTAATGCGTTTTCATAATTCTATCTGAAATCGAATAAAAATAGTTGGAAGCCTTGGAATGAATAATTGTCCTATGGTTAAGCAAATATAATGCCATTTTGTAAATAAAATTTTTTACAATATTTTCAGTGGGTTTTATTTTTTAAATAACGAGATGATTTATTTTCTTCACAGTATTGCTAATTAACTATGCAATAACCTACATAATTGAAGCTGAAATTGGGTAACTAGTTTCACACCACAGACACCAAATTCATTGAAATAGAAATTAAATTGCCCCCTTGCGCTTCAACACCACATAAACAGTTTTAAATAGAATTTTCAGATCATCCTGAAAACGCCAGTTGTCCAAGTAACGGCAATCCAGCGCCACCACCCGGTCAAAATCTTTAATTTGGTTGCGCCCAGACACCTGCCAGAGCCCTGTGATTCCGGGTTTTGCGGAAAGTCGTTTAAGGTGATCTGGCAAATAGGTCTTAACCTCATCCACGGTTGGCGGGCGTGTTCCGACCAGGCTCATTTCGCCCTTCAGCACATTTAAAAATTGAGGAAATTCATCCAGGGACATGATCCGCAAAAATCTGCCCACCCGCGTAATGCGCGGGTCATTCTGCAATTTGAACATGTTGCCGGTCATCTCGTTATTGGCGATCAGCCCTTGTTTTTTCTCTTCAGCATTCTCGTACATGGAACGAAATTTATAAAGTTCAAAAATCCTTCCATGTTGCCCCACACGCTTTTGCTTGAAAATAACCGGTCCCTTGGAATCCAGTTTAATGGCCAGACCGATAAACGGATACATTGCAAACAAAAGGAGCGTTCCGACTAACCCGCCAGCAATGTCCGTTACCCGTTTATACAATAGCCCCGTTGCGTTGAAATTGGCCACCTTGATGGTAATAAAAGGCACGGTTTGACATTTTTCGACGGATATAGATTGGTCTCCCTCTTGCCAAAGCGAGGGCAATATGCGCACTCGCACGCCCATGCGCCTGCATTCGAACAAATGTTCAGACAAAACAATGCCCTTGTCCCCGTTCAAAGCAAAAACGACCTCGTCGACCGCCTCTGTTCTGAGAATTTCAGGCAAACGTTCAACCGAACCAAGACAATCCTTCCCATCGCAAGATTCCGAATGAAGAGAGAGTCGGCCGATAACTCTATGTCCCCAGCTCAACTGCTTTTCCAGCAATTCTTTAACGATCATGCCACGCGCAGATGACCCGACGATGAGAATCTGGTGTAAGCTAAATCTGTTGGTCCTTTTGTTAAGGTAGGCATTAACCAAATGCCGTTGAAAAAATAGAAACAAAATTGAAAGCAAGGCGAAGTACAGCAAATACAGTCGACTATAATCGTACTGCTTTAACAAGTAGATCCCGGCGCTTAAGAGGACAAAATCCAATATCACCGCCTTAACAATCGATGAAAACAAATAAAAAATGGACAGGTATTTTTGATCTCCATATAGATTGCATTTCCCCATGAAGTAGTTGTTCGCGATGATTACCACCAGGATTGAAGCCATAAAAACATTAGGGGGCATTGAAAAACTAGGCAAATTGGAAAATTTTCTCAAGAAAAAAGCACCGTACCCAGCCAGAATGACGCAAATGGCGTCAAGGATCATGAGAAAAGTGTTTATGATTTGAACCTGTTGTTGAAACATAAACGTTTCACCGTCTTACTGTGGTTTATCGCTTGTTAAATGAGCTTAGACTGAAAACGATACTGATCCGTGTCAATGCCCTGTAGGAATAGCAATGCAAAATATATGCAACATTCTGAATGTTTTTATATTTTGTTTATATTCGGGTTGTTACATAATTTTCAGTACTGATTGGGAAATTCTTTCATCAATCAGCTATGAAAATCGATTCACTATCGGCAAGGACTGTTTCAATTTGTGCGGGCCACCAGGTCTTAACTGTTCATAGTCTGGTCTATAGTCTTTAAAAGAGAGGAACCCCAAAACCGATAAATTCGATAATGGATTTTTTGGAGTGGAAAAATACGTAGCTGGACTATCAGCTGAACCATTAATAGTCGCCCTGACTGATTATACCGTGCGAGCCAATATATCAATAATACGTTCAGCAGCTTTGCCATCCCATAATGCGGGTATTCTGCCACTTTTTATCTTCCCTTCTATTACCTGCTCTGCCGAAGATATTATTTTCTTTGGATCGGTACCAACCAAAAGATTTGTACCCTCATCGATTGTAATTGGCCGTTCTGTATTATTACGTAATGTAAGACAAGGAATACCAAGCGCTGTTGTCTCTTCCTGCAAACCACCGCTATCCGTAAGTACCATTTTGGAATCGCGCCAAAGGTTAAGAAAATCCATGTAAGGAAGCGATTTCGTAACTTCGAAACTGCTATTAAGAGTAATACCGAATTTTTCCAGGTTCTTTTGCGTTCGCGGGTGGACAGGAAAAACGATCGGCAATTTTTTTGCGATCTCTGACAAAGCGCCTACGATAGCCGCCAAGACTTCCTTTTTATCCACATTTGATGGCCGATGCAATGTCATTACGGCATACGCTTCATATTTACGTTTTATGGCAGCGGAATCAAATCCATTTGTATCGATGTTGTTTAATTTTTCGACTTGGTGAAGCAGGTTATCTATCATCACATGCCCAACAAAATGCACTTGATGATTTTCCTTTCCTTCACGCTTCAAATTCACCTCACCTGAACGTTCGGTCACGAAACACAAATCTGATATGGAGTCGGTGACAATACGATTTATTTCTTCTGGCATGGTCAAATCCCTGCTCCGTAGGCCAGCTTCGACATGCGCAACACGAATGCATTCTTTTTTTGCGACAATAGAGCAGGCAAGCGTTGAATTCACATCCCCAACCACGAGCACCCAATGAGGTTTTTCTTGTCGGCACACCTTTTCAAAGGCCGTCATTATTTTCCCGGTTTGTTCGGCGTGTGTTCCTCCACCGGCCTCAAGATAATAATCTGGTTTGGGTATTTCGAGTTCTTCAAAAAAGACATCGCTCATTTCGCGGTCATAATGCTGGCCTGTGTGAACGAGCCGGTATTCGAAATTATCCTGCATTTTCTTCAACACACGAATTATCGGCGCAATTTTCATAAAATTCGGCCGTGCACCACCCACAATGCAAATTTTCCTCATTCCAAAATCCTCCCGAACAACACTTTTGTTGTCGTCTTGTCAATTTCGAAGCAAAAGCTGGCGCAACGCTCCCCATATAAAAAGGCTGTTCGTAACAAGATATCTTTTCCACAGTCTTTTCGGTTCTGAAATGAATCTGTAAAACCATTCAAGCCCACAATTCTGCATCCAGATGGGAGCACGCTTTAAAGTACCTGCATGATAATCAAAAGCCGCACCAACACCGATCATGACAGCGTTGATCCGCCCTTTGTGCTCTGCCATCCAACGCTCCTGTTTAGGACATCCAAGGCTAACAAAAAGTACGCCAGTTCCAGAATTATTAATTTCGTTAATATACATATCGTCTTCGGCTTTGTTAAGACGCCGGTATGGAGGAGAAACCATTCCACTAATTTGAAGATTTGGAAAGAATTTTTGAAGGCATTTTTTAAGATTATCGATAGTATTTTCAGACCCGCCGTAAAAAAAAGTTTTAATCCTTTTCTGAGACAATATACCGCATAATCTCCAAAGCAGGTCAGGACCGTTAATTCTTTTTTGATTCGAAAAACCAAGAGCACGCAATACCCATACTAATGGCATTCCGTCAGGAGTTACCATGTCTGCCTCATGAATCACTTTCCTAAATTCACAATTATTGTTGGCCATAATTACAGAGTGTACATTACAAATGCAAACATAACGAGATTCACGGCTTTTTGCCCAGTTAGTAATTATTACCTCAGCTTCATTCCATTTAATGACGCTAATCGGAATTGTTAATATTTCTTGTCGCAAATCACCATCTCCAGTTAAATTTTATCGCGGATCACTCTTTTCCAAAAAGAGACCTTTGCACAACCACCCTCCCCAGCCGTGCGCGCTACTCCCCCTGTGTCAGGATAGTTGTCGCATAAGCGGGGGGGATAGGTGCGCCTGGAGCCTCAAATCCAGGCAAATCGACCCCAGAAAGGGGGCAACATGGGGCGGTCGATCCGCTCCGGAAGCGAAAAAAGTGCTCCGAACATCCGACCAGTCGGCAGCAAGTTGAAAATTGGCTCCGAAAATGAAAAACTTGAGGAATGTGACCTCTATTCAAACCTCTCTCGGTAAGAATCAAGGAAAAACATTTTATAAAATAATGCGCTTATGCACAAAACCCAAGTGACATGTTCAGGCATCTGTCCGAGGGTTCCGTTGATAATGCCCAGATCCCCATTTTTCTACAGTCGGAGCGTAACCGTCAAATTAACCCCATCTTCACGCATGGTCTAAAGCATGTCATAGTGCGCTCAACTTACTACCAAAGGAGGTGCACTGATGACAGAGGGCAATACCTTGAAGCAGGATCGGGCGGCGAGGT
>Ga0209164_1003631_pt1 | contig 14479 bp, 11 predicted proteins | sample MTBNYHSulfiMetaG_FD_187458 | JGI IMG/M metagenome (GOLD analysis project Ga0209164, IMG submission 187458) | Enrichment culture microbial communities from rom New York Harbor, USA that are MTBE-degrading - MTBE-NYH (New York Harbor Sulfidogenic)... | ecosystem: Environmental > Aquatic > Marine >...
CACGCCGCCAGCGTTCATTCTGAGCCAGGATCAAACTCGCCAATTAAACTTCTTAAAAGCCAATCGGCTACTCAAACTCTTTGACAAGAGCCTAACTCATTATCACTGTCTGGTTTTCAAAGATCAATAATTTTGAATAGTTGCTTTTTTGAAGCGCCGTGATTCGCTCAAAAAACTCGGCATATATATCCGGACGTTCGAGTTTAGTCAAGCAGTTTTTTAATCTTTTTTTAATATTAATTTGACTTTAACCCAAACATCTTGTAAAAATTGTCTTTTCTGATCGTCAAAACTTCAGGCAATCCGGTGATCACCGTTTCCACATTGGGGCAGCCTCGGGGAAGATTCAGTCGAGGGCGCGGTGAAAAACCATCAAAATAGCCCTTGAAAATTTCATCAATCTATATTAAAGACCCTCTTCATCGAAACGCGTTAGTACAGGCCAGTAGCATAGTTGGTCAATGCGACGGACTCCAAATCCGTAGATCGTGGGTTCAAATCCTACCTGGCCTGCCACAAGAAAGGACAAGGCTATGGCATTTGCTGTAGCTTTTTTATCATCATCGATTTGATTTGCCCCTTCATGCTAATCTATTCACCTTTTGATTTCGTGCAAACTCTCCGGTTTTGGAAAAAACAACTCTACCCGGGTTTCACCGTTGCTTCGGCAATCTTTTGCAACGGCACAGGCTTCACAGCGGGAGATACTACCGGGGCACCCCCCCGACCTTACGGCGGCGTGGGGGCAGTATTGCGAACTCATCTGGATGCTAAATCCGTATCTTTCCGAAAAGATTTTTATTCGCAGCAGATCAAGCCCCTTCCCGCCGGCATTGAAATCAAAAGGGGTTCCGGTGCTGTAGGCCGTCGGACTCTGAACCGGAAAGAGTCCTTCAAAAATTCGGCGCTGAAACGCTTCCGGGACGCCCACCCCAAAATCATGGACGACCACCAGAATGCCCGTCCCTTTTTCCGAAATCGAAACGACAACTTCGCCGCCATCCGGCGTGTTTTCGATACCGTTCCGAATTAGACCGTCAATAATCTTCGCGAAATGATCCTCGGGCATGCAAATGATTCCGTCGGCGTTTTCAAGGAACTGGAGACGGACCTCGCGATGGGCAAAAAGTGGCTTCAGCAATGCAAGACGCTGTCTAATGAACGGCGCAATCCGAATGGTTGCAGGGCCTGGAGCGCTCAGCCCCAAAACATCGCTCAGTCGGTCGCGCACACGATCTATAATATGAGGCATACCCGCCTCTTGTGCGACGATTAAGGCCAGTTGGTCCACATGTTGTTCGAAGATTTCCTCCAATCCCCGCTGGCCTTCCATCTGACGGTTCTTCATAATATCGGCAACCTCGGCCTGGATATCAGCGACCCTTCTGATGTTCCGCCGAATTACCTTCATGGGGGCCTGCCATTCCTCTGGAGCCACCCCCGCCAAGGCATCTTCCAAAAGCCCGAGAACACCGCCCATGATGGAGACCGGTGTCTTCAATTCGTGGGAAAGATGGTTGATGGCCCTGTCCTTGGCCTGATTCAGCCCCGATACCTCTTCGTAGGCCCGCTTCAGCTCATCGGATATCTTAGCGTTCTCAATGGAGATGACCACAGTTCCGGCTATGGTGTTCAACAGATCGATATCCTTGGGGGTAAATCGACCTTCGATCCGGTTGATCGCCGCCAGAACGCCGATGGTCCGCCCCCCTGTTTTGAGGGGGACCTCGATCAGGTTTCGCGTATGGTATCCAAGCTTCCTGTCACGGTCCGGATAAGCCTTTAATCGCTCGATATCATTTATGATAATCGGATTCCCCGTCTGAATGACCTCGGCAGCAGCGATCTGATCAAAGTTGAAACGAAGCGCTTTGACACGTTTTTGGATATCGACGTCCTCGTAAGACGACCCAATAAAATGATATTCCTTGGTATTTTCATCTAGCAGGATGACCAAGGCGCCTTCACTACCCATGAGCGCTCGGACCTCACTACTGATATAGTCCAAAAGATCCCCCAAATCCCGATGCTCAGGCAAAGCAAGGCTGATGCGAAGCATGGCCCGGTTCTGCGCGGCTGCCTGTTTCTCCCTCGTAACGTCCTGGAGCGTGACGATGGCGCCTTCAATTCTCCCATTCGTCCCCCTGAGGGGAGCCGCCGTGAAAAACAGCCATTTGCCCTCCTCCCCCAGATCCGGAAAAAAATCCTCGGCCTCATAGGCGCCGGGAATGACCTTCGACTGCCGATATTTTCCTTTGTAGTATTCGTCAAATTTTTCCCTGGATGCTCCGTCAATGATGAAATCCGCCATGATGGGGCGCTCATGGGCGTAAAACGGCTGCCATTGGCGCTGAGTTCCGATGATGTCTGCGGCCCGGATCCCGGTAAGGTTTTCACACGCCCGATTGAAATGGGTCACCCGATGCCGCTTGTCCACAGCAAATGTCGGGATGGCGCTGCCCAAGATAATTTGCGACACTTCCATAGCGCATGGCGCGGCGTCCCCTTCTGAAGCCGCAGCAGAATCGATGCTTATTCCAGATTCTTTCATAAGATTTTCCTCGCTTCCCGCTGTGTTAGGCACGACTCTTCTCCATCGACGGTTATCACAAGGGCCAGAAAAACGGGATCATCCATGTCGCGGCAACGATGATCATGATGTTGAGGGGAATGCCGAGTTTCATGTAGTCGCTAAAACGATAACCGCCGGGTCCGTAGACCAGAAGATTGGTCTGGTATCCAATCGGCGTCGCGAAACAGGCGCTCGCCCCGAAGCATACGCCTACGATAAAGGCCTTTGGGTCAACCCCCAGTTTGAGGGCGGTAGAAACGGCGATAGGCAAGAGAAGAACTGCTGTCGCGTTATTGCTCAGAACCTGAGTGCTAAGACTGGTTAAAAGAATGAATACGCCCAAAATCAGATGAGGCGGAAAGTCCGAGACGAGGCTTAGAAAAAGGTCTGCGTAAAATCGGCTGGTGCCCGTCTTCTCCATAGCGGCTCCAAGGGCGATAGTGCCCGCGATAAGCACCAGGACGTCCCCCTGAAGCGCCCGGTAGGCTTCCCAGATCTGAATACACCGCGTCAATAGCATCAAGACCACGGCCGCCAGGGCCGCCACCATGATGTTGAGGATGCCTGTCGACGCCAGGATGACCATCCCTGCAAAGATGAGTATGGCCCGCTTGGCCTTGTTCCGATGAAAAATTTTGTGATAAACATCCTCCACTACAATGAAATCCGGCTGAGCGCGCACCTCCTCGAGGCGTCGCCAGGGAATGCTCACCAGCAGAATGTCACCGATCTTGAGACGGATATCGAGGAGTTTTGTTTCGGTGTAATGTAACCCGCTTCTTTCAACGGCAATAACGTGAATGCCGGGATCGCTGAACAGGAAGATCTCCCGAAGCCGCCTGCCGATGAGGTCCGACTGGGGAGGGATGACGATCTCCACCGTGATGTTTTCCGATCCGCTTCCACCCAAATCCGCCGGGTTCTCGTGATAGGGCATTGCCACACCGGTCTCCTGGAGAAGCAGGACCAGATCGTTGGCATCCCCCTTGACCAAGAGATGATCACCTTCCATGATCGCGAGTCGGGAACGCGTCACCTGAACGGCACGCTCCCGGCGGATCAGTTCGATGGCATCGATGCTTGGATAAAACTCCCGAAAAAAATCCAGCGGATGCTGCCCGAGAAGGCGGCTGCCTTGGCCGATTCGGATCTCCGTCAAGTATTTTTTTCGGTCAGCGCGATCCAGTTCGCAGGCTGGATTCGTATTCCCCGGCATCAACCGCGGCCCAGCAAGCAGCAGAAACCCGAGACCCAGCAGAGCGAGAGGTATGCCGACCCTGGAAAGTTCAAACATCGTAAAGGCGCCGTAACCGAATCTTGCGCTCAGATCACTCACGATGATATTGGTCGAGGTGCCGATCAGGGTGCACGTCCCCCCCAGAATCGAAACATAAGATAGGGGAATGAGAAACTTGGACGGACGCAGACCGAACTCACACCCCATGCTCATGATGACGGGGATAAACAAAACAACAATGGGCGTGTTGTTGATGAACGCGGAAGAAACCCCGGTCATCAGGAGCATTAACAGCATGGCCTTCCCCCCCCTGCCTCCAGCTGCCGCGATGACCTTGTCGCTCAAAAGTGCGACAGCACCCGTCCGGGTCATCCCCTTACTGATGAGAAACATAGCCGCGACCGTGATGACAGCCGGATTCGAAAACCCCGCCACGGCTTCGACGGGCGCCAAGATCCCCGAAAGCGTCAAGGTAGTGATAACGCCGATAGCGGTGATGTCGACCGGTATTTTTTCCGTCACCAGAAGAATGAAGGTGATTACCAGAATGGCGCTGACAATCCATATCTCCATAGCAAAGCCTTTCTTTCACCCCGTGTCGTGGCAGCATGACAGCGAGACAGGACACATATAATGATTTAAATTAATCATTTTATCCTTTTTTGCCTATGGTATATTCGGTTTTTTTGTAAAATACACCTCTTCGTCACCTGAGCAAGCCCACGACGTTGTGCTTTTCGGTTGACATTCGAATGTCAACCGATTAGTTCGCATGCAAAGGAGTTGAAGATGTTTAGAATACCCGACGATTTGCCCGACTGTACGGTTTTTCTGTTGGGCAAGGCTTACCAGAAAGCACATGGCGCTTTCCAGAAGCGTCTAAAGCCGTATGGTCTGACCAATATGCAGCATCTGGTGCTCGAAGGACTCTGGTATCGTGAGGGAGTGACCGCGGCCGTATTGTCAAAGTGTCTGATTTTGGACAAGGCAACCCTATCAGGCGTTCTTGACCGGATGGCCGAGGCTGGATGGATCATCAGGAAGCAGGATCCGGACGATCGACGGATTCACCGCCTCTATCCTTCCGCCAGGGCGAATCGCATGAAGGATCGCCTCATCGAAGAGCGAAAACGCGCCAACGAGGCTCTCCTTTCCTCCTTTTCGTTCGAGGAACGGAATCTCCTCAAGCGGCTCCTGAAGGATCTGTTGTAACGGCTGCATCATCTGATCGTCGGAGGCGGGGAATTCAGCATATCACCATTATATCGGCAGGGCTTCAGATCAGCATGCCGGCAAGGTACGGCGAAGATGACGCCTTACAGCCCTTGATCGGGAGGTCTGCACCCAAGGAGACAACAATGAAAACTATTCTCGGCATCATCGGATCACCCCGGAAACTGGGCAATTGTGAAATCATGGTCAAGGAGATCAGCCGAAACATCGCGGAGCCTCACGAACTCCGACTGCTCCGACTATCGGATTTCGACATTCAGCCCTGCAAAGCTTGCTATGCCTGCCTGTTCCAGGAAGAAGGCTGCGTCATTCAGGACGACTTTCAGGCCGTCGTCGATGCCATCTTGGGCGCAGACGCCCTGATCGTCTCGGTCCCCACCTATTTTCTCGGCCCCAATGCCGGACTTAAACGCGTTTTGGACCGGGGTATCGCCCTCTATCGCCATTCCGAAAGGCTATGGGGAAAGCCGGCCGTGGGCATTGGCATCGCGGGGATTCCGGGACGGGAGGGATATACCCTGCTTGGCATCGAGAGTTTTCTGAAGTTGATGCTGGCGGATATCCGGGCCTGTCGGCTCTTTTACGGCGCCCTGCCCGGAGAGGTTTTCATGGATGCAGCAAACCGCGCGGGAGCGAAGGCGGCGGCCGATGCCTTATTTGCAGAGACGGTCGCGAAAACCGGCCCCCACTGCCCCCTGTGCGGCGGCGACACCTTTCGATTGCTCGGGGAAAACAGAGTCCGCTGCATGCTCTGCAGTAATGCGGGGACCATCCGCGTCTCAGGAGAAACGCCCGTTCTGGATATCCAGCGGGGTGATCACGAGCTGTTCCTAACCCGGGAGGACGCCATTGCTCACCGGGAGTGGCTGGTGGATATGAAATCACGGTTCAAAACCCACAAAGAAGAACTCAAAACCATCAGCCTCGATTATCGTCATGGGGGAACATGGATCCACCCCGCTGCGCTAACGCCGAAGAGCGGCCAATGATGTCGACCTGATGGTCGACAAGGATATTCCCATGAAAATTCCACACACCCTTCTTTTATTTTCGGCGCTATTAATGACGCTGTCTTCCGCCTGCGGAAACCTCTCCGAAAGGGAGGTGCGGCTCCAAGGAAAGACCATGGGCACCACCTTTCACATCACGGTGGTGACGAAAGACGACATCCGCCAGCTCGAAGAGAGAATCAATAAGCGCCTAATCGAGATCAACAAAAGCATGTCGACCTACGATTCGGAAAGTGAGCTCAGCCGCTTCAACCGGATGACCGAGGTTGGGCGCCCTTTCCCGGTATCGGTGGATTTCCTGAAAGTGATGACCGTTGCCGCCAAGCTTAACGAGCTGAGCGGCGGCGCATGGGACGGCACCGTCAACCCCCTGGTCAACCTTTGGGGCTTCGGCAGCCAAAAGGTCACACCCCAGGTTCCCGACCCCAGGAAAATCAAGGCACTTCTCCCGGAACTCGGCTTCCGTCACATTGAAATCTCCGGGGACGGCGCCTTGATCAAGCATCGCAGGACGGTCACCCTTGACCTCGCCTCCATCGCCAAGGGATATGGCGTGGATCAGGTGGCGACGGTGATCTCGGATGCGGGTATCAAGCATTTCCTGGTGGAGATCGGCGGAGAAATCTATGCTCGAGGCCAACGGCTCGACGGCAGCCCCTGGCGCATCGGCATCAACACCCCGAAGCCCAGGTCGGGAGCAACCGAAGTGTACAAGGTCGTGGCCATTTCAGACCGAGCCTTTGCCACCAGCGGGGATTATCGAAATTTTTTCGAAGAGGGCGGCCGACGCTACAGCCATATCCTTGACCCCCGCACCGGACGTGCCGTCGAGAACGGCGTGGTCAGCGCAACTGTCATTGCTCCGACCTGCACTTTTGCCGATGGTTTGGCCACGGCGCTGATGGTCATGGGCCCCGAAAAAGGCTTGGCGCTGGTCAACCGGCTTCCGGACGTAGAATGTCTGATCATCGTCGAGGAGACCAGGGGAAATCTGTCGGAGTACCCCTCTAAAGGGTTTCGGGCCGAGCCCTGACGCGCCGAGCGGCCGCCTCTCCTATGAAGAAGGTGTTGACAACCCGGAACAATTTCTTTACGTTTACTTGCAACCGATTTTGTAATTGAATATTTCTAACAAGTTATCCTGTTTTTGACTTGTTTAAACTCAACCAACTAGTGGAATCGGGGAAACCCCCCTCAAAATCATAACGAGAATTTCTTTTCAAGAATTTAATGATGATGCATTCGTAAAAAGTCGTTTAATAAAATTTTGACACAACATATAGCGCTTATGTTCTTGATCAATATCATGTTGTCATAAATTAAATTCTCTGATTTTTTATCATACCTATCAATGATACAAGGGAGTGACAAAATAGTGGATATTATCGTATTGCTCAAGCAGGTACCTGCCACGGAGACGAGCGTCAACATTGCAGCGGATGGAAAACGCATCAACCCGGACGGCGTCAAGTGGGTCATGAACCCCTACGACGAGTTCGCCGTGGAGGAGGCCCTCCAGCTCAGGCAGAAACACGGGGGTACGGTGACGATTCTCTCCATGGGGACGGACAAGAGTGTGGAAGCCATTCGGACCGGCCTTGCCATGGGTGCCGACAAGGGCATCCTGATCAATGATCCGGCTGCCGCCGACTGCGACGGACTGGGGACCGCCCGCATTCTGTCGGCAGCCCTGAAGACAATGTCTTACGACGTTGTCATCGCGGGACAGCGGGCCATGGACGACGACAACTACCTCGTCGGCCCCGCCGTGGCGGAGCTTCTGGGCATCCCCCACATCTCCATGGTCATCGAGGAGACGGTCGAAAACGGCATGATCCGCTGCCGGAGAACCATCGAAGGCGGAACGGTGGTTCTGGAGGCGCCCCTGCCGATTCTCTTCACCACCCAGCGCGGACTGAACGAGCCCCGCTATGCCTCCCTCCCCGGCATCATGAAGGCCAAGAAGAAACCTGTAGAGACCAAAACCCTGGCCGATCTCGGTCTTCGCGGCGAAGACATCGCGCCGATGGTCGAGATCCTCGGAATGAGAATGCCTCCGGAACGGAGCGGAGGCCGGATGATCGACGGCGCATCGGCCGTGGAAAAAGCCGAAAAACTGGTCAACCTGCTGCACGAAAACGCCAGGGTGATCTGACAGGGAACGAACTTCGTCGGCAGTTCATCATACAATAACGGGAATTTCCCCGAACAGATATCAGGAGACGACAGAATGGCACAAGGAGTACTGGTCATCACGGAACAGATCGAAGGCGCTTTTCGGAAGGTGACCTATGAAGCGCTGAGCGAAGGAAAACAGACGGCGACGGCGCTGAAGTGCGGCACGGCTGCGGTTGTACTGGGCCACGGCATCACCGGCATCGCCGAACAACTGGGGACTTACGGCGCCGACACGGTGTGGGTCGCCGATGACCCGGCCCTGAAGGAATATACCGTCGATGCCTACACCAACGTGGTGTCGGACCTCGTTCGCAAGGAGGATCCCGCCGTGATCCTTATCGGCGCTACGACACAGGGTCGGGAACTGGCCGCGCGGCTGTCGGCCCGCCTCGAAGCGCCCCTGGCCATGGACTGCATCGCTCTTCGCGTCGACGGGGGCAATGTGACGGCCACCCGCCCCATGTACGGCGGAAAGGTCCTCGCGGATCTGGCGCTCAAAGGAAATCCCTGCATCATCGCGGTCCGGCCCAACGCCATGGCGATCCGGAAGTCCGAGGACGCCGGAACCGTCGAAAAAATCGACGTCAATGTCGGCGACACCGCCATCCGATTCGTCGAAAAACAACTGGAGGCCGAAAAAACAGACCTCACCGAAGCCGACATCATCGTCTCGGGCGGGCGTGGTATGGGCGGCAGCGACTTCAGCATACTCGAAGCCCTGGCCGAAATCCTGGGCGCCGCCGTGGGGGCCTCCCGGTCGGCCGTTGACGAGGGCTGGCGTTCCCATTCAGATCAGGTGGGGCAGACCGGCAAGGTCGTCTCACCCAACCTCTATATCGCCTGTGGCATCTCCGGGGCCATCCAGCATCTGGCGGGCATGTCCTCATCCAAGGTGATCGTGGCGATCAACAAGGATGAGGATGCGCCCATCTTCGCCAAGGCGGACTACGGCATCGTCGGGGACCTCTTCGAGGTGGTTCCGGCGATCACGGAAGCCGTCAAGAAATTGAAAGCCCAGATATGAACCTTCACCTGGTCAGCCTCGGGTGCGCCAGGAACCTGGTGGACAGCGAGCACATGCTGGGACGACTCCGGGAGGCCGGCTGGCGCATCGTCGAGGGTCCCGACGACGCCGATGTCATCATCGTCAACACCTGCAGCTTTATCGAATCGGCAGCGGATGAATCCATCGACACCATCCTCGAGCTGGCCCGTTACAAGACGGAGGGGGCCTGCCGCGCCCTCATCGTCACCGGCTGTCTTCCCGAGCGCTACCGGGAGGCCATCGGCCGGGAACTGCCCGAGGTCGATCTCTTCCTGGGCACCGGCGCCTTCAACCAGATCTTAACGGCTGTAGAAAGCGTCATAGGCAATCTGGAAGGGGAACGCTGCATCCTGCCGGATCCGGATGCCATCTCCGTCTCCAACCCCGACGCTCCCCGGGTGCAGACATTGCCCCACTCAGCCTACATCAAGATCGCCGAAGGATGCAGCCGCTCCTGCACCTACTGCATCATCCCCAAACTCAGGGGGCGTCAGAAAAGCCGGCCAACCGAGGAGATCGTCGCCGAAGCCCGACGCCTCATCGGGGCGGGCACCCGGGAGCTCGTTCTGGTGGCCCAGGATGCCACGGCCTATGGCCACGATCTGAACGGGGATATGAGCCTTGGCGGGCTGCTCCGCCGCCTTTCGGACATCGGCGACGACATCTGGATCCGCGTCCTTTACGGTCACCCTGAAAGCATCGATGACGACATCATCCGCACCATGGCCGAACGGTCCAACATCTGCCCCTACTTTGATCTCCCGATCCAGCATGCCAGCGACCGGATGCTACGGAGAATGGGGCGTCGTCACACCCAGGCGGACCTTTTCCGTCTCTTTGAACGCATCCGGGAGATAGCCCCCGAAGCCTCGCTTCGCACCACCGCCATCGTGGGGTTCCCCGGTGAAACCGACCGAGATTTCAAGACGCTTCAATCTTTTGTGGAAACGGTCCGATTCGACCACCTCGGCGTGTTCACCTATTCCGACGCCGACGATCTGCCGTCCCACCGTTTGGATGCGCATGTCTCCCGGACGACAGCCCGCAAGCGTCATGATCGGCTCATGGCGCGCCAGCGCGACATCTCGGCGGAGAAAAACGCAGCGTATCTCGACCACACCCTCGATGTCCTGATTGAGGAATCCCCGGAGGCGGATCTCTTTCTGGGCCGCACCGCTTTTCAAGCTCCAGAGGTGGACGGACTGGTCTATGTTAAGGGCCGGGAGCTTCCCCTCGGCCACTTCGTCCCGGTGACCATCATCGACACCCTCGAATACGACCTGGTGGGAGAAGCCCTATGAGCAACGATTTGAAACAGCGGATCATGTCCCACGTTCAGGAGGACGTAATCGCCATAGAAGCCGCCCTCCGGGAAAACCTGGACACCCACCTCCCCATCGTCTCCGACGTGGCCGGCCACATCCTCTTCAGCGGCGGAAAGCGACTCCGACCGTTGCTCATGGTTCTCTCCGCCAGGCTCTGCGGATACGACGGCGGACGGGAGATCTTCTTCTCGACAATATTCGAATACCTCCATACGGCCACCCTGCTACACGACGATCTCGTGGACGGCGCGGGCCTCCGGAGAGGCCGTGCGGCCGCCCACTCGGTCTGGGGAAACGAGGTGGCCGTTCTCGTCGGGGACTTCCTGTTGGCCCGATCCCTGACCATCGCCTCGGAAACCGGCATGACCGATGTCATCAAAGTCATCGCGGGCATCACCGAAAACATGTCCCAGGGGGAGATCCATCAGCTCACCCGGAAGAAAAACCTGGATCTGACGGAAGCCGAATACCTGGAGATCATCCGCCGGAAGACCGCAGTGCTCATGGAGGGGGCTTGCCGGGTGGGCGCACTCATATCCGACGCGGCCGAAGAATGGACGGCGGCCATAGCCGCCTACGGATGCCATTTGGGCATCGCGTTCCAGATGGCAGACGATCTTTTGGATTATACTTCGGATACCGCAGTGTTAGGCAAGGCCGTCGGCACCGACTTGCGGGAGGGCAAACTCACCCTCCCCGTCATTCGGGCGCTGTCGGCCGCAGGTGAAAAGGACCGGAAAACAATGGCACGGATCATCACCGATGATGATTTCTCGGTCGACGATTTCAACACCCTGGTCCGTCTGATGACATCCCTGGGCGGCATCGAAGATACGCTGGCCGCGGCCAGACACCATGTTGCCGCCGCCAAGGCTGCGCTCTCGATCTTTGTGGATTCACCTGATCGGGGCACGCTCGAGGGCATCGCCGATTATGCCCTCAGCCGAACGCATTGAACCGAAAACGACTATGGAGGTTATGACAACCATGCGTGCTCCTGCCACTCACCCCGTCCGTACCTTATTCACGCTGCTCCTGATCGTTTTGGCAGCCTTGGCGGCCCCCGCGACAAACGCTGAAACATCCCAATCCCAGGAGAACCCCGGAAACGTCGTCACTGTCATCGCTACGCGACCCATCCAGGGTGGCAACATCGCATCGGCCAAGCAGGAGGCCATCGCCGCAGCCCTATCCGCCGCCGTGGATCAAGGAGCGATGACGATCTTTTCGCCTGAATCGATCGCCAGGGAATTCAAGACTTATAGCGCGACGATTGCCCATAGCACAGAGGCTTTTATTGAGAATTACAAAATCCTGGGCGAGGCATCGGCGGAAGGATACTATCGGATCATGATACAGGTCACGGTCTCGATGGATCAAATCAAGGCGAGCCTGGGGAAATTCCAACCAGCCGCCAGACCCGATACCCATTTGGATCCGGGTGAGAGCCCCGCCTCGGGTTCTGTTGACGCGGTCGAGCGCCCCAAGATTCTCTTTCTCTTGTCGGAGCAGAATATCAATGATGTCGCACCACTTTTCTGGTGGGGAGAAAACAATGCTCCCGCCACCACTCTCGTCGAGAACGCCATCGCCCGGAAAGCCCAGGAGGCCGGATTTGTCCTCATCGAGCACGGCACCGAAACGCCCAATGTTCCCGTCAAGGCCGCCATCATCTTTCAATCGGATCTCAGCAACCGGGACGCCTCGGAAATCGGTCAAATCATGGGAGCGGACGTGGTCATCGTCGGAAAAGCCATCGCCTATGCCATCTCAGACACGGGCAGAGGTGGCGATCCCGCCTATAACGCCACCATCTCGATTCGGGCCATAGCGGTCGAAAACGGGCGGGAAATCGCCTCGGGCTTCGAGACAGCGGTTCGGCAGCATTCCAGCGAGCTCGAGGGGAGCGAGGATGCCCTCACCGCCGCGGGACTTCAGGCCGCAAAACAGCTGATTCCGGCCATCGCTGCCGCCTGGCAGGACATGGTCCACCCCACTGAGGGTATCACCGTAACGGTTTCCGGAACCCAAAACCTGGGGAATTTCGTTCGGTTTCGTCAGGCGTTGCGGGATCTCCCGGGCGTTCAGGGCCTTCAGGTTCTGGAAATGAACGCGGATGAGGCGGTCATTGCCCTTCGGTTTGAAGGAAATACTCAGACGCTGACAAATCACCTGACCGGCCAGGCTTTTGAACTGTTTACCATCGACATCCGAAACCTGTCGGAAAAGGCGTTGGATATTGCCCTGGTGCCCAAATAAATTGTCGGGCAACCCAAAACTTTTCTTGACAAATGCCGGGAGACTTGGTAGCTAGCCCAACACCTTCACAGAGGCACGTAGCTCAGGGGGAGAGCACTACCTTGACACGGTAGGGGTCGTTGGTTCAAATCCAATCGTGCCTACCATTAAAATCAAGGGCTTACGGTTTAGATCGTAAGCCCTTTTTTGCTTTCTGCTACCGTTTTGCTACCACTTTTCCAAAAACCATGTTTTCCAAACGGCAGGCGGCATCTTGATTGGTATCATTTAACAGATGGGCATACACATTCAAGGTGACGGTCGGGGTCGAATGGCCCAACTGGGTTTGGATGTACTTGATGTTCTGGCCCTGTTCAATCATCAGGCTGGCATAGGTATGTCTTAGGTCATGGAACCTTATTTTCTCGATTCCCGCCTTTTTCAGCGCCGGCTGGAAATGCCTTCTAAGCATGTTCTTGTTATTGATGGGCTTCAAGGCTTCATTCGGAAATACCAGATCAAGATCGTTGGGGGGACACGCTAATCTCCATTCTTTTAAATTTGTGATCATGGAAGGCCCCAGGTCTATTTTACGCTCCGATGTCGGGGTTTTGGGGTCATACCAGTCCTGATTATTGAATGTCCTTCTGATGTGGATCTGGCGATTGTCCCAATCGATATCCGACCACTTCAGGCCGATGAGTTCCCCCTGCCTGACGCCGGTCATGATGGCCAGTTTAAACATGGTGTGATATTTCTTGCTTGGTAAGGCATCCAAAAAGGCCTGGATCTCTTCAGGGCTTAAGATCCGAATATTTTTTTTGCTCTCCCCTTTTTTGGCTTTGGGTCGTTTGGCATCGGCGAAGGGGTTATAACTCAAATAGCCGTGCCGGACGGCATAGGCAAATATTTGACCCAATGTGACGAGGACCTTCCGCAGGGTCGATATGTTCATCCCCGCTTCCTGGCTACCTGTAATATATTTCTCAATATTTGCCGTCGTGATCTGATTGATTTTGAGCAGATTAAACTCTTCAAAATGATTTCTCGTATGCCCTTCATATACCGACCAAGTTGAAGCCCTGAGATCGGGTTTCATGCTATCGACCCAATCTCGGGCGACCTCTGAAAAGGTCGGTATTTTTTTCTGGGGGATGTAATTCCCCTTGGCCAATTGTTCCTCGATCTCCCGTAAATGCTCCTTGGCCTTGGTAGTACCCCTGGGCAAGGTTTTCCAACACCGCTTCCCCAGATTATCGTAAAAATCCAACACCCAACGATCACGCCGTTTGGAAACTGTTGCCATGCCGCCCCCCCATTTATGTGTTGTAAATATAACACCATATCGACTGTTGAATAGATTTACCAATTCGGCATTGTTGCGGAAGAATGATAAGGTTCGGTCAGATCGACTTTGCCCTCGATATCATTTTTCCGACGGTGCGCCGTTGCCACTTGCCACCCTTCGCCGTGGGCACCCCCTCCGCTTCAAGCTGATCGGCGATTTGCTGGTGACTAAACCCTTCAGCAGATAATGACATGATGCGAGCCATGATCGCTTCCCTATCAGAGCTTGTGTCGGGCGCGGGCTTTTCGTTATCAAAGGATTGATTAATGTTAGGGCTAATATTAGCATTCACA
>Ga0209164_1003632_pt1 | contig 14474 bp, 12 predicted proteins | sample MTBNYHSulfiMetaG_FD_187458 | JGI IMG/M metagenome (GOLD analysis project Ga0209164, IMG submission 187458) | Enrichment culture microbial communities from rom New York Harbor, USA that are MTBE-degrading - MTBE-NYH (New York Harbor Sulfidogenic)... | ecosystem: Environmental > Aquatic > Marine >...
CTGCCCCCGCTTCATGTATCCATTCTGGAGTTAGCCCTGGATCTTGCTGGAGGTCAATTGATGGCCCATCAGGCCATCCGGCCGGGAGAGGCTGGTTGGTTTCCGGGGTCGGCCTTCGTTGGCCAATTGAGCTGTGAGGGTGAAGGCCTTCCTCACCCGGCTGAAGTCACCGGTTCAAATCTGGTATGGCTCACCACCAAAATAATCATGTATGGCTTACTCTTGGATCGATTTTTATTGGGGGGGCAGGTCACCTGACCGGACTACCCTGCCCGGGTATCTTCCTAGGCCTCAGCCCGCAGGGCCTCCAAGCAGAGTCACCACATCGGAACGGAATCGTGGTGATGCATGTACTTGGAATCAGTAAGGCTTCAGCAGGGAATCATGAATGTAACCAACGACCCTTTCATAACGGGGGTCAATTGAGCCCGGACCCGCCGGGACCACTTTTACCCACTCCCGCTGATGGTCGATCCGCCGAACCAGCATGCCGTGTTGAATTGAGGTCAGGACCCTGCTTTCAAGCGATGGCTCAGCCCTCATATTGGCCCCGCTTCTAGCCCGTACCACCATCCATTGAGAGTACTCATCCAAAGAGAGGGGCTTACCCATTTTCGAAACCATATTGAAAACTTGCTGGAATGCTTTTTGATTTCTTGCCCCGTAAAGGCAGTTGAAAAAACGGAATACCCGGCCGGCCATCTCCTTAATTTGGTTATTCCTCTTCAGGGCGTCGGCTATGATCGGCAGCAAGGCAATATCGTCCTCTGGCGCGATGTACCCGGAAGCGCAATCCAGGAGATGAAACAGAGCCTTGTGATGATGTCCCCGCTCATACTCCATTATCCAATCCTGGACCGTGCCACAGGCCGTGGCCGGGCCCTGAATACATAGAATCCCGGCCATGAAAGCGATGAGGGCTAATGTATTTTTAAATCGGCTTACCATGAGCATCCCTCTTTTCGCATCAATTTAAGCAGGGTTGCCTCGTCTTGCCATTCTCAACCCGCCGCCTGAACATTTTACCCTATAAAAACTTACTCAAGGTTGACGAATCCTACTTCGGGGCCAAGCGGATCAATGGGAAACGAGGACGAGCTGCGGCCGGTAAAAAGCCAGTCTCCGGAATCCTGCCCCCGGTTTCAAACGAGCTTGACCTAAGAGAAGGTCCGCCTCCACGGCGTCGACTGCCCAGAGACGGCCAGCCCTGGGAAACCCGGGCCAAGCAGTTCACGGAAGCCCTGGTGGGGATGAAAATTGTCCAGATCCAGCCCATGGACAAGGATCGGTACGTTCGGCCGGAGGCTGGGGTCAGGTGATTTCCGTCTGGACCGTTAGGAAAACTCGTTGGTTAAATTCCTCTTGATGGTATAGACAAAATGATCTGCATGGTAGTGCATCTGGCTGATGGCCAGGGGGGTATCGTTTGCTCCGAAATAGATATTTTGGACATAAATAAGGGGAGAGCCGAAGTTGACTTTTAGTATCTTCCCCAAATCAATATCCGCGGTGACGGCTTGGAGGCGCTGCCTCATCTCCTTTAATTTGACCCCGGTGTATTCCTGAAACGACTCAACGAACGATTTGGAGAATAACCCGGTTGTCGGTATTCGGGACATCAAGTCGGCGCGGGAATAATTTACCAAGTATACGATCGGTTTATCATGCATGATGAAGACCCGCCTGAACCGCTCAACCTGATCATTCGGGCCTAAGCGCAGGAGCTTTCTTATCTGGACCGGACAATCAATCAAGGATCTGTCCAAAAAATCAATTTGGTGTTTGTGCTTTCTCCCCATGGCAATCTCGACCCAATGGCTGTAACCCTTGCTTATATCGATCTCGAACAGGTCCTCGCTCGTTTCAGCGACCCTGGCCCTCACTCCTTGCTTTAATCTGATCCTGCCTTCATCGGCCAAAATATGCATGGCTTTTCGAATAGTTATCATGCTGACGCCTAAATTGTCGGCAATATCCTTATAGGCGGGAAGAAAATCTCCAGGACCATACTCCCCGGCATCAATCCTGGCTTTAATGGTATTGACTACCTGGATAAACAAAGATGATGGTTTAGGGTGAGGCATCTATGGTTACCTCCGTGGAAGCCTGAAGCAGAACGTTAATATCATCATTTTATACTGAATTAAATTCAACCAATATACCGGTCAGAAAAAGTGATTATGCGACCGATAAATTTACCTATGAATATAAAAATACAATCTCCACTTGAAACACCCCTTTGACCTTCCCCCATTACCTTTACCGGACGTGGGTTGGCAAGCCTCGCCCCTTGGCTGGGCCGGCCGGAAGTAGAGGTTTCCGGCTTTGTCGTGACGTCTTCCCAGGCGACCTGGCCCCCGAATCCTGGTTCATGAGATTAGGCAAGATAAAACTTAGATCGCGGTCTTCGCCAGACGGAGGCGGACCCGTCAATAGTGAAAATTGTATCTCCTCGGCGGCATTGGCACAACTTGCGTGGTTTTTCAAGGTATGGTTTGCCTTCCATTTTATGCTCTGTTGGCCTTGTCCAGGCACCGCCCGGCCAGGGTTCGCTCCTTGAGGTTGGTCCGCTTTTGCAAGCCGGAACCCCTTCCGCCGAGGCAGACGTCGTCCGGCTTGAGGTTTCCTAATGCCTCGTGATAGCGGTTGGAGTGATCGCCATCCGCAAAACCGGCCGTCTGGCGGTTCAATCCCCCTGGCATACCCCAAACCACCGCTTTGATCGTCTTATTAATTGAGCGGTGATGATGCTCGATTTTGCCCTCTGTCCAAAGATTGGTCCTTTTCCGAATCGGTCCCTGATCCAACCCGGCGGCTTCACGGGCCAACTCGATCACCCCTGAAAAAGCATCGGAATCAATTGTTTTCTGCAACAGCCAGGCCAGGATGCAGCGGCTGAGATCGTCCGGCATCGAGACCAGGAAATACCAGCCACAGCTTTTGACCGGCAAGAAGGTAGCCTCAGTTTGCCAAGGCCGGCTGGTTGCCGCGATTCTGACCGTAACCTCTGGCCCGGCCGGAAAGGTCATTTACTCAACCGGTCTTTTCAACTCGTCCTTCTTGAGAATCCGGTAAGACGATTAATCGGCCGTCACGGATCATCCGCCGCATCTTTTTAGAAACTCCCTGAAAGAAGGGAATACCGGCATCTCGAATTTCCGCTCGAACTGTCCTGGCTCAAAGGGGTAGCTTCCGTACAGCTTAGCGGCCTGCACGGCCCCATGAACATGTTCGGAAGGAGTATCCTTCGTGATCTCATTCAAGAATAACAGCAATCGGCCTTGCTCTCCGGCCGCTTTGACATATTTCTTCACCCGATCAACAATCCGCTCGACAGGTCCCTCGGAAACCAGGGTGGCCTCGATGCCGAGCATGAGCGGCATGTTGTTGTCGTCCGCATAATTCCGGAACGCCTCGATTCCGACCACCTCTATGTCCGGATCCAAGGCCAGGTAATACCCCGGTTTGGCCGCCTCCCGTTTCATATTCATGAAATGGGCCAGCCGCTCCGGGTTGTCCTTAACGAATCGCTCACCCCACCAGCCCCGGGCGCTCACGTTACCTACGCTTTCCCGGAGCCTCAGGACATAGGCCAGGGCGAAATTCTTTATAATCTCCGGGTTGGTAATGGGCATTGAGGCGTATGCGTCCGCGCCCATGGCGTTTGATTCCCCGCCGATGGCCTTTCTCTGCTCATAGATCCAGGGGGCGATCACCTCGTCCGTGAGGAAGGTGAAAAGCCGGTGATAAAAACCGGGATCCATCATAATGCCGACGATCAATTCCTGGAGCCCGCAGAGGTTGGCCGCCAGGCTGAAAGGAGCGCAGTAGCGCACCCCTGGAAAGAAACCCGCGTCAACGGCGCGTTTCTTCAACTCCAGGACGAACGCCATCCTTCCGGATTTCTTGGGATCGGGCGGGACTAATCGATCCAGGTCCGCGGCCCCCTTAATCAAATGATTCTTATGATTGATCTCCGGGGCCAAGTTATCAAACCAGGTAATCTCCTGGCCAAGCGCCTCCGCCTCGATGTTGTACAAGTCATAATATTCGGTCCCAGGGAAGTCCAATTCAAAATATTCCGATACGAGAAGTTGGTTTTCAAAAAAAACCTCGGCGTTCCGGTAGTACTCCTTTGCCTTATAGCCACTGAATTTCCTTGCCCCTTCGTTTATCTGGCCGAGAACGGGAACCCTGTCCGCTACCCCTGTGGAAGCGGTTCCAAGCCTGGCTATACCTTCCTTCATTCTCGATGAAATTCCCATCACCGCCTCTTTTTATCTATCTCAAGCCTTTGCTCAAGCCTTCGGTTGCTTCAAAAACGCCTTTTCAACGTCTTCCGCTTTCTCATTTCATCATCCCCGGAAGATACAAAACAAGCTGGGGGAAAAGTATCAGGAGCCCCAAGGTTATCAACTCAAGGATAATAAACCGCGATGCCCCTCGAAATATGTCCGTCAGATCGACATTCTTGGCGATACCGCTGATCACGTAGACGTTCAGCCCCACCGGCGGGGTGATAAGGCCGATTTCGCACATCTTGATCATGAGTATTCCGAACCAGATGCCGCTGAAGTTGAGCGCTTGAATAATGGGAAAGACGATCGGAAGGGTAATGAGCATAATCGAGACGGTATCCAGGAACATCCCGAGGGGAATATAGAGAAACAAGACCAAGGCGAGCAAGGTGTACGGAGAGACATCCAACGAGGTCATAAAGGTGGTCACGTTGTAGGGTATTCGGGCCAGCGACAGAAAGGTGGTGAAAAACGTGGCCCCCAACATGATGATGAAGACCATGGAAGTGACCGTCCCCGCCAGCTCCAAGGCCTGGGGCATCACCTTCAAGCTTTTTTTCCCATGGCGCAGCAGAAGCAGGATAAAGGCGCAGAACGCCCCGTTTGCCGCAGCCTCCGTTACGGTGAAGATGCCCGAATAGATGCCCCCGATAACCACGCCGATAATCAAGAGAAACCGCCAGGCCTTGGGAAGAGACCTAAGTTTTTCCCTGAACGAGGTCACCTCGCCCAACGGAGCCAGCCGGGGGTTCATCATCACCATCACCACGACCCCCAGCGAAAAAACGACAATCGTCAGGATTCCCGGAATTACCCCTCCGATCAACAGGGCACCGATCGATTGCTCGGTGATAAAACCGTACAGCACCAGCGGTACGCTGGGGGGGATCATGATCCCCAAGAGGCCGCCCGCAGCCACGGAGCCTGTGGCGAGTTTTAGATCATAACCGTGCTTTTCCATCTCGGGAATGGCTATGGAGCCCATGGTCGCGGCGGTCGCCACGCTCACCCCGGAAGTCGCAGCGAAAAAACCGCAACCGATTATTGTTCCGATGGCGAGACCGCCGGGCAAGCGCCCAAAAAGTTTATTCCCGATGTCGTAAGCGTCGGTGCTTATGTCCGCGTAAAGGGCGAGTTGCCCGGCCAGGACAAAAAGCGGGACACAGATGAACACCCAAGAGGCGGTACTCTCGTAGGGCATGGAAAAAAGCAATCCCAACGCACAATCAACCCCTTGGAGCGCAATTACACCGCCAAGCCCCACAAAAGCCAGGGCAAAGGCCACGGGCATCCGCATGCAGATCAGGAAAAGGAGCGCCAGGATGGCGATGATACTGATAACAGTAGTATACATTTTTCCCTTTCTTGCGGTCCGTCACTTCGCCCCGCTCTGGACCACCGAATCAACCAACCCACCGCTCCGTTTGGAGAGTGAATCTTGATCCCATCTTCCGGATCGAATCCTGACAATACCTTGGAGGATCTCCGAGATCAGCTCGCAGCCCAGGGTGGCCGCGCCCAAGGCGATCGTCGCCTTTCCGGGCCACAAGGGAAAACGAACGGCGCCCTGCCGGAAATCACCTATGGCCCATGCTTCATAGGCGGCCATGATCGATTGATAGGTCAGCCCGGCAACCACGAACAGCCCGAGGATCAAGCCAATGACGGTGACAATCTCTCGACGCCGGGGCGGAAATTTTTTCACAAAAAGCTCAACAAATACATGTTCCTTTCTCACCTGAGTCCAGGAAAGGCAGAGAAATATCACCGCGACAATGAAAGCCTCGTTCAGCTCAATAACTCCGGCAATGGGAAAACGGATAAAGTATCTCAGGAAGCCGTCCATAACCGTGCTGAACATCATGATCAAGAGGATTACGCTCGAAAAGTACATCAAAAGCTTTGAAAACCGGGTGACGACTCTGGAGTACGTCTCTAATGCTCTCATGGATCTTCCGCCCCCGCCGGAAACAGCTGAGTGGCCGTGCCAGACCATCCGCTGATGGTTGACGGGTCCGTCCAGAAATGCATGGATCTCTGGACGGACCCTGGTTATGCCCGCCTCTACTTGACCTCGCCTTTCGCCTGCATCTCTTTATACTGCTCGAAAGGACTGACAAACTTGGACGTCGCTTCGTACTTCGGCAGGATCTCCCTGAATTTCTTGACGCACTCTCCCACATCAATATTGCGTTTTTTCATTGTTTCCTGCCAGTTATCCCATAAAGCCGGGGTAACCTTATCCTTCCAGCGCTTCATCTCTTGGTCCGAGAGGAGATAGAGCTTCCCCCCCTGCTCGATCCCCTTCTTCACCGATTCCTTGTTCTTGGACATCATGATCTCAAGGGTTTTAATGGGAAAGTCCTGGCCCAGCTCATCTATGACCGCCTTGATATCGTCGGGTAGCTGGTTCCAGAGCTTGTTGTTTATGACAGTCGCGAGGGTGATGTAGATTCCCACCCCGGGATTGGTGATGTAGGGCCCCACCTCGGGCATCCGCATGCTGATGGTCCAGTCAAAGGCGGCACCGCAGACGCTGTCGATTACGCCTCGTTCCATGGCGCTGTAAATCTCCGTCCCAGGCAGGGATATCGGTACGGCGCCGAGGAGCTTTATGGCCTCGCTGATCAAGCCCAGTCCCCTGATTCTCAATCCCTTGAGATCTTCAAGGGAATTGACCTGCTTCTTGTTGATCAAGACCGAGCTGTAGCTGTTATGGAAGTGCGTGACATGCATAGCCCGCCCCTCCCATTCATCCCTGAAAGGCTTATAGGTTTTGTAGAGTTCTGTGCAGGCCATGGCTTGAGCGTCGGGCTTATCGGTAATATAGATAAGCTCCGTGCTTGAAGAGAGCGGCAGCTTTCCGTGGAAGTAGGCCACCGGAATGAAAGATAGATCAGCTATGTTTCTTTCCACCGCATCGATGGACTCGCCGACCTTGACCAACGACTGGGCCCAGTAAAACTGAATCTTGACCCTGCCCTCGGTCCTCTTCTCCAACTCTTGAGCCCACCAGGTAAGCTCTTTGCCGATGATGGTGGTATCGGCCGCATAGGTGTTGTATTTCAAGACCAGTGGGTCATCTTTTGTCGGATTTAGGTTTTTTGCGTAGACCATGTTGACGCATAAAAGAACCGCCAAAACGGCGATGATCACGATATGGGTTTTTTTCCTCTTCAAGCCTTGACTCGGTTTCATGATCCCCTCCTTTACGGCTGAACGCCGGTTATTTCAGCTGAAGCCGATTCCTCGCCAGCGACCCTAAGTCCATCCTTTGGTGGAGCGACCTCCTGTTGTTCCATGTAAGGCGGGATCCTTTTCTCCGTCACCTGGGCGACTCGAAACCAACATTGCCTCCGGCCGGCTTTCACCCCCGCTTTTTCAAACCTCCCTTGTGGACCTTCGGCGGATCCATTTCTTGAAAACCATGCCCCTGCCAGGGTGGCTAAAGGACCTCTCCCAAAGCCGATCCCGCCTGCCTCCGGGGCCCTGAGCGTAATCACCTTGGCGGTAAACATTTGGCTTAGATGAGGTCTAGCTTTGAAGCGGTTTCAAAGCTTCCACCCGGGTTCCTGATCAAGGCAGGTATGGAAGGGTAACAGGTTGAATATATGTCAATATTTGTGGGATTGCGTTCCGAGCCTGGCGCAGAGATCGGGCCCGAGGGAAGGTTTGGAACCGCTTCTGGCCTGGCCACGCCATGCTCCTCGAATATTTTGAGCTCGGATTGTATGTTGGCATACAAAGATACATCCGTCAAGTTTTTTTTAATATATAACCGCTTGATATTAATATAAAATCTAAAATTTTGGCAGGTAAAGCCATTTCCCAGGAGAGGCGTCAATTCCACCCTTGACCAAGGGGCGGCTAGGTCCTCCCCTCTTCCGAAGAGCCCGGGGACGCGCACTTCCGGATCAAGGGCCGGCGGAAACGGCCCCAGGCGATGGATGGGTTGCGACGGGACCCGGACGCATTCCCCTGGCCCTTACCGCCTAAAGCGCCCCCGCCAGGGCCGGAACATGACCGGCAGGACTCCCCTCCAGATCCTTACCTATGGGCGTAAGAGCATGAAATATATACAATATAATTGATTTAATCGACGAGCCGCCCGGCGAACATCCGGCCGGAGGCGGGGTTCTGGTGGTTATCGTGACGGGACATCCATTCACCCCCTGGGGCTCACTGCCCTCAAGGATATTCTTATAAGGTTACCTCCACCCAAACAAGGCCGCGGCCGGCCGGAATCTCAAGCCGGCTTCCCCGCCTCAAGCCGTTGCTGTCCCGCCGGGCCTGATAATCAGTAAATCGGCACCGCCTTGACCACCTGACCCTGGGGATCGATGACCACCAGCCGGTAGCCGGTGGTCACCCCGTAGGCCGTCCCGTCCGGGCCGAAGCCGAAGCCCTTGAAGTACTCCGGCCACCCGGGCAGGGCGGGCACGGTGAAGGTGGTCATCTTGAGGCCCTCGGTCCGGACATAGGTTCCCTGGAGCAGGCCCCCGGTGACGAAGACCCGGCGGTCCGGGGAGATCCCGGCCCCGTAGTTGTAGGAGTTATCCGTCTCGAAAAGGCTGGTCTTCTCCCCCTCCCAGAGGGCGTTGTCATTGCCGTAGGTCAGGGCCAGGGCCGTTTGACCCTCCAGGAGCATGCCCACCTGGGCGGAGGGAAAGTAAAAGACGTCCTGGCGGCGGGTCATCTTGCCGGTGGCCAGGTCGTACTCCACCAGGGCCGAGATCCGGCCGTCGTGCTGCTGCTGGAAAAGCTTCTTCTCCAGCCCCTTGAGATCGTTGGGGACCTTCTTTTTTTCCTCCTGGTCCCTCGGGCCCTCGGCCAGCAGGGCCAGGCGCTTGGCCGCGGCGTCGATGGCGATCAGCTGGACCGAACCAGGGTACTCGATCTCGCTCTTGACCAGGCCGTCGGTCATGGACAGCAGGCGGATCTTGCTCTGCCTGCTGCTCGATTCCAGCCCGGCCACCAGGTCGACCGCCGGTGCGGCGCTGAACCGGCCGGCCTTTTCGACCCGGGTCTTGATCTCCCAGGTCGCCGAGTCGATGAAGTAGAGGATCTCCTTGGTGTCCTCGACCATCAGGGTCGAGCCGTCCTTGTTGAACTCCATCTCGTAGATATTGGTTTTGATCCAGATCCGCTTTTTGACCTCCAAGGTGGCCGGGTCGAGGACATACAGGGCCCTGGTGTCTCCGCCGACCACCAGGATCCGGCCGTCCGGGCTCATGGCCGCGTCGCCCAGGCCGCCCTTGGGGGTGTGGGCCCCGGCGGCCGGAACCCACAGCAGAAGGGAAAGAACAACCAGGATCGACAAACCGTGCTTCATCTCGACCTCCGGGGAAAGAGTTGGACCTCGACCATTGACTCGGGAGATTCATCGACGGCGTCGGCGGTTACTAGTGAGCCGCGATCCCAGGTTACTCCGCCTGAACCTCGATCTCAAAATAAATCAGGAGCAGGTCCCGGCAGCCGCGGCCCAGGCAGCATAAAACGGTTTATATAAGCAAGTTCCGTTTAAGATCAAGTTGCGCTTGAAATGCAACTCGGCCTCCGGGCTCAGGTGATCGCCTCAAGCTCGTAGGAGCTTATAAAACCGGCAAAACCTAGCCCTTGCCGGCCGTCAGCAGCCAAAGCCGTTTGTTTGGTTTAATGGCGAAGCCAGATAAGACCAGACCGGATCTGAAGCGGACCACGGGAGTGGCTCTCGATCCGGGGCGAACCCCTGGAAACCTCTCCCGTCCATTCACCGCCCGGCGCCCGCGGAGCGCGGGTGCGGACCGTTTATCCGGATATTTCACGAGCCGGGCTGGCCGCAGATGCAGGGCCCGGGAGCAAAGCCCTGGTCTTCCCCCGGCGAGTGGCCCGGAACGCGGCAGATGCGGCCAGCTCCACTCGCCCGGGGGTTGAAGGCCACCAAATCTTCCTCCCGGGGTGAAGGTCCGAGCCGCCACCCTCCAGAACCATCTCAAGGTCTGCCCAACATCTTTAATTAACTTGATATTATTCCGTCTTTCAGCGTCCTTCAGGAAACCTTCGGGCCGGGACCGGAGCCGGGACCGGCTCTCCGAAGAGAGAGGAAAGGCTTGACACCGGACGCTGCCGTATCCTAAATTAAATACAATTTAGTATCCCAAAATGGGTAAGACAAGACCAGGCTCGAGAGTGCCCCCGCCGGGCACCACCGGATCAGGAAAAGGACGCGGAAATACCGCACCACGGTTCAAGGCCCTTGGCCCGGCCGTGGAATCGGGTCCCAGGGAAAAAAACGGCGACCCATAGGGCAATCCCGGAGAGGTGTACCGGGAGCCGGCAGCGGGGGAGAATGGAAAAGCGGCGCCTGAATCCAAAGGACCTGAACGCCTACCAGGACATCCGCCAGCTCATGCTCAGCCGGCAGCTGGTTCCTGGTCAAAAAATCATCTACCGGGATCTGGAGGAGTTGCTGGGGATGAGCCGGACCCCCATCAACCGGGCTCTGATCAGGCTGGAACAGGAGAACCTGGTCGTGTCCCACCACAACCGGGGCTACTACGTTAAAAAGCTGACCGGGACCGAGGTCAGGCAGATTTTCGAGTTGAAGGAGAAGCTCCAGGATATCCTGATTGTTTACGCCATCGCGAGGTACCAGGCCGAGGACTTGGCCTTGCTGCGCCGGGCCCTTGACGAGTACCTGGCTTACAAGCCCGAGCTTTACGACAGCCGGCGCTTCGAGCTCGACAACAGATTCCACACCCAGATTGCCGTAATGGGAGGCAACGACTTTCTCACCTCGGTGCTCAGGCAGCTCTACGACCTCTCGGCCATCGGGCTGAACCTGTTCGCCCTCACTCCCCTCATCCCCAGGTTCGATGAGGAGCACCAGGCGGTCTTCAAGGCCATTGAGGCCAGAAACGTCAAGGAAGCCAAAAAAATGCTCAGGGACCACGACAGGGCGGGCAAGCGGGCTCTAGTGGAAGCGATGAACAAATAGGCACCCCCTGAAGCCGGCCTGTGGAAGCCCCGGGACTGGTTGAGCGGCCGCCGGGCGGTCGGGGGAAGGGTGACTGACAAGGCCACGGCGACGCTCTAGGGACTGGGGGCATTCATGGAAGCTTTGGCGGACTACCCTCTCCTTCTTGCAGGATTGGTTTTCTTCCTTCTCTTCGTTCTTCTGGCCAGCGGCATCTGGATCGGCATCGGCATCGGGCTGGTCGGTCTCGTCCTGTTCGCCTTTTTTATTTCAGGCAACACACTGAAGATACAAGGGATGTTGCAGTTCAACATCCTCAACAGCTTCACCCTTTGCTCGGTCCCCCTGTTCATCTTCATGGGCGAGATCATGATGCGGACGGGCATCGCGGACAAGCTCTACCGCGGGGTCACCCCCTTCGTGGCCTTCATCCCCGGCGGGCTGCTCCACACCAATATCGCTTCCTGCGCCATCTTCGCCGCCGTCTCCGGCTCCAGCCTGGCCACGGCCGCCACTATCGGTACGGCGGCCATCCCCGAGCTCCTGGACAAGAGGTCCTACAACGTCCGGATGGCCCTGGGTTCGCTGGCCGCGGGCGGCACCCTGGGCATCTTGATCCCGCCCAGCATCAACATGATCATCTACGGCGCCTGGACCAACCAATCGGTGGGCCAGCTCTTCATCGCCGGGGTCCTCCCCGGGATCATCCTGACCCTTTTATTCATGGCCTACATCGCCCTGCGCTCGGTGCTCCAGCCCAGCCTCAACCCGCCCCGGGAGAGGACCTCGCTCCTGGCCATGCTGAGAGGTTTACCCGACATCCTGCCCAGCGTCCTGATCATCTTCGTCGTCCTGGGCTCCATCTACCTGGGCGTGGCCACCCCCACCGAATCGGCGGCCCTCGGGGTGGCCATCGCCCTGATTCTGGCCTTCAGTTTCCGGCGGCTGAACTGGCGGGTGATCCGGGAGGCCGCCTTCGGGGCCTGCATGACCACGGCCATGATCACCCTGATCATCGTCTGCGCCCAGATGATGAGCATGGGCATGTCCATGTTGCGCATCCCCACCATCCTGGCCGACCGGGTGGCTTCCCTTCAGATCGGACCGTGGTGGATCATGCTGGTCATCACCTGCTTCTACATCCTCCTCGGCTGCGTCCTGGAAGCCCTGTCCATGCTCCTGCTGACCCTGCCCGTGATCTACCCCATCATCCTGGCCCTGGGCTTCGACCCCATCTGGTTTGGGGTGGTGATCACCGTGTTCATCGAGATGGCCCAGATAACACCGCCCATTGGGATCAACATCTTCATCATCCAAGGGGTCTCGGGCGGGCGAAAAATCGGAGACGTGGCCCTGGGCATCCTCCCCTTCTTCGCCTGCCAGGTCTTGGTGGTGGCGATTCTCTACCTGTTCCCGAAAGTTGCCCTGTGGCTGCCCTCGAGCATGGCCACTCCCTGATCCGGGGAAGGGCTCGGGGCCCCTGGGGCGATCAACCAACAATTTAGAGGAGGGAGGCAAAGATGAGGAAAGTGAAACCGTTCTTTCTAACCATCCTGACTTTGGCCTTGGCCCTGACAATCTGTCTCGGCCCGGACCGGGCAGAAGCCAAGAAGTTCAAGTGGAAGCTCTTCCTCTTCTACCCGCCCCAGGTGGCGGAAGACTTCGTCGGCTGGTGCAACGACATCCGCGACCAGACCGGCGGCAACCTGGAGATTCAGGTCTTTTACGACGGGGAGCACCCCTTCAAGGCCGCCGACCTGTTCAACGCGGTTCGGGACCGTTCCTGCGAGATGGCCAACATCAACTCCTCCTACACCGGCGGCGTAGCCCCCATCCTGTCCGCCTTCGAGCTGCCGATGATGGGGGTCAACACCCGGGAGCACCTCTACGTGGTCAACCATATCCGGGACAAGTGGTACGACCCGGTGCTGGAGGGCCAGTACAACCAGAAGCTCCTCCTGTGGACCTGCTACCCCGGCCAGTCCTGCCAGACCAAGAACACCTTCGTCGACAGCTTCGACTCCCTCAAGGGCTGCAAGCTGCGCATCTACAGCAAGGACACGGCCAACTGGGCCAAGGTCCTCAACGCGACCCCGGTGACCGTCCCCTGGGCCGAGGTCTACACCGCGGCCCAGCGGGGGGTCATCGACGGGGCCACCGGCTGCCTGGGCACGGTCTACGACAGCAAGTGGTACGAGGTCTTCAAGAACATCACCGTAACCGAGTTCGTCATGTCCATCGACGGCATCAACGTCAACCTGGACGCCTGGAAGGAGCTGCCCCCCGAGTACCAGAAGATCGTCACCGACACGGCCAAGAAGTGGCAGAGCAAGTACTGGTACCGCCGGGAAATGGCCAACTACAAGAAGAACGTTCTGGCCCAGCAGGTTTTCAACTGCCGGGTGCGCTACATGGACCCCGGCTTCCGCAAGGAGGTGGTGGCCCTCTGCAAGAAGAACGTCTGGCCGGACTGGGTGGAGCGGACCAAGACACCGGAGAAGGCCTGGGAATATATTAAGGATTGCGAGAAATACCGCGATGAGTACATGGCCCTGCCCCAGGAGAAGCAGTTGGAGTGGCTCAAGGCCAACGACTTCCCGGTGGAGGTTCTCAACTAGCCGACGGCTCGGCGGGCCCTCCCCCGGCCGGGGGGAGGGCCGATTGAGGAGGATGAGATGAAGGACTCCGGCTCGGGTCGCAGGGGAATGGTCCAGACCGTCTTGGGCCTCATCGCTCCTGAAGACGTAGGCGTCACCCTGTCCCACGAGCATTGCTTGATCGACATCACAAGCGTCTTGACCATACCCCGGGAGGCCACCAAGAAGAAGATCGCCCTGGAGCCGGTCTCCCCGGCCAATGTCTATTACCTGCGCTTCCACCCTACCGAGAATCGGGACAACCTGATGCTGCTGGACGACGAGACGGCCATTCAGGAGTTGGCCCGCTTCACCCGGCTGGGCGGCCGGACGGTGATCGACCAAACCAACGTCGACCTGGGGCGGGACCCCGTGGCCCTGGCCGGTATTTCCAGGGCCACCGGGCTCAACATTGTCATGGGCTCGGGTTACTACGTGGGTGCGGCCCAGGACCAGGTAGCCATGGAACGCCGCAGCGAGGAGGACATCGCCGAGGAGATCGTGGCCGAGATCGAGCACGGCGTCGGCGACACCGGGATCAAGGTCGGGCTGATCGGCGAGATCGGCTGTTCCTGGCCCCTGGAG
>Ga0209164_1003633_pt1 | contig 14473 bp, 9 predicted proteins | sample MTBNYHSulfiMetaG_FD_187458 | JGI IMG/M metagenome (GOLD analysis project Ga0209164, IMG submission 187458) | Enrichment culture microbial communities from rom New York Harbor, USA that are MTBE-degrading - MTBE-NYH (New York Harbor Sulfidogenic)... | ecosystem: Environmental > Aquatic > Marine >...
GCAGTCGGCGGCCGAGGACAGCGGAGCGGCCAGGAGAAGGAGAAGAACCAGGAACCAACCCAAAGCCAAGCGACGCATCTTACCCTCCCATGGTTATGTCATTGATGGCATATGCCCGGAATGACATAGTTACCGATCCCGGCTTGGTCCCGTCAAGGTCTTTCCGTGGCCGGTACAATTATTAAAAATAATTATGGATATGTGAGTCATACGGCCGTTTTCGGGGGGAGGGGCCGGGGGCTGCCGGCCCTGTCAAAAGCAACCTTTTACTTGCGGCCCTCGGTCAGGAACGCGGGAGAGGCGAACCAGGTCAGAGGATCCATCTGCGGGTGATGTTCCAAAGGCTGGCCGCGACTAAGGCCGGGGAGAGGAGAACGAACAGGGCGGGCAGGGATAGGCGTTTGACCATGGCGGAGCTCCTGGTGAGCGTCAGGGCCATTCTACCAAGGCACGAAATTGGGCAATGAAGGTTCTGTCTGTCATACGTTGTTTTTGATTATCTCGCTCCCTGTTACCCTGATTGCATGGGCAGAAAGCCGAGCCTCCAGCGGGCTCCCGCCCTGAAACCCTGCCTGAAGTGCGGCAAGCCGATCCCCTACGATCCCCTTTGGAGGCTCTGGGACTGGTGCCGGGCCAAGAACTGGGGCCTTCGCCGACTGGATGGAGAGGGGAAGCCCTAGGAGGCGCTGGCCTGGTTCGCTGGAGATGTGGAGTTGGTCGACCGGGGAAAATCCCAAGGTGGCCCGGGCCTGACCGGCCGAGGAATCGTCCAAAAGGGTCAGGGTGTAGGGCGTGGTCGTGACGCCCGACAGGCTGGTTGGGATGCCGTTGGCCAGGGTTCCCGGTCTCCAGAAGAGGAAGTACCCGTCCAGGGGGTCCGGGAAGACCTGGGCCGAGCCGAAAGGCCCCACCTTGACCGCCCGGTCCATCTCCTCCTGGATCTGCTGGTCGTGCATGACCGCCCGGTCGAAGTCGTCCTCCAGGATCTCGGCATTGAAGATGTCGTTGTTGACATAATCGCTTTCCTGGGTCTGGGGGATAACCCGCTTGATCAGGATCGCCACCCCCGAGGCCGGCGGGGTGACCGACCAGTCCACCTCCCCGGTCAGCTTTTTGCCGTTGCCGGTGATGGTGTAATGGGTGCCCAGGGTCTTCAGCTCGGCCGCCGCCCCGGCCGAGGTCTGGGTGTAGACCTCCAGGTCGGTGTCCTCGAAGAAGGGGAAGGGGACCAAGGACTGGCTGACCGCCCCGTCCCCGACGTCCTGGACCTTGTCGGTGTTGGTGGCGACTGTCATGTTTACGATCTCCTAATTACAGAGTTGATTGTTTCTCCCTGGCCCTCAGGCCACGGCTTTGAACCTCTTCTCAATCTCGCGGACGTACTTGCTCAGCAGGGATTCCACAACCCGGGCCGCATGCCTCCGGTCAGGGCAGAACCGGATCGGCAGGTTGTAGCGGACGGAGAAAGCCAGGAGGCTTTGAACCACCCTGACCGGTTTCATCTCGGACCTGTACCGGCCGGCGGCCAGGTTGGACAAATCCATCTCGATCGCCAGGGCGAAGTATTCGAGACCCCACCCTCGGGAGAACTCCAGCTCGAAACCCTCCCGGTATTGACCCTTGAGGCAGTCCGCAGGGTGGACCTTACTTAGCATAAAGTTAATGGTGGACACCGGTCCAAATATTTGCACTTGTAAAAACACCCTTGATTATCAGACCACCAAGTCTTGTGGCACGGTTGCCTATGATGGCCGAGGTTTTGAGGACATGTTGATTCAAAATTCCCCTTGTTCAGGTACGATAAGTCGATATTTAGCTGACAGTGGTGTCGTTATCGATAGGTTGACTGAGGCATCAAGAGTGAACTATACTTAATATTGGTCACTTAGTCGCTTGGGCGACCCAAGGGGACCAGAGGAAAGCGAACAGCCGCCATTTCAATCCAGGACGGGGGAGCGGAGTTAAAGTTGGGTCCCTCAAAGGGTCCAATATGGCCCTTCGTATGATCGAGAAAGACTATGCAGGGTAATTTCAGAGTAAAACAATTTTCCCTGAAAGGTTGATCTCGAGGATGCGAAAATGAAATGCCTAAAATGCCAATTTGATAATAAGGAAGAGGCCAAGTTCTGCAAAAAATGCGGGACTAAACTAGAACTCGCTTGCCCATCTTGTGGGCACGCCTATGAAGAAGATAGCCTCTTTTGTGAGCAGTGCGGCCAAAGATTAGGGGAAGCTGTAGCAGCGGAAAGGGAAGTGCTGGAAGCCGAAGGGGAGCGTAAACACGTGACGGTCCTCTTCTCCGACCTCTCGGGGTACACACCGATGTCGGAAAAACTGGATCCAGAAGAGCTAAAGGAGATCATGAGCAGGATCTTCGGAGAGATCACTGGGGTCGTTACCAAATATGAAGGCTTCATAGAGAAGTTTGTTGGTGATGCGGTCATGGCGGTTTTCGGTGTACCAAAGGCCCATGAGGATGATCCGATAAGGGCCATCAAGGTTGCCCGAGAAGTACATGAACTAGTGGATGCATTAAGCCCCGAAGTAGAGAAGAGGATTGGGCTACCCATTTCGATGCACACAGGCATCAACACCGGTCTAGTTGTGACCGGCAAAGTGGACATGGAGAAAGGAACTCATGGCATAGCAGGAGATACCATTAATCTTGCCTCCCGGCTAAGCAGCTTGGCTAAAGGGGGCGAAATTATGGTTGGCCCGGGCACCTATCGACAGGCTGAAGGGCATTTTACGTTTGAAAGCCTGGGACCAACCACGGTCAAGGGCAAGGCGGGACCGATCCAGGTTCATAAGGTTTTATCTGCAAAAGAAAGACCTGTTACGGTACACCGCCTTTCCGGCTTAAGAGCTAATCTCATCGGCAGAAAGGCAGAACTCTCCGATCTGGTCGAAGCCGTCAAGAATCTTCGGGAGGGGCAAGGCAGGATATTCTCAATCTGTGGTGGTGCAGGCACGGGGAAAAGCAGACTTGTCGAGGAGTTTAAAGACACGTTGAATCTGGAAGAGGTTCAATGGATAGAAGGACATGCTTATGCGTATTCGCAGAACATACCCTATTTCCCGTTGATCGATCTTATGAACAGAGTCCTTCAAATTGAGGAGGATGATCCTCCTGAAAGGGTAAGAGAGAAAGTCGAATCTGGGATAGAGCATCTTTTGGGGGAAAAGAGTAACATTATCCCTTATTTGGGTAGCCTTTATTCACTGCATTATCTCGAAGTGGAAGATTTGAGCCCTGCATTCTGGAGATCTCGTCTTCTAGAGGCAGCACAAAGCATTATTTCAGCTCTAGCTAAGAGAGCGCCAACAATTTTTCTCCTGGAAGACCTCCACTGGGCTGATCCCTCTTTTGTGGAACTCCTTCGTAACACCTTACTAAATATACAACAACCGGCCATCGTTCTCTGTGTTTACAGGCCTACCTTCAGTCTTTTCATGGGTTATCAGTTAGGCGGCATTACTGAGATCTACCAGGAGATTAGACTTCAGGATCTTTCGCCCTCAGAGGCACAGGATATGCTGGAATCCCTGCTGAAGACGGAGACCATTCCTTCTGATCTGAAGCGATTTATTCAGCAAAAGGCGGAAGGGAATCCATTCTATTTAGAAGAGTTGGTCAATTCGTTAATAGAATCAGAAGCTTTGATCCGTGAAAAAGCTATTTGGAGGTTAACGAAATCCATCACCGAATCCGATACGTCCTCGACGATCTATGGTCTCATTTCTGGGAGGCTTGATCGATTGGAAAAGGAGACAAAGCGTATTGTTCAAGAGGCATCGGTGATAGGGAGGGCTTTTCTTTACGATATTCTCAGAAGGGTCACAGAGCTCGAAGACCACATTGATAGGGGTCTAAGTACCCTGGAGCGACTCGATCTAATTAGAACTAGGTCGCTTCAGCCCGATTTGGAATACATGTTCAAGCACCCTCTTACCCAGGAAGTGGTTTACAACGGTCTTCTCAAAAAAGACCGACAGGTAATCCATGAACAGATTGCGCTTGTAATGGAGCAGCTCTTTCAAGAAAGGCTTTCGGAATTTTATGAAACCTTGGCCTTCCACTTCAAGCGGGGCCAATCTGTTTCTAAAGCCTTAGATTACCTGATGAAGTCTGGTGAGAAGAGCGCCGGAAGACATGCTGTGGAAGAAGCCCATCAATATTACAAGGAAGCATTCGACATTCTGAGCAATAAACCCGACAAGTCAAAGGAAGAAGAGAGATTTCTCATTGATCTGATCTTCAAGTGGGCTTTGGTTTTTTATCATCGCGGTGATTTGGGCGGGCTGGAGATACTGCTTAGCGCTCACGAGGATCTGGCTGAGTCCCTGGATGACAAGGCAAGGCTCGCGATGTTCTATGGGTGGCGCGGCTTTACTGCTTATTTGGCAAGAGGGAGGCCAAAGGAATCGTATCAATACCTTAGTAGAGCCCTCGAACTTGGCGAGGAGATCGGGAACCTGCAGGTCATAGGCTACGCCAACACTTGGCTCAACTGGACATGTAGTGAATGGGGCCTTCTTGACGAATCAATTGTCTTTGGAGAAAAGGCCCAAGAAATATCAAGGATTCTCGATTCAGATCATTATCTTTTTTTTAAATCTCTTGCTGGAATAGCGCACAGTTATTGGCAAAGAGGAGAAAGTAAAAAAATTTTTGAGATCGGAAGAACGCTCCTTGATTATGGCAGAAGTCATTCAAATGTTAGAAGCTTGACGCTAGGTCATATTTATACTGGAACTGGCTATCTAACAGCCGGAGATTTCGCGTCTGCTATTGACTGGTATAAGAGAGCTATCGAGGTTGGAGCTGATCCCTTCTATTCTCACTGGGGCAGAATGTTTCTCGGCTTTGCTTATGTTTTCAATGGTCAGTTCCTGGAAGCCGAAGAGGCTCTTCAGGAAATTATGTCATATTGTGAGAAATTTGGTTGCGAGCTATATCGTCCTTACGCCTATAGTTTTCTTGCAATTATTATGGTTGGCAAAGGCCATATCTCCCAAGGATTAAAAATAGTTGACGATGAACGACTATCATCTCTAAAAAATGAGAGAAAAATTTTGCATGCTCTTCTTGAATATATCACGGGAAAAGTCTATTTGCAGATCGTTCAGGGAGAGGGGCCCAAAAGTTTCTCCTTCCTAGCTAAAAACATCGGCTTCTTGATGAAAAATATCCCCTTTGCCAGTCAAAAAGCAGAAACCCATTTTAATAAAGCGATTGAAGCTGCAAAAGAAATTGGGGCCAAAGGCATACTTGGCCAGGCTTATCTTGACCTTTGTCTTTTGCATAGGGCTAAGAAGAGAAAAGACCAAGCCAGGGAATGCATCTCGAAAGCCATCCAGATCTTTGAAGAATGCGAGGCCGAAACATATGTGAAACAAGCGAAAAAGGCGCTGGTGTCTTTGGCCTAGGAATAGCCATCACCCGGATAGAATATACCTATATATTGTGTGCCACGAATTGACCCTGAGAGTGAATGTTACTGCTGCCCTCCTGCGCTTATCAGGCCGTTGAAAATATTGTGATTACTCCAACAAATCAGTCAAATTTGGCTCTTACAATAATCTGGGACATCCATTTTTAAAAAACATCGCTTAACAATAATTTTCCTATCCTTGAATTGAGTCCAGGATTAAAATTTGCCAATACATATTATGTGCACAAATATCAAGAGTCTGAGTCAATTTATTTCCCCATGCCATTTCAAGGGAAGATCCGATAAATATTTATTTTTCACCAGCCACAAGCGACAAGTCATCAGATATCACTTGTGCTGCCTGCCGTGAATCGCAGGCTACGGCCTTGAACCGCTTCTCAATCTTTCGGACGTAATGGCTTAGGGGGTTTCCCACCACCCGCGCCGAATGGTTTCGGTCCGGACAGAGGAGGACCGGCAGGCTGCACCTGACACTGAAGGCCAGGAGGCTTTGAGCCGCGCTGGCCGGCTTAATCTTTTCGCAGTCTCAACAGGGTGATTGGGGCCTTTTTCGGGCGGATCGGTTGGGTGGGTTGACGGGCGGAAGGCCGGGTGATATAAGGCAATTCTCGCTTCAGAGCCGGCGTAGCTCAGGGGTAGAGCAGCTGATTCGTAATCAGCAGGTCGCGGGTTCAAATCCCATCGCCGGCTCCAATTCTTGTTTTATTATTCTGCCTTAGACTATCCAGTAACGGTAACTACCTGATACCCGACTCCGGCTCGAGAATTTTCTAAAAGCCGTCTCCCAAAGGCCCTCCGGCCCAATCTCATCGTCAGTCCCGAGAAGGCAATCCTCGAAATATGTCCATATATTCCTGCGGTTGTCTTCTCGGCCCTTCCTTGGTCTTGAACCGGATATCGATTTTTGAGATAGCTTCTAAATACATCAACCTTGAGACGGTTTTACCTGGGGACAGGTTGTCCCCTTCGACCAGTGGAAAAAATTGGCGGTCTTCACCCCCTGGAATTAATATAGACCGAGTTGAAGGCCGCAGCTGCTGCGTTGCGCGACACTCGCAATAGGGTGACTGTAGCTTCGTGTCCCGTGCCTTGCATCTGCGGCCAACTTGGGCAAGGGCAATATCCGGGCAAGGCAGTGACCCGGTTTTACGTCGATATGAGGAGGGGAACGTAAACTATTATAATAACAAAGTTGTAACCTTCAGGGACAGGAGACAACAAATGGAGAATGTGGTGTATTTCGCTCCAACGGACCTGGGAGAGGCTCTGGAACTGCTCGCGGCTCAAGGCGAGAAGGCCACCGTGTTGGCGGGAGGTACCGATCTGGTTCCGGCTTTGAATTATTACTCCATCTGGCCGGAATGCTTGATCTACATCGGTGGCCTGGGTTTAAGCTACATCAAGCTTGTGGGCGATGGTCTGCTAATAGGCGGCGGGACCACCTGGACCCAGATCCTGGAAGACCCTCTGGTGGCTGAAGCTGCTCCTGTCCTGGCCGAAGCATCCCGGCTCGGCGGCAGCGTGGCCATCCGCAATGCCGGCACCGTGGGCGGTAACCTGGCCAACGCCTCCCCAGCGGCCGATCTATCGGTGGCGCTTTTGGCTCTGGAGGCCTCGGTGGTGCTTAAAAGCGCCACCGGTGAGCGGACGGTGGCCTTAAGGGACTTCTTCACCGGGCCCGGCCAAACGGTGATGAACCCGGACGAACTGCTTTTCGAGGTCCAGGTGCCTGGGCCGGTCGGCAACGCTTGCTTTAAAAAGTTGGGCCGCCGCAAAGCCATGACCCTGTCGGTGGTCAACACCGGGGTCAAGCTGAAAATGGATGGTAGGCTCTGCCGGGATGCCTGTATCTCCCTGGGCGCCATGGCGCCCACTCCGTTGCGCTGTACCGCTGCCGAGGAGATGATCAAAGGCAAGGAGCTGGATACCGAGCTGCTGGCCGACTGCGCCAAGGCGGCCGTTTCGGCGGGCAGCCCCATCGACGATCAGCGGGCCTCGGCCTGGTATCGCACCAAGGCCGGAACGGCTCTTGTCTTTCGTGCCCTGGTCACCGCAGCCGGTCTGGACAGTTAGTCAGGGAGGAAACAAAGATGAAGAAAATCCTGTCATTCACCTTGAACGGTAAGCCGGTTGAGGTTGCGGTCAAAACCCACGATACCCTCCTGGACATCCTCCGGGAGGAACTGGGCGCCACCGGGGCCAAAAGAGGCTGCGATGCCGGTGACTGCGGGGCCTGCACGGTAATCATCGACGGGTTGGCCATTCGGGCCTGCCTGACCATCGCCCTGACCGTGGAAGGCAGGGACGTGGTCACAATCGAAGGCCTGGGTGATCAAGCCAACCTCCATCCCCTCCAGCAGTCCTTTTACGAGCTCGGCGCCCACCAGTGCGGTTTCTGCACCTCGGGCATGATCATCTCGGCCAAGACCCTCCTGGATAAAAATCCCCACCCGACCCATGAAGAGTTGGTCGAATACATGTCGGGCAATCTTTGCCGGTGCGGCACTTACGTCGAGGTCGCCGAGGCGATCAAGGCCGTCAGCGGCGGAAAGGACTAGGCGCCATGAAAGAATATGTCGGGCGGCCCATGCCCCGCTACAACGGGCTTGGAGAGGTGACCGGCCAGGCGGCCTATGTGGATGACCGGCAGTTCCACGGGATGCTCTACGTCAAGGTCCTCAGGAGCCCGGTGGACCGGGGCACGGTTAAAAGCCTGGATTTTTCCGAGACGGAAAAAGTCACCGGTGTGGTCGGCGTGGTGACCGCCGATGATATCCCCGGGATCAATGCCCACGGCATGTACGGGGATCAACTGGTCCTCAACCCCAAAGATCTACGCTACAAGGGTGAGCCCATCGCCGCCGTGGTGGCCGTGGATGAGGACGCCGCTCAGGAAGGGGTGCAGCAAGCCAGGCTGGAGGTGGAAGAGCTGCCCCCGGTCTTTGATATGTTCGAGGCCATGAAACCGGGCGCCCCGATTGTCCGGCCCGGGACCACCAACAACTTTTATGAATGGGACGAGCAAGGTAAGACCACCAAGATCTTCAAGATCGGCGATGTGGAGGCCGGCTTCCAAGAGGCCGATCAGATCATCGAAGAACGATACACCCAGGGCATCCAAGACCATGCTTCCATCGAACCCCAGGTCTCGGTGGCCCTGATCGATGACTCGGGAAGGCTGACCATCTACACCCACAGCCAGTGCCTCAATGGACACCTGGGCATTCTCTGCGGCATCTTCGGCAAGTCCCAAAGCGAGATCAACTATATCGGCGGCCGCACCGGTGGCGCCTTTGGCTGTAAGAATGAGATCAACTGTGACCATATAGCCGGTTTGGCGGCCCTGAAGTTCAGGAAACCGGTCAAGTACCGCCTGACCAGGCAGGAAGACCTGGCCTATACCCACAAGCGCGGGGCCTGGGTCTTTGATTACAAAACCGGGGTGACCAATGATGGCCGCATCGTGGCCGCCCACATCAAGGAGTACCACGATAGCGGGGCCTACATCGGCCTCTCGCCCTACGGCATGGACAAGTGCAGTATATTCGTCCCCGGGCCTTATAACATTCCCAACATTCTGGTCGAGGTCCAGGGCATCTTCACCAACAAGCCATCCTCCACATCCATGCGCGGTTACGGAGTCCTCAACGGCCAGATTGCGACCGAGGTCCAAATGAGCAAGATCGCCCAGAAGCTGAACATGGACCAGTGGGAGCTGAGGTTTATCAACGCCTGGCGGGACGGGGATATGGGGGTTTCCCGCTACGTGATCAAGGGAGCCGGGGCCCTCGAAGCCATGAAGGGCTGCGCCAAACTGGCCGGCTTTGAACTGCCGGAAAAACTGCTCCGGATGAGCTCCAGGTCCAGGTAGGCAGGAGGCGAAAATGAAAAAAAGAGGCAAGGCCATGAGCCTGGTTCTTCATCCCACGGGCACCAAGGGTGCCGGCGACCCCAGCCAGGCGGCCATAGCTCTGAGGCCTGACGGCACCTTTACCCTGTTGATCGGGACCGTGGATCTGGGGCAGGGATCCACCACCATTCTCCGCCAGTTTGCCGCGGATGCCTTGGAAGTGCCCATTGAATCAATCTCCGTCAACAACTCCGGCGGCAACATTGCCCCGGTCTGTACCGGCAGTTTTGGAAGCCGGGTGACCCTGGTCGATCCCCACGCCGTGGTCAATGCGGCCGATGACCTGAAGCGCCAGGTCCGTGAATGGGCCGCCGCAACCTGGGATGTGGCCGTGGAGGCGGTCACCTGGGCCGAGGCCAAGGTCTTCGTGGAGGGCGACGCCGAAAAAAGCCTGACCATGGCCGAGTTGGGCCAGGGTGTTATGAATAGCGCCGAATTCATGGTCGGCACCGGAGCCTGGTACCCGGCCCCCTTCACCGACCACGATCCGGAAACCGGGGCCATGCCTGCTGTGGCGGCGATCTCCTTCGGTTGCTGTGTCGTCGAGATCGAGGTCGATACCGAGACCGGCCTGATCGATATATTAAACATCATCCAGGTTTGGGAGTTGGGCAAGGCCGTCAATCCCTTGACCTGCAAGCAGCAGATCAACGGCGGCCTGTCGATCGGCCTGGGCTTTGCGCTCAGTGAGCAATACCAGCCCTATTTCCCCAAGGCCGACTTCACCGTGGAGCACCTGACCGATTACTACCTCCCCACCTTTGCCGATTACCCCAAGGAGACCTCCTTCGGCCTCGAGGAGGTGCCCCACCCGGCCGGCGTCAAGGGCGCCAAGGGCTTCTCCGAGGGAACGTCCTCGGTGCCGATCCCGGCCATCATCACCGCCCTCCATGACGCCACCGGGGTTTGGATCAACGAGGTCCCGCTGACCCCGGAGGTGGTGCTCAGGGCGCTGGAGGGGGCGGCCTGAGCAGCCGGATTGGAAATAGCCAGATCGGGCCCGAGAGGAGCTGTTTCCCAGTTCTGAGATTCGCCTCCCCGGCCCGGCAATGGGCCGGGGGAGCGGTCGTTGAAAGTAGTCGGGCGGCGGCAGCTCTCCCAAGGCCGGATAATAAAGAAATAATCTCTATCAGCGGCGTTGTGGTTCATTGAACTGCCACCGGGCCGGGCTGGTCAGGCCCCGTCCCCGGCCGACCTTCGCCACCGGGCCAGGGCGGTCAGGACCCGGTCCAGGTCCCGGCCGCCCAGGCCGTAGTAGGTGGGCAGGAGGACCGTCTCCCGGGCGGCCAGGCCGGCCTCGGGGAAGAGGGCCCCGTCCGGGGGGGTGAAAAGGGGCAGCTCGGGCAGGGAGTAGTCGAAGATATCCTGACCCACCAGGATTCCCCGGCCATGCATGAACTCCACGAAGCCCTCCCGGTCCCTGGCCCGACAGGGAAAGAGGGAGTAGCTGGCCCCCGGCCGGGGCCGGGGCAGGGCGAGGCCCGGCAGGCCCGAAAGGGCCTCGGAGTAGACCCGGGCCAGGGCCTGCTTGTGGGCCAACACCTGGGGCAGCTTGGCCAGCTGGGCCAGGCCCAGCCGGGCCAGGCAGACGGGCAGGCGCTCCCGGAGCCCTCCGGTCGGGGCCGCCTCCCCAGGGGGATCCTCGGCCAGGAAGTCCAGAAGGGGGGTTTTCTCGGCCAGCCAGTGGATGAGCCGGCTCAAGGGCGGTTGACCGCCCAGCCAGGAGCCCAGAAAGGAGAGGGCCCGGGTGGAGGCCCTCAAGGCCCCCGGCCGGGCATAGGCCCTATCCCGATAACGCTCCAGCTCTTGGGCCAGGTCTTGGCGGTTCGTGGTTATGGCTCCGCCCTCCAGGGTGGAGACGGCCTTGCTCCAGGAAAAGGAAAAGAGGGCGGCCAGGCCCTTTTGCCAGACCGGGCGGCCCTGGAAGGCGGCCCCCGGGGCCATGGCGCAGTCCTGGATCAGGGCCACCCCCGGCCAGGGGGCCAGGACCTCCTCCAGCCCTGCCAAATCCATGGGAAAGCCGTAGAGGTGGGTGGCCAGGACCGCGGCCGTGTCGGAGTTGAGCACCCGGGCCACCCCGGCCGGAGTCATGTTGTAGTCCACGGGGTCGAGATCCACGAAGCGGGGCCGGTTGCCCGTGGCCAGGACGACCTGGGCCACCACCAGGCAGGTGTAGGCCGGCAGGACGATCTCCCTGTTCCGCCAGCCCATGACCTCAATGAGGGCGGTGAGGCCTGAGCGCCCCTGGGCAAAGACCAGGGCCCGGGCCTGGCCGGTGGAGGCGGCCAGGGCGGCCTCGAAAGCGGCCGGAGCCCGGCCGGAGAAGAGCCCCCCCAGGACGGCCGCCGCGTCCCAACGGTCGAAAGGCGGTTTCAGGCAGGGGATCATGGCTCGGGAGAACCTCACAAAGTCGTAAGGGAAAGGTTCTAACCCGGATATTTCACGAGTCGAGTTGGCCGCAGATGCAAGGCGCGGGACACGAGGCTATAGTCGCCCTATGCCGAGTGTCACGCAACGTAGCAGATGCGGCCAAATCGGCTCGCCCGCAGGGTGAAGATCGCCAAAGATTACCCATCTGCCAAAGGTTACAAACTGTCACCACGGAAAATAGCCCCTAACTCTATGTATCCGCTTGAGATGGCTACCAACTTACCCTCCTCTTTGGCGTTCTTCATGAAATATCCGGGCTAAAACCTCTCCAGCCTTAGCTCGTCCAGGGGCAGCGAGGCCCGGCCCTCGGTGATCAGCTCCTGGATCAGCTTCCCGGACCCGGGCCCCAGGCAGATGCCGTGGCCGTTGTGGCCGGCGGCCATGATGAACCCGCCCAGCTTCTTCACCCGGCCCAGGATGGGCAGGTCGTCGGCGGTGAAGGGAAAGAAGTTGGCAAAGGACCGGATTACCCGGACAGGCCGGAGGGAAGGGAAGAAGCGGATGTTCTCGGCGGCCATTGCCCTGATCTCCTCGAAATCGGAGCGCTTGTCAAAACCGGCCTCCCGCCAGGTGGCTCCCAGGAGCAGGTTGCCGCTGGTCTGCTGGCTGGCCACCAGGGCCGAGCCGAATCGGGATTTGTCGGCCAGGCTGGCCTTTTCGCCCTCGGCGACCATGTAGGAGGCGCCCATGATCACCCGGGAGAACATCCGGGGCAGCGGCTCGGTCACCAGCATCCCCATCCGGTAGGGGGAGACCGGCACCTCCAGGCCGGCCATCCGGCCCACCCGGCCGGCCCAGGACCCGGCGGCATTGATGACCAGGTCGGTGGCGATCCGGCCCCGGTCGGTCACCACCGCCCGGACCGAACCCGAACCGGTCTCGATATCGAGCACCTCGGTCCGGTTGAACACCCGGGCCGACATTCTCTCCGCCGCTTCCAGCAGGCCCAGGGTCAGGCGGATGGGATTGGTGCAGCCGCTCTCCGGGCTGTAGAGGGAGCCCCGGACCAGGTCGGTCAGAAGGGGCTCGTGCTCCCGCGTCTCCTTAGGGCCCAGGACGGTCAGCGGCGAACCGAAACCGGCCCGGGCCCGGGCGTGCTCCTCCAGGTGGGGCAGCTCCTCCTCCTCGGTGGCCACCAGCAACCCGCCGATGGGTTGATACTCGGTCTCCAGGGCCAGCTCCCGGCGCAACCGGTGGTGAATGGCGATGCTGTGCTCGGCCAGTTGGAGGTCGATCCCCGGCCGCCGGGTCAGGGACCAGACCCAGGCGGCATTGGCCGCCGAGGCTTCCCCGGCCCGGTCGCCCTTGTCCACCAGGACGACCTCAATCCCCTGTCCGGCCAGAAAGTAGGCGGTCGAGGCCCCGATGATGCCGCCGCCGATAATGACCGCCTCGGCCCGCTCAGGCAGCATGGTCCGCCCCCAACTCCCCGGGCCGGGACTGATGGGCCAAAAGGCCCAGCCCGACCGGTCTCACCGGCGGCCGGCGGCTGAACGGCTGCCAGCGGCCGTCTCCCAGGACGGCCAGGATCGAGCCGCAGATTCGGCCCTGGCACCGCCCCATGCCGCATCTGGTCCGGCGTTTCAGGTCGTTGAGGCTCCGGTCGCCCCCGGCCAGGGCCTGCTTGATCCGGCCCAGGGTGACCCCTTCGCAGCGGCAGATGATGGTCTCGTCGTCCGCCAGCTCATTGAGGCCCGGCCCGGGGGTGGTCAGCCGGTCGAGGGCCTTCTTCAACCGGCCCAGCCCCTTAAGTCCCAGTTGAATCGGGAGGCTTTTTCTGCTGAGCTCGGCCCGATCGATCAGGCCCAGCTCAAAGGCCGCTCCCAAGGCGGCCTGCTCTCCCTCCAGGACCGCCGCCCGGCTGCCGGAAACGCCGGCCCCGTCGCCGATGGCGTATACATGGTCCACGGTGGTCCGGCCCAAGGGGTCGCGCACCGGAACCCAGCCGCCCAGCTCGGGCCGGTGGCGGTGCTCGCAGCCGGCCAGGAGGGTCAGCTCGGCCGAGGGCACCAGGCCGTACCCCAGGCAGAGGGCATCGGCCGGATGCCACCTCCGGCTGCCCGGAAGGGGACGCCAGGCGGCATCGACCGCGGCGGTGGCCACCTCCTCCAGCCGGTCCCGGCCCCGGGCCTCGATCACCACCCGGCCCGTCCGAAGCCTGGTCCGATTCAGGACCAGGGTCTTCAGATAGCCGGCCAGCTCGGACAACTGGTCCGGGTTGATCAGGGCCCCGGGCAGATAGCGGAGGGGATTGCCGATCCGGCCGGCCTCGAAAATCGTCTCGACCCGGCCGCCTGATTTCAGTATTTGGGCGGCCAGGGCGATCTGCAACGGACCGGTGCCGGCCAGGACGACCCTTTGGCCGGGCAGGACCCCCATGGTTTTGATCAGGCGCTGGGCCCCGCCGGCGGTGTAAACCCCGGGCAGGGTCCAGCCCGGAAAGGGAACCGGCCTGTCGTGGGCTCCGGCGGCGATGATCAGCTTCCGGTATCCGATCCGGAAAGACCCTTCCCCATGGCTGACGGCCGCGGTCCTGTCCGGAAAGAGACCCCAGACCTCGGCTTGCTGCAACCGGGTGACGGTCCGGCCGGCCGCCTCGAACTCGGCCTTGAGCAACCGTCCCCGGGCCGCGTTGGGATCGCCCTGGGCGGCCTGGGAACCGGCCAGTCGATCGACC
>Ga0209164_1003636_pt1 | contig 14472 bp, 13 predicted proteins | sample MTBNYHSulfiMetaG_FD_187458 | JGI IMG/M metagenome (GOLD analysis project Ga0209164, IMG submission 187458) | Enrichment culture microbial communities from rom New York Harbor, USA that are MTBE-degrading - MTBE-NYH (New York Harbor Sulfidogenic)... | ecosystem: Environmental > Aquatic > Marine >...
CATCCGTCGTGATCTGAACCTTCTCGACAAGCTCCCTATCGATGACTTTGTTGATCAGCAACCGATTCGCCAGCTTTCCCTTCCAATAGTTAAATGAAACCGCATTCTCGAGCAATGTTTCTTCGAAAGTATTATCAGGGTAGTCCGCCTTGATCTCTTCGACCGCCTTCTCCAGCTCCATTTCTGAAACCGTAATTCCATTGGTCTTTGCAAAAGCGATGATCATCATTTCCTCGCTCAATTGATTCAACACCCGCATGCGTAAGTCATTGAGCACGTCGATATCGATCTCACGTTCGCCCGGAAAGGCATCCTCGCGCGCCGCTTCCACAGCTTGGTTATACTCAATCAGGGATATCGATATATCCTGGACCCGCATCAAATAATCGTTCCCGTGATCGTCGCGTGAACATCCGCCGACGGTCACCATCCCGATGAACACGACGAGTACGGCGAGAATGAAAACTTTCCGATCCTTCCGAAATACGGCCATCAACTTGCCACCTTCCCTCAAGCCATCTATTTTGTTAGAAATTTATTGGTTAACATGCCGATTTATTTCTATCAAGATGTTTTTGGCCTGAGCAATCAGGGCGTTGGGCGTCCCGCCGGTCAGGGTGGCCTTGAAAACACCATCCGGGGAAAAACGATATTTTCCGTCGGCAGCGGCGACCATGTCAACGATACCGAACGGACGCTTCTGGTACGTTTCTGAAAAATGCAGCTGGAGCTGATTGTCGGTCAAATCCAATCGAGCACAACCGGCTCGCGTCGCAAGGACCTTGAGCATGATTTTCAGCAGAAGATTCGAGGCCTCATCGGGGAGTTGGCCGAAGCGGTCTTCCAACTCGGTTTTCAGTGCGCCGATCTCTTTGATGTCACCCATACGCGCCAATCTACGGTAAATGGAAAGCCGTTGATCGATATCTACGATGTACTGTTCCGGAAGGAAAGCGGATACTTGAAGATTGATCTCCGGCTCCAGCACCTCCTGCTGGGGTTCGCCCTTGAGCTCCGAAATGGAGTTTTCCATGAGCCTCAAAAACATGTCATAACCGACCGCTGCGATATGCCCGGACTGGGAGGCGCCCAGAATAGTGCCCCCACCCCGGATTTTCAAATCGCTCATGGCGATCTGGAATCCGGACCCCAGGTCACTGTACTCCATGAGCACCTTGAGCCTTTTTTGGGCCGTCTTGGTCAAGACCGTCTCGTTGGGAATCACCAGGTAGGCATAAGCCTGTTCCTCTGCCCGCCCTACCCGGCCGCGCAACTGATAAATCTGGGCCAGGCCGAAATGGTCGGCCCGGTTGATAATGATGGTATTGGCCGATGAGACATCAAGGCCGGACTCCACGATCGTTGTGCAAACGAGCATGTCGACCCGCTGTTGCATGAAATCGAGCATGGCCTTTTCAAGTCGATCCTCGGGCATCTGGCCATGCGCCACCACGAGCCGGACTTCGGGCACAAGTCTTTTGAGATGTCCGGCGATACGCTCGAGACTTTGCACCTTGTTGTGCACGAAAAAAATCTGTCCTTTGCGCGACAGCTCCTTGCGGATGGCTTCGGTGATCATGATATCGTCCCATTCGGTGATGTAGGTGGCAATGGGACGCCGCTGCTCCGGCGGGGTGGAAATAAGACTGATATCCCTGATACCCAACAGTGACAGATGCAGTGTCCTGGGGATCGGAGTAGCGGTGAGCGTCAATACATCCACCGTCTCCCTGAGCCGTTTGATCTTCTCCTTGTGCTTGACGCCGAAGCGTTGCTCCTCATCGAGGATCAAGAGACCGAGGTCCTTGAATTTGACATCTTTTTGAAGCAGACGATGTGTGCCGATCACGATGTCCACACGACCCTCTTTGATATCGGCCACGATGCGGCTCTGTTCCTTGGCGTTTCGAAAACGATTGAGCGATTCGACCTGGACCGGAAACTGTTTGAAACGCTCGCAAAAGGTAGCGTAATGCTGCTCGGCGAGCACCGTGGTAGGCACCAGGACCGCCACCTGTTTGGCCTCGCTGACCGCCAGAAAAGCGGCCCGCAGGGCGACTTCGGTTTTGCCATATCCCACATCTCCACAAACCAGACGATCCATGGGGGCCGGCTTGCGCATGTCATCGAGAACCTCCTCGATGGCCCTGCGCTGGTCTGGCGTCTCTTCGTAGGGAAAACCATCCTCGAAATCCCTGAAGTAGGTATCCAGGGCGCCGAAGGCATGGCCCTTTTGAACCCTGCGGGCAGCATAGAGCTTCAAAAGTTCGCCGGCAATCTTTTCAGCCGAACGCTTGACTGTACCCCTGATCTTTTCCCAGGTGACGCCACCCATTTTATCGAGCACCGGCGTTACGCCGTCCACGCCCATATATTTGTGCACCAGGTTCATTCGTTCCACGGGAAGATACAACTTGTCGTCGTCACGGTAGACGACAAGCAGGTAATCGTTAAACGAGCGGTCCACCCCCAGCTTAACGAGCCCTTCATAACGGCCGATCCCGTGTTCATCATGCACCACCGCATCGCCGATTTTCAGGTCCTCGATGCTCAGCAGCTCTGCGACCTTTGCCCGGGCAGGCGTTTTGCGAGTGCGGTAGCCTGTAACAAAAATCTCCTCATCGCCGATCATGGCAATGGCGGCGTCCGGCCAGGCAAAGCCGGTTTCGATGGCTCCCGCGCCCAGACCGACACGATCCGTATCCGAAGGTATATGCCACGGGGCGTCGAGCTTGACGGTACGAACGCCATAACCCGACAACAACCCTTCCAGACGGCCGATGTGAGAGGGGCGCCGGCAAAGGATCAACGTCCGTGTCCCTGTCTGCTGCTGGGACGATAACCAATCGGCCAGGGGTTGAAGCGGCCGGTCGGAGGTTCGGGCCGTGTTCAAGGAGAGTTGAACCTCCTCGATGCCCGACATCCCGGTGCGGCACACCCGCTGCGCCGCATCTTGTCCTTCCGCCGGATCAACTTCCAGCGGCTTGAAATTGATCCTGTCGAAAACCGACAATCGCTGTTGGATGTGCGTCCATTTAAGGTAAAGACTCTCCGGGGTCACCACGAGACGTTGATTTGAGTTGGCACTATGATAGTTTTGTTCGGTTTGGACCTGGTATTCCACCGCGGCTTGACGCAGGGCCGCGGGTTCGATCATGACCGGTAGCGTATGGCGCGGCAGATAATCGAACAGGGTATCGGTCTGTTTGAAAATAAGGGGCAGCAGACTCTCCATGCCAGGGAAAATTCCTTCCGCTTTGATGCGTTGGACGATCTCCCTGACTTTGGTGACCGATAGACCTTGTTCGGCCGCCTGAATCCGGATGCGCCCCAACACATCATTCAATCTGGACGGCTGCAATATGGCCTCGCGAGCCGGCAGCAGCACCACCTCCTCGAGATTTTTAAGCGTACGCTGGGTGTCCACCGAAAAAAGGCGTATCGATTCGACCAGGTCGCCGTAAAATTCGATTCGCAATGGATCGGGATAAGATGGCGCGTAGACGTCGAGTATGCCGCCGCGCACCGAAAAGTCACCCAACTCCTCGACCATCGCCACGCGGCTGTAGCCACCGGCCACGAGTTTTGCAATGAGATCGTCCCGATGGATCTCTTCCTCGCAAACTATGAGCTCTGCGTATCGCATGAGCTCAGCCTTTGGCAGCAAGCGCTGTATCACACCGCTCAAAGAGGTCACCACCACGGGGGGCGATTGGCTCTCGACCAATTCATAGAGCGTCTGGATACGCCTGGCGGCCGTTTCATTGTGATAGGCCATGAACTTGAAAGGCATCAAATTGTAGGGCGGGAAAAAAAGGATCGGCGTTGAATCTGCGCCTGAAAAAAGGCGCAATTCAGCATAAAAATGCTCCGCAGCTTTTAGAGACGGCAGTATGGCCAACAAAGGGGACCGGCAGGCACGATAGACCTGGGCGAGTGCATAGGCGCTTGCCGTCGGATTGAGCCCTATCACATCGACCGCCCCCCGGATCTCGGGAAGCTGTGCCAAAAGCTGTTGCCAGGAAATTTCCTCTTGATTTAGTCGCATAAAAACAGTAGTTGATTTTTTTTTATTGGCCGGCGTAGCTCAGCTGGTAGAGCAGCTGATTCGTAATCAGCAGGTCCGCGGTTCAAGTCCGCGCGCCGGCTCCAGAGTAAAAACAAGGGGTTGCAGGATTTCTTGCAACCCTATTTTTTTTGTCAAATTTGCTCACAGTCCCGTTTTAGTCCCGCTTTTTTCAATTCAATGGTTTTGGTCCCGCTCCACACAGCGGGGCAGCATACCATAACCAGGGTTGCAATTCCATCATGGTCATGGCCACAAAAAAAGCCCCAGACATCGCGCCCAGGGCCTTTCGGTCGCCGGTTGGGAGACAGTCGAGTTACAGAAAAACCTTGTAGGAAATGTTCAGCGCCTTTCCAAGTTTTTTGGCAATAACAACCCCGATAGGCCGCTTACCGTTTTCCATCTCGGAAAGATGCCCTTGGGGAATGCTGGCCAACTCGGAAAGCTGCTTTTGGGTCAATCCCTCTTTGGTGCGGGCACCACGCAGGGCCGCCCCTTGCAACTCGTGATCCTCATATTCGCCAAACAGTTCACGCCAATCGATGCTTTCATCATCAACCGAATGGCCGTTCTCAGTATGGCGCTTTTTCGTGAGTGCCAACATAAATCACCTCCACGGCTATTTGCTGTTTGTCCACCGTCCAAAGGGCGACATAGGTCGGCTTTCCCTTTTTCAGGTGGCAATGGTAGCATGAGGACTGTTTTAGCCATCCGTAATTAGGCCAGTTTGAACGGTAAGGGCCTTCGGTTCGGATTTCCAAAATAAGGGCAAGCAGGGCATCCCGAACCTTGCCCGGTAGCTTCTCGGCCTGCTTTGCGGCCCTTGGTTTGACCTTTACAGTCCATTCCATAAATTAAATAATATACCATTAATGGGATATATCAAGCGTTATTTCGTGGCGGCCGCCGATCGAGCAAAAATTAACTTTCTGCCCGGTATAACCGCTGACCAGGATCGAAGTCACAGCTCAATGGGGCACACGCCGGCTGGTACCCTATCCAAAATCATTGCCCCACCCGGATGGGCCATGGAATTCAGGAAAACAAAAAGCCCCAGGCATCGCCCAGGGCCTTGTATTGATCGCCGGCCGAAGCCGGGGAAGGCTTACACTGGTTTCATTGGGTTTCGGGTCACAATTTTTGAACGTATGTAGTTTTATTGTTGGATCGCCTGGAGCACCAACCAGTTAAAGATCTGTGCGCTATCCGAGCGTACTTCTCCCGGTCGCGAACCCATAAAGCCAGCATCAACAAGGATTTTTATAATTGCTTTATTTCTTTTCATGGATCTACGACAAGACCGCATTTCGCTTTTATAACTGGAAATGGTTTTTTCTTTAAGGGGCTCGCCATTGCGTTTGACACCCTTTTGGAGTCTCCTCTTAAAACTGATATAGCTGCCCACCAAAAATCGATAATGCTTATAAAATGCTTTTAGCCTGGGTTTGCCTGTCCCCCCGGCTTGTGACTCCCGAGCTATATCCAAAATATCTTTGACGCCGAAGTCTATGAAACTCTGTCCCGCAAAAACTTCCGTGCCACTTGGTCCGCTGGAAACAATATGCTCAGGTCCCGGCTGCGCACCATTAACCCTCTCGCTCCAGTACTGATCACCTTCCCCGACTATAATATGGTCACGACATGGCATCCCAAGGAGCTGGCCGGCCTTGTTCAGGCGCTCAAAGACAGAAAGGTCTTTCCTGCTTGGGGCCGGGGTTCCCGATGGATGGTTATGAACTGTGATTATGTATGAACACCCCCCGGTAACGGCTCTTCGAAAAACCTCACGAGGATAAACGGGGCACTCATTGGCGCCCCCCAAGTGTGCAAGCTCGACATATTCTGTTACCCCCGCCGCATTAAGACCCAACACGTAAAAATGTTCTCTATCCCGTGTTATTTTGTCGTCTTTTGACAAAACCTCACGGGCAAGAGCAGCCGCTTCATGGGGAGATGAAACTTTTCTCCTTTCCTCGCTTAAAATCATGGCAACCTCCATAAAAACAAAAATCCTGCAGTGCGCCTACGGTCAAAAGAACCGTCCCGGTCCTCGCGGATACCGGACACTGCAGGATTCAAATAGTCATCGACCACAAACAAAAATAGCCGCATAACGGAGGGCCCCCGCTTTTGAATTTAGGCAAAATCAATTTAGCCCAATCATGGCTTGGATTGCAAACATTTTTCCAGGGCCTTAACGCCTCGCGCGGCCCGATACAACGCCGGCCGGAATATTGCCCACAACAACATGATTGATCCCTCGATCTCAGTCGGATCGACCGGCCCGGCCCCCCTGGCATGCTGGCAGCCATCACAGTCAACCCCATCCAGGCCAAGGCTTATGACAGCGCCCAGGCATTGACAATATTGAGGGCAACGGACGTTCCGCATGGCCAACGCTCCTTGGTGGTTGGGCGCCACCTTCCCAGGCGGATGGAGAAAACCGCATGAGAGGATGGCGCCTCAGATGGGGTTGTTGACCGTTCGGGCACGGTCGCCGCGCCCCCGGCAAGAGGCCGGCCGCGCCGATGGTTGTTACTTTAGAGACGCCCAGTTAGCTATTGGTCGGCGCTTCTAACTCCTCTTGGACAAGGGCCTTGCGCGCAGCTTGGATGCTTTTCTCAACGGCAACCTGAGGATCGAGCTTCCCGGCTTCGGATAGTTTATCGATCTCATTTTGTAGTTTTCTCTCCTTTTCTTGAATAGAAACAATATCCGCCTGGATACCCAGCTCTTCTCGGCCCGCTTGAATCTCTGCGAGATAATGCTTTTCAAGCTCATCGTCCATATAAATGTCCTGCCGCCTCGGAAAGCCAGCATTATGCAAAACGCCCACCTCCGACTGTGATCGAATTCCCGGTACCGGGAAGTCGTCGCATACCTTCGGCCCATCGGACATGGGCAACACCATCTTCGGACGGCCGAATATGACCTCTTTGAAAGCCATAGCCCGGCCCACCATCGATAAGAATTTTTTGGTTTCCTCTTTCTCCCGCGTCCGTGTCTCCCTGAGCTTGGCCGCCGCCTCTTCGATCCGATTCGCATTCTCAATGGGAATTCGGTTGGCGAGCACAGACTTGATGGTTTGAATAGCATCTTGAATCACTTCAGTCTCAATGCCAATCTCTTCCAACTCGGTACGGACTTTTTGATAATCTCCCGGATCCTCGCCCATCATCATCATTTGCTTAAGCGCAACACACTTTTGGCGAAGGGGGGGATGCAATTCCTTGATTTCGCCAAGGCGCCTATCAAAATCCAAATAAGCGCCGATCAACTGATTAACAGTAGCCTTCCGGTCCTTCAAAGTATTAAATGCGTGCACCAACATAGTTTTTCCTTTCTTTTTTTTATTCGATCTTCCAATAACTCTTCCAGCCTTCAAAAAATCTCATTTGTCCACATCATCCCCCCCTTTGTGTTGGAATTCTTCGTTTTTTTCACCCTCACACGGACAATATTCCGCGCGTTTTTCATTGCCAGGGTTCCAGGGTAAAGGGTCTTTGGTGATAATTACATCGATCTCATTCATTTTCCCGAATTCATCTAAGAGAGCATCGACCTCGGCATAGACCAATTCGCAAAACATGTTGGCCTTTCCCGCGTTACCGCCTGTTCTATAAATCCAGTCCGCCGCATTGGTTCGAATCATGCTTTTGAAACCTGCCTCGAAGAGGTTAATTTTAATGGCCGTCTGCAACTCCACCTCAGCCCTCAGAATATATTTGCCGCGCTCCCGTTCCAATTCGAACTCAAACTTCTTCGCCCGCAGCTCCAAGGCCCGAACCTCCGCCTGAGTTTTCCTCGTGAACAAATCGCCGTCATGGGCCGAATTCCCCTTCTCGATCACAGTGAGGCCGGCCACGGCGAAATATTGCAGGGCCTCTTCTTGCGTGATGCACTTGGGATCCTGGGCCACCAGCACTCCCCGCTTGTAATCTTCGAAAAACTTACTTCTGGCCTGGGCCGTGTTGCGTCCATATAGCCCGATCCTGTTTTTCATACACCAAGCGGCTAGCTTGGATATGCTCTTGAAGTTACTTGGCAAATTCTCGACGGGAATTTTAGTTGTCATGGTGGTTTTGTCCTTTGTCCGTTTATTTTCGAAATCTTGCGTGAGCGAGATAGCCGGGCTCGCTGAAACTGCAATTACGGGCACCCCATAGAAAGGACCCGCACCACACCCCCCGCGCAAGACCGTTGGGGCGCCCCGTCCAAGCGGCGCCCCTACGACATACTCCCCGGCCATGCGCCCATTTCTGAACCATGGAAATTTTGGCCGAATACGATGGACGCTTTTGGTTGGGACCGGCCGGGCGCCCCCCAAAGAAGGTCGGCCAAAGGTTTTGCAATATTCGGCCGGTGGCCACGTCGGCACCGGTATTGTCTTTATCGGATTGCACCTCGCTTTGGGTATCGATAGCGCCGGTCAAAAAGGGCGGTGAATGCGTCATAGATGTCAGGGCGCCGTCATAGATACCGATTTTGTAACCCATTGAAATTATTGGGCGCGTCATAGATGTCATAGATGTCAGGGTATTTTTGGAAAATTTTCTATAGTGAAGGAAAGGTGGTCGTTGTGGTGGTCGCCAGCCGGCCTCACCCTTCCCTCTTTTTCGTGGGACACTTTTTACTATGACATCTATGACATCTATGACGGATTTCATAATATCAATAAGTTACAACACCCCTTATCCATGACAGAACTATGACGGCGCCATGACGGAACAAGCCGCATTTAAAAGGGCGTTTCGTCATCACTATCCCAATTAATTTGATACCTTATCAACGATTCGAACCTTTCCCTTGCCACTTGCAGGGGAGGCACCCTATAGGTTGTCATCCGATCCGAAAAGCTCACCCGCTCGTCATGATCAACACATCGGGGACCATCCTGAATCGGGGCAATAGCCCTCAGCCGGCGCCCAAATTGTGCGTCGGTGAGAAAGCGGGAATGGATGTTTAGTTTTTGGCAATAGGCCCGGTATTGGTCCCAAAGCCCGCGCTTGCTCATCAGCTCAGGCCAATCGAGGGGAATTTCAGATATGTTGTGGGGATCGATGAGCAGCCCACTTTTCAACGCCTCAAACCAGAAGGATTGCTCAGGGTCCATCGACTCCAACACCTGGGCAAGAAACTCATCTGTTCGGGGTGCCTCCCTCAAATTGTGGGTCACTTTTCGAGCGAGAAGAAAACGGGCAAGGTCTGCCGTTCCGCCTTTTTGCATCTGGTTTTTTATGCGGTTGAAATAGGGGTAATCCTGTTTGTGATCTTCCGATACGTGCAGGGCGAAAAACCGACGCTCCCCCAGACCTGTAGGAACAATCCATTCTGAGTTAGAAGCAAAAATCAGATTGACATGGTTTTTGATGGTATAGGGGTTTATGAATTTCCCCTCGATCAAAATATAGGGTTCGGTGATAAATGCCTTGAGTTGGCCCTCTGACTTCCGGTCACCAGCCCAAAGCGCTTCATCGAGAAAGACAAGGATCGCGTTTTTTAAATGCTCGGTGAATCGGCCGGTGAACTGGCTTTGCGTCGTGATGTGTAAGAAGTGATCCCCGAAGAGCTGACCAAAAGGCAGAACAAAACTCCCTTTGCCCGTTCCCTGCATACCCCGCAGCACAATGCTTGTTCCTGGCCGCTTATTTCCCCGGTTCTGATAAAGCCAGGCCATCCAATCGAGCAACCATTCGAAGCCGTTCTCATCACCACGGCAAATAACCGTTTTGACATGGCTCAAATACTCTTCACAAGTGGCCGGGCCTGCCGGTGGGGTGCAGGGTCTAAAAATATTAAAGAAACGGCCATTGGCCTTCCCGGTCGTATCAAAAACGATGCCTTCATATTGTCTGCGATCGGGGCTTTTTAACCAAATCTGTGCCCATGATGAGTAGATAAAGCCGTTTTTGTTCCGGCCGGTGATGCCGGTCCTATTTTCAAACTTGTTCAGAAAATCGACCTTGCGCATGTAGGCAAGATCGTTTCGGCCAGTGGTGGGGTTTTTATATTCCAGAACGACACAAAATTTGCCGTCAATCATGATCGCGGCATAGCCTTTGTCGTTAAAGTACTTCACCACGGCTTTTTTGAATTGTGCAATCTGATCTGCGTCTGGATCGGAAATTTCTTTATACTTCTCTAAAAACGCTTCATCCGATAGGGCGTTTGATTCATCAGAAGTCTGCCCTTCATGCCCCCCGCGTGGGGTGTAGACTTCCTGGCATTGCTCTATTGCACGATTAATGGTGGCCTGGCCGTAGGTGCGGCCGTCCGCATGGTGGCGCTTGTCCCATTTTTCCCGCATCAATCCAGAAGAGCGAAAAACCGCATCCATCCTTTGGGCATCCCGGCCACACCAAAAGGCAAGGTGACCACAAAGAGCGGCATCGGCTTCACTATGCGAAGGATAGCCGGTCGTGTCGCCGGCCATGAGCTGGGAAACCTTGCTACCGGAAACAGATGCCAACATTTTTTGCATGATGTCATCATCGGGAAGAGAACAAGATGGGGTATGGGATGGGGGCTTGTTCGCTGTTTTTGGTGATCCGAAAACCTTTTTATGAAACGCTTCAATTTGCGCCTGGCGCTGTTCAATGGTTCTTGGCGTGCCTTCCAGGTGGTGCCCGGTTAAGGTGACATATCGACCATTGTCATATACTTCTATGGTCCCTTTTTTGCGGCCCCCAGGGGGCAGCGATCCGACCAAAAACACCCTTAGCCCTGTACCTGATGGGCTTACCTCTACGTATGAATCAACACCCCTTAAAATGCCCTGAACGGCTGCCGGAAGCGCATTAAACTGCCCAGAATCAAGTTGACCGCCATCGGTGACTTTATCAAGGTCTATGGCTACGAAAGGATCGCCTTCAGTTAAGACGAAGCCAATACCGGCCCATCGACCAGGTGCCTTGTTGTATGCCTCTATGACCGTTTGAAAATCACACCAATGGGATGGATCGTTGACCTTGGCCCGCTTGCCGCTTCCGGCCCTGTACGGAACCTTGGTTACTTTGCCGTCTCGCTTTTCGGCCTTCCATAGCACCCATTGGGGCCAGGATTTAAGCTCATCGGGAATGCTTTCAGGTCGCAGTGGTAGAAAGGCGGGCTTTTTTGATCCCCGAAACATGAGCTACTTCCTTCCGTCAATTTTCGCCTGCCAGTGGTCAAGAAATGGATCGCGCACGACCAACAGCTTGCGCGGCCCACTCCGCAAGAACACTTCTTCTCCGACCTTCTTCATACACTTTTCGTTTTGAAGGGTTCGCCACCGGTAGGCGTTGCCGGTTAGTTCATCAAGAGCGGTTCCGGCAAAAACCGGCGGCATGGTTTGCCTGAGCTGTTCGAGGGCCTCACATAGATTTGACATAAAAAACCTCCATAGATATGTGATCCTGCATGTGCGTTATATGCCTTGGGACAGCAGGTGGAGGCAAAGAAATGGCTTGCAGTTTGGAATAAAAAAAGGGGCCTATCGGCCCCTGAAAGTGTTTTTAAATTGTCTTTGCGGTGGCTTACTTCTTCAATATCTCGGCCCTCTTTTTAACGTTTGTGAGGGCATAGTTCCTTTTGGCTTTGACTTGTTGCTTCACCCTGGACCCTAAAGTACCACCACCATCAAGCTCTGAAATTTGGCGGCCCAACGCCTTCGGCCGGTTCTCAATCGGGGGACCCACCGCCGGCAGTTTGACCGCTATAGTATCGCGCGCAATCGTCGTGATTTTTTCTATTACAGGCGCCGCGCGGTCCGCGGGGTCCACCCCATGGCGGCCAAAGGGCAGACCGGGCAATGCAACCATTAAAACAAGGTTGTTTGTGTCCTGGGGGTAAATCATTTTAAAAACGGGAAGATCTGATTGTTCGACACGAGACAGAAATTTTTTTCTCTGGTCCAGACTAAGGCCCTCGAACAAAACTTCTATGTGCAAACTCTGTGTGATATCGCAGCAATCTCCAGAAGCACTTTCCGGGCCTACAATTGAACACTTAAAGGAGAATAGGAAACGGTCTTCCATCGAATAAAAGTCATCACACCACCTCTCCGTCATCAACCTTGCCCGCGCAGGGTTGGCGCCCGACAATAAAAAAAGAGTGCAAATCGCATGCAAAATCCTTTCGAAAGGTTCCAAATAACAAAGAAACAATGGCGGTGCATCTTCACAAAGTAGGGACAGGTCCCACTTCGAACAAAATCGCCGCATGTCATCATAGCAATGCAGGATACCGGGAAATTCTTGTATAGCGCGCTGCCGCGCCACATCGCTACTGTATTTGCTCCATTTCTTTTCCGCTTCAATCATCCGGGCGTTTATGATTTTGTCGCATTCGTCCCGATATTCTGGATAGCGCCGCAAGTGTTCCCATCGGCCACGCGCGCGCGGCTGATTTATCCCCTTAACCGCAGACGCCGCCCTTGTCCATTCATGCGGAAATGTCGCCTCAACCCACTCAATGGTGTTCATCGGGATCCCTTCGCCATATCGAGTTCAACCACAGCGCCCGTCGTGGTTTCTTCAAGCCGGGCCACGGCCGCGCGTAGGCTGCTATTCGATAGGTGGCTATACCGGGCGGTCATTCGAAAATCAGAATGGCCCAATAACTCCTTGACCGTGTAAAGATCGGTTCCATTTTCAACAAGCCAGCTTGCGAACGAATGCCGGCAGGTGTGGAAGGTAACCCGCTGCCGGCGGTCGGTGACGCCATCGTTAAGGCCCAGGGCCTTGACGGTTCGCGAAAAGGTGGCGCTTGTCCAATAGGATTTTTTGCCCCCGCTGGCCGGAAAAACAAGATCCGTGGGCTTTGCCTCTCCCGGCCGACGGGCCTCAAGCATCTGCCTTGCCTGGCCGGTCAGGTATGCCGCGCGGGTTCGGGTGTTTTTGGTATCGCGCAAGGTCAAGACGCCGTGGTCAATGTCCACATCGCCCCAGGTCAAGGAATTGATTTCCCCCAGGCGCAAACCGGCATGCAGGGAAAGCAAGGTTTTGTCATGAACGTCCTTTGACGTTTCGGCCAGCTTTTCAAGCAATCGGTCAGCCTCATCCCTGGTCAAAAACCGCATTCGCCGGTTGTCGAATTTGGGCATTCTGATCTTGCCTGTAGGGTTTTCCCCGTTGAACAGATCATGGCGCCGGGCAAAATTGAAAACCGCACGGATTGTTGCAAGGGTGTATTGGATGGTCCGGGGGGCCTTCCCGGCCTTGGTCATGGTGTTACGAACCTTTTCAAGATGAAATGGTGAGATTGAATGCATCGGGGTTGCCTCTGGAATCGCCTTATCGATCCAGACGGCCTTCATGTTCTTTTCGGTCCGAACACTATTTTTTGCCTTGGTTCCCCTGGCGTGCTCGATATATTGTCGCCACACCTCCCCCCATGTGATATTTCGGGCCGCCTCAAGCGTCTTGGCCTGTTCAGCCTCTTGACGCTCTTGCTCTTCAAGTTCCCGCTTTTCGGCCAGGGTGCGGGGGCCTTTCCCCAACTTGTGGTTGCTCCTCAGCTCCCCCAGGGCCTTATAGGCGCCACTGGCGGTGTTGCCCTCACTGGCCCATCCGATGCCTTCCTCAACGTCTCGCCCATCAAGTTTGTATCGGATCGAAAAATACTGATCAAACTTGACGCCATTTTTTCGGGTTGGGTGCTTTCGATACCGTACCCCCGGAAATTGGGTCTTGAACCATTGACGCGCCATGTCATACCCCCCGCTTTTTTAGCTGTAAAAACAGAGCAATGGTTTCACATGTGGGACCAGAACGGGACCAGATTTGAAAAACGCTTGTTTGAGAGGGAATAGCATCGAGTGTAATCAGCAGGTCGCCGTTTTTTGAGTTCTGGTCCCGCTCTGGTCCCGCTTTTTTCGCTTAAACTGAATGTTTTTTTGTGAAACTATGTGAAGGTAAAATAGCGAAAACGCATTGATATGTCAAAGGTTTTGTGGGGTTTTGTGAAAATATGTGAAGGTTAATTTTTTTGATTCGTAATCAGCAGGTCCGCGGTTCAAGTCCGCGCGCCGGCTCCATTCTTCAACGCAAAGGATTCAGGGATTTTAATTCCTCGAGCCGCCTTTGCAAAATCACCATCTTTCCCCAGATCCATTTGTTGACTTGACACTTCCAAACAGCCCGTATATTCTTCCATCCATATGAATTTATTCCCAAACAAAATCTTTATGGGCTGCATTTTGAAAAGGCATGTTTTTAGGCCCATCCACATAAACCAAACACATATAGCCATTTTATAACGAGGTTTCAATGAAATGCATCGATGTCATCGAAGGGGCCGCAAAAAGCATTCTCACCCAGGTGCATGCGGCCATCATCGAAGACCGACTCGATGACACAGATTATGTTCGTATGACCCGAGCCATCATCGATGCGACGGATCAATTCGTCACTAAGAACCCGGAATTG
>Ga0209164_1003637_pt1 | contig 14469 bp, 13 predicted proteins | sample MTBNYHSulfiMetaG_FD_187458 | JGI IMG/M metagenome (GOLD analysis project Ga0209164, IMG submission 187458) | Enrichment culture microbial communities from rom New York Harbor, USA that are MTBE-degrading - MTBE-NYH (New York Harbor Sulfidogenic)... | ecosystem: Environmental > Aquatic > Marine >...
ACGGGGAAGTCATCGGGGTACTGCAACGGCGGCTTGAGTTGCCCCACCGGGCGATTTGTGGCTGAGGATATGCTGAGACGGGTGGATTCCTCGCTGGCGAAGCTGCCACTGAGATATACGGGGAGGTCCTGGGGCAGCGGGTGATTGCGGTAGCTCTCGCTGTAGAACGATAGCGCCTGCAGCAACTCATAGCCGAGCCGGGCGGCGTTGTCGCCAGCCTCCGCCGTCGTATCGGGCTGATTCACGCTTCGCATCACCATAGGGAGACCCCTGACCACGATCACGACGTCCGCGCTGCCGCTCTCGCCATTGGCTATAATCGCGTTGCGCTGGTTGACTGTCCTCATGAGGGCCATCGGCTTGAGGTCGACAAGGTCGGCCTTCAGGCCGGCGCTCTTCAGGGTACTGAGAAACGCACGGAGCGGTTTTCGCGGTACTAACAGAATGTAGATGCGCTGGTGCTCGTTTGCTGTCGGCACTGCTTGCCAGTGCAGGTGATACCTTGCGGCCGAATCGTTGCTCAACCGCCTCGCCTCGCGGTTGACGACCTTTTGCGTCTTCTGGGGATCCACCCTTGGCAGTTGCAGCACCTCGGACACCGTACCGACTGCCGAGTGGGAGCATACGAACCTGCCCTTGGACAGCTCCCTCTCCTCGAGGCCCTCTCGCAACACCTGCCCCAGCGCCGCCGGGTTGACAATACGGCCATCACCGACGAGGTCTTCCGGAAGGGGGAAGGCGTCCCACTGCTCCACCGCGCCGTTCCTGGCCGACACCACCCTGGCTGTGGTGTCATCAATACTCAATGAGATGATCCGTTTCCTGCCAAACAAGTCTGTTTCCTCCCTGCGAAGCTAGTCCTGGGGGTCCTGGGCATAGACGATAATGTCGCACTCCAAGCTCCAATGGGCTGCTTCACTCTGTGTCGCGCGAATGAATTGCAGCGACACTCCGTCGATAACCAGCGTCTCGAAGGGCACATTGCTCTCGACCTCGTCGAGAAAGTGGTACAGACCGGCGATATGCGGCGACATTGCAGTCACCACATGGACGTACGCCGTATACACCCTTTCGTTGTTGTTCAACCGCACACTGGTTGGCTTCTCCGGCCAGAAGCTCTCCACCTGGATGCCCGCCTCGTGCGCAGCGTCAATGACGAGGTCGAGCACCCGGACGTTCTCCACTTGTTTATTGGTGGGGAATTCGGCCTCCTCGAACTCTGCCTGGAGGCTCTCAAGCTGGGCTTGCAGCGCGTCCACGTCGTATTGACTCGTGACCTTGGCCACCTGGCCCTGCACCTCGGCGATCTCGCTCTCCAGGTCGCCGGCGGCGCTGGTCTGCTGTACCGCTACGACGGCGAAATAGATGGCCACGCCAATGAGAGCAACGGTCAGGAACAGAAGCAGCAATTGGAGCTGTGATAGCTTGGTCATTGTTCGCTACCTCCCGCCGGCTTGAGTGTCACCGTTATGGAGAACCAGTACGGCGGCGTATATCCCGTGACGCGCCAGTAAAGGTAATTGAAGGCTTCCTCCATGGTAATCTCCCCGTCGTCGTTGGCGTCCGCCGGCCCGTAGAGCCCCTCAACGAAGTAGTAGGTGAATATGCCGTTCTGAAGGAGGGGGTCTTCAAAGGCTGCTTCACCATCCTCACAGGCGGTGATTGCCACACCGTTGATGTTTCCGTAGAGGTCCTTGGTGAAGCCGTCGCCGCTTTGCGGTGCCCCCGCAGTGGGCACGCCCTTCTCGTGTATCACGCCGCCCCGCACCATGCCGCCGCTGAAGCAGGAGTCTATGGCGACCAGGATGGGCGCCCCGGGCAGGTCGCCGAGCCACACGCCCAGTTCATCGTCGGTCAACGCGGTCGTCGGGTCGAGCAGGTCGAAGTCGTACGGGCACAGCACCTCATCCCAGCCGTCGGCCTCATCTGGCGGGGACTGGTCGACCACCGTGCTCCCGTGCCCCGAGAAGAAGAAGAAAAAGACATCAGTGGCATCGCCGTTTGCCGCCATGTCGGCGATGGCGTCCTCGATGCCGGCCTTTGTCGCCTCCTCGTTTATCAGCATGGTGATGTGGCTGTCATCCCAGTTCGGCCTTGACAGCAGGGCCTGGCGGACGTCTTGGGCGTCGTCGTCACTGTACTGCAGGTTGGCAAGCGGGGACTCCGGCGGGTAGTCGGCGACACCAACTATCACCGCCCAGTACTCCACTCCTGGCGCTGGCGCGCTGGAGGTGAGCAAGACCGCTTCTCCGCTCCAGTTGTCGTATATCTGAGGCGTCTGAATGAGCTCAGCCTTCGACTTCTCGGTGAGCTCGTACCTCCAGCCGGTCACCGCGTCGTAAGGCGGATCGCTGCGGAAGAGGTCACTTTCGAGCAGACTGTGGGTATAGTCTGAGATATGGATGTCGGCATCGGTGATTCCTTCGATGACCACCTTCGTGCCGTACTGCACTATCCAGGTAAGGTCCACCTCAGCAGGGGCGAGGGTGGCGATCTCCTCGATCATGTCGGACCACAGCGGGAAGATGAAGAGCTCTTGATAGGCCTTATCCATGTCGGCGAGCTTGCTTTCCGCTTCTCCAATATCGTCAACAAGTGCCTTGGCCTGAGGCACGTGGTTGGAGCGCAGGTTAGCGAGAACCGCCTCTCGGGAGGCGAGGTCGCTCTCCAGGCTGGCAACATGCTGCTTCTGCTCCTGCATGTACCCGTAGAGGTTCGGCAGGTTATCCATCCCCACCACGCTGAAGGGGAACAGCGCGTAGAGCAGAACGAGCACGAGGACCGCCAGACCAACGGTCAGGGCGGAGATGCTCACCGCTTGACGACTCGACTGCTGTCTCGCGCCAAGCCGCAGCAGGTCGACCTCGATAGGGAACTTCTTGGGCTCCGGAGTTCTGTTTAGTTCGGCCATGACTACCCCTTGTTATCCTAAGTTACCTAATTATGAATGCGACTGCTAAGTATAACATATAAGAGTCAATAAGTCAATACCTAGCTTATTTATCGTTATTCAAAGGCTGTAGATGGGCGATAACGAGTTTCGTCGCCCGCCGAGCCAGAGCTCGCTCGGCGGCAGCGCGCCGGGGCACATGGGGACACCGCCCCATCAGGGTTGACGGAAGCTCTGCGCCGGTGGGTCGCTGCGAGGCCATGGCCGGTGAGCCCCGTCAATCCCTGAGACCGTGACGCCTCAGTCGATGGTACGGAGGACAATTGCACTCCCCTTCAAACGCGGTACGGCCGCACTCACTGTTTCAGCTTCTCGGCTTCAAGGGTAAGCACCACGTCGCCGTACGCTGTCACCGCCACCGTCACCCAGTGCGTGCCTTCGTCGTCATCGATACCGTTGCCGCTGACGTCAACACGTACCGCGCTGGTGCTTACCTCGTAGTTGCCGTCGTAGGGTGGCTCGTTGAGATGCACCGACGGGTCCAGGCTGTAGCGCGGCGGATTGTTGATGTCGTCATAGGCACAGGCGCTGACGTATTCCAGTTGGGCATGGGCCAGGGCATCCGCACTGGCGAGCACTGCCGGGTCGGGGGAAGTCTTCTGGTTGACGTGCGGTGCTGCTATGACGCCGCCCACCACAATGCTGAGCAGCGCCATGGCCACCGCCACCTCGAGCAGTGTTTGCCCTGTTTGCTTCCTCATGGCTATCTGCTCCGTCTGCTCCTTCCGCTCCGTACGTTCAAACGGCGCCGCGCCAACTCTCCGTGTATCTGGCAAGCATGAGGGCCCGGTCGCACCCCTACCCCCAGTGGGGGGGCCTGTCACTGTATGTTGTAGGCCAGGACCTCGGGCTTCGCCAGCGTGTCATACAGGAAATTCAGGTTGTCCGGCGTCTCCCCGTCGTTATACATACTCATTCCCGGTTGCAGGTTGACCTCCACGTTACCGACCAGACAGCCGTAGAAGTCGCCGTTGGGTTGAAGGTCAATCGTGCCCTCTACGGACAGCACTAGTATGTAGTCGTCGGGATTGGAGGTGAGCTGCGGTTGAAACTGTATGTCACCGATGGCGATAATGCATCCGCTTCCGGTCAGGGTGACCTCACCACCGATCCTGATGGCGTCCCCCGTCCCGCGGTAGTCGCAGTAGATGGTCTGCCCGTTGAGGTCGATGGTGAACTCCTTCTTCACCTGGCCGATGTCCATCTGGTCAATCACGTAAATGGTGCCTCCCAGGGCTGTGCTGGCACCGGTGACGGTGCTGTAGATTGACAGCTGGCCGTCGCGGTACAGCGGCCCTATGGGGCTGACGAATGCGGCGTCGATGTTCTGGGCGGGGAACGGCTCCAGGCTGTCCACGTCGTCTTCGTAGAAGTCCGCCAGTATCTCCTTGCTGGGCCAGGGCTCAATCTCGTCCACCTGGGTGACGTCGCCGTCGATTTGGTCCCCTCCCGTTAGGGTGCCAACGTATGTCACGTTGCCGGTCACTGAACTGCCGGGCTGGATTCTGACGTCGCCTCTGCTGTTGATTGCCCCGTCGAAGAAGAAGTCGTAGTCGTGGAGCAGCGCGCAGGCCACTATCGTGCTTTCCCCGTTTTCGCCGGTCGCTGTCGACGTAATTGTATAGGTACCGCTGCCTTCGTCGGCTATGGTGACCTGCACCGTCTTGCCGTTCAGTTCGAAGGGCTCGAAGTCCTTGAAACCCTGGGCCGCTATCTCCGCTACCGAATCGACCAGCTCGGCGATGGCGTATTCTATCCCCGAGTCCGCGGAGTAGTAGGCGTCGACCTTCTCCTGGTTCTTGGCGGTGAGCAGCAGGCTGGCGCCAAGGTAACCGAAGAGCGCGGTCACCGAAATCGCCCCGACCACCATGATGACGATGGTCAGCGGCAGCACCGCCCCTTTTTGGTCCCGCGATATTCTCCTCATACTAATCCCCTCCCCTCATGGCGTGAGTCTCATCTCTATGTCGCGAGTGCCTGTCTCCGTTGTCGCTTCGCCACGCGCGCTGCTGACCGTCACCGTGATGGTGACGGTGACCGCCTTGCCGTTCTCACTGGGGACGAATGTCACATCGCTGGGAGAGACTATGTGTGAGGCGATAACCCTGACGGTGCCCTCCTTGGAGTCCTCTCTGAGCAGCCGCCCCTGTTCCGGGTCGTAGCTGTAGGACTTGGTATAAGCGGTGACATCGCCTGTGTCCGGGTCGAAGTAGTTCCAGGTGAAGTAACCGTAGTCCGGTGCTTCAGCCGTAGTGAACGATTGCGCCTGGACACCATCGAGCTGGATAGTGTCCAGGGCGAACCGCAGCTCGTTCAGCGCGGTCAGGTGGTCCCCCTGCCACGTCGGCAGGATGAGCATGTAGTACAGCGTGCTGCTGACCATGCCCACGACCGTGCTCATGATAAGCATGCCGACGAGCAGCTCGACGAAGGTGAATCCGCGTTGACTTCTTAGCATGGCGCTCTACTACTTCCTGTTGTAGTTGGCGATGGTGACCGTGTCGTCGTTTACCCCGTAGGTGACGGTCACCGTCACCAGTTGGATCTCATCGGGCGACGTCTCGTCGCCCAGGTTACTGACCGCGATGTCAATGTCATTGGTAGTGAAGCCGGCTGGCAGATTCTCCTCGCTGATCTTGCTGTATCCCTCACTCTCCACCGGGTCGCCTTGAGCGTCATACTCCTGGTAGGCCTGGGCCCTGACATACTCCATCTGAGACTGGGCCAGGTTGATGGCGGTGGTTCGCTCGTCCACCCGGTTTGTGCCAAGGATGCCCGATTGGAAGGCCTGCAGCAGCGCCGCCGTTACCATGGCGAGAACAGTGATGCCGATGAGTATCTCCACCAGCACCTGTCCCTTCTGACCCTTTCTCTTCATGTGAGCTGTCCCATCAGCGAGTATATGGGGGTATAGATGGCCAGAGCGATCAGACCGACGATTCCCCCGCACACCACCACCATGATGGGGCTGAGCAGGTTTGTCGCTCTGGACACGGCGCGGTCGTTCTCTGACTCGTAGAAGTCGGCCAGCACGTCGAGGTTCGTCTCCAGCCGTCCGCTGGCCTCTCCCACTGCCGCCACCTGGCCGAAGAGCGGTGGAAATATCGGCTGCTTGCCGATGGCGACGGAGAGGGGATCACCGGAGTGAATCCGCCCGCGCACCCTTTTGAGGGCCTGCTTCATCGGGTAGTTGCCCGTGGTCTGCACCAGGAGCTCCAGGCATTCACTCAGGTTGATACCTCCGCGCACCATGATGGCTATGTTGCGCGCCACTTGGGTCATTGTGCTGAGGAGTACGACCTTGCCGATAATGGGGAGCTTCAGGACAAGCTTACCCAGCATTTTCTGGCCCGAGACCGTCTTCCGGTAATAGGCGGAGATGGCGATGAGCGCGACAAGGCTCAGGGCGATCCACAGGATGTTGGCGCGGACGAAATTGGCGGCGGCCAACACGACCACCGTGATGGTGGGGAGGTTTCCGCCGATCTGGGAGAATAGCACGTGCATCGCCGGTATCACGAAGTACAGCAACGCGAATATGGCGAAGGCAGCCACGATGAGCACGAAACTGGGGTAGAGCATGGCACCCCTGACCTTCTTCTTGACCTCCTCTTCCTTCTCCATCTGGGTGGCCACCTGGCGCAGCATGAACTCCAGGTTGCCCACCTCCTCGCCAACTTTTGCCATGCGGATGAAGAATGGGGAAAAGGCCTCCGTATGGTGACTGCAGGCCTTCGAGAAGGAACTGCCCGACTCTACCGTCTTCCTTACATCGCCCAGGATCTTCTTGAGACTCTTGCCGAGTGAGCGGCCCTGGAGCATCTTCAGCGCTGGGAGTATGCCTATACCGGAGTCCAGCAAGGTGGCGAGGTCGCGGGTGAAGTAGATCACCTCGCGACGCTTCACCCGATAGAGGCTGGGGAGTACATCCTGCGCCGCTACCGGCTTGCGCTGCTGGGCAAGGCTGACGATTGTCAGCTCGGAGCGCCACAGTATCTTCTCGGCGTCACGCTCTGACCCCGCTTCCAGCACGCCGGTCGCGGCTTGGCCTCTGGGATTGCAGGCTACGTACTTGTACCACATTGTCGTGTGCACTCCTTATTCCAATTCAGGGCTGGTGCCCCTCGCTGCTCCGCGCATGGCGAACAGCCCTGCAGCGAACCATTTGTCCCGCCTCCCGGGTCAACCGATAGTGAACACGTTACGGATGACCTCGGCAGGTGTAGTCATGCCTTGCTTCACCTTTTGCATGCCATCGTGGCGCATGGTCACCATTCCGTCTTGTATCGCCTGCTGTTTGACCTCAAAAGCGCCAGCTCCTCGGCTGACCATCTGCCTGATAGCATCGTTCATGAGTATCATCTCGAAGGCGCCTATTCGCCCGCGAAAACCGGTATTGGAGCACGCGCTACAGCCGACGCCGTGATAGAACTCCTTGCGTTCCTCCGCCATCGCTGACTGGTAGGCCATGGCCTCCACGAGGGGCACTTCTCTCATCTCGCGGCAATGAGGACATATTTTGCGCATGAGACGTTGCGACAGAGCAGCGATGACGCCTGAAGTGACCAGGAACGGTTCCACGCCGAAGTCCAGCAGACGCACGATGGCCCCGGCGGCGTCGTTAGCGTGGATCGATGTCAACACCAGGTGCCCGGTGAGAGCTGCTTGTATGGCCGTGTTGGCTGTCTCCGCATCCCGCACCTCGCCGACGAGTATGACGTCCGGGTCCAGACGCATGATGGCGCGGAGGCCGCTGGCGAATGTGACGTCGGCGGCACGGTTGACCTGGATCTGATGCACGCCATGGAACTCATATTCCACCGGGTCCTCGATGGTCATGGTATTGAGTTCTTTGCCCTTCATCTTGCTCAACGAAGCATACAGGGTCGTGGTTTTGCCGGAACCGGTGGGCCCGCTTATCATAATCATGCCGTATGGTGAGTCCAGGCACTGCGTGTATCTCTCCAGGATGTGAGGCGACATTCCCAGTTCGGCCAGTTCAATCAGGGAGAGTGACTTGTCGAGCACGCGCAGCACGGCCATCTCTCCGTGGTTGGTGCCGATGGAAGCAACACGGAAGTCGACCTTGCGCCCTGAAAGCGTGGCACTGAACTGTCCGTCCTGAGCCCTCCTGCGCTCGGCGATATTCATGTTGGCCAGCACCTTGATCCTGGTGATGACCGGCTGGTGGACTTCTTGAGGCAGGATTACAGCATCGTGCATGATTCCATCGATGCGGTACCGAATCAGTACGTCACGCTCCTGCGGCACAATGTGAATGTCGGATGCTCTGTTCTTCACCGCCTGCCCCAGCAACATCTCTACTGCCTTGACAACGGGGGCATTGCTCACCGTGTCGAGCGTGAAGGCGGCATCGCCTGTCTCCGCTGTGCGCAGGCTGCCGAGAAGCTGTCTGATCTCTTTCTCGACACGGGTGCTTTCGACACGGGCGCTGTCAATCCTGCCAGTGGGCCTGTAGTGAGCGTCAATCGCTGTCCCTATGCCGTCGTGAAGGGGTATGACTGGCTTGATCTTCTTCTTCGTCAGGACCGAAAGGGTACTGAGCAGTCTCGCGTTGTAGGGCTCCGCTGTGGCGACCGTCAGCGTCTGGCCATCCAGGGCTATCGGCAGAACATTGTGCCTTCTGGCAGCTTGCTCCGATAGGAGAGCCAGGGCGTCGGGGTCAACCCGTGCATCGTCCAGGTCGATGGTGGGGACGTTCATCTGGAAGCTCAACACCATTGCCAGCGTTTCCGGGGTTACCAGGTTCTTGTCAAGGAGAACCTGTCTCAGGTCCTTGTTGGTTCTCCTGGCTGCATCGCGTGCGCTCTCAAGGTCGGCTGGCGTCACGAAACCGCCGTCAAGCAAGAGACGGACTATGCCCTTGGATGTATTGGTGGGTGTATTCGGTTCCTGTACTCTGCGGATGGCCATCGTTCCCACTGCCTAGTCCTAGACGATTGGTGTGTTGGGTAACTAGAAATGCTATTTAACCACAGTTACAGCGTTTTGTCAAGTACAACAGTGTAATACAGTAATACACTGTCATGTGCAACCTGTAACCTGCCTTTTCCTCCTCGCATAGCCATGACCACATCTATAGGGTAGTAGAATATTTAAAGGCATCTAGTATCGTTTGAAAGTCCTAGGCTATACTAAACCATAAAAGCTACTATTTGTCAAGTAATACGGTTGTCCAGTGTGTTTAGATGGGGTTCAGCGCGTCAACGCGTGCCGACATGGAGCGTGCAGAGGGGCTACTGGTGAGGGTGGTGGTGACGCCGAGTCAGGACGGCGCTGGTCCGTCATGAAAGCCATCCAGTCGGCGGGGTGGTGTCTTCACTTCGAGTCACTTTCGCCTGACCGCTTGGCCTGTTGGTGGCATTCCTTCTGTTTGGGCTTAAGATGGCGGTGCACTCGTCTTGTGGGGCAATAATGGGGGATGGGGACGCTACCGCGCTTTCGAACCAAGCGCGCAGCAGGGTTGGTTGCCAGCAGGCATGTCGCGGTGCTAGAATCAGGTTGAAAAGCGGGCATCGTCCCTGTAGCTCAGTGGACAGAGCAACTGCCTTCTAAGCAGTGGGTCGTGGGTTCGAATCCCACCAGGGACGCCACTCAGGCACGGGCCACGCACGGGCCTTCCCCCTTCCCGCGCAGCAGACGGCCGAAAGACCCACTGCTCCCGTGACGTTGGGCCCGATCCAAGTCGCCGTTCAGATTCATGGAATAGTCTGTATCGAAAAGGGTATTGAGGCGGTTTCCCGGAAGAATCGCGGCTGGAGTCCTGCCTCTCCACTGACTATTCCAGAAATCCATGTTCTCCAGATGTGTCATTTCTTGTCTGGCTTCAGCAAAGGGTGTACAATCGGCGCAATCAAACAGACTTCTTTCGAGATGGAACGTGCCGCCTGGCGCACGTACGACGTAGTGGCTACGCCACCGGTCTGAGCGGACCGCCATGACACCTCCATACTCCGTAGATAGTCGTGGTCGTAGAATGGTTCGGCATCATTCCTGAGAGTTGAGGTAGCGGAGAAGCATTTGGATTTCATCGTCGCCAGGTCGTTCAACTCGCTGTATATCTACCTGGATATTGCCTGGCTTGTTCTTTTCACCTCAATCCTGTTGTTCAGGCGGCGCTACCTGGCGATGATCGCTGGCCTGGCGGGCTGCATTATCTACTTCGCGGTCGACTACGGGATCTTCTACCACCTGCTGGGCACGAGGGAAGTCACCGGGGGGGATCCACTCTGGATTCTTCTATGGCTTAGTATCAGCTACGGGTTCACCAACTTCGCCTGGATATGGCTGCTGCTGGACCGTGACGGTCACACCGTTGACTGGAGTCTCCTCATCATAGCCGGTTGGCTTACGGTGGCACTGCTGAGCCAGAACTTCAGCACGGATTTCACGCAGATCACCATCTCGCGAGGAACAGCCGACTATCACGGGATCATGACAGCGATCATGTTCATCGGCTACCTGTGGCTGTTGCTACGGAACCTGCGTACTGGCCACGGAGCGAAGGTCAATCTTCTCCGCTTGTTGGCGATTGGCATCGGGGTGCAGTTCAGCTGGGAAGCAGTGTTGCTGCTCAGCAGTATCCGCCCGATGGGTGTCATACCGCTCATCGTAGACTCCCTCGTTGAGACGAATCTCGGTCTGCCCTATCTCTACCTCATACATCGGGCGATATCGAAGCGGTTCGATGAGAGACCGGGCGTCGCCGGTTAGATACCTTATGAATGATCGATGGCGTGAAGTCTGAGAACACCCCCACATGCAGATGTGGTGGGCATGGGCAATCGGGGATACTATCCCTGAAGAACCTGCACTCTGAAAAAGGGGGATTCACTCATGAAGCTGAGTTTGAATGACGTGAACGAAGAGGATCGTGGAGCAATCGCCCCCTGCGGCATCATCTGTCTGGGCTGCGATTTTCATATGCACGAGAGCCTGCAGGCGGCGAAAACGATCATCGAAATCTGGGGGGGCTTCAACCTTCGCGATGTCGCGGTCCTGGCCGGTCTGAAAGCCCAGGAAGTGTGCGATACACTTGATACACTGAGCGAGTACGTGGCAAGACGAGAAGAGGCCGGGCCGTGCCCGGGATGTTTCAGGGCCGGCGGGCCGTCCGCTATCTGCGCCATTGCTAAGTGCGTCAAGTCAAAGGGGTACTGGACATGCGCCGAATGTCCGGATTTCAACCCGGGATCCGATGAGCCCTGCCCTCATTCTGATGCCGGTCTTGGTTCAGTGCCTCTGGGATCCAGACGGGAGACCTCCGCTCTCATACGCAGGCGATACAGCACAGACAACGTTCAGAATTTGATAAGATGTCGTGAAGTGGGCTACCCTGCGTTCATAGCAGAGGCCAAGGAGAAGGTTGGGACAGGTTGGAGAACGTGGCGAGTCATTAGCAGTGAGATGCTGTTCACCGGGACAAATGAGCAGACTGGCTGAGTTGTCGCGACGATCGAAGCATATCTATCGGGCGGAAGGCCCACTGACACTGGTCAGGAAGGCAGTTGTATTGGCAGCATGGTGGGTCTTCAAGGACGAGACTTACTATCTGTTTGCGTGAGACAGCGCCTACGAGACGGACAGGGATATTGATTTCGTGCCCAAGGTGGATGGCTTGTCCTTCAGGATAGTCTACACGAATTAAGAGGCTGATGCGGTTGAAGCTCAGGGGTTCCACTTCAGGGAATATGGTTACGACGCCACGCGCAGGCTGGACAAAGGGGCGGTGACATTTTGTGTTTTCGTTGGACATGCCTCAACGCTTCATGATGTGTCTTCAGCGAATTGTTGGACACCGGCTGCGACAGTCCGCGGGTTGGCTTAACAGGAACCTACGTGCGCCTATGAACTTTAATGCATAAGCCGCTCAGTTGACCCAATCTCATGATTTTTTCGCCTTACGTGGCTATACTTAGCGTAAGAGACTTCTTGCCGGCACACTCCAACCATTCAAGCTGGTCGGCGGCATTCATGAATTTCAAGAAGAGAACGTACAGGAGCCTAGGAGAACTGCTTACCGACCTGTGGTTTCCTTTTAGGAACAGGAAGCGGCTGAAGCCGATGAGGAATGAGAACTTAATATCGCCCGCTCTCCGTGAAAGGCTCATGGTGGCCGTGACAGCAGTGGAACGCTGGCGTTACTGTTCGTACGTCCATGCCAAACAGGCATTGAAAAGCGGGGTAAGCTCGAACGAGATCAGCCTGCTGCTCTCCGGGGATGTAGGCAACTGCCCGGAGCAAGAGGCTACGGCCCTGCTCTATGCGCAGCACATGGCTGAATCTGATGGCCACCCGGCACCAGAAGCCGAGCGCCAGTTGCGGCAGATGTATGGAGCCGAGAAGATGGAAGCGATTCACTTGATGCTCCGAATGATCCGGCTTGGTAACCTGCTCTGGGCAACTCCTGGGACTACCTACTGTACCGCATCTCCTTCGGTAAGTGGCAAAGATAGGGCCGTACATAGTGAGGCCGTGCGGGCCAACAACTCGCAGATAGGGTCGCTGCCGCTGAATATGGCGACTTTGTTTGAACGGAGCCGTTGAGTTGGTCAGGGACAAAAGGGAGGCTATTGTGGTCGGCTCGGGGCCCAACGGGCTGGCGGCAGCCATCGCCTTGGCGCAGGCTGGCCTGGAGGTAACCGTCTATGAGAAGCACGAGATAATCGGGGGAGGGTGCCGTTCCCTGGAGTTGATACAGCAGGGCTACATCCACGACGTGTGCTCCACGGTTCATCTACAGGTAAAGCTTTCACCTTTTTTCCAGAAGTTGCCGCTGGAAGAGTTTGGACTAAGGTGGGTCACACCCCCCTTCGCCGTGGCCAACCCCTTTGATGACGGCACGGCGGCGGTGGTTTCCCGGTCTATGTCTGAGACGGTGGCAACCCTCGATGGTATCGATGAGAAGACGTATGCAAGACTGATGTCCCCCCTGGTTGTCCAATCACAAGGACTTATGGATGAAATAATGCGATTCCCTGCTATTCCCTTGCGCCACCCGCTCATGATGTTGAATTTCGGCAGAAGAGCAATAACCCCTACTACGGAGTTGGCCAGAAGCCTGTTCAAAGGAGAGCGGGCTAGAGCATTGATTGCCGGTATGGGGGCTCACTCAGCAATGGAACTTGAGCGGAGAGGCAGTTTCGCGTCAGGGTTCTTGATGAGCATAACAGCCCATGCTGACGGCTGGCCCTTCCCCGAGGGTGGCTCGCAAGTAACTGTCAATGCCCTGGCAGGTTATCTAACCGCATTGGGTGGCAAGATCATCACCGGCCATGAAGTTAAATCTCTGGAGCAGTTGCCACCGCACGACGTGGTACTGCTGGATGTAACCCCCCGGCAGTTCCTCGAGATGGCTGAAGACAGATTGCCCCCATCCTATGCCAACAAGCTAAGGCAGTACAGATACGGATGCGGCGCGTTCAAGTGCGATTGGATTCTGAACGGCCCGGTTCCCTGGAAAGCCGAGGAATGTTATAGGGCAAACACCGTGCATATTGGTGGCTATCTTGAAGAAATAGCCGCCGCCGAAAGAGAGGTGTGTCAGCAGAAGCACCCGGAGAAACCCTTTGTTATTCTCACCCAGCCGAGCCTCTTCGACCGTACCCGGGCAGGCGGTGATGGACATATCGTTTACGGGTATTGCCACGTACCCAACGGCTCTACTGTTGATATGGCAGAGCGAATCGAAGCCCAGGTAGAGCGCTTTGCTCCCGGCTTCAGGGATAGGATAGTCGGCCGGCATACCATGTCGACTGCAGACCTGGAGAGGCACAATCCTAACTGTGTGGGCGGGGATTTTCTGGGAGGGGCGAAGACTCTGAGGCAATTGATTCTGCCACCGGTATCCTACGAAACACCAATCAAGAATGCTTTCCTTTGTTCCAGTTCGACACCTCCCAGTCCCGGCGTCCACGGTATGTGCGGTTTCCGTGCTGCACAGACTGCAATAAGGAAACTGAGGCTTTCTCACTGACGATTGCGCCATCATATCTATCTATGGAATCTTACATTGGTGCAATCGTGCAACGGGGCACTCGGCTGCCTGAGCATCCGCCGCACGGGCAACATGCATGGAGATTCTCCAAGTAGAGATGCCGACTTCGGCGTTACCTGGTTGTCAACATCTTCGCGCCCTATCTCGTCCACAGAGGCGGATTGCTGACCCGGGTCATGTCGCGTCAAGTGGTGTAGCAGGGCATCATTCTCACCTGTACCTCAGGCTACGCCTGCTGGCAGAGCTACCTCCTGGTAGATGGCATCCAAACAAGCCTGTGACGGGGCCGTGGTGAGGTAGCGTCTGCTCACCTGCCACTCGGCATGCTGCTCGGCCAAAACCGCCCGGACGAGGCGCCGCACGGCAGCCCGGTGGGGGAGGAGATGCCAACCACATCGGTCCTCCAAGGTGCGCAAGTGTGACCTCCGCGACACAATCTGCTAGAATGTGATATCGAGTAGGTCTGGTGCACCGGAGACCTGGTGACACACCCGATATCATT
>Ga0209164_1003639_pt1 | contig 14459 bp, 13 predicted proteins | sample MTBNYHSulfiMetaG_FD_187458 | JGI IMG/M metagenome (GOLD analysis project Ga0209164, IMG submission 187458) | Enrichment culture microbial communities from rom New York Harbor, USA that are MTBE-degrading - MTBE-NYH (New York Harbor Sulfidogenic)... | ecosystem: Environmental > Aquatic > Marine >...
TGCGGGTGCCGGACCTGTCAGGTACTATCATTTATTATCATTTAATATCAGGTAAAAACCATAGAGCATCGGTTAAGGGCGCGGTGATGGGTGAGCAGAAGAAATGGATGACGATGGAAGAGCTGGTTGAGTCACTGATGATGAGCAAGACGAAGCTCTACGAGATGATGCGTGACGGGCGGATGCCAGGCTTCAAGGTGGGGCGGCACTGGCGATTTGACAGGGACGAGGTGGATGCGTGGATAAAGGGTAAGTGGAAGAAGGGCGGGGACGAGGGACGAGGGGTGAGGGATGAGGGAAAAGGAGTCGAGGGGTATGTGCATGGGTATTCCCCGAGGGAGAGGGAAAGGCTTGTGGACCAAGCGACGACGCTGGAGGAGCTTCTGCATTGTGATACGACGTATCCGGCTGGCAGCCGTGTACTTGAGGCTGGGTGCGGCGTGGGCGCGCAGACGGTGGCGCTCGCAAAGCGGAGCCCGCAGGCGTCATTCATCGCTGTCGATATTGCAGAGGATTCGCTGGCAGAGGCGCGAAGGCGCGTGGCTGAGACAGGTGCTTCGAATGTAGTGTTCATGAAGGGTGATGTATATAACCTGCCGTTTACAGATGAGAGCTTTGACCACGTGTTCGTATGCTTTCTGCTTGAACACCTTGCGGAGCCGGAAAGGGCGGTTGGGTGTCTGGCGCGGGTGCTTAAGAAAGGCGGGACCCTGACGGTAATCGAAGGTGACCACGGCTCGACTTATTTCCATCCGGACAGCAAGGAGGCACACATAGCAATAGACGTTCTGGTGCATTTGCAGAAGCGGGGTGGAGGGGATGCGCTCATAGGAAGAAGACTCTACCCACTGCTCAGAGGGGCAGTTTCAACGTCCAATGTTCAAGGTTCAACGAAGGAACAGAAAGATGGAAGGCAGCTGTTCGGGGATGTCCGGGTATCACCGAGGATGGTGTACGTGGACTCCAGCCGGCCGCAGCTTGTAGAGGGATTCACCAAGAAGACATTTACGGCAATGGTTGAGGGGGTGCGGCAGGAGGCTCTGGATGCGGGAATGATAGATGCTGCGACGCTTGACAAGGGGATAGCCGATCTCTATCGGACGGCGGAGGCTGACGGAGTATTCTGTTATACGTTCTTCAAGGCGGTGGCGGTGAAGAGGTAGATAGTAGCATGCATATGGTAGATAGTAGCAAGTAGATAGTAGATAGTAGGAAGAGAGGGCGAAGAGGAAGTAGTCAGTAGGAAGAGAAAGCAAATATCAAAAATCAAAATGCAAAACGACAAATCAGAATGTAAAATGGGAGGGTGGTTTGGAGGAACAGAGAGATGCGGCTTAAGATGAGGCTTCCGAAGAGATGGGTGGATTACTCAAATGAGAATCCTGATGGACCGCCCACATACGTGCGGGCGTCAAGCGAGTGTCCAGGCCCCCTGCAGGTGTCGATGATGGAGTACAAGAGCGGGGTGGTACCGAATCCAAGTGAGGATGATCTCCGGAGGATGAGCATAGAACTCGGGGGTCAGCGATTCGGCGAGCTGATCGAGTCCTGGAGCGGAGAGTGCGAATGGGGCAGGATGGGAACCGCTGTCTTCCGTTCTGGTGAATGGCCGCGTACCCAAATGTGGCATCTATCTAATGGTAAGGATCTCGTTCTGGTGACTCATATCTTTCCCTGCGAGCCTGACCTGGAGGAAGTGCGGGAGGCGCAAGAGATCGTGAGGTGGATTACCCTCGGGCCAAACAAGCCGTGGTGGAAGTTCTGGTAAGGCGTGTAGCAGATGGGTCTGAGCAATCTCATAGACGACAAGAAGGTGGTATTGCTTGATGGGGCGATGGGGACGCAGCTTGCTGCGCTTGGTTCTGAGAATCCGGGCGGGCAGGATAATCTTCTCAATCCGGATATGGTGCTATCGGTGCACACGGCATATGCGACATGCGGGTGTGACATGCTTACGACCAATACGCTCACGATGAACAGAATATTCATCGAGCATGCGAAACTGGGCATAGATGTGCGCGAGGTGAATACAGCGGGGGTGCGGCTGGCGCGGCAGGTGATAGGGTATGAGCGATTGCTGCTTGGCGATATGAGCTCGACTGGACAGCTCGCGGAGCCATACGGGAGCTATACGCTGGCGCAGTTCAGCGAGGCTTTTGAGGAGCAGGCTGCCGTGCTGGCTGAGGCTGGGGTCGATGGATTCATCGTGGAGACGATGTATGACATAAGGGAAGCCGTGTGCGCGGTGAAGGCATGCAGAAAGGTTGCGCGGCGGCTGCCGGTGCTGGCGACAGTCTCCTTTGCGACGACTGCAGACGGCGGAAAGACAATGATGGGCAACTCTGTTGAGGAGTGCGTCAAAGGGCTTTCAAAGGCTGGGGCGACGGCGATAGGGGCCAACTGCGGGAATGTAGACCCTGTTGAGACGGCTGGCATCATCAAGGAAATGTCGTCGCTCACAAAGCTGCCTCTTATTGCTCAGCCGAACGCGGGCAAGCCGCGGCTTGAGGGCGGCAGGACCGTGTTTGATATGTCGCCCAGCGTTTTCGCTTCGGGCGTGATGGAATGCATTCGCAACGGGGCAAAGATAGTCGGCGGCTGCTGCGGAACGAGCCCGGAGCATATCAGCCAGCTGGCACAGAGGATGATGGGAGCTTGACAGACCCCAAGCGGGCGTTGGCTGGCAAACGATTCTATGTGACCGTTCTCCAGGCCCGGTCGGTTACACTCTCCAGAAAAACTACATGCGCTATTGCCCTAGTCACAAGCCCCAGAAGAGTCATAAAGATAGAAGTGAGTATTACGCATAGAAATGGATGTTATTCATAAACCATTTCCATGACAGCAACAGACCCTTTGCCAGATCGACCTTGGGTTTCCATTTCAACAAACTAACCGTTTTAGACATATCTGCAATCCAATAGTCCGTATCCCAAATTCTATTACTCATGCTATTCCAATTGAATGCTGTTTTTTCACCTGTTACTTCCATAGCCAATTCAACCATTTCTTTGATAGTCTTCTGAGTGCCGGTTCCAATATTAAACACTTCACCCACATGCTTGCGGAGGTTATTTGCCAACAAACATGCATCAACCACATCGTCCACATAAATCCAGTCTCTGGCGACGATCGGCGAGACCAGATTCATGCTACTATGATAATACAGCGATTTTAACAGCGTGGGTATGAATCTACCTTTATCTTCATATGGCCCATATACGGAAAACGGTCGGAGTGTCACTATTGGCTTGCGATTTCGTTTTGCATAGTATGAACATAACAACGTTTGCGAGCATTTTGTCACAGCATAATAACTCGCTGGTTCGAGAGAATCCTGCTCCTTCATAGGTGACTTCTTAAAGCCATATTCTGAAGAGCTTCCTGTATTGACAAGCAGTTGATAATCAACATTGGAAGCAGCCTTCAGCAAATTCCAGGTCCCCAGAATGTTTGTCTTTACGCACAGATCGGCATCGTCCTGAGAAGGATAGGCACCATAGGTGGCCAAATGATAAATTATGTCCGGTTTTACTTTTTCCACAATCTTTGTGAGACTCTTGATATCGGACAGGTCACTGAAATGGGTGCTGGTCAGATGAAGAATATCCTTTATACGCCACAGGTCAGATTGTTTTCTCAAGAGAATGTGTGTAGTTTGACCCTCAGAGACGAGTTTTCTGAGCAGCCAGGAGCCTACAAAACCGGTTGACCCCGTAATCAAATAGACCTTCTTTTTACCCATAAGAACCGTATCTTTGCATCCTATTGAGCTGATATCTTCATTTCAGTAAACGGCTCAAAGCATCACTTGACTCCCTGAGACACGGACACTTTTACTAGGAATCGCATCACAGGGTCAAGCATCTTCTATCTGAGGCGAGTCAAACAGTGCGATACCGTTGGACACACTATGAGTTCATTCCACATACGAGACTCGTTGGTACAGTTAGGTTTGAAGAGAGATCTGTAACGGAGTGACTGCAGGACAGAGAGCGGTCTGGATGGACTAGGTCTAGAGTTGTAACTGACTGGATTTCACGTGAACAATACGTGAGCAATACAGCGGCATTTGAGATGGAAGTTAGTAGTGCGCGAGATCTTTCCACAACTTCTTCAATAAGGTCAGTTAGCCTGCTATGATTAGCACGTATATGTGTGTTAGTGGTGAACATCGGAGTAGAATGCCGTGCTAGCCTCTGTGTCTCATTAACCGCTGCTCCAACTTCCAGGATATAGGTAATCAAGAGACGCGCGGCAAGCATGAGAATTCACTCTGCTTTCTTCGGCTAGTGCCGTGCTCGGGTATCGTAAGAAGCACTCCAGGATCCGAAGCCTTGACCCATTGCAGACACCCTCATCGAAGACCGAACAAGTACTTTATTGCATGCTTCTTTATGTTATGCATTAATCCATAGCTGTATACATCGTACGTTCCGGTCATTTTTATGAAATCCATATATGTGAACTTGAAAGTACGTTCTAGTTGCTCGGCAAGCATGCGATTCGACAGAAGGCTTCCGATCGTGTCCAAACCAAAATCCTTAGCAGAAGGATATCTTGAGGGCAAACCAAGTGCCAGCTTTGCAATAACAAATGGAATCAAGGCATCATCGTAATCATCTCCGTATTCCCTCGCCTCAGGAAAAACACGCAATAATGTTTCTTTGTCACGTATATTCAAGAAGTTCCGGAGGATCTGCCTGTTCTCCCAATATCTACGGATAACTTTTTCAGGTGTGGAGCCGCTTGCATTCCGCTTGTCGGAGAAGACTCGAAATTTGACTAAGTACTCAGGCAAGATGTGAATATCGTATTTGAGAGACAACCGTATCCAAAAGTCAAAGTCTGGCAACTGAGCATAGCGTTCGTCGTACAGCCCAACATCTTCGTGGCATTCTCTTCGAATCATAACGGAGGGATGGCAAAGACAGTTTCCATTGTAGAAGAAGAAATGGAGCCACTCATAACGAGTTCGATTCTCTTTCTCCTGAAGGTGAGCCGTAAACGTTTGGCGTGTTCTATTGTGACGTTTATCTTTGCCTTCCTTACCCGATTCGTTAATTATCAAAGGAAGTCCAAATACGGCACCGATTTCCGGATGATTGTCGAGGAACTCAACTTGCTTGCTCAGTCTTCCGGGGCAGCAAACATCATCGGAATTTATCATTGCGATATATTCACCTTGTGCCTGTTTTATGCAATGATTGTGCGCAACACAAGCACCCCGATTGCGTGCAAAGCAGAATAGTCTGATACGGGGATCCCTTATTTCTCTGATCCTGTCAACAGTTGCATCCGAGGAGGCATCGTCCGTGACAATAAGTTCAAAGTCTTCATAATCCTGGTTTAGAACGCTATGAATCGTTTCCTGCACAAAACATTCATGGTTATAGGAGGCAAGAACAACAGAAATCCGTGGCATGGCATGGTCATCCTAATCTGCAAAGACTTCTTGAAAGGGTGTGGTTCTTTCTCTGGGCGTTCTCAAAATCACTTTTTCAGATTCAAATAACATGGCATATTACTCTTAATCATCTCATCTACTAAACCGGGCAACTCCTCATTTGTTGCCGGCCATTTCGACTGAATGTTGCTGAAGATTCTCATTACCTCTCTGTCTTCTTCAGCCCAGTGAGAGAATCCATCATGGATATAGTCTGTATCTCTTCCAGATGCAACCAACTTCACTGGGATCTTTTCCCGGTTCACATAGTTTCTAATGCTCTCGAAGGGTCTGTACAGCAAGAAGGGTGTTATGGAATAGACAAAAGGAATTTTGCCTTCTACGGCCAAGCCTATTCCCACTCCTAGCATGGCTTGCTCTGCCGCGCCTACATTGATAAATCTTTCATGATAATCGGACCGGATTTGATCCCACATTTTGTAACCTAAATCAGCGGTGACAACCCAGATACTTTCATCCACTCCCATCTTAGCATATAAAACATCAGCAAAGCATCTTCTCATCTTCACAGCCGAATTTGCGTAACTCATGTCAACAACTCCATTGCGTTTCTGTAGTCTTCCTCATTCATTACATAATAGTGGGCATCTTGCCCTTTCAGGAAGGGAAACTGCTCGACCGCTGTTTGTGCGAAAATGACCGAAGGGTGACCTTTGCCCGCCTCCATTAAGGTCGATGATAATTTTCCCAGATTATGGCCATCCACTTTCGTTACATCCGGATTGAAACCCCTTATTCGCCTGAAAAGCACAGGCAATGATATGGGGTCATATGCTCCCCATCCGTTTGCATTAACAATTGTGATGAGATTATTCACCTTATTTTCAAATATGATCCTGAAAGACTCCCAAATACTTCCCTCGCAGCACTCTCCATCAGACACGAGACAAAAGACCCTCTTATTCCTGTCTGCCATTGCCATTCCAATAGCGATTGGAAGTCCATGACCAAGGCTGCCGCTTGAGATATTTACTCCAAAGTCAATGTTTCTATCTGGGTGAATATGGAGTTTTTCTATAATGGACAGGTCTATGATCCCGTTTTTTTCCAGAATAACATATAGTGCTATCGCCGCATGTCCATTCGACAACACAAAACGGTCAGTGTTTTCTTTGATCTGATAAACCGCGTCGATTATGTCTATTGAGCTTAAACATGAACCGAGGTGAGAGTACTTAAACTGATAACTCAGTTCAATGATTCGCTTTCTGGTCACTTTCTGTTCCGCGGAGAGGTTTCTTTTCATTCTGAGGCCTCCTCATTTTCACAATACCCCAAATGACCCAATAAGATATCCATAGGTTATCACCTCAAGGTGGAATAGCGGCCGTGGAACTCGAAGACGAGGTACACGGCGGGGGAGGTGCCGGGGTTCTTCATCCCGTGGGGGCTATCTGCAGCGTAGAAGATGACGCCGTTCGGGCCGACTTTTTCGCCAAGCGTTTCGACGGTGCCGCTGAGAACGATGATGACGACCTCATAGGGGTCGGCGTGTGGAGGATAGCCGCAGCCGGGCTCAAGGGTCGTCATATGGCAGTGGAGTTTGCGCAGGTACTTTGTGCCGGAGTCCAGGAACGGTGCTGTGGCAAAGCCGTCGGTATCTGGATGCGGGTGAGGCTTTCGCTCTTGTGGCAGCCGAACAATTGACATATCGAGCGCATCGCTGTTTTCTATCTCCTGGGACTTCCATTTGAGCATCAGATAGGTGGCGATGCCGGAGCCGGGATTGTGGATGGTGTGGCAGTGGCCGGCTGGATAGTAGACGAATGAGCCGGGCTGAACCCGCTCCCTTCTTTCAGCGCTCCCTTGTTCAGAATCGACTATGACGAGCTCTGCCTGGCCTGAGAGCATTATCAGGATCTCTTCTTCGGCGTGAACGTGCGGCTCGTGCGGCATTTTGCCGGCGTTCAGCACTGAGGCATGGCTGGCCAGACTGCCCACGTTGCGGGTGGAACCGTCGAATATGCCATAGGCTGCCCATCCGCCGATGGTGTCTTCCTGGAGAGGGAGCTGAAGGGTACGTACATGGCTTGTCAGGAACTGACCATCACGTTTGCTGAAGCGGTCTCTCAGGCAGGAGATGGGATTGTTCTGTCCTGCCCAATTCAGTCCGGAAAGGACGCATCTCTTTCCGAATCGCAGAACGGGCCAGATCGGGGTCGGCCGCAGTCTGTCTTTGATTCTATCCGTTAGTTGCGTTGCCATATGGTTCGGGGCAAGAATAAGGCAAGTTTGCCATCAAATCAAGGCAAATGAGGGAAGGTTGTGGTGGAGGGGTCTGCTGCTGCGGATATTCCATGGCTGCACAGCGGAATAGGTCAACCGATGGCTTCTCCTGGCTGCCATTTATATCCAAAGGCTACAATCTCTTCTTAACAAACGCTCGCCCCGAAGAGGACTCCAGATACCGCTCAGACTCAGCTGCCCGTGCACGGTCGGTGAATGCCACGGCCGTCTTGATGGACCATGGCCGAAAACTGGCCTGTGTACTTGCATCTGCCCGAACTGTGGTACTTGAGTCGTTCGCCGAGACAGTCTGTCACTCCGACGTAATATCTGTCGGGGTAGGCAACAGAGTTGCTGATGTAGACATAGTAGAACAAGCTGTTCTCCCGGTGGCTCGCCGAGTCGTAGCTTCGAACATCAGACCGCACAATACTGTCCGCCTTCGTCCACAGACGTTGGACTACGGCGAGACAGTCTTCACTTCTCACTGCGTTCGAAGTGAAGACTGGACGCGGGGGGATTCGAACCCCCGTCCCGAGACACTTCAGGATATGCCTCTACATGCATAGTCGATCTATTGAAGTTTCGCCTTATCTGACGCCGCTCGACAGGCTTCAGGTTCGACTAGTCCGGGATTGAGTTTCGCCAACAGGCCCGGGCGACCTGCACGGCTATCCCGCTGTCTTGCGTTCATCCTTCGTCCACGGGAGGAGACTTGGGAGAACGGGCGCCTAAATTAGGCAGCCATGCGCAACTGTGAGTTGTCGCTTAAATGTGTTGCCGGATGATTAACGAGGCCAACCGACATCCTCGGCATGCCACATACCCATCAACTTGTCCGGTCGATTCCAGACGCGCCCTTAACTTGTGAAAGAAGCAGCTACAAGCTATAAGCCATAAGCCGTGAGCTCTACGGTATATTATACGATGGAAGGGGGGCGCAGGGCAAGACAAACGATTGTGAGCGGGCGAATTGACAGTTGACGGCGGGGGATGGGGGCGGTCTAATGCTGCAGATTCTCACGAGTATCGAACCCTGTTTGCTAGAGATGAGAACATGAAGAACGCGAAGCTGTCTATCCATCCATCATTTACAGTGGCACCGATCGAGAGGGAGGTTTTCGGCTCGTTCTGTGAGCATATGGGCCGCTCGATATACACCGGTATCTATGAGCCAACGCATCCGACGGCTGACGAACAGGGCTTCCGCAAGGATGTGATAGCGTTTATCCGTGAGCTTAATATCCCCATCATCCGCTATCCAGGCGGAAATTTCGTCAGCGGGTACAACTGGCGAGATGGTGTGGGGCCAAAGGAGTCCAGGCCGGTGCGGCTGGATTTCGCGTGGCGGGCGAAGGAGACCAATCAGGTGGGCACGAATGAATTCGTGGACTACTGCCGGAAGGTGGGGTCAAAGCCGATGCTGGCCGTCAATCTGGGCACCGGTACGCCGATGGACGCAGCCAATCTTGTGGAATACTGCAATATCAATTCGGGGACCGCGCTGGCCGACCTGCGGGCCTCGCACGGCTGGCGGAAGCCGCACGATGTGAAAGTGTGGTGCCTCGGTAATGAGATGGATGGGCACTGGCAGATAGGACATATGACGGCGCAGGAATACGGCACCAAGGCGCGCGAGGCGGCTAAGCTGATGCGGCAGGTGGACCATTCCGTGAAGCTTGTGGCGTGCGGAAGCTCGGCGCGGACGCAGCCGACATATCCGGAGTGGGACAGGGTGGTGCTGGAGTATATGTATGATTATGTGGATTATATCTCGATACACCAGTACGTGGGGAATTTCGAGAACGATACGGCAAATTATCTCGGATGCACGAATTCGTTCGAGGCATATATCAAAGAGGTGGCTGCGACGATAGACTACGCGAAGGCGAAGCGCCGCAGCCGGAAGAATGTGTATATTTCATTCGATGAGTGGAATGTGTGGTATCGCGAGCGGGGCGGGGATGCGAATTTCGTGCAGGCGCCACGGCAGCTTGAGGATATCTATAACCTGGAAGATGCGCTGGTCGTGGGGCTGATGCTTATTTCGCTGATTCGCAATGCGGACCGCGTGAGGATGGGTTGCATGGCACAGCTTGTGAATGTGATCGCGCCGATAATGACGGAGCCGAACGGACCAGCCATTCGCCAGACGATATTCTGGCCGTATCTGCATTGTCTGCAGCATGGCAAAGGTACGGTCCTGCGAGGGATACTGGATTCGCCGAAGTATGAGACGAGGAAGTTCGGCGATACGACGACGGTGGATGCGGTTGCGGTGAATGATGAGGAAGCAGGCGAGCTGAAAGTGTTCGCGGTGAATCGCGACCTTGAGGAAGATTGCGTGCTGGAACTGAAGGCGATGGATTTCGGGAAACTCTCTGCGGTTGAGCATGTTATCGTGGACGGTGAGGACCTCAAGCTGACCAATACGATAGAGGATCCGGACAGGGTGGTGCCAAGGAAAGGCAGCAAGACCTTGAATGTGGCGGACAAGGGTGCGGAGGTCAGGCTGCCAGGCAGGTCGTGGAACGTGGTACGGCTCAAGAAGGTGCGGTAACCACTATGACGCATCCAGACGGGCGGGATAGCGGGGGATTATCTCAATCTTGTGAAGCTCAGCGATCGAGTCTTTTCCTCTGAAATCCGGCTGGGCTTCTTTCTGGAGGTATATCGGGGCATCCTTGCGAAGGGGCAGAATAGCGAGGGTCAGCTCCTTCTCGAGTATATCCGGGGCATGGCGCTTGAGGCCAATCTCGAATGAGGCGCCGTTGTAGAAGTTGTCGTTGAGCAGCCCTCCATCAAGCAGGATACGAGCCACGTCGCCAACGTATGTGATCCGCAGGATTGGGTCGTATGCCAGGTCCATGTCCTTTGGCAGCGTGATGCGCCAGAGGGCAGCTTTTTCGAAATCGGCATCATTCGGCGCCTCGGCCACAGGCTGCTTTATCTTGCCCATTCGTATCTCTCGTGCAGGTCCTGCCTCTCTTATGAGCTCCGCTGTCACAGTGTATTTGACGGGCCTGGGCGGCAGGGGGACAAAACGCGTGAAGATACCATCAGAGGCGGTCGTGAGTTTGCCCGTGCCAGCCGTGACTTTGTCGGGGGCGGGGAAGACCGAAATGGAATGGTCAGAGAGACTGGATGCGGAGAGATGAATCGTATTTCCATCGATGATAAGACTTGCTCGGCTAAGGAAGACTCGCTCCTTACCAGCCCACTCGCCTTTCCACAGTGCCAGGGAGGACTCATCATCGAGCAGTACCAGGCGAACCGTCCTGCCATCGGCAGCACTGATGCTTGCGAACGCTTCGTGGCTGGGGGTGACCGATAAATGGGGTCCGACCCCATTTATTCCGGGCTGGGCGAAATAAAGGTTCCTGACACCTTTATTTTCGAGCGAATGCAGAATGTCCCCTTTATCTGAAGCGAATGCAAATTCGGCTGGGATGCCTGCGGTTTCGGCGAAGAAGACGGTTCTGATGTTGCCATTGTCAATGAAGCATACGGGCTGGGCAGTGGCATACTTCAGTGTGATGCCGCCGAGGTCGAGGTTGAAGGGCCAGAAGAAGCGGGCGTTTGCCGGCACTATCATGGGCTTCGAGGGGAATCTCAGTGGACCGTCGGGCAGGCGAACCTCAAAGTGAACGCCGGGTTTCTCCGGCAGGGGTCTGATGCGTCTGTAATTGTTCACGAAGACAAGACCGCTGCGGCCATCTGAACGAACTATCCAGCGAAGCGTCGATTCATCATTGACGTCGGTGGGGGCGCGGTCGGGGAAGAATGGTTTCATTGCTGCAAGTTGTGAGCCGAAGTCCTGCAGGAACAGGTGCATCCTGCGGAGCATGTGATAGTGGGGGCGCACCTGGCCGTATTCGCCCAGCGGGGCCTGGAAGTCGTAGGTCTTGACGGGCAGGTCATTCCAGTAGCCGGTTGCCTGAGATTCCTGCAGCGTCGAGAGTTTGCCTTCGGGATTCGTGCCGCCATGGTACATGTAATAGCCGGGCATAGCGCTGCCATTGCCAAGTTGTATCATGCTTACGCTCTCGATATTGGCAGGATAGACAAGTATGCGACGATGATAGGAGGTCATCATGCCGCCGCCAATCTCGCAGGTCAGATGTGGGTATCTGGCGGTGTCGTCCGAGTCTTCTGTGCGGCGCTTGCCGAGCTGGTCAGTCGCTATCTCCGTATCGTTGCGTGTGTGCGAGAAGAGGAACTTGCTCCAGCCATCGCCGGGCATCTCATCGATACTGCGGTCCCAGAAGCCGTCGGCATAACAGCCGTAGAGCGGCAGTATCTCGCCCAGGGGCATCGGCGTGGTCAGCTCCGGCCAGCCGGTGCGGGTATAGAAGGGGACATCGAGGCCGACATCGCGGGCGATGCGCTTCAACGCGAGCAGGTACTCGGCTGGTCCGCGATATTCGTTATCCACCTGCACAGCGATGACGGGGCCGCCATCTTTCCACAAGAGTCCCTTGAGCTGCGAGGATATCTGCGAGTAGAGGATACGAACTTTGTCCAGGAAATGTGGGTCTTCGGAGCGGAGCTTCCAGCCCGCATGCTGCACCCAGTCGGGCAGGCCGCCGTTGCGCACCTCACCGTGACACCAGGGGCCGCAACGTATGACGGCAGGCAGCCTGACTTCGGCGCACGTCTGAACAAATGCACGCAGGTCACGTTGGCCGGACCAGTCCCATCTGCCTTCCTCTTCCTCGTGATGGATCCAGAAAACGTAGCTGGCGACGATGCTTATGCCACCGGCCTTCATTTTGAGCAGCTCATCTCGCCACTCATCCTGTGGATAGCGCGAGTAGTGCATCTCGCCCATGGCGGCCAGCCAGCGTCTACCGTTGAGCAGAAGACTGTCAGAGTCGACTGATATCACAGTGCCATCGGGGCGGCGGGCCGAACCCACTGAGAAGTAGCCGCTCCGCGGCGGCAAAGGGCGCCGGATAGATGCTGTCAGAAGCTGTGCGGGTATTTCGCGTGCGTTGTCGCCGTGAGTTTCCGTCATTTCTGTCACTGTCTCTCTATGATTCGTACCCGCGGATGGTAAGTGTAATGAGCGGCGCCTGCACATGCAGCCTGAGTTCTATTGGACCATCTCCGGAGGCGAACTGACGGCCGGACGTCGCAAAGGTGTTGTCAGCCTCACCCTGCAGCCCTTTCCCAGGGCCGAGTCTATTTCCACCGTGCCGCCAAGGGCATCAAGTCGCTCCCTGATACTGAAGAGACCGAAGCCGCCGGCTGAGTGTTCTCTCGCCTCGACCTCAGCTGGGTCAAAGCCGCAGCCGCTGTCTGAGACTATCACATTTATTACCTCATGGTCCAGCTTGTAGACTTCGAGGGTGGCCTTCATCGAACCGGCGTGCTTGATAGTATTGAAAAGAAGCTCGCGGACCGATTGGAAAAGAAGGACGTTCAGGTCCTCGTCTTCAATCCTCTCTATATTGCCGCCCTTGAGTTCCACGTCGAGGCCGTATTTCTCCTTCATATGACCTGTGAGCCATGCCAGCGCAGGGCACAGACCATCCTCGTAAAGCACCCGCGGGCTCAGTTCTACAGAGAGACTTCGCGCGGACTGAACAGCTTCACTGATGAGGTGCACTGTATAGGCAAGGCTATCCTTGTGAGCTCGTTCACTGAGCTGGTTCCTCAGCGTCGCCAGGTTGTAATTCGCGGCTACCAGGAGCTGCTGCAGATGGTCATGCAGTATCTCGGCGAGTCGCTTGCGCTCCTGCTGTTCGGCCCTTGTGAGTTGCATGGACATCGCCTGCAACTGCAAGGCCCGACGATGGAGCTCGCTTGTCCGCTGCTGTACCTGCAACTCGAGGTCATCGCGCGCTCGCTGAATGCGCTCCCTGCTTTCAGAGAGCTCGCGGAAGATGAGGTCGTAAGGCTCTCTGAGGCTGTGTTCCACAAGGGCTCTATAAATCAGAGCAACCGAAGCGAGCTTGAATACATGGCCGACTATATTAAAGAACCCGTAAACCTCGACGTATAGAGTAAAACAGAACTCCGAGACCATTGCTGCGATGAGTGCCACGCTCATCCATCTCATTACTTTTGAACTGAGAGCTTCTCGTTGTCGCCTCATGAGGAAGAGCGAGGCGGCCAGGATTGCGATGACAATGTACTCACTGGCCTTTTTGAAAGGCGTTAGACCATCTGGTCCGTAACATGTGGGGAATATCCTGAAGTAAAAGATCGCGGTTACAAGCAGGACAAAAACCACAGTATATCCGATGAGAAACCGATACTCCTTCGCCGGTCTTCGCAGGAAGGCCAGCGCCACCAGGAGCGAGACCGACTGCACATAACGCGCGGCAATCCAGAACTGTGTCGCGAAGTTTCTCGTATCGCCCGGGAAAACGCCCATACCAGAATACGCCAGAGTATGCAGAAGGTCCAGCGCACCGCTGCAGAGCAGACCAACGCCGATAGCAAGGTAGAAACCATTGGACAGGAACTTTCTCGCATTCCAGCTGATGACGAAAACAGTCACCGCGACAATGACACTGATGCTCTCTATCACGGAGTGGAACAGAAGAAAACTGTGGAGCAGCAGGAGCGAAAGGCCACCGATCAATGACCCCATTGCCACAAAGCTCAGGAGGTCGTCCCTCTGCTGTTCGTATGCAAGCACGCTGTCCCTGCTCGTTCTCATCTGGCAACCTCGAAGACGAGCATACTTAGGGTTTCGTCGCCTGTGTTCTCAAGACCGTGGCTCCAGCCGGGCTTGTTGACGATGACATCGCCGGGG
>Ga0209164_1003640_pt1 | contig 14458 bp, 11 predicted proteins | sample MTBNYHSulfiMetaG_FD_187458 | JGI IMG/M metagenome (GOLD analysis project Ga0209164, IMG submission 187458) | Enrichment culture microbial communities from rom New York Harbor, USA that are MTBE-degrading - MTBE-NYH (New York Harbor Sulfidogenic)... | ecosystem: Environmental > Aquatic > Marine >...
CTGCGTCCAGCACCGGGCCGAGTGCCTGGGCCTTGCCCATATTGCCTGCAAAAACGATGTTGAATCGTCCTGCAATGCCCAGAGAGTCGGCCAACTCGCTACTGGCAGTGCCACGGAATATCTGGGAATCGTCACACCAGTTGTAGATAACCTCAATCTTGTCTTCACTAACACCTCGCTCACACAGGACTCTCTTCATGCCCGGCGTGATGACCACAATCCTCGAAGCTCTCTTATACACAAAATCGCAGCACTTGCCGACTATCCTGGTGCCAAGGGAACTGCGAAACATGCCGGAGGACGTAAGGCTATCGGGCCAGAGGTCCTGGATATGTAACACAAAGGGGATGCGTTTGAGAATCTTCATCACGTATGCCGGCATTCCAATCGTAATAGGACCCTGACCGACATGCGCCACATCAGCTCGCTTGACCACCCACGGTCCTATCGTTGCAGCAGAAAGGCCAAAAGATGTGTAGCACATAAAGCGACGTAATGATGAGTTGTCGTGACTAGGGTAGAGGGGTGTTCGAATCACAGGAATCCCCTCAAGTGTTTCACGCTGGAGCATCCTTACACGATAACCCTCATATATCCTGCCACCAGGATAGTTGGGAAAGCCGGTCAGGACTTCCACCTCGTGCCCTCGACGCACAAGCTCCTTGGCGAATGGTAATTCGTAGAAGAAGTTTGGCTCTGGCTGAAAGTAGTGGGAGATGAAGAGTATTCGCATCTATGTCCCTGCAAGGGCTTAGGTCAGCGTATTTGGCTTTATGTTTTCCCAGATATGACTGAGCTTCGCGGTCCCCAATATGAATTTCGTGACACGATACGACGTGTTCTCTATCTCATAATCCGCAGGTATCCGCCGCGGCATTCGGGCATTGTCTTCGGAGGTCTGCAATCTGACTGAGGCCACAATCGTGTCCGGATCAAGCCCTGTCATGATCACGGTACCGGCATCGAGGGCTTCCGGCCGTTCGGTTGCATTACGTATCGTGACAGCAGGGAACCCAAGTATCGCCGATTCCTCGGCAATGGTCCCGCTGTCACTTATCGTGCATCTGGCATTCATCTGAAGCCAATTGTAATCGAGGAATCCGAAGGGTTTGAGGAACCTTATGCTGTCGGATATGCCCACTTTCCCCAGAGACTCAAGTCTCTTGCGCGTTCGCGGATGCGTTGAGACGATCACAGGCAGTGCGAATTCATTATGCAGTCTGTTCAGCGACGCCAGAATATTGAGGAGGTTTTCCCTGTTATCCACATTCTCCTCACGATGGGCGCTCACGACAAAGTATTCGTTTTTGCGAAGTCCGAGTTCATCGAGTATCTTCGAAGAACGTATCTTGTCCATATGATCCATCAACACCTCTCGCATCGGCGAGCCAGTAAGATAGATGCGTCTGTGCGGGAAACCTTCACTGAGCAGATGTCTTCGGGCGTGCTCCGTATAGACAAGGTTAAAGTCCGCTATATGGTCGATAATGCGCCGGTTCATCTCTTCGGGGACATTGAAGTCAAAGCACCTGTTACCGGCCTCCATATGATATAGAGGGATTTTCATGCGCCTGGCAATTATCCCCGCTATGGAGCTGTTGGTATCGCCCAGGATAAGGACGGCATCAGGTTTCTCACTTTTGAGTATGGGCTCGATGCTGATCAGTATATTGCCGTAGACCTGGCCCAGGCTCGATGTATTCACATTCAGGAAGTAGTCGGGCTTGCGGACATCCAGGTCCCTGAAGAAGATCTCGTTGAGCTCGTAGTCATAGTTCTGGCCGGTGTGGACTATCTTGTGGTCCACATGCTTGTCGAGGCGCTTCATTACAGCGGCCAGACGGATTATCTCGGGTCTTGTGCCAAGGATCGTGATAACCTTCAGTCTATCTGCCATCGCAATTATACCTTTTCAAAAAAGGTGTCGGGGTCATCCGGGTTATAAACCTCATTGGTCCAGAAGAGCGTACAGAGCTCATCATTGCCGATGTTCTCAATGTTGTGCGTGTAGAAGATGGGCATCTCGACCACGACAGGTTTGCTGCCGGCAACCTTGTATTCGATGATCTCGTCGGTACCGATGCGCCTCAGACGGATGACTGCACTGCCCCTGACGACGCAGAATTTCTCCATCTTGCGCGTGTGGTAGTGATTGCCGCGGATGATTCCGGGTTTGGTGGTCGAGAAGAATATCTGGTTGCCCCCTTCCTGCTTGACGATCTCAAAGAGGCTGCCGCGGTCATCAGTCCTCAGGAGAAGTGATTGTTCATAGTCCGACGGTTCTGCATAGGACAGAAAGACGTTGTAGAGATTCCGCTGGAAGTCATCCGACAGATATGGCACGACCTTTTTGTCATAGTAGCAATCACGGAAGTGATTGAGCGCCATCAGTATATCGGTTACCTTTACTCTCGATGTTGCGGGCACCTGGTATCGCCGGAAGCCGGCCGGTGGCGAGGAGATACACTGCAGGAACTCATCACACAACTCGTTGATGTATATGAGGTCCAGCTCCTTATCCACCTTGACCTCGGGCGTACCGCCATGGGTAAGCAGGTGACAGAACGTCGCGACCACAGAGTTGTAGAAAGGCCGACCCTTGTCGCCAAAAACGTTGGGAATCACCATCGACGTGACGGGGGCATTCGTGCGCTCGGACCATTCCCTGAGCAGCCTTTCCCCTTCCTTTTTGGATCTTCCATAGGGATTGTCAAGTTCGGCCTGCGTAGACGAGGAGAACAATACATGTGGTCTCTCGCTAAGCTGCTCAAGCTGGGCGATGAGTTTCCGGACAAGCTCCACATTGGTCCTGTAGAGCTCATCCTCATCACCGCGGTTCATGGCTGCCAGGTGCACGACGGCATCAGCACCGCGCAGCACCTCTTTGAGGGCGTCAGGGTGTGAGAAGTACTCGTCCTCGAATGCCGGCACTTCAATGTCCTGCTCACGACTCAGCCTGTCTCTGAGGTGCGAGCCCATGAACCCGACAAGTCCGGTGATAACAATCCTGCGTTTTGACATTAGTATCTTCCCGCCAAGACTACACTGACGCGGCCAAAGCTACGCCTTCCATGCTCTGAGCTCGTCCTGCACCTCCGGCAATGAGAGCAACAATTCCTCGACCTGTCCGACATTGAGCTGCTCGGTATTGTGAGAGGTGTAATCCTCTATCATAGCCTCGCTGGTGTCACCCTCCGTGAAGTACTGCGCATAGTTGAGGTCGCGGCTGTCAAGTCTGACCCGGTAATAGTCGCCCATGTCGTCTGCTCTCTGAAGCTCCTCCCGCGTCACAAGCGTCTCATAGATCTTTTCGCCGTGCCGCATGCCGATGATGTTCTCGGGAACATCCGACTTGAAGAGATTCTTTATCGCCCTGGCCAGGTCGATTATCGTGCAGGCCGGGGCTTTCTTCACGAACAAATCTCCGGGGCGGGCGTTCTCGAGTGCGAACAGGACAAGCGAGACCGAGTCACGGAGGGGAAGCAGAAAGCGGGTCATCTCGGGTACCGTGATGGTCAGAGGCTTTTGCTGCTTGACCTGCTGGATGAATAGCGGTATCACCGACCCACGCGAGCACATCACATTGCCGTAGCGCACGCACGAGACCACAGTGCGCTTGCCTGTCTTGGCCCTTGCAGCAGCCTGGGCCACCTTTTCCATCAGTGATTTTGTCATGCCCATGGCATTGACGGGGTAGACCGCCTTGTCGGTGCTGAGACATACAACGCTGGCTACGCCATAATGTATGGCGGACTCGATAACGTTATGTCCGCCGATGACATTCGTCAGCACAGCCTGCATCGGGAAGAACTCGCATGATGGCACTTGCTTGAGGGCAGCGGCATGAAAAACAAGGTCAACACCTTCCATGACGTTGTCAACACTGCTTCTGTCCCGAACATCGCCAATATAGAATTTTACCTTGGGATTATTGAGCTCGATGCGCATCATCTCCTGTTTACACTCATCGCGGCTGAACACCCTGAACTCAGCAGCGTCGGTCGTCTCGATAAGATACCGAAGGACCTTGTTGCCAAAAGATCCTGTACCGCCTGTCACCAGAATCGTCTTATCTGTAAGCTTTTTCACGTCTATAACCCTTAAAGATTCGGCTTTTTCTCGATCTTTTCCCTGCTGAGTCTTTCACTTTCTGGATACAGGGTCGCTTCATGCTTAAGTATATCATCCAGAGGCCATCGTTGTCTAATCACTCTTGCGGGGACGCCAGCTACAATGCTATAGGGGGGCACATCATGAGTGACGACCGAGCCAGCTCCTATGACAGAGCCTCGTCCGATTCGCACCCCCTTCAGAATCGTCACATTGGCACCCACCCAGACATCGTTCTCAATGACAACCGGCTGGTCGTCCTCAGGACGTTTTTCATGTACGTCGTACATGAACCTGCCGACTACGGAAGTATTGTGGTCGCCACCCCGAATCGTCACATGGGGGCCGAACATCACCTTGTTGCCGATTGTGATGGTTGTGAGAGCCGCGATGAACGAGGCTCCTGTGCCAATCGCAACATCATCCCCCACAATGATATTGGAGAACGTATACTCGCCATGAGGGTCAAAGCGGAAGTTCCTGCCATGCCGGCGAAAAAGGGGTCGCAGTATCCACATAAGTAATCTTCTGTACACCTTTTGCGCCAACAGGTATATGAGGCCTAAGATCTTCATCGCTTGCTCCTGTCGCGTACTCCAAAAAGCAGTTTCTCAAGCTGTGGCACCACCTTGGACGCAACGTATTCCTGTCTCGACCGGTTTCGGCCGTTGATACTGAGTTTCCTTCGCAACTCCACATCGCCACACAGCATGTCAATGCACCGGGCAAGCTCCTCAGGTACTACCGGATTCACATGCTCGAGCAATACTCCCGCCGGGGCGCGGCCGTCGGCATCAACCATTTCGCGTATATTGCCCACATCTGTTGCTATAATAGGTACTCCATAGACCATTGCTTCGAGCACAGCATTTGGAAAGCCTTCGCTGTGTGTAGGCAGCACAAATATGTCGGCGTTCAGGTACTTCTCCTCGAGCTCTCGACCCTTCAGCACACCGGCGAAGCTCACTATTTCTCTGATCCCATTCTCTTCGATCCTCTGCTCGAAGATCCGTCTGTTCTCCTCGGCCAGCTCTCCGATCATGTCACACTTCACGGGTGATCTTACCATGGGAAGAGCCTCTATTACATCCATCGTGCCCTTCGGGATCGCCAGCCAGGCGACATGTATGAGTCTGAGCGGGCGTTCATCCCTTACGTCTTTTTGAGGAATACGTTCTGCAACGCTGTCCTCTATCATGTTAGGGATGTAGATAACGGCATCGCCATCGAGAAGCTCCTTTGCCATCCGCTCAACATCACGAGTGAGAACAATCACAGCTCTGGCCCGCCTGAGGGCGCTACATATATATGCCTTCACAATGGGGTAATGTCCAAAGAAGTAGCTCGTCTTACCCCCGCGAAAATGCACCACGTACGGTACGCGCAGGAACCTCAGCAGATGCATGTAAAGAATGTCCCGCACCACGTAGCCAATGCTTGGAGCACATGTGAAATACACTATATCAGGTTTGAAGGTGCTGAGTGCGCGTAGCAGCCTGAAGGCATTGAGGAGCATGTTTCTGCACCCATAGAGCGCACCTATTATGCCCATTCTGCTGCCCAGCGAGGCATAAAGCTTTGAAGTATCGATTATACGGAGGTCAATCCTGTCATAGTCAAGATGCTTCTTCAGTCGCTGGGTCCACGCTGCGATGCCGCCAGATAAGGCCTTGTCAGGTGCAAGGAGCAGCAATCTCAGTTTGCCGTTCTCCTGTAGTCCCGGCTGATTCATCTAAGCCATTCCCTTATGTGGTTCATTGTGCGCTCAGCCAATCGGTCCCACGTGAAGTTCTCAGCGAAGGTTCTTGCAGATTCTCCAAGTCTTTGCCTCTCCGACGGATCGAGGGCGAGCGCCTTCAGGATCGCGGATGCAAATGACTCTGCGTCATCTGCTTCAGCAAAGAGCACCGCCTGGCATGCCCTGAATTCCTCCATGGTGGGCAGACGGCTGGCGACCGTTACTTTGCCGGCAGCCAGATATGTAAACATCTTGGTCGGTGAACCCATGGGTATGTCCTTGCCGAATCGACCGAAATAGGGGGCAATGGCAACGTCAGACGATTCCAGGATAGCACCGAGTTCGTCACCGTATCGTGGACCCGCAAAATCGACACAATCGTCCAGCCTAAGACTCGAAGCAAGTTCTCGATACTCATTCTCAGCTTCCTTTGCGCCCCCACCAACTATCGTCAGCTTGACCTCCGGTCTGGTCCTGCAGACCAGCTCCAGTGCCCTGAGCATGGTGTCAACGCCCTGCCTGGCGTCAAGATGTCCGACATATACCAGGGCTGCATGTTCGGCGCGTTCGCACCCAGCGGCTGGTCTCTGCAGCAGCTCCGGCTCGACTCCCATCGGTATCACCTCTATTCGCCCTGGATCAATACCGTATTCCGCGGAGATGCCTGCCCGCAGATGGTCCGTCGTGGTGAATATGCCCGTTGCGCCGGCCAGCGCCCACCTCTCGATGTGTTTGGCGATGCTGCTCAGCCGCGGATGCCGGGAGAACCGCTGCTGCAATCCATTGACCTCCACTACATAAGGTATGCCTTTGGCTCTGGCATAGACATACGGGGTAATCATCGATATCGCCGAACGGATGTAGAACAGGTCAGGCCTGCTGTTTTTGAGGGAGAGAAGGCGACCCAGGATACGCCACTGTTCGAGAATCAGTTGCCTGATGCTGGCGTCCGGCCTGAAAATGAACTCCTGTCGATAAGGGTAACGAGGCTGTCCTTCCGTGCCGTTCGCCGAGCACGAGAACAGGGTGATTTCCCACCCTTGCTTGTGCATGGGCAGAAGTACTCCCTCAACATGTCTCACATAGCCCATGTAGCTTGAGGAAAGGTCTCCGCATATGAAGTAGTACATCTTCATGGATGCACAGTCCTCGCCTACCTCTGGAACCAGCCCGCGACAGGCTGGGCAGCTCTGCTGTCAGCGTGTAGTTGGCTCACTTCAGCAGCTCGTTGTAGATCTCCAGAATGATGCCGGCTATGTCGCGCCAATCAGGCATGGCAAGCGCCTTGCGCCGCAGTTCCTCATCCGGCGGGGACTCCATCGCCTTCTGTATCTGGGTGCGCAGTTGTGATACGCTCGTCGGACTGGTGAAAAAGACATGGTCTCTGACGGAATCCTCGCATGGATAGGTATTGGACATGACAAGTTTGCATCCCGCCTGAGCCGCTTCATAGACCGTCAAAGGCATCACTTCACTGAATGATGGCAGAACGAACACTTTCGCAGCGGCGTAGATAGATGCCAGCATGGGATCATCATTGTTCACATGGCCTGTGAAGATGACGTTATCACCAGCTGCCGCTCTGCATTCACGGTAGTATGTGTCTTCCCCATCGGCGGACCCTACAACTACCAGTCTGTACGGCAGCTGCGACACAGCCTTGATAGTCCTGAGGGCATTCTTCCGTGGTTCGATATGGCCGACCTGGAGTACAAAGTCCCTGAATCCGTACTTCTCCTCGAACAGCGAAGGATCACCATCTGAGAAACGCTTGTTAATGCCATTTGGCACAATACGGATCCGTTCCGTATCAAGCCCGAGCAGAGTCTCAAGAAAGAAGGCTTCCTCTTTGTTCAGGGCAATCACAACGTCACAGAGGCTGACCATTTCCCGTATTATCCTCTGCGGGACAAAGAGACCCGGCACATAGCGCCCGAGGCCATATTCAAGGCGAAGCCTGAACATTGACGCATCAAAACGCATAAAGACAGGAGATATTACGACCGGCTTGCCGAGAGCCTTCGCATGCCTGAGATGATATATCATCTGCGGATTATTTGACCAGAGATGGCATATATCGACATCGCTGACCTGGTCCTTCCAAGGATCGTATAGAACAACCTCAGCGCCAAGGTCTCGCAATCCTGCAGCCGTATGCTCAATCTGCTTCTGAAGGCCACCTTTGCTCAACCCTATGTGAGATCTGCTGATGAAAAGACTTCTCATATTGCCACTCCGGGCAGCACTTGCCCTAGATTCATTGCGCCAATGCCTGGTGATCTGGAACCCTGGCAGACTGCAATCATCTCATTCGGTAAGGGGCGTGTATTGGTAGTCTGTCGGCTCCCAGTAGTACAGCCGCTGCTCCAGGAAACGGTATAGCGCAGTGAAACAGAAGCAGGCCAACCAGAATATCTGCGCGTTCTCATAAGAAAGCGTGCCAATCATCATGCACATTCCCGCAAGACCAGCAAAGACCGTCTTGCCGAAATCACAGTCAGTATCATTCAAAGATATGCGAAGCTGGCCCATCCTGAGGTAACACAGGAGTGAGTAGAACGGAACAAGAGTATATAAGATCGCGCCGACGATTCCCAGGTCGACAAGCGCCTGTAAGTAAGTGTTGTGAACAACTGTGTTATATACTGTGTAAAAGGCACCGATGCCGGCCCCCCATACTGGCGAGCTTCCCCACATCGCGAAGCCTCGTTGCCAAAGCACAAACCGCCCTGTTGCACCTGCCCTCGTTGTCTCGCCGATGCCCAGAATTCGGCCGGCGAGCGCGGGTATCATTCTGATTATGAGGTACCCTATGGCTGCCAGTACACCTACTGGCAGAAGGGCTTTCACGTTTTTGCGCAGGGCGAACAAGACAAGAACAGCAACCATCATAATGAAACCACTGCGGCTGAACGTGCCTAGAATGCTGGCGACGATGGCCAGGGCGACGACCAGCCAGAACGGGCGGCGATGGGGCTGGCTAAGCGCTGTGAAACTCAGGGCAATTCCCAACGGAAAAAGCAGATTGGTGGAATGATAGTTGGACTCAATGCCAGGCCACATGACCCTGCGCACATAGAGTGTTCCTACGTCGGCTATAAGACGTCCGGTCTTGGCAAAACCGCTCTGATACACCGCCGTCTGGAAGTCATATGCGAATGTATTATCGCCGATGAGAAAGTGGAGAGTGGAAATAAACAGACTGAATCCAGCCACGATGGCCCACCACTTTAGAACTCTTCCCAGCTCGTCCAGATCAGCAATCAACAAGGATACTACGAATATCAGTAGGAGAGAGTCTATATAGGGACGGAAATAGGCTAACGCCACAGGTATGTCCGGCGCAAAGAATAACGTTATACCGGCCCATATAGTGAAGAGAATGCCAAACACAAAGGTCATATTCCTGAAAATGCGGCCAAAGCCAAAAATCCGACCGTGGACTATCGCTGCCAGGCACGCTATGCCGAAGGAGATGATGAAATTCCTTGGTATGAGAAGCGCGAACATGGGCGTATACTGCTGGAGGATGAGTGCAAGCACGGCATTGCTTGGTTTTCTCAAGACAAGCAGTACATTCAGAGTGATGAATATCACCTGGCCAGGCAGACCGGTTGAACGTACTGATGCGATGACAGTGAGGGACCACATAGCCATAAGGATGGCAAAGTCCACAAGACCTATCTTTGCCTCGGTAATGCGTGACAGGTCAGGGTATTCCTCAGAGAATTGCGCTTCGCTATAAGCCATTTGCCTGGAGCTCCGTAGTTGATCTCGTCATATGCAGCCCTGAGCTCACCTAAGTAGCTGTGATACGGCTTGTGACCACACAGCGCGGATCCTGCTTGACTGACTTCTGTAGAGCTTGCAGAGCCAGTACATCAGGAGAGTCAGAGCCGTCGCTATCAGGTAGACACGGAATAGCAGAGCATTAGAGAACTCATGGCCAACAATGCCTGAGAAGAGCCTGGCGGCAATGGCCAGAATGTACAGGTGTACAACATAGATAAACAGCGAATTCTGACCAAAGAAGGCTATCCAGCTGCGCCTGAGATCAGCCTTATCCAGCAAGGCAAGCAGAAGCAATGACGCGGAGAACGTGAGGGACAGATATTGGAGTGAAGGCGGATACTTTTCCAGCAACATGAAGAGCATGGACGTAGTCACAAAACTGCTCTCTAAATGCCACGAATTAGGATCACCATAGACATCCAGCAGCCTCAGCGCAAGGAACAGAATGAGACTTACCAATCCGATTCCGATGAGCGACCGCCTTCTTACTTGTGGTTCATAGTCATAGAGACTGCCCAGAAGGTATCCAAGGAACATAACTGCGGGCCAGGGGATGAGCGGCCACCAGACGTGGATGGTCCACCCGGGCAGGTACTCGATTATCCCGCCCTGATGGAGAACCATCCAGAGATTTCGCATCCAGGCGCTACTGCCGCTGAAATCCAGCGCATCCAAAGCGTTGTGTCCGGCTATCATGACAAGACTGACCAACAAGATGTAAATCTTCTTCAAATGCATGACTGCTGATAACAGCATCATCGATATGCCAATAACGAATATAACCTGGAAGACCACAGCCCTGAAGCTGGTGTGTCCCCACGCAATCCTTACAACCGTCAGCTCCAGTAATATCAGCCAGAGACCTCTGATGAATATGCGACGTGATGTCTGGGCTAGCCCCCTGCGGTTCTTCACCAGCCAGACAGACATTCCAGCCAGAAGTACAAAGGTCGTGGGAGCAACATGCGTTATGAAGCGAGTAAGGAAAATGAGCAGCGTTGTCTTCTCAATATCCTCAGGAGAGACTCTGAGAAAGAAATGCAATGCGTGCCCCAGCAACATAAGCAGCAGAGAAAGCCCTCGCATCCAGTCAATAGAGTCGATTCTTCGCCTTGGATCCATGATTTCGTTCATTTTTGCTCGGCGTCCTTTCAGAAAGAGCAAGAGTATTACTCGTCACTCGACAATAACATGCGAATGATCGTTCTCGGTCCGCCGTGTATGATCGCCCTCTTCTCTCCTCTGGAACGCAAGATTGACAAGCGTTCTTACGTCGCTGAGCTTCACGGCTCCGATAGCCAGTAAGACGACGAGAAATATCGTCAAATGACCCAGTCCAAGCAGTATATGCGGGTTACTTTGCTGCACGACGAGGAGTAAGAGGAGTAGAGGCAGAACGGAGCGCAACAACGCCACCAGTCGCCCTACCATCATCTCCCTACCAACGAGGAAGTAGAGCGACATGACAACGGCGACTGAAGCAACGATAGTCATAGAGATTGCAGCACCCATTTCTCCAAGTCTTGGGATAAGTAGCATATGTCCGGACACTGTTACTATGAATTGCACTACACTCAGGGCAAAGACTGTGACTGCCCTGTTAGCTCCCAACAGACTGATGACGAAGTAGTAATTTGTCATGCTCAGAACGACCCAGAAAACGAGCATTCGTGAGACCGGTACGCAGGCAGCATATCTATCTGAAAACACCAGCGGTATTAAGACTCCGGCAAGAACAATGACAACTCCTGCTGGCACAGCCAGGAGACCGGCGAAAACACGAACCAGGTTCACAGAAGCTCTTCTGTTCTCTTCATGCTGTGAAGATGCATAGCTGAAAACAACTGGACGGATGGAATCAAAGGTGCGCAGCAAGAGCGCTGGGACCCTCATCGCATTGCCATATATCGCCACCGCCGCAGGCCCTGCAAAGGTGGCAAGAAGTGCCTCCGCCGCCCTGGAAGTTCCCATATTCACCAGATAACTGCCGTATATGAATCCACCGAATCTTACAACTTGCATTACTCGTTCTCGTTCATAGAAAAGCCTGACACGAAAGGGCAGCCGGTACCATATCAAGATGCAGGATACCAGACATGATGCTATCAGGCTGTAGACCAGTCCCTTCAGGCCAAATCCAAAGAGCAGAGCCATTACTGAGAATGCAGCCCGAAGGACTCCGTCAACTACTGCCACCACGGAGAAGACAGAGAAGAGATGGTAGCCAGCTAATACCGCGGACCCTATTGTGTACGATACAAGCAAGGTGGTGTAGGGTATGACAAGCCAAGCTATGGACCTGAATTCCTCAGTCGGCCACAGTCTCATCAGCAGTGGAACGACAATCGTCTGCGCGCCAAGCACCAGAACCATCAGCCCATACCTCATGCTCAGAATGGTATTTGCTGTTCGCTCCTTTTCACTCTCGACAGTAATAGAGGAGAGGAACTTGATCGCCGAGCTGCTTATCCCAAACTCCCCCGCCGCGCAGCTAAGATGTGCAACCATCAGAAAGATGAAGTAGGTGCCCAGTTCCGCCTTTGAGACCAGCCTCGATGCGAACGCAGTGGTTGCTATTCCACCCAGGATTGTGACCATGTTACCACCTGAAGCCCAGATGATTCCACGCAGATAATGGCCCTTGTCTCTCATATCGCCAATCTCAGCTACATAGTCACTATTTCACGCATAGATATCGAAGCATAGAAATCGCAGTCTCAATGATGCATGGTCATCCGTGAGAAGTGCCTGACTGTAACTGCAGCAGTCGCAATCTGCAGTAACACAGTCACATCACTTGGCACATATGGGTTCCTGAAGTACCTCAACAGGTAATCCTTAAACGGCATCGGTACTCGCTTTCGCAGGGACCAGAGCAAGGAAGGGCTGGCCCGACCTGTACCGACGGACTGACGTGTGCATACCTTCTCTATGAGTTTGCGAATCGCATCAGTGTCAAAGTAATCACCCAGCAGAGGGTTGTCATCGAGAATCAGCCGAGTCATGCCTTGCTCCTCTTGTTCGTATGCAGCGATATAGCGAAGATAGTCAACCTTTTCAGCCGCACTTGCCATTGGGATGGCAAAAAGGGCAGGAGCCATTCCGGCTGTTGATTGGCGATACAACAGCTTCTTCCTGCTGTGGTCGAGGGGCAGATGCTTCACAAAATTCATCACGTCGAGATCCAGCCACGGGTTTCGTACCATCAGCCCGTGATGCGATAAAATGTGTCGCTTAGGAAGCGTCACATGCATCATCTGCAGGCACATATATATGGTATCGTATGCAGTTTCAAGCAACGAGTGAGTCCTATATCTGTCAATCACGGCTTGTATCTCGGATTCTGACTGCTCGACGAATTCAGCTTGTCTTTCTGTTCTTATCAATCCATGCAACTTCACAAGGTCTTTGAGGGAGAACAACTCCACCGCATCCATTATGTCACGCATGCATGCTAGCGCATGTGTTCGCCATCTCATGCACGTATCACCCCACAACAGATACTCGTGGCCTGTAGTCTGCCGAATGTCATTCCAGACATCCTGGAACACAAATCCAGCAGCTCCATCAGAGGCGCACACAGACGCTTCGATAGCACTGGCAAAATCACAAGCACGTCCGTTGAAGACCGATACTTCCATACCGGCTTGGGCGGCTACCCTTTCCGCGATCGCCCAATCCCCCAATTCGCTCCGGGTTTCCTTCGTCCTGAGCGAAAAAATGACTCCGGGCACCCTGGAAGGTTCTCTCAGTGCTGCCACAATACCCCTGGAATCATGGCCGCCGCTCAACATCACCGCCACGCGCCCGTGTCGAGTCCGTCTGTCAACGGCCTTGATTAGCAGATCGGTCAGGTCATTAAGGTATCGCATATGACTGTATTGCCGTTCGGGCTCGACATTGAATTCCCAGTATCGGTAGCTGCTTACCTCGCCATTCTGGATGCGGCATACTGTCGCGTAGTCCATTTTGTTCGCTGTCTTTATCAGGGTTTGGCACCCCACAAAGCTACCCGACGTTGCCAGCGAGATCACAGCAGCAGGGTCAATTTCCGTGGGTATGTCCTTTACCGCCATGAAGGCCTTGACCTCAGATGCAAAATACAATCTGTTATTGTGTATCAGCGTGAATATCGGGAAGGAATCTACATAGTCAGTGACTAAGGTGAATGAGCGATCATTGGGATCAGCGACGACTGCTGAAAACGAGCCATTAAGGCCCTCAGCAAACTTCATAGAGCCGAATCGGACATATCTGTCAAGCAGATAGCTTTCGGTACTGTCAGAGTTCCATATGTCGTCGTTATACAATTCCCCGACACAGAAGACTTGAGTATGGCCGATAACACTGCCACGCTCCTCTCTGTTCTTCGTATCCGGTCCGTAAGAGACTCTGCCAATGGCCGCCGTCTTGTCAGCCATCACATAGGTTTCTATGTCACATGGAATCGCCGGTCTCATCGCTTCGAGCATTGGCAGCAGATTCTCCCGACCTATCGGCTTGCTTCCATCCAAAGAGATTATTCCTGCCATCACGGACATGGTGCTCTCCAAAGAAAATCTCGATATCGCTAGCTGCTGGTTGGCTGCTTCCGCCACCTGATGAGCGCCGCCGGCACGCCGCCAACCACGGCAAAGTCAGGAACATCTTTTGTCACAACGGCCCCAGCCCCTATTACGGCCCCGTTGCCAATCGTGACACCTGCAAGTATGGAGGCATTACCGCCTATCCAGACATCATTCCCAATGGCGACCGGCCTGTGGATCGAGCCCTGTTTCGTGATAGGCGTATCCGGATCGCCGAATTTGTGGTCAAGAG
>Ga0209164_1003641_pt1 | contig 14457 bp, 10 predicted proteins | sample MTBNYHSulfiMetaG_FD_187458 | JGI IMG/M metagenome (GOLD analysis project Ga0209164, IMG submission 187458) | Enrichment culture microbial communities from rom New York Harbor, USA that are MTBE-degrading - MTBE-NYH (New York Harbor Sulfidogenic)... | ecosystem: Environmental > Aquatic > Marine >...
GAAGCGGGCAAAGCTCTGGCTCAGGCCGCTCCCCCTCCCATCCAGCACAGGCTCATGGAAGGATTGGAAAAATTGAGCAAGGACGACATCCGGCAGGTTATACACGGCCTGAGCCTGCTCACCAACCTTTTGGACATCCAGGAACTGACGGAAAACTGATGTGTAGCCTGCCCTGATACCTTTTTCCGAGCCGTAAATCCAACCCGCTTCAGGACCTCTTTCGACGCGCTCCTCCGCCTGACCCATCCATTTGCACGGACGAAACGTACTCCTTCGATGTCATGAATCGAGGATATGGGTTTTCCCCTTGACAATGGATTCGAGATGTGCCAGTTTGTATTCAAACTATTTCAATTCAAAATATCTTAACACAAAACACTACGATTCCAAATCTTGGGATAAAAAGCTCTTGGGCGATGGCTTAATGCAGGAACAAATCCGAATACAACCGACTGAGGCGCCGGATGAAGACACCCGGATGCTCGTACGGCAAATCGTCTACCACATCCGAAGGCTTATGCAGGCGGGCGAAGTGTATACCAAGGCGCTGAACAAGAACTATCAAATCAGTGTTCCCCAGTTGAATTGCCTCATGTCCCTCTATGAAAACGGACCCCTTTCCCCTTCCACGATCGCGAAGCACATTCTGGTCAAATCCAGTACGGTCACCGGTATTATCGACCGGCTCGAGCTGAAAGGCCTGGTGACGCGTTCCAGGAGTACGTCGGATCGCCGGGTGATCACCATTGAATTGACCGAAGCGGGCAAAGCTCTGGCTCAGGCCGCTCCCCCTCCCGTCCAAGACAGACTCATGGACGGACTGGAAAAACTGAGTTCACACGACATTCGGCAGGTTGTACATGGCCTGAGCTTGCTCACCAACCTGTTGGACTTTCCGGAGTTGCCTGAAAGTTGATGCCTTGCCCCCTTGATCGCTCTTATCCGCGCCGTGGATCGGACCTTTCGGAAGACCTTTTTCGTCGGTCTTCTTGCCATAATTCCAATCACTTGCATTGACAAAATATTCCCCTTCGCGGCCGGGAGATTTAGGAAAATATTCATTTTCCTCTTGACAAGAGCTTCGATATGTGCATATTCTAATTCAAATTATTTCAGCTCAAACTATCTTAGTACGAACCAAGAAAGGGCCTGGACCCTCACTCTTTTTGCATGGGGCGTCAGCATCTTACGACTCCCCCGAAGCATAAGCGGTTGCTGTTGGACGGAATCGCTGGAAAGTGAAGATGAACACCGAACGAATAGAAAAGGAAAAGACACTGCTGGGCGAACGGACCGTGGACATGCTGGTCAAAGTCCACGATGACGCTTTGTGGATATTGGAAAACCTGGGCGTAGGCTGCATGCAACCGGACATGTTGGCCGCCTTCAGGCAACAGGAAGCCGATGGCGCGGCCGCGGTGTACGAAAATCGGATCTATCTCTCTCAGGAACTGGTCCAACGCTGCCTGGACTCGACGCCGGGGACGGAGGAGTTTTTCGTTCCCATGAACCGTTTTTTCGTTGGCGGCACAGCCCCTTATATATATGACGACGTACGCGGCGAGGGAGGGCTGATTCCCACGGAAGAGCATGTGGAACGGATCGCCGGCATCGCTCAGGAAAACCCCATGATCGGCGGGATGGGGCGTGGGGTCAAGCTCAAGGACGAAGTCACTCAGATGAGTATCATGGCGAAGCTCTGCTCCAAGCCGCTCTATTTCGCCGTCACTTCCGATGCGGCCCTGAGCAGGGCCGAAGAGATCCATGCGGATCGACAAGACATCATGATCGTATTCTGTCTTACCCGACCCCCATTGGAAGTGAATGAAAACTTCTCGGACAGTTTTGTCAAAGTGGTCCGGGCGGGCTTACCTGTATTGATTTCAGCCATGCCCATGGCCGGCATCAGCGCCCCGTACTCGTATAACGGCGTTCTGGCCATGACGCACGCAGAAGTGCTTTTCGGCATTTGTGCGGCGCAACTGATCCATCCGGGCGCCACCTGTATTCACGCCGGTTTTCCTACGATTGCCGATCCGAGAATCGCCTACAATCCGAATTACGGGCTCACCAGTCATTACCTGTTGAACATTCTCATGACCCGCTTGAACCTGATGCTCGACCTTCCCACCTTCCAAAGCACGGGGACCACACACGAGGAACATCCGACGGAACAAGCCTACGAGGACGCCCGAAGGGGGCAGGCCCTCTCCATGAAATACGGGTTCCACATGATGAGACATCCCTTTGCCTTCCTCCGTTACTTGATCGACTTCTCTATCGAAAAGCTGGAGCGTGCGGCGGCGAACGCCGAAACGGTCACTCCCTCGGAGGCCCCGGAAGTCGAGATGCCCGGATACGACGATCGAGGCATGGAATCGATCCGGCGAATCGGATTGGGCACATATATGGAAGATCCGCTGACCACGGCCAACCTCGGAAAAATCTTCGTTACCTGACATCCAATGTAACATCACTGGCTATCCATGTAATTTTTTAATCATCTACCATATCAAGGAGTTGTTTTATGTGCGGATTAGCAGGCTGTTTCGGAAATCGAGATAAGACTACCGTCAATCGCATGCTGGACGCCCTCGGTCACCGAGGGCCTGACGACCGGGGCATCCATGTCCATGGAGACCACGTACTCGGTCATACTCGACTCTCCATTGTAGACGTGCCGGGCGGGCATCAGCCGATACTGGCCGACGACGCTAACAGCGGGGTCATCTGCAACGGTGAGATCTACAATTTTCGCAAACTTCGTTCGAAACTGAGCGGTGACTTCCGTTTCAAGACCCGGTCGGATACGGAAGTCATTCTTCACTCCTTCAGAGAAAAAGGTTCGGACTGCGTCAAAGATCTGGACGGCATGTTCGCCTTCGCCGTTTTCGACGGTGAGGAATACATGCTTGCCAGGGACCCCATCGGAATCAAACCTCTGTATTACGGACATTATAACGGCAATCTCTATTTCAGCTCCGAACTCGGAGCCATGAGCCTGGCCGGGGTGGATGAAGTACACGAATTTCCGGCCGGATATTACTACACGCCGGAAGAAGGCTTTGTGCAATACTACAAGGTTCCGCCCATCGAGGATCACTTGCTCACGGATATCGACGAAACGGCCGACTTGATCCGCGATCGATTTGTGCGGGCCGTGAAGAAACGGCTGCTGGCGGATAAGGAAGTGCCGGTGGGCTCCTTCTGCAGCGGCGGCCTCGACAGCAGTCTGGTAGCAGCCATTGCCGCCGACGAAATCCCTCACCTGCACACGTTCGTGGTGGGCATGGAAGACGAATTCGGCGACCTCAGTGACGACATCAAAGCGGCCCGGGTCGCTTCCAAACATATCGGTTCCACGCACCACGAGTTGCTGTTCACGGAAGAGGAATATCACGAAGCGTTGCCCATCGTCATAAAGGAACTCGAGAGCTATGACCCGTCTCTGGTCCGATGCGCGGTTCCCTGCTATTTCACATGCAAACTGGCGGCGGAATATGTGACTGTGGTGCTCACGGGCGAAGGCGCGGACGAGTTGTTCACGGGTTATCACTACATGAAGCACTTTCCATTCGACAAGCTCAACCTGGAAGCCAGACGTTGCATTGGAAACCTGCACAACATCAATCTGCAGCGGGCCGACCGGATGGGTATGTTTTTCAGTCTCGAGCTTAGGGTGCCTTTTTTGGATGTGGATATGGTGGACCTGTCCATGAAGATTCCACCCGAACTCAAGATTCGCGAGCACAACGGCGCCAAAATAGAGAAATGGATCCTGAGAAAGGCCTTCGAGAATACCCATTATCTGCCCGATGAGATCCTATGGCGCTACAAAGTGCAGTACACTCAGGGTGCAGGCTGCGAAAGCATAGGGGAACAGATGGCCGAAAAGCACATGACGGAAGACGAATACCAGCAAATCAAGGCTGAAAACCCCAAGGCGACCATCAATTCACGAGAAGCCGCTTATTATTTCAAGATCTTCAGGCAGTATCACCCTCAGGATTCGATCCTGGGTTCCATAGGGATATGGACCGGGTTCGACTTTGCCGAAGAGCGCGAACGCGTCCGGGGAACCATGGACGGCGATCTCAAGCACGACCATGGGAAGGAAGAGGACGAAGACAAGGGCGAAACCAAGGCCGCCTGACAGAGACTCCCCTATCTGTTCTCAGGGTACCGGAGAACCCATGGAAAGTGGGTTCTCCAGGCCTTTGCTCCCAGTAAACGGCTTCGTTCCGGATGACCCGGAACACCTGTATCCGTTCCAACTTGATCTGAACAAAAACATGGAATTCACCATCCTGGGATCCGGAGGATGCTCGGTCATTCCGAAGCCGCTTTGCACCTGCCACGTTTGTGAGCAGGCACGGCAAAAGGGAGCACCCTACGTCCGCACGGGCCCTTCTCTGTTCCTACATGACGAGAATCTGCTAATAGATAGTCCGGCGGAGATCTGTCATCAGCTCAATCGCTCGCGCATCGGTTGTATCGATCATCTGACTTTTACGCACCTGGACCCGGATCACGTGGAAGGCTTTCGGGTTGTGGAACAGATCGCACTGGATTTCCGTACGTGGCGCTCGTATCCGCAAAAACGCATCCGACTGATTCTCCCGGAGCCGCTTGTCGGGCTTTTGAGAAACGTCCGCTCCGTGTACGGCCCGTGCGTCGATTTTTACGAGGAACAGGGGTTCGTCGAGTGCCTGGTCTTTCAGGATCGGATCCGACTGGGAGAAACCGACGTTACGGCCATTGGCGTGGATCGGGGTTTTCAGGAATCCATGGTCTACGTTTTCGAAAAGGACGGCGTTCGGGTGGTTTATGCGCCCTGCGACATCAAACCATTTCCCGAGCACCGGGAGGAAGTTCGTAACGCAAACCTCCTGGTGATTCAGCCGGGTATCTTCGAAACCGGGCTCAAGCACGGTTTCCACTATCCCGACAATCACATATCACGAACCACGCTCTACACGTTCGAAGACACCTTGGCTCTCGGGGAGAGGATCCAATCGGAAGAAATACTTTTTGTGCATCTCGAGGAATACTGGAATCGCACTCACGACGATTATCTTGCCCTTGAAAACCAATACAACGGCGTACGGTTCGCCTTCGACGGGATGCACGTCAACGTTTGAGAAAGGAATGCATAATGACTCCTTCGCACGGAACAGCCCTAAAAAACACAAGCGAGGAACCACTTCTCGCCTCGAACGAAGCTGAATCCCTGGTTTCGAAACACGAGCCTTTGCTGAGCAAGATACACGAGGACGCCGTCCGGGTCCTCGAGGAAGTCGGTGTTAAGTGCGGGTCCCCGGAAGTACGCCAAATCTTTGAAGACACCGGACTCGCCGCTTACGATCCGACTACCGGACACATCCACATTTTGGCCCCGCTCGTGGAACAGGCTTTGAATACGGCCCCCAAACGCGATCAATTCTGGATCCCGGAAAATGCCTTCGGCGTCGGCGGAACAGCGCCTTTTCTCTACGATGACGATACGAGCGAGCTTGTGGAGCCCACATTCGAGCATGTGACCAAGATCGCATCGATCGTGGACCAGGCGGACGTGGTCCAATTCATGGCCCGGGGCGTTCTGATCAAAAAGCAGGAAGTGAAGGTCATGGATTGTCTCATCGAGCACTGCCGGAAGCCTCTTTATGTGGCGGCTCTTACTGAAGCCGGCATCGCACGGGCCAAGGAGATCCACGAAACCAGAGGAGGCCTGACAATCCAGTTCTCCATCATCAACAGCCCCTTGAACATCATCGAAAGCATGATCGACCCGTTTCTGGCCTGCATTCGCAGCGGCATACCCATTTATGTGTCCACCATGCCCATGGCGGGCCTGTCCGCTCCTTATTCCATGTCCGGACTGCTCACCCTGACCCACGCCGAAGCCTTGTTCGGAATCACGTTGACCCAGCTGGTGAACCCGGGTCTCATGGTGGTCCACGCCGGTCTTCCGTCCATCGCCAACATACAGAAAAATTACGCCGTGGATCTGGGCCTCGTGGCCCACAATGTCGCGAACCTGCTGACAGAGAAGGTGAACAAACGGCTCGACATACCTTCCATACAAACCGCTTGCACCACAAGTCAGGATGCTCCTTGCGAGCGGTCGGAAAAGGACGCGGTCAACGGATTCGCTCTGTTGAAAAAGTACGGGTTCCATCAAATGAGGCATGCTTTTGGATTCCTGAGAGAACTGATTTCCTTTTCCATCGCCAAACTCGAGCGTCATATCGAGCTTTGCCGGGAAACCGGCCCGGAGTCGGCCCCTGACTATGAGATCGAAGCTTACGACCCTGAAGGCTACGAGGCGATCCGACGTAACGGGAGCCGGGCCAACTACATGAGGGACGATCACACGCTAAAAAATACAGGAAAGGCCTTTCCTTTTTGAGAGTCGAATCCGATCGCGCTCATTGTGCTATACGGGCAAACACGAGAAGGAACGCTTCAGCGCATTCCCTGTCATTTTTTCCTTTCTCATTTTGGTTTCTCTCGCGTATACTTACGGTTTCAAGTAAACATTGCTGAGGTAGTTCCGCATTATGCGAGTCACCATCTGTCAGACGAGTCCCATACTGCTGGACGTCCAGGCGAATCTCGAGGACGTGATCAGCAGGATTTGCAGCGCGAAAGATAAGGGAGCGAATTTAATCGTGTTTCCGGAGATGGCCCTCACGGGGTATTTCGTGGGTCAGCATTATCATGGAGTGGCCCTCCGGCTCGACTCTCCCGAAATACGCAGGCTCGTCGACGCAACGAAGGGCACTGCCGCCGTTGTGGGGTTCATCGAGGAATCCCGGTCCATGAATTTCTATAATTCAGCTCTTGTGGCGGTAGACGGAAACATCGAATTCACATACCGCAAGCTCAATCTTCCCAACTACGGCGTTTTCGAAGAACGCAAAATTTTCTCAGCAGGCACACGGGTTCAGGTTTTCCATTACATGGACTTTACGATCGCCGTATTCATCTGCAACGATTTATGGCATCCCTCCCTGCCCTACCTTGGCGTATGCCAAAACGCGGATATTTTTGTCACCATTTTCAATTCGTCCCTGGAATCCATGGGCGGCGAATTCAGCAATATCGAAAGCTGGATCGTCATCAACATGTTTTATTCCCGGATTTTCGGGGTCTATAACATCTGCGCAAACCGGGTGGGTGAGGAGGTTTTTCACGAACGACGAACCATAACGGATGCTCCGCTGCAAGCGATGCATCCTCATGAGCAAACGGACGGCGTAAAATCCTACCGTTTTTGGGGTGGCAGCGAAATCATCAACCCGTTCGGACAGCAGATCGCCAAAGCCTCCCTTTACGAGCCGGACGAGATCTCCGTTTCCCTGTCCCGGGATCTGCTCCGTCAAAAGCGCATCCTGCTGCCTTATTTGAGAAACGACGATCCCTTTTTGACGTATCGGGAGCTGCAGCGAATTCTATTTGAAAATCGCTGAAAGGTAAATTCTCGGAGAAGAGCCTATATTCGCGGGGGGCAAACTTTTGAAAAGTTCCCCCCCCGTGTTTTTTCAAACCGTTTCATTCTTGCGCCACACTTCCGGATCACCCCAATTCCGGAACTCTTGCACTGAAGAGTTCCCCGCATCCTATGGATAGATACAAAAGGGAGCCCGTCCACCGTGGAATCCGGACTGAGGCGGTCGGGGCTCCAGAGGTCAACGGGCGATGCTATTGCGTCACAGACACGGAACTCACGGTCCAGTACAATCCGTTGGGATCCGAAGGATGGGCATAGGGTTCGAGCGCCAGGTGATATTGAGCGCCATTAAACAGCACACAGGGAATGTCGATGTTCGCACCCTCATCTATGGCCACGTAGGTACTGTTTCGAGCACCGGCCGCGGCCTGGGTAACGGAGCCCAAGGTCCAGTAGAGACCGGTCGGGTCCTCCGGGTTGGGATAGAACGTAAACGTGGCCTGGTATCGCGATCCCATGTATTCCACGCTGGGGGCGATAATGCTCGCGCTCGAATCCGCGGTGGCCACAGGACAAACGTCCCCGCCGGCCAGAGCCCCGTAGATCAGGATTTTGCCTTGATCCACGTACTGCCATCCCGCCTCGAGAATGTTGACGTCCGTCGTGCCCTCGGGCAGAGGGTCCACCCGAATGATCGTTGCGGAACGCGATGAAAAGCCGGCGTTGTGGTCCCAATCGTTGTTATAGGGCCAGATTACGCTCTGGTCCGCCGCTCTTGAAGACTGGTCCGGAGGACTGGGCGCTTTCTGAGGAGGCACGACACGGAAAGGGCCTTCTCCGTCCAGATTGTTGTCTTCGTTCAACACGCCCGCATCCATGTAAGCGCCATCCCGCTTGACCGCCAGAATCAGTTTAAGTCCATCGGGATTCACGATGAGATCCTGGTCATTTCGTCCCCGGCACGAAGGCGCACTGTAATCGCACCATCCGCTCTCGGGATTCAGTCCTTCGTCCGCCTGGGGATCGTAATGATATACGGCCTCGGGATACACTCCTTTAATGTGGTATAAGGTGGCGCTGTCTACCGGATTCATGGGATGGTCGTTGGAATAACCGTCGGGGGCGTATACCCGGACTCCCGTGGCTGAGCCCAGTACACTCGCGTCGTTCAGAAGCTGCTCCATCACCACTCCGGAGTACTCGGCATAAAAGTCCCCGGAACGGGAAGTGTTCAGCAGCAAGAACTGTGTGTGCTGAGGCATGGCCTCGAGTTGGGCTTTGGTGTACACACGATAGGGCGCCGGGGTCTTGCTCGGATCGTCACTCGCGTCCCCCGGATAACGAACGGCGTCGATCTCCACCTGGTTCGAGTAGCCGTCGCCGTCCGAGTCCAGACCCTCGATGGCCTGCACCGCGGCCTGGTTCCGCCCGTTGATCAGATAGTCTTTACCGTAATTGTTCAGCGTTTCAATGATGTTGCCGCTGCCGTCATAACCGTAAGTGGCATGACAAAATTGGCAACTGCCTGCGGACACGGTTCGGTCTCTGTCGTCAATGTATTCGCCACCCGTATGACACAGTGCGCAGTGATCCAGCTTGGTAGCCACCTTATCAGGATATACGGCCGTGAAGTTGCCTGAATCCTGCTCTCCTTGGTGGTCGTATGCAGCGATCGCCACGGAAGCCGCCAGAGCGACCATGACCAGTAGGACAAAGCCTGCCATTCCTTTCCACATTTCTTCCTCCTTTTCCGCCATCCTTGTCTTGGAAAAATGGTTCATGGGTCCCCTCCAAACACCTAGCTCTCAAACCATGCTCAAACCATGCATCACGCCCCGAAAGGCGGATGCCGAAAAGCCGCGTCTCAATCCCCCAATGAACTCCGAGGGCGTTGCCTCGACGGCCGGAACCGCCGTCTGAAATGATTCATGCGCCGGAGATGTGTCAGAACTCAAACTGGAAACGCGCCGTAAGTACATCCTCCTGATCGCTGAATATGGATTCCCCGGTGATGGAATCCCGGTCTATTTTCAGCGGTCGATCGAAGTTGGTTCGCGTGGCGTCCAGAATCAGCCTTATATTGGGATCGAGGTACCAGTTGACGGCCAGACTGTACGCTTCCGCTTTTCGGACCGAATCGCCTTCATTGATCAGCGTGTCGTACACCGATTCCCCGGCCTTGAACAGGTCGTAGCGAACCGCAAGTCCGATTCCTCCCCAGCCTCCCCGCCATAGGCTTCTTTTGGGGGTAATGGGCTGAAATATTCCGTTTTTGTAGGTTGGACGTTCTCCTGTAACCATCCACAGGAGTGATACGTAGGTATCCTCGAGGTCCACGTCGAACTGGTCCGCGCTGGTGGTGATATCGCGGTATTGGACCTTGATATGCTCGCCGGCCAAGGCGAACGGACCGCAGGCCCAGCCCAGTTCCGCCCCGTATCGGTACCGTTTGTCCGCTTCACGGATGACGTTGAACTTGGCCGAGGTAGCGACGTCAAAAAAGGTGGTAAGACCGGTGGTTTTAACATTGATATTCACATTGTTTCGATCGATGCGGGCGTATCCCAGAGATCCGCCGAATTGAAAGTCCTCCAGCCAGGAGAGGCCCCACGTTCTGAAAGGGGCGAACACCAGCCTCCCGGTGAATTCGGGCTCGTCCACATCTCCCCCGGCAGCGTCGTCCTCACCGTCCCCGTTGAACAGACCCAGGCCGTAGTTGACCCGGTCGTCCCATACGGAAGCGTGGAGCACGGCGCCCACGTCTCTGCGGGGAGTTAGGTAGTACCCCATGGACCGCTCGGCGAAGACGATGTTTTTGTCCTTGGTGACCTGCTCCAGGCTGAACGGTTCTTTGAACTGGCCCAGGCGAACGGAGAGATAGGGGAGCAGGTGAACGTCCCCGTAGGCGTCCAGCAGACGGCGGCTGCCCGCTCCCTGAAACTCATACTCGAATTTGTATTCGAAGTGACTGGTCAGCCAACCTTGAAGAAACAGACGCGCGCGCCGGATATCGAATTTGTTCTTGTCCGGGTCTTCGCTGTCGTAGTCGTAGTAGCGATAGTCCCCCTGCAGTAAACCGCCGACCCGCAACGAGAACACGTCCGGCTCGGTTGTCCTTAGCCAAAAACCATCCTCGTACACGGCTTCAAGTGCGAACCCCGTCTCTTCTTCCTTCGAAGTCGGCTTCTCTTCTTCGGATAACAAACGTTCCGGCTTCTCCGGTTCCTTCTCCGCAAGCGCCTGTTCTCTGTGCAACAATTCCTGTTCCCGCTGTTCCAGAGCCTGCTCTTTTTCCAGGAGGCGCTGTTGATCCCGTGCGATGACCCGGCGCATGGCTTCGGCTTCCGCCGGGGTCAGGGCTCTTTTTTTCTCGAGCAGTTCCACCAACTGCTGCAAAGCCCCGTCTTGCGCCCGGATTGGTGCACTCAAGCAAAAGAAGAAGGCGGTTGACAAAGTCAACAGAACACAGATCGCTTTCCATCTCATGGGTCAAGTCCTCGGGATCAGGCAAAAAGAAAAGAGCGTTCGATGTCTGAACGTTCCAGCGATATGTGAAAATAAACCAAGTGGGTTGGTTATGTCAATATCGATATATATCAAGTTTGATATAAATATTGCCTACGGATCTACAAAGGCCGCTTTCCCGGAATCGTGCAACAACCTCGAAAAAAGGCCAAAGATCCGGAGGCGAAGGGAAAGGATTTTCGCTTTAGTCACTTGCACACCCAACCTCTTAAAGGATACACTTCGTTTTCGACAGACGTCTCCTGAATGCTTTGGGATTCGAATGGGGGAACACCGGCGGGCGCATCGACGATCAGCAGCTCGATTACGGCACCCGCCCTGTATTACGCAGGCATGGCCGCTGTTGCGCAGCCCGGTTCCAGGCCTGCACGGCCCCGGTTACTTTAACGCTTAGGAGGAGTTCATGCGCCTATCAGAAGATCAGATCTTGATACGGGATACGGTTGCGAGGTTCACCCAGAAGGAGGTGGCTCCTATCGCCGAGAAAATGGATCGGGAAGATTATTGGCCTGAGGACATGTTCCCGAAATTGGGGGAACTGGGAGTTCTGGGAATTACCGTGCCCGAAAAATACGGGGGCATTGCCGGCACCCCGCTTACCCATGTGCTGGTGACAGAAGAGCTGGCTAAAGGCAGCGCGGCCGTGTCTCTGAGCTATGGCGCCCACTCCAACCTTTGCGTTCATAATCTCTACACTCACGGCAACGAAACCCAGAGAATGAACTACCTGCCCCCCCTCTGTTCCGGCCGGCATGTCGGAGCGTTGGCCATCACGGAACCGCAGGCCGGATCCGACGCTGTGAGTATTCAATTATCCGCCGTTAAGGACGGCGACGCTTATCGGCTCAACGGCACTAAGATGTTCATCACCAACGCCCCCATTGCGGACACCACGATTGTTTACGCTAAGACGGACAAAACCAAAGGGGCTCGCGGTATTACCGCTTTTATTGTGGAAAGCGGTTTCGAAGGATTCTCCGTCTCGCGGAATCTCGAAAAGATGGGCTGCAAGGGCTCTCCCACCGGGGAGGTGGTTTTCGATAACTGCCGGGTTCCGGAATCGAACCTGCTCGGCGAATTGAACCGCGGCGTCGAGGTAATGATGTCCGGACTGGATATCGAGCGGGTGGTCATGGCGGGCATGTGTCTCGGCGTTTCTGAAATCGCTTTCCGGGCGTCTTTGAAGTATTCGAAAGAACGCGAACAATTCGGAAGCCCCATCTCGCACTTTCAGTTGATACAAGCAAAACTCGCGGATATGTACACCAATTTGGAGGCAGCCCGTTTGCTGGTGTACGACACGGCCGAGCGCAGTACTTCGGGCCAAAGGCTTCGTAAGGAATCCGCCGCGGCCATTTTGTTCGCGGCTGAAGCCACTACCAAGATCTGCAACGAAGCCGTGCAGATCCACGGCGGCTACGGTTATATGCTCGAATTCCCTGTCAACCGTTATTTAAGGGACGCCAAGTTGGCCGAAATCGGAGCCGGTACCTCGGAAATCAGACGACTCCTGATTGCCAGGGAACTGCTCAAATGACGAACCCTATGCAAACGTTTGCTGTGTATATTCGGGATGTGGTTGGAGAAACCTTTTTTTGGAAAAGGGTTTCCCGAACCCCTCTCAAGACTTCTCCGCTTAGTGTTATCCGGCGTCCGGCGTGAAGACCCGCAGCATAGGCGCGGTTTCTGCGGGGTGGGTTAGGAACCTCCCATGAACTGCAATTGACTTGGTGCGCCTCCCGCAGGCGCCTGCCCTGAGCTTGTCGAAGGGTGGCGCCTGCGTCGAGAGTTTTGAAAGAGGGGACGGGGAGAACACTTTTTTAAAAGTTTTCTCCCCGTGGACGATTACTATTACCTCATGCGAAAGGAGCCATGGAATTGAGTCGAAGAGTCGTAGTAGCCGGATGGGGGCAGATTACCCAGAGGAAAGAGCAAGAAGAGCGCCTCCTGGAACCCATGGGCCTGATGCGTGAATGCGCTCTGCTGGCGGGAGACCTCGCGGGCGGCAGGGAACTGGTTAAAAAACTTGACGGTATCATGACGCCCCGGATCATGAGCTGTTGTTATCCGGACTCGGCCAACATACTGGCGCGGGAATTGGGGGCTTCCCCTCGCTTCAAATTTGTTGGCAAGATCGGGGGGAACAGTCCGCAGTCGTTGGTCAACAAAGCCGCGGGAATGATCGCGCGGGGAGAACTGGACAGTGTGCTCATCTCCGGGGCGGAAACCTTTTACCCTCGATCCAAGACAGCAGGCGGAAGTCAGAATCGATTATTGGGCCCTGCCGACCAGGAAATAACGGATGACATGATAGGGTCTACGAAGCTCGAGGAAGCCCATGGGTTGACCCTTCCGATCCACGGATTTCCCTTGTACGAGACGGCCTTTTGGGCTGAATCCGGACTGGATAAGGAAGCGTATTTCGCACAGGTGGGAGCCTCCTGGGCGGAATTCAACCGGATAGCGGTCGAGAATCCCTACGCCTGGACGCGGACGTCTCTCACCGGCCGGGAGATCGTCACGCCCGGTCCCACGAATCGCTACATTGTTTTTCCGTACACGCTTTATATGACCTCGCTTCTCACTGCCGACTTGGGCTCCGCGATCCTGTTGATGAGCGAAGAGAAGGCCCGCGGTACGGCGCGAGGCGGCCGGAATACGGTATACTTTATGGCAGGCGGATACGCGGAAGACCGCCAACGGTTTTTCATACAGAAAACCAACTTCACCACCAGTCCTCCCATGAAGGCGGCCGCCGAGAAAGCACTGAGCCGAAGCGGTTTGAGCATGGACGAAATCCAGTGCTTCGATCTGTACAGCTGTTTTCCATGCGCCGTGACCATGGCGAGACGCATGATCGGGATTTCTCCCACGGACCCGCGCCCGCAGACGCTGACGGGCGGCCTGGGCTTTTTCGGAGCACCGGCCAACAATTACACCACCCACGCCATCGCCTCCCTGGCGGAGGAAATTGCCTCCGGCAGAAAAGAAAACGGCATGGTTACAGCATTGGGGTGGTTCATGCATAAGCATGCTGCCGGCGTGTATGGGGCCGAACCGCCGGACACCGCTTTGGACACTCACGATCTCGAAGACGAAAAGAGCTTTTTTGCTGGAGCCGATCCGGTGGAAACGGATCCCACACCTCAGGGTAAGGGGATTATAGATACGTATTCCATACCTTTTTCTAGGGACGGTTCGCCGCTCTACGCTATTGTCTACGGAAAAACGGAGGCCGGTAAGCGCTTCGTCGCCAACACGCCGCCCGATCCGGACACTTTCCAGCGTCTATGTTCCGAAAACCAAGTAGGCAAGGCCGTTTACCTTACGCACGACGCTCGAGGGAAGCGAAACATGGCCGAACTGACGGTTTAATATTGAGCTGCAAAAATAGATACCCCCGGCTAAAGCCGGGGTCCTAATGGTCAACGACTCCTACGGAGCCGACCTCACCTCTGCTAACGCAGAGACGAGGAAAG
>Ga0209164_1003643_pt1 | contig 14457 bp, 13 predicted proteins | sample MTBNYHSulfiMetaG_FD_187458 | JGI IMG/M metagenome (GOLD analysis project Ga0209164, IMG submission 187458) | Enrichment culture microbial communities from rom New York Harbor, USA that are MTBE-degrading - MTBE-NYH (New York Harbor Sulfidogenic)... | ecosystem: Environmental > Aquatic > Marine >...
TGGCAAGACTCGATGGGTCTTCAAGATCGAAATATTTTGGGGAATCGGCAGTTAAAAACTCTTGTGCAAGAGTTGTTTTCCCGCACTGGCGGGGACCGATAAGCGCTACCACACGACTCCGTTTGAGCGCCGATCTTACTTCGCACACTAAGTCTTTACGGTCAATCATGCATTTCATTATACCATGAAAATCGAATATTATCCTTTCGATTTTCATGGTACTTAAAATTTATATCATGACAATCAACATATGTTCACTTATGAAATCCCTCCACAACCTTTATCTCTTCTTCCGTCAGCCCGTACAAGCAGCTTATACGTGTGGCGCTAAAATCACGCACCTCTCGCTCAACACGTCAGGTGAGAATTATCGAGAAAAATCAAAGCTAAATACATAACCGCAAGCCTGCCCCTTATTCAGCACCCTATAGAATGCTATTACCCCGGCATATAAATACATGAAACTCTGGTATTTGTCATTCCCTGACGTGATCGGGGAATCCAGTCTTTTCAATAGGTTCCGGCTTGTCCGGTCAAGCCGGACAATGACGATTTTAAAGTATTTGCTTGCCGGGTTAATAAGATTCAGGACGCGGCCCCACTTGTACTGGTATTCTTCTCCCGTTACTTGAATCGATCGATAAGTGTATGAGTGCCAATAAAATAGAGCTTATAGATGTTACCTTCCTGCTGAAAAACACACCGGTAAAAATCATCCACATAGAACTCCCGGAATTCAGAACCTTCGAGCTTGTGAATTTTTAAAGAGGGATGTTTAGGATTTTCTTTGAGAAGGGATATTTGCTTCTTAAATTTTTTCTTTATGTCTTTTGGAAGTTCGTCATATTGGGGCAAAAACTCCGGTTCTATGGCGATGAGATATTTGCTCAATCTCTCTTATCCAGTTCCTTTACAAATTCATCTACATTATATCTCCTGTATTTGCCTGCCTTAAAGTTCTTCTCAGCTTTCTTAATCTTTTCCTGCACCTTTTCAGTCCAGAACCATGCCTGAGAACGGGGGATGTTGATAGAGGGCTCAAGCACGAGCTTCCCCTCCCGCACCTCCAGAATAAGCTGATCACCTTCCTTTATGTGAAGTATCTCACATATATCTTTCGGTATGGCTATCTGCCGTTTTGGTGAAACTGTCAGTGTTTTCATAACCTTATCTCCTTAGAAGCCATGATGCATAGTAAAATAGTAAAATAATCTTACTATTTTGTCAATGCTTATTTGCCTGGTAAAAAAGGAGAGCTTCTTGTTCCGCTATTTGCCGGAGCGCTGCATTCGTATTTTCCATGATAGGGGGTCTTTATGTATTTTCTAGATTATTGGCGGAAAATGGAGCAAAGGAAAGTGCGGAGGGATTTTTTTCATGACAGGTGAAAAGTGGAGCAATTCATTCTGACCCTAGCTACCCTGCACTTTATTAGATTGCTGGATATAAAACTCCATCTATCCTATTGACAAATAAACATAATTTGGCTATAAATGCAGCATATCAATAGATAATAGATACTCCCTGAATATTGAGAACCATAGATGAAAGCACATGAATATATCCTGTCGAAGCAAATAACGTGGGCATTGAATCAAGGTATTACCCTTGTCGGCAGCAAAGGACGTCGCGGAAGGTCTGCATATACACCTACGCTCGACCAAAATCTTTTTGAGCCATTGGAGCAGGAAGTTCGCGAGAGCTTTGAACACGGCGACGGTAATGAAATCAACGTTAATCCAGATAGCCCGGCAAAGATGCAGGCAGTCCATTCATCTTCCGCCATGGGAGTGAACATCTTCCAGTATTGGCAGAAGATTGGTCGACTGCCGGAAATCGCCGCGGCCTGTGGTTTCTGCAGGAAAGTGGATAAGATATCTCAGAAAATTGTTTTTGAGGACAAATATCCTATTGACGAAAAGAGATTCCGGTTTGCGCCTAATATTGATGTTGTGATTCATAATTCAGATTCGGTCAAGGTCAGACGATTTGCGGTGGAGTGTAAATTCAGCGAGGCATATTCTTCCCATGGCCATTCTGGTTTAAAGGAGGAATATCTTAAACTGAACAGTATTTGGGATGATGTTCCGCACCTCCATAGTCTGGCAAAATCGATCTGCCCGGATGACAAAAAGTTTCTGCATCTTCATCCTGCTCAATTGATCAAACACATTCTTGGGCTAAAAGCTCACTTTGGAAAAGAGGGTTTCAGACTTCTGTACTTTTGGTATGATGTTCTGGGAGAAGAAGGAGCAATACATAAAAAGGAAATAAGCATTTTTGCAAAGGAAGCAAATGCCGACGGGATTAAATTCCATGCCCGCAGTGTTCAGGAACTCATTGTCGCGTTATCAAATGAATACCGGTCAAATCATCCTGAATATATCCAGTACATAAGCGAGCGTTATTTATGAACACATTTCAGAAAGAGAAACAGGAATTAAGAAAGCGCAGTTTGAGAGGAGCAACACGTGAGTTGGAAACCGGCGTACGGAATTTATGATGCATTGCTCGACAAGGAACTTCAAGAGGTCCTTGATCGGCACCCAGAACTGCGTACTATTTTAGGAAAGATAGACCATGAAGAGCAGCCTGCCCGTTATGCCACATTTATCGCAAGAGTCGTTGAACAAGCCCTGCGCGAAGAAACCGATCCTGCTGCACGGCTTGTGCTCTGTAACCGGCTCATTGCAATCATTTCACAGAAGTTCGGGCATCTTGAAAAGCGTCGACTTATAGATGCACAGCGTTCTGTTCTTCTTGAAATTACACCACCCAATTACGGAACGTCGGGCATCCCCCGTCCACAAACCCCAATAGCTGAAAGCAGTCTCTTCACCGGTTCGCCCAATGAGCCGCAACTTGTACACGAATTACTTGAGGAAATGCGTTCTGCTGATAAAGTGGATATTCTGGTTTCATTTATCAAATGGTCCGGCCTGCGCCTGTTGATGGCTGTTTTCGAGGATTTACGTGACCGAAATATACCAGTACGCGTTATTACTACGTCTTACATGGGGGCATCCGACGCCCCGGCTGTCGAGTGGCTGGCCCGCATGCCGAATGTCGATGTACGTGTATCCTACGATACCGAGAGAACAAGACTCCATGCCAAGGCGTACCACTTCAAACGTAGCTCAGGATTTTCAACGGCTTACATTGGCTCGGCCAACATATCACATGCCGCAATAACTAGTGGTCTGGAGTGGAACCTCAAGGTAACTGCTCAGGACATGGGTCACATCCTTGAAAAGTTTTCCATTGAGTTTGAGACTTATTGGAACAGTCGTGAGTTCGTCCCATTTGATCCTGAAAATCCGGAGCTCTTCAGGACTGCTATTGACCGTGCCCGTAATCCTCAGCGAACAGGGGTAGTGGTGTTCTTCGACCTTCGGCCTCATCCTTTTCAGGAACGCATACTAGAAACTCTGGAACGGGAACGTTACGTTCATAACCGCTGGCGTAATCTGGTTATTGCGGCTACCGGTACCGGCAAAACAGTGGTTGCTGCCTTTGACTTCAAGCGGTTCTATGAGCAGAATCAACGGCAGGCAAGACTATTGTTCGTAGCTCATCGCCAGGAGATTCTACAACAGGCACAAGCAACCTTCAGCAATGTTCTCCGTAACCAGAATTTCGGCGAGTTGCTCGTCGGCCCATTTCAAGCCAATCGACGGGAACACCTGTTCTGCTCAGTAGGAATGTTAGCAAGTCGGCACCTCTGGGAAGAGGTGGGAAAAGACTTCTACGATTATATCGTTGTTGATGAAGCACATCATGGAACTGCATCCAGCTATCGGCCAATTTTCGATAACTTTAGTCCGAAGATTCTACTTGGCTTGACCGCAACACCAGAGCGCATGGATGGTGAAAATGTTGCTGCCGATTTCGGCAACCGTTTTGCAGCAGAAATCCGTCTATCTGAGGCATTGGAAGAAAAGCTTCTTTGTCCCTTCCATTATTTCGGAGTTGCTGACCCAGTTGCTCTCAATCAGGACCAGTTTTGGCGAAACGGTAAATATGATACGATAGCAATAGAGAATGTTTACATATTGGACCATACATGGGCAACAAAACGTATTAATGCAATTCTTGCAGCACTTGATCGATACGAGCCAGAATATCGAGAATCCGCCAAAGGGATTGGTTTCTGTGTGTCAATTAGACACGCTAAATTCATGGCAGAAGAGTTTAATAGACTGGGAGTTCCGTCGGGAGCTTACATTTCTGGAATAGAGGGCAATCGTTGTCAGGAGTTATTGCAGGGCCTGAAATTAGGCAGCATAAAGTTCCTTTTCACCGTTGACAAGTTCAGCGAAGGCATTGATGTTCCGGAGGTAAATACTGTCCTTTTTCTTCGGCCTACCGAGAGCCTAACTGTATTTCTTCAGCAACTTGGTCGTGGCCTACGACATGCACCGGGAAAGGATTGTCTTACCGTCCTCGATTTTGTTGGACAAGCACACCGGCGCTACCGTATCGACGCAAAGTTAAAGTCACTGCTCTCACGGCATCGCTATTCTATAGATAAAGAAGTAGAGATGGATTTTCCACATCTTCCTCCAGGCTGCTCAATTCAGCTTGATCGTCTCTCCCGTCAGTACGTCCTTGAAAACATCAGAGAAAATCTTGGCAGGTTGGCGGTTCAAGTTCCCGACCGAATACAGACCTTTTTCAGCGAGACTGGGCAGGAATTGACATTTAGCAATTTCATTCGTTACCACGATTATGAGCCTGAAACATTGCTTATCAAAGAGACATGGAGCGGCTGGAAGGCAAAGGCTCAACTGGCGCCGATTCCAGTTGACCCGGACATTGCACGGCTCAAAAAAACCTTGGTGCGGGCTGCGTTCATCAATGGCTCAAAGGAAGTAACCCTTTTACGTGAGGTTCTTGGAAAAATCTCCCAAGGTGCTATTACCGATGCTCTGGCGTTTGCCGGAGATACTGCTATGTCTGTGTACTATCGTATGTGGGGAGATAAAGGAAGCAACATCGGGATCACTTCTCTTGAAGATGCTTTCCAACGTCTTTCCAGAAATCCGTCTATTCTTGCAGATCTGGACGAAATCCTTGCATGGACAGAAGAGGAGTCCACTGTCAGTGGTGTCATCCCAGAATTGCCTTTTGCCTGCCCTTATGAATTGCATGCGTACTATGGTATCAAAGAGATACAGGCTGCTTTTGGACATGCTACACTTGAGACAGCAGGCCAGCGTGGTGTGGGCTCGTTTCATTTTTCTAATGTTAAAACATACACTCTGCTTATAACATATCAGAAAACAGAACGGGAATTTTCACCGAGCACAATGTATGCGGATTATCCTATCAGCAGAGAGCTACTACATTGGGAATCGCAATCAACTACCTCGCAGCATTCCGAGACTGGTCAGAATCTAATTGACCATGAGGAGCGAGGGTACACAATCTTAATTTTTGCCCGAGACCAAAAAAATCGGAACGGCGTCATAGTCCCATTTACTTATCTTGGCCCTGCTGAACGTGTTAGCTACGAGAGTGAACGGCCAATCAAAATGGTTTGGCGTTTACGTTATCCGATGCCGGTTGATATGTTCGTAGGAAATCGCAAAGGTGGATGATGCATAGGAAATTATCGGTGGTATCGGTGGGGTCAGACCTGTTTATTTCAATTCACTGATTTATCAGGGATATGAATTGTGCTTTTCTACCGCAAGTTAAAGCAAAGAAAATGCAGGTATCATCAAATCTTAGGATTGCGCAAAAAGTTTCTTTCTGTCGTCCCGCGCAAATAGTCTTCGTGGCTGCTCCACTCGTATGCTCTGGCATCCTTCGCCAAACCGGCTCGCACCGGGTTATTATGAATATACCGCACGAGTCTCAAAAAATAGCGGTCTTTGTCATAGTGAAGAGATATGCCTTGTACCGCCGCTCAAACAGGTGTCCAACCTTTCTATATTTCCTAAGGTTTTTGTTATTCGCATTTCACAGGACCGCTTCCCCAGCCATCTTCCTCAATTTTAATAATTTCCCCGTTCTTAATTGTGAGTATTTTGATAAATTTTTGATCGCCACAATTATAGTACAGTTTTTCCACTTTTCTTTTTTGGATATCCACATCGCCCCCTCTACTAACATTACCCTTAGTATCTTCTCCTATTTCCTCAACCTGATCCGGTTGACCACATTGCGACATTACGTCAAACTTAGCGTCACCTTCACAGGCCAATTTATCTAACCCACATCTTATACAGGATGCTTCTGCCAATGATGATATGCTCAAGATTAATAATAGAAACAGGATCTTTTTCATTATGATCTCTCCCTTTAATATGGTAATTTTTTTATTGCTTCTTTTAAGGGATTTACACTCCTCATCCCGCCCCAACTTGAAGTCACAAATTGTGATTTCAAGTTGGAGAATTCTTTATCGCTCAGTTGGAACATAAAGTCATCAGGGAAACGCTCAATATTCCTTTTCACAGCCTGTACCAACAAACCATTATGCACCCTTGCCTTGACAAATTATAGCAGAAACAAGAAGGTCGTTAAAGAAAGGTTTATGGGATGCAGCGGAACCCCTGTTCTGCGAAATCCGGGTCGAACGCAAAACCAAAAATCAGATTTTCTCCTTCATAGGTAAAATCAAAAACAAAAGCCAGAAAAAAATAATATTTTTTCGGGAACAAATTAAGCATCCCGGTTGTCCAACTAACCAGAGTCCAAAAAAAAGGAGAAAGAATATGAGATCCTTAAAGTTTTTAGTGGTTTTGGTTATGCTCCTGGGTTTTTCCGCGCCGGCATGTGCGCATCACAGGGGAGGCAATGTGGACATGAGTATCGTCCCTGATAAAGGAGGTCCGTTTACGACGATACCGTTTGAGAACTATTTTTCAGGACAGACACATATAATCAAAAGGTATCTTGAGGCGCGGAAAGGAGAAAACTACAGCATCGTTATAAGGAACACAATGGGTGAAAGGATCGGGATTGTCGTTGCTGTTGACGGACGCAATATCATATCGGGGAAAAAGTCGTATCTGAAGAACAATGAGATGATGTACATAGTTGGGCCTTACGGTTCTGTGAAGCTCGAAGGATGGAGGACTGATGATGATACCGTACACAAATTCTATTTCACTGATGTGCATGATTCTTACTCGGTAAGGACATTCGGCGATAAATCTGCGATGGGAGTTATCACTGTTGCTGTTTTTCGTGAGAAGGACAGGCCCGCGATATTTTTTGACAAGACTCTCAGGGAGCAATCACCTGCGCCCTCGGCAGGGGCACCTGGAAAGAGTGAATCGAAGAGATACGGGAACGAATCGGCAGGGACAGGGTTTGGCGACGGGAGGTATTCGCCTGTAGTGAGGGTTGAGTTTGAGCCTGAACGCATCCCGCATGAAAAGATACTTGTGAAGTACGAATGGCGCGATGTCCTCTGCAAGAAAGGGCTTCTTGATTGCCGGCAGGAAGAAAAGAAAAACAGGCTCTGGGATGAATATGGTTATGCGCCTTTTCCTCCGGGGTACTGAGAATAAAAAACAGTTTGAGGTTAAGGTTAAAGAAACGGTTTACGGGATGCAGTGGAACCCCTGTTCTGCAAAATCAGGGTCAAACGCAAAGACGGTTTTTATCCCGAGGTTTCTCATTACCTCGAAGCTCACACAATCAACAAGGCTGAGCTTCCGTCTCGATGCGGCAAGAAGGGCACTCGTGCCTGATTTATGGGTCCCGGCATCGACCCATTCGATATTGATGAGGGGCATGATGTCTTCCTGAAACGCCCTGGCCGCTTCCAGTCCGAGGCGATGCTGGAGAAGCGCAAAGCTTTCAACTAATACATAGTTGCTTGTAATGAGGGTATTCTCAGGGTCAACCACAGTATTCCATGCCTTGCCCGCTTTTTTGTGATTGCTGTCATCTCTGTCGAGCAAGGCATAGAACGCCGACGTATCGATGAAAATTCTCACTTGCTGAATGTCCCGGCGAGATATTTATCATGCTTTTTCGAAATATCTCTCTCCCCTGAACGGAACCGCCCGACTATCTCAATCGCCTTCTTCCGCCTGTCTTCGATATGAACGGCTGTATGCGAACCCAGGAGTGTGTCTACCGCCTGCCGGATAAGTTCCGCGATGGAAAGATGCCGTGACGCCGCCAGCTGCTTTAAGGCGCGCGCCTGTTCTTCCGTCAGCTGAATCTGCGTACGAACCATACTGCCTCCAGTGATTACATTATTGATTACATGATAACAAAAAGGATATGATTTGTAAATTTCCGTCAACCCTTGCAGTTTCCTATGCCTGCAATTTATTATTATTGCAGGAGCGATGAAAGAACGACTGATTGAGCTCGTCATAGAAAAGGCTTTCAAATACAGCAAGGAGCCTGTGTTCAAGCTTGTCTCCGGCAGGATGAGCAACTATTACTTCAACTGCAAGGCGGTGACCCTCCATCCTGAAGGCATGTACCTGACAGGAAATACCGTATTCGATATGATCCGGGACCTCGATATTCAGGGCATCGGCGGGCTCACCCTCGGCGCCGACCCTATCGCGAATGCAGTTTCGTACACCTCATATCTCAGGGGTAAACCCATCGGGGCGTTTGTCGTCCGGAAGAGCCCGAAATCCTACGGGACCATGCTGTGGATTGAAGGGAATATAGCCGAGGGAGATAAGGTTGTGATTGTTGATGACGTCATCACCACAGGCAAATCAACCATCGAGGCTATCACGAGGGCGAAAGAAGCCGGGCTTGAGATAAGAAAAGTGATCGCCCTCATCGACAGGCAGGAGGGAGGCCGGGAGGCGGTTGAGGCGCTGGGATACAAACTCGATACGGTCATTACGAGAGATGAGGTAATGGAGCGCTACAAGAATGTCCTTTAACGAGTCGGAAACCTACTGCTCCTCGGTCCCCCACAATCTGGGGTCGATCGCATCCCTCAGCCCTTCGCCGAACAGGTTGTAGCTCATCACGGTTATCAGGATCGCCAGTCCCGGGAATACCGAAAGCCACCACGCAATCTCGATGTTGTCCTTGCCCGACGTTAGGATATTCCCCCAGCTCGGGGTCGGCGGCTGTACGCCCAAACCCAGGAAGCTCAATGCAGATTCCACAAGGATGGCGCTCGCCACGCCGAGAATCGCGGAGACAAACACCGGGGCCATGCTGTTGACCATGATATGTTTCAGAATGATCATCAGGTCGCTCACGCCGAGCGCCCTTGCAGCGAGGACATATTCTCTCTCCTTCAGGGTGAGGAACTCTGCCCTCACAAGACGCGCCACGCCCATCCAGGAGGTGAGCCCTATGATTACCATGATATTCCAGATGCTGGGGCCTATGAATGCAATAACTGCGAGGATCAGAAAGAACGTGGGGATCGAGAGCATGATATCGATGAACCGCATGATGATCCTCTCGGCCCAGCCGCCGTAATACCCTGCGAGCGAACCGAGCAGAATGCCTATCAGGGTCGCGATGCCTACTGCCACGAATCCTACGGCAAGGGAAATGCGGGAACCCCATACCATTCTGCTCATGATGTCCCTGCCGAGCTCATCGGTGCCGAGCGGATGCGTGAAGCTTGGGGGATTCAGAATATTGTGCCGGTCGATTTCGTTCGGGTCATAGGGAGAGAATATCGAAGCAAAGGCCGCGACAAGGAAGAGGACCAGCACCATTACGCCGCCGATAAAGGCCAGTTTATTCTGCCTGAGCCTTTTCCAGTACATCTTCAGGGGTGATTTTTTCATCCTGCCGTTCATTTCGCCCTTATCCTCGGGTCCGTCAGCATATACCCTATATCAGCGAGAAGATTTCCCAGCAGCGTCAGGAAAGCGCCTATGGTGAGGATCCCCATGACGAGGGGATAGTCTCTGGTCATCACGCTCATATAGAAAAGCTGTCCCATTCCCGGTATGCCGAAAATATTCTCGAAGATTACACTGCCGCCTATGAGACCGGGGACCGCGAGGCCGAGCAGCGTGATTATAGGGAGCAGGGCATTGCGCAGGGCATGACGGTATACGACCGTATTTTCGTGCAGCCCCTTGGCCCTTGCGACGGTGATATAATCCTGCCGTATTACTTCGAGCATGCTGCCCCGCATGAACCGCGAAAGCCCGGCCAGCCCGCCGAAGGAAGAGATGAAAACCGGAAGGATGAGATGCTCTGCCCTGTCCCATATCTTTCCGAAAACCGACAGGGTATTGTAATCCATGGACTTCAACCCTGATATCGGCAGCCATCCGAGGTGGATTCCGAAGAGCATCATCAGGAGAAGGGCAAGCCAGAAGCCGGGCGTGGCAAATCCGACAAAAACCGTAACGGTCGTCACCTTGTCGGAAAACGAGCCCTGGTGCGTGGCAGAGAACACCCCGATCGGTATGGCGATCAGAAAGATCAGGAGCATCGACAGCGCATTGATGACAAAGGTGATGAAGAGCCTCCTCTCCATCAACGGCTGTTTGGTGTCCCATATTTTTTCGATGACCGGTCTTCTGTCAGTCGAGAACGATTCCCCGAAATCGAATTTCACGATCCTTTTGAGCCATAATCCATATTGCGTGTATACCGGCTTGTCAAGGCCGTAGTATTTTTCGAGGCGCTCCCGCGCTTCAGGCGTAATCTTGGGGTTCATTTCAGTGAGCACATCCGTCGGCTTCCCCGGAGCGAGGTGGATAATCAGGAACGAGAGGATCGTGATGCCCAGCAGCGTGGGGATCATTTCGAGGAGCCGTTTCACAAGATACGGTATCATTTATGGTTCCATGGCAGCATGCCGCTGCAGCGCCTTTGGCACATACCATCTATACAGATTATAGCTTATTCCTATAGGAGAGGGCTTTATTCCCCTGAAACGCGCATGCACAATAGGGGTTGCATCCGGCACATAAAGGAAAATATACGGCAACTCTTCGGCAAGTATCTCCTGGATCTTGAAATATGCCTTCTTCCGTTCCTCTGTGTCGAATGTCCGTCTCCCCTGCTCCAGAAGCGCATCAACCTCCGGATTTTTATACCCGATAAAATTGAACTCTTTCTCTTTTGTCTTGCCGGAATGCCATATATCGTACTGGTCGGGGTCAAGTCCTATGCTCCAGCCGAGTATGACCGCCTGGAACCGCCGTTTATCGATGAATTCGTTAATGAACGTGCTCCATTCAAGCACCCGGATATCCACCTTTATCCCTATTTTGGCGAGCCTCCACTGAATAATCGTAGCTGTGTTCATTCTGAGGCTGTTCCCCATGTTGGTAAGGATGGTGAACACAAACGGGCTCCCGTCTTTGTCGAGGAGGCCGTCTCCGTCCGTATCCTTCCAGCCGGCCTCTTTGAGCAATGCTTTCGCCTTCTCAAGATCATACCCGTATGTCCTTACGTTGGGGTTGTAGGGCCAGGTATCCGGCACATAAGGGCCTGTTGCGGGTTTGCCGAGGCCGAAGAGGACAACATCAACAATCTCCTTTTTGTCTATCGCATACGCAATCGCCTGCCTGACCCGTTTGTCCTGAAAGAACGGATGCCTGAGGTTGAACCCCATATAGGTATAGGCAAATACGGGGTAGCGGAATTTCTGGAAATTCCCGCTGAAATAGCGGGTATCTGTCTGCTTTGTATACTGGATCGGTGTGAGCCCCATGTAATCTATTCCCCCTGCCTTGAGTTCAAGAAACATGGTTGCCGGGTCGGGTATTATCTTGTAGATGTACCGGTCGATATACGGCCTTCCCTGAAAATAGTCCCTGTTCGATTCGAGAATTACGTCCTGCCCCGGCGTCCACGTGCGGAGTTTGTAGCGGCCCAGCCCCACGGGGTTTCTTCCGAAATCGGTTTTCGCAATATCCTTGCCCTCGAGCAGATGTTTCGGAAGCACCACCAGGTTCCCCCATGACGTGAGCGCCGGCGCAAAGGGTTTACGGTAGGTAACCCTGAATGTGTAGGGGTCCGGCACTTCTGCTTTCTTCACCTGCAGATAATCCTCCTGATATGCGGTCGGCGTCTTCTCGTTGATGATGGTTTTGTAGCCGAACATGATATCTTCTGCAGTAAATTCAACCCCGTCGAACCATCTTACCCCCTTTCTCAGATGGAAGGTGATGACAAGTCCGTCAGGTGAAATATCCCATGACTCCGCGAGATCACCGATGACGCTGAGGTCGGTATCGTACTTCACAAGGCCGTTGAAGATAAGGCCGGCAACGTCGTGAGAGGCGCTGTCGCCTGCGAGCATGGGGATCAGAATGCTCGGTTCTCCTATTGAGCCTGCTACCAGCGCATCGCCATATGCAGGCTCATCAGATACCGCTTTCACTCCCTGTTTTTCGTTCTCAGGAGCTTTGTGCCTGCACCCGAAAATTATAAGGAAAACAAGGATGAGATACAGTATTTTTCTCATTCGTACTGCAACCGCTCCTGTATCATTTATAAAATTGATGTCAATCATGGTGGATGCAGTATTTTCGTTCATTCTCATCCCGATCCCGAAAGTATTCGGGACGGGACTCCGAGGGACCCCGATAAGAATCGGGATAAATCCGCGAAAATACTGCATCCACCATGTTCATCCAAAAACTTATGAATAATCCGGGATAGTCTTCTACCCCTGTGAATTATACTCCCTGAGATACCTGCCGGTATACGACTCTTTCGATTTTACTATGTCTTCGGGTGCGCCTGCAAAGATTATCCTGCCGCCCCTCTCTCCTCCTTCGGGCCCCAGGTCAATAATCCAGTCTGATGCCCTTATGACATCGAGGTTATGTTCTATCACGAGCACAGTATTCCCTGAGGCAACGAGTTGCTGAAGGACGCCCATAAGGGCCTCGATGTCCCTGAAATGGAGCCCGATTGTCGGCTCGTCGAGGACATATAAAAAACCTTTGGCTCTGTCCGTCTTCAGTTTTGACGGCTGCAGGCTGATCATTTCAGCGCAGATCTTGAGCCTCTGCGCTTCCCCTCCGGAAAGCGTAGTGGCCGGCTGACCCAGCCTGAGATAACCCAGTCCGATCTCCTGCATGAGCAATAATTTGTCCCTTATCTTGGACGAATCGTCAAACAATGCGATGGCATCGTCAACGGTCATGGCGAGGATTTCATGAATATTCCTGCCACGGTAGGCAACACGCAGGGCTTCCGGCTTGTATCTCTTCCCGTTGCATTCCTCGCAGGTTATGTAGAGGTCCTCGAAAAAGTACATCTCCATCTTCTGGTATCCCGCGCCTTTGCACGCTTCGCATCTGCCTCCCGACACGTTAAACGAAAAAAACCCCGGTCCATATCCATATGTCCGGGCTTCCCTCTCCTCTGCGAAAAGTTTTCTGATCACGTCGAAAATCTTGAGATAGGTTACAGGGTTCGAGCGCGGACTTCGGCCTATCGGCGTCTGCGCAATAAGCTTGACGCCTTTTATATACTCCTTCCCCTCGATCCTCTTATAGGGAAGCGGGAAACTCAGTTCTGTCCTGAATTCCTTCGCAAGCGCCCGGTACAGGGTCTCTACTGCGAGACTGCTCTTTCCGGAACCCGAGACACCGGTTACGGCAGTCAGGGTCACCAACGGGATAGAGAGATCGACTGACTGTAGATTGTTGCCTGAAGCGCCACGGAGTATGAGTCTCTTCGCTTCCTTCATCCTGTTGCTATAGCCCTGGGGTCTCACAGGCGGTCTGATCTTTTCAATTCCCTTCAGATAACGGGCGGTAAGCGTATTCGATTTCAGAAACTCGTCTTTCGATCCTGCGAATACGGTTTCTCCGCCCATCTGGCCCCCGCCAGGGCCAAGTTCTACAATCCAGTCTGCAGAAGCGATAATCTTTTTGTCGTGCTCCACGACGAGGACAGTATTGCCGAGTTCCGCGAGGTCAGACATGATGCCGGCTATAATGTCGGTGTCTCTTGGATGGAGTCCTATTGTAGGTTCGTCGAGAACATAGAGGATGCCTGTTAAAAATGAACCTATCTGATTCGCCAGATTGACCCTCTGATATTCTCCCCCGGAAAGCGTTCTCCCATCGCGGCTGAGGCTCAGATACTCGGTTCCGACCTTCCTGAGAAAACCGAGCTTCATGGTTATCTGCCGGAGGATCTCTTTTGCCATATCCCTCCGGAATGGCGAGATATCGAGGTCATCAAAAAATTTGAGGGTTTCAGAGACCGGCATTATACAGACCTCCGCAATATCAAGCCCTGAAAGCTTGTACGCGAGCGCCTCCTTGCTCAGTCTTTTACCGTTGCAGAGGGGGCATTCAAGCGGGTTTCTGTAGCGGCTGAGGAAAACCCTCACATGGAGCTTGTATCTCCTGCTTTCCAGGTCTTCAAAAAAATCATTGATCCCATAAAAGCCGTCCCCGCCCTTATATAACAACGCCTTTTCTATTTCAGAGAAATCAGCGTACCGTTTGTTTATGTCGAGTCCACCGGACGGGGCATTTTTCATCATCTGCTGCTTCCACCACCGGTATG
>Ga0209164_1003644_pt1 | contig 14457 bp, 12 predicted proteins | sample MTBNYHSulfiMetaG_FD_187458 | JGI IMG/M metagenome (GOLD analysis project Ga0209164, IMG submission 187458) | Enrichment culture microbial communities from rom New York Harbor, USA that are MTBE-degrading - MTBE-NYH (New York Harbor Sulfidogenic)... | ecosystem: Environmental > Aquatic > Marine >...
GCTTGTGGAAGGGCCACCAGGCCCACTTGCCGAAGAGGGCGGTGATCGCCGGCACCAGCATGCTGCGCACCACGAAAGTATCGATGAGAACGCCGAGGGCCACCGTCACCCCAACCTGCAGCAGCATCCGCAGCGGGGCGATGGCCATGGCGGCGAAGGTGCCGGCAAGGATGATGCCCGCCGAAGTAATCACGGTGCCGGTGTGCGCCGAGGCCACCTGGATGCCGTCGTGCACCCCGAGCCGGTCGCTCTCCTCGCGTACCCGACTCATCAGGAAGATGTTGTAGTCCGACCCCAGCGCCACGAGCAGCACAAAGACGATCAGCGACAGGAAGTAGCTCACCCCCGAGTGGCCCAGTAGGCCTTGGAAGAGCAGGGCGGCGATACCCAGGCTGGCCATCCACGACAGGAGCACGGTGGCCACCAGGTAGAGCGGAGCCAGCAGGGCCCGCAGCAACAGGATGAGTACCACCAGGATGCCGGCCACGGTGATGGCGGCCACCCGCCAGAAGTCCTCTCCGATGGTCTCGCGGATGTCCGCGTACGCTGCCGTCTGGCCTCCGGTCAGGATGCGGGCATCCTCGCCGTACAGGGGCTCCTGGGCGGCCAGGGCCCGGCGGATGCCGGGGAGCAGTTCGATGGCGGCGTTGTCGTAGGGATCCTGGTCGAGGATCACCCGGAACTGGGCCACCGTCCCATCGGCCGCGAGGTAGGAATCCCTCACCCGCGCTGCCTGATCGACCTCGCCTTCGGCCACCAAGCCCACCGGCAGGTAGTAGTCCGGCCTCATCTGGAACTCGGCCGCCAGCGCGCTCAACTCGCCGGGCAGGCGGGCCAGGGGGGCCTCCAGCATCTGCTGCAAGGTGGCCCCCTGCTCCGACGACGACACCAGGCTGGTGACGAGATAGGCGTCCGGACGGTCCGCGAACTCGGTGGCCAGCGATTCCAAGGTGGCGACCAGGCGAGCCGCCAGCGTGTCGGTCACCCCGTACTCGGCCATGGCCCCCACGGTGGCCCCGGCATCCAAGAAGGCCGGACTGGCCTCCACCTCCGGATAGGCCGCAGCCAATTCGCCCAGGTAGGCCTGAAGCAGGGGCATCTGGGCTGCGGCGTCGGCGGGGTCGGCCGCCTCCACTTCGACGGCCACGAAGCCCAGTTGGCTGCTCACCCGAAGGGCGCTGCGGAGCATGCGCACCGCCATCTCGGTCGACTGCAGGTCGGTCCGGGCCCCCTGGTAGGAGGGGAGATCGAGCAGGCCGGGGTTCGCCTCGCCCAGGCCCTCAAGGTAGGCCGCCGCCCGGGCCAGTCCGGCTTCGGAGTCCTCCTCGAGCAGCCGGCGCAGCGCCTCCATGAGGTCTCCCTCCTGGGGCACCAGCTGGGCGGCCATATCGGCCAGCTGAACCGAGGGGCGGAAGCCCTCGGGAGTCACTCCGTCCCCGGCGGGGGCCACCGCGCTGCTCACATTGCCCACTCCGGGCATCGCGGCCAGCAGATCGTGAGTGCCTCTCTGGAGGGCCAACGACTCCGCCGAGGCCAGGTTGCGGCCCGGTGCCTGTACCAGCACGGTGAGCGGCGACAGCTGCCCCTCGTCGAAGTGCTCCGCTACGACCAGGTAGCCGGTGCGCCCATCGCTGCTCGCCGGCAACTCCCCCAGCAGGTTGAAATCCGCTCTCAACGTCGGCATGGCCAGGGCGGGGATGATCAAGGCCACCAACAGCGCCACGGTGGCCGTCACCGGTCGGCGGATCAGCGCGCGGGCCAGCGCCGCCCAGGGCCCCCGGCGCCCGTCGTGCGCCCGGAACCGCCGGTGGAAAGGCCAGAACAGGTAGCGACCGAAAAGACCTAGATAAGCCGGGGTCAGGGTGAGGCCCGCCAGCAGGGTCACTCCGATGGCCACGGCCAGGGCCGGGCCGACGCTGCGGATCATGCCGAAACGGGCCACGGCCATCGACGAGAGGCCAACGATCACGGTGGCGGCGCTGGCGGCGATCACCCCGCCGATGCGGCCCACGGCCCGGCGGGTCGCCGCGGCCCACTCGCCGGAGCTCAACTCCTCCCGGACGCGGGAGATGAGGAAGATCGAATAGTCGGTTCCCACCCCGAACACCAGCACCACCATGAAGGTGTCCAAAACCGAAGAGACCTGCCAGCCCGCCTGCGCCAGCCAGCCCAGCACCCCGCGGGCCACCACCCAGGCGATCCCGATGGTCAGTAGCGGCGCCAGCGCTGCCAGCGGGGCCCGGTAGATGGCGAGCAGGATCAGCACCACCAGGATCACGGTCACCACCGTGGTGCGGTCCGTGGCCTTCATGGCCGCGTCCAGATAGTCGGTGCCGATGCCCGACTGCCCGGTGACGTGCCCCTCCAGCCCGGCGGGCATGCTGTCGGCGAGGAGGTCCCGCAAGGCGCCCACCGCATCTGCCGCCCTGCCTTCGAACCCGCCGACCGACAGGTTCACCTGGACGATCTCGGCGACGCCGTCGGCGCTGCGCAACCAAGCCCCGAGCTCGGGACGGCCCTCCGCGGTGATCACCTCGATCACCGTGGTGGCCAGGGCCTCGGGGGTTCCCGGCCCCAGGATCACCACAGGCAGGCGGGCGATGTATTCCCGATCGGCTTCATTCAGGCCGCCGAGGCGAGAGAAGACCAGCGTGGCCTGCCCCGCCGAGGACTCTCCGGGGAAGGCCTCGTCGAGCAGCACCCCCGCCTCCTGCGATTCGCTCCGATCGGGCAGGAAGGAGGTCTCGTCGGAGGTTCCCACCTCGGCGAGGGACGGAGCGAAGAACCAGCAGACGGCCGCTAGGGCGATCCAGAAAACCAAGAAGGCGAAGCGGAAGCGGATGACGGTGCGGCCCAGTCTCTCGAACATCTCTCCTCAGCAGCCTTCCCGGGGCGGTCCACCATCCCGCCACAGCCGAACGGCTCTGACGGGGCATGGTAGACAGATGTTACATCTCTCGTTACGATCGTATCAGATGCCTGGAGTTGAGAGAACCACCAGTCAGCGGATCCTGGTGGCGGCGCGCGACCTGCTGGTGACTCGGGACTTGCGGCGGGTCTCCATGGAGGAAGTCTCCGATGCCGCCGGAGTGACCCGCGTGACGGTCTACCGCCATTTCGGCGACCGGGAGAGCCTGGTACGGGCCGCGTTCCTGCTGATGGCCGAGTCCCTCGAAGCGATCATCGCCGACGTGGGGAACCAGCCCCGGCCCGATGTCGACGCCTTCCTCGGACGGATCGCCGAGGTCGTCACGGCACTCCCCGCGGGATTGCAGGCCGCTATGGCCGAGCTCGAGAAAGCCCACCCTGAGGTCTACGCCGAGGTCAGGGGCCGGGAGCGGGCCGCCATCGGCCGCCTCTTCGACCTGCTCTACTCCGGAGCCGAGGCCCAGGGCCGCATCCGACCCGGCCTGAAACGCCCTGTGGTGGAAGTGCTCTTCTGGCAGGTGGTCGCCGGCTTTTTCGACTATCCGACCCTGCAGGCCCAGGGCCTCTCCCCCGCCGAGGTCTTCCGCACCATCGTGGACGTGCTGCTCAACGGGATGCTGGTCGGGGCCGCCCCTTCGGCCTGACGCCGGGCGCACCGCCGGCCCTGCGTTATCGTTCCGGGGCCGTACCCGAGCCCCGCCTCGAGGAGCCATGCTCTTCCCAACCGTCCAGTTCGCCATCTTCTTCTTGGTGGTGTTCCTCGGGCATTGGCTCCTGTCGCCCCACCCCAAGCCGTGGCGCTGGTTCATCCTGGCGGCGAGCTACTTCTTCTACGGGTTCTGGGACTGGCGGTTCACCGGCCTGCTGGCAGGCTCCACCCTGGTCAACCAGTTCTTCGCCGTCCGCATCCACGCAGCACGTTCACCCCAGGCCCGCCGCGGGTACCTGATCGGAGCGATCGCCGCCAACCTCGGCGTGCTGGGGTTCTTCAAGTACCACGGCTTCCTCCTCACCTCGGTCGTGGCCACCCTCGACAAGGTGGGAGTCAGCCTCGACGTCCGGCCCCTGGAGGTCATCCTCCCCGTCGGCATCTCGTTTTTCACCTTCCAGGCGATGTCCTACGTCATCGACGTCTTCCGGGAGCGCCTGCGCCCGGCGCGCTGGCTCGACTTCGCCGTCTACCTGTCGTTCTTCCCGCAACTGGTTGCGGGCCCCATCGTGCGCGGCGGCGAGTTCCTCCCCCAGATGGAGAGGCCCCGCGACCCGCGTCGCATCGACGCCAGCCGGGGCTTCTACCTGATCATGATCGGCCTGGCGAAGAAGATCGTGATCGCCGACTTCCTCGCCTCCCACATCGTGGACCGGGTTTTTGCGACTCCCGGGCTCCACTCGGGGCCCGAGGCCCTCTTCGCCATCTACGCCTACGCCATCCAGATCTACGCCGACTTCAGCGCCTACTCCGACATCGCCATCGGCATCGCCCTGCTCATGGGGCTCAAGTTCCCGGAGAACTTCAACGCGCCCTACACCGCGGTGAGCATCACCGACTTCTGGCGCCGCTGGCACATGACGCTGTCCCGGTGGCTCCGGGACTATCTCTACATACCCCTGGGGGGCAACCAGCGCGGGCGCCTCCTCACCTACCGCAACCTGATGCTGACCATGCTGCTCGGCGGCCTCTGGCACGGGGCCGCTTGGCGCTTCGTCATCTGGGGGGGCCTGCACGGCCTCTGGCTGGCCCTGGAGAGGCTGGCCGTCGAGCGCCGGCGCGCCCGCGGCAAGGCGCCACTGCCCGACACTTGGTGGCGGCGCGCCCTCCAGCGCGTGGGCACCTTCCACCTGGTCTGCTTCGCCTGGGTGTTCTTCCGGGCCGACTCGCTGGGCACGGCCTGGACGGTGCTCGGCCGCCTGTTCACCGGGTGGGGCGAGGGGGCCACACTGCTGACGCCCGCAGTGCTGGTAGCCATCGCCGTGGGCCTGGCCGCGCAGTACGTACCGCGCCCTGCGGTGAACCACCTCCTGGTCGGCTTCAGCCGGCTGCGCCCGGCAGTGCAGGGCTTGGCGCTGGCCTTCACCCTGATGATCATCGATGCCCTCGGGCCCGAGGGTGTCGCCGCCTTCATCTACTTCCAGTTCTGATGATGCCCACCAAGCACACACTCATCGAGGGCCGCCGGGTTTCCCCGGCGGGCCATGTGCTGCTCACCGGGCTCCTGTTCTTGGGTCTGGCTACCTTCCTCAACGCCGCCGCGCTGCTGAAGACGGCCGAGCGCCAGCCGGCGGGAGCAGTGCGCACGGTGGCGGTGGGCATCATGGATCCCCTGGCCGACATCAGCGGCGTCCTCCTCCTCGACCGCCCCCGTCAGTTGATGGATCGCGCTCTGGGGAGGGCCCCGGCCCTCGTTGCCGATGACACCGAGGTGGTAACCGGCCCTCCGGTGACCATCCTCCAGCCCGAAGGCAGCAACCCGGGGCCCGGCTCCACCAGCACCACCTCGGTGCCCGCCTCCACCACGACCACTACGACCGGCCCCCCCGCCGGCCTGCGGGAGATCACCCCCGACGACCCCATGATGCTGTGGATCGTCGGCGATTCCTTCGTCGAGCTGTTCGGGCCCGCCCTGCAGAACGACGCCGACGACACCGGGGTCATCGAGTCCGAAGTGGACTTCCGCTTCATCTCGGGGCTGGTGCGGCCCGACTACTTCGACTGGCCGGCCCACCTCACCAACCGCCTGCCCGAGGTGCAGCCCGACGTGGCCGTGGCGCTCTACGGCGGCAACGACGGCCAGGCCCTCTTCGTGGGCGGGCGCGAGATCCCCCAGGGAAGTGAGGAGTGGTTCGAGATCTATCACCAGAGGGTGGGCGAGGTAATGGACCTGTTGCTCACCCAGGCCGCCCGGGTGTACTGGGTAGGGCTGCCGATCATGCGCGACGACCGCTTCACCGAGGTGGTGTCCGGCATGAACCGGGTCTTCGAGGAAGAGGCGGCCGAGCGGCCCGAGGTGGTCTACCTCGACACCTTCGCCCTGTTCTCCGATGAGAACGGCGAGTACTCCACCTACCTGAAGACCCGCTCCGGCGATCTGCTGGACATGCGCACCGAAGACGGCGCCCACTTCACCTGGAACGGGGCCTACCGCCTGTCCTGGTTCGTCCTCAATGCCATCGCCGACGACTGGGGCTTCGCCGACCGCTTGTAGACCGGAGGGCTGCTGCATGTGGCCTGTCGACGCCGCCGAACTGATCGAGCGGCAGCAGGAAGTGGCCGCGGTGCCGGCCCCCGTCTATGCCTTCGACCCGGCAGATCCCATCGGCGGCTGCTTCGCCTGCTTCTCCCGAGGCGGGGTCGGCGCCGGGAAGACGGGAGACCCGGGGTGGGCTGGGGCGGCGCTGGCTTCCGGCCACCGCCTCTCCGCCGTTGCCGTCGTGGCCGGAGAGGCCGGAGGCCCCTACCGGCCGGGCCTGCTCGCCCTGCGGGAAGGTCCACTGCTCGAGACGGCGGTACGCGCCCTGCCCACCCTCCCCGCCGTCCTGCTCGTGGATGCCACCGGGAGGGACCATCCCCGAGGAGCCGGCCTGGCGCTCCACCTCGGGGCCGTGCTAGGCCTCCCCAGCGTCGGCGTCACTCACCGCCCCCTGTTGGCCTCCGGGGACTGGCCCGCCGACCACGCCGGGGCGACCTCTCCCCTAGTCCTGGACGGCCGCCTCGTCGGGTTCTGGCTGCGCACCCGGGCCGGGGCGAGGCCGGTGGCGGTGCACGCCGCCTGGGGCACCTCCCCCGAGGCGGCGCAGGCCGTAGTGCTCGCCGCCACCCGGCGGGCCCGTACCCCCGAGCCCCTGCGGACGGCCCGGGCCGCCGCCCGCCGCGCCCGGGCGGCGGCCGAATCGTCCTCGTGAGCCCGGGAACCCAGACCGGGTCGTCCCGGCCGCCCGTCGACTCACCGCCGAGAACCGGTTCGGCTGTGGTGATGGCTCGACCACCACCCGTGCCGGCTGCGGGGACCCGGGGTAGTGTTCCCCCCGCCATGGAGCCGCCAACGTCACCCACCCTACGACTAGCCGAGACCACCTTGACCGCCGCGGCCGGGGCTGCCCTAGGAGGCGCCCTGGGCCTGCTGGGCGGAGTCCCGCTGGCAGTGGCCACCGGGGTCTCTGCCGGCATCAACGGAGCCTTCGGCGGCTACCGCCAGGTCTACGCCTGGCGGAGCGCCAAGGGCTGGCTCGCTTTCGTCGCCGACTCCACCTGGGGGCTGCTGGGCACCACCCTGGGCAACATCCTGAATCTGGCGAACCTGGCCGGGGGTCGCGCCGGCTACCGCCCGGATTTCAGCCGGCGCCAGAACCGCCACGTGTTCGAGAAAGGCGCCTGCCTGAAGCGCCGTTTCGCCCTCACCCACGGAAATGTGATCAGCAACGCCGCCACCGGCCGAGAGAGCCTGGTCGAGGAGCGGCGTCCCTTCATCGACCGCCACGAAGGCTTGCACATCTGGCAGAACCGCCTCTTCGGGCCGCTCTACCAGGCCCTCTACGTGGCCTGGTTCCTGGGCGGCGCCCTGGTGGGAGCAGCGACCTGGGCCCTGAAACGGGACCGGCCCAAGCTGCAGCGCCTGGTAGAAACCGCCGCCTACTACGACAACCCCTTCGAGTTCTGGGCCTACAAGCGCGACGAGCACTGGGAGGACAACTCCGCCGATCCCACCCTCAAGTGGCGGCGCCCGAAGTGGCTGAAGGCAAAGGCGGCGGCCGGGGACCGGTGAGCCGGCGCCCGAGGATCGCCTACCGATACCCCCGGCGGTCAGTCGTTCGCGGCGAGGAGCGACGCTGGATCCGGCTGTCCGCCGCGCCGCCCCAGCGGGACCATGGCCGGAAGCCCGGCGGCCAACGCCCTATAGCCCGGGTAGCGGCTCTCCATCCGCCGGTCCATCAGCGGGACGCTCACCCTCCAGAAGAGCAGGGTCATCATCACGGCCCCTACCACCGTCCACGAGTGGGACCAGGCCACCGCCGGGGCGAAGGCGAACAGCCCCCACCAGAACGCCACCTCCCCGAAGTAGTTGGGGTGACGCGACCGCGCCCACAAGCCCGAGGTAACGAGGGTCCCCGGCGCGGCGACGATTCTCTGCCGCCGCTTCTGCTCATCGGCCGCCGTCTCGAGCGCCGCGGCGCCCAGGGCCACCATCGCGGCCAGACCGTCGAGCACGCCGGGCCCCGGCCCCGGCTGCCGGGTGACGGCGTACACGGGGAGCATGGCGCCGAAGACCATCAAGGTGGGCATCATCTGCAGACCGGCCAGCGAGACCAGCCAGTAGCGGGCCCGGCCGAGGCGCCGGTAGGCGGTGTAGCGCCAATCCTCGTGATTGAGCCCCGCCCAGTCCCGGATGAAGTTGGCGGTGAGCCGAACCCCCCAAATCCCCAGGGCGAACGCCACCAGGCCGAAGCGCCACGGGTCGGCCCGGCCCTCCGCCCCCGGGTGGAAGTGCCACCACAGCGCCAGGGGCAGCGGCATCACCGACCAGTAAGGGTCGTACACGCTGGTGTTGTCCAGGAGGACGGCGCCCAGGAAGACCACTCCCGTCGCCGCCAGGTCCCCCAGGAGGGCCGCGGCCAGCGGGCCGGTGCCGCCGGCAGTCTCGGCCGCCAGGAAGCCCACCCCCAGCGCAACGGCGTACACCCCGCCGAGGACGGCGAGGCTGCCCCCCTTAGACCATCTCCGGCGGCCGGCCACGGCGGCAGGCTAGCCGCCCTCGAGCCTCCGGCCCGCCGCCCCGGCGCCCGGCAAGAGCTCGCGCAACGGTAGGGTGGCGCCACCTTGCGCCTGCATCGCGTTGACCCGGATCGCCGCGCCGACGTACGCCGCTTCGCGGCTTTGCCCTTCGCCCTCTATCGGGACTGCCCCCAGTGGGTGCCGCCCCTGAAGGCCGACGCCCGCCGCACCCTCGACCGGCGCCGCCAGCCGTTCTACCGGCATTCCACGGCGGAGTCCTTCCTGGTCGAGGACGGCGGCCGCGACCTGGGCCGGATCGCCGTCGCCGATCACCGCAACTACAACCGCCACCACGGCACCCGGACCGCCCTCTTCTGGAACTTCGAGTGCGTCGACGACCCCGCCGCCGCCGCTCTCCTCTTCGAGGCCGCCGCCGACTGGGCCACCGGCCGCGGGCTCGATTTGATGATCGGGCCCAAGGGGCCCCTCCTGGGCGAAGGGGTGGGCCTGCTGGTCGAAGGGTTCGAGCACCGCCCTCCCCTCGGCGTCCCCTATCACCCTCCCTACTACGCCCGGCTGCTCGAAGGCCTCGGGTTCGAGAAGGACACCGACTTCCTGACCGGGCGCCTGTGGCGCCACCACCATCTGCCCGAGGAGTTCTTCGCCGCCGCCGATGCCGCCGGGGCCGAGCACGGCTACCGAGCCTTCGCCTTCTCCAACCGCGCCGAGATCCGCCGGTGGCTGCCCCGGTTCACTATCGCGTACAACGAGGCCTTTGCCGCCACCTGGGAGTACATGCCGCTCACCGAGGAGGAGGTTCGCTTCGCGGTCGGACGCCTGCTCCCGGTCATCGACCCCGGCCTGGTCCGCCTGGTCCTGCAAGACGACGAACTCGTGGGCTTCATGATCGCCTACCCGGACATATCCGCCGCCCTGCAGCGGACCGGGGGGCGCCTGCTGCCCTTCGGCTGGGCCCTCCTCCTGCGGGAGAAGCGCCGCACCCGGTGGGCCAACATCAACGGCATGGGCCTGCTCCCCGGCCACCGAGGCACCGGGGCCAATGCCGTCCTCTATGCCGCATTGGCCCGCAGCGTGGGAACCGTCCGCTTCGAGGGCGCCGACGTCGTCCAGGTGGACGAGCACGGGGCCGCCATGGTGGCCAACCTCACCGCCATCGGCGTACCCTGGCACCAGCGCCACCGGGTCTACCGCCGGCCCTTGTAGGCGGCCTCCCGGCCGGCGCCGCAGGAGGCCACATGGGCGGCTCAGACACCCGAGCACGACGCGCGGCCGCCGTCCTACTACTCCTGGCCGCGATCACCGCCGCCTGCAGCGCCTCCGAGGGTGCTTACCCGACGACCACGAACGGCGCGGCCGCTCCAACCACAGCCCGCCGCGAGATCACGGTGACGACCACCACCACGACGTTGCCTGCCGTCTCCCCGGCAACCGTCCCCGAACCGCTGCCGGACAAGGATCCCGCTTGTCTGCGGCGGGCGGTGTTCCCCGACCCGGCACAGAGCGAGTACGTCCTCCCCTACCCGGCCGGGAAGGCCTACTACCTCATGCAGTCCTACTGCTCCATCCGCCCCTACCGGTCCCACCACGATCAGATTGCCTACGACTGGTTCATGCCCATCGGGGCCAAGGTGGTGGCGGCCCGGGGCGGCTGGGTCGTGGAGATGCGGGAATCCAACCCCGACACCGGACTGGGAGCGCGCGCCGAGAACTACGTCTACCTCGAGCATGCCGACGGCTCGGTGGCCTTCTACGCCCACCTGATGCAGAACGGGGTGGACGTCGAGGTGGGCCGGTGGGTGGATCAGGGCGAGCGCATCGGAGCCAGCGGCAACTCGGGAAGCACCGGCGGCAAACCGCACCTCCACTTCGGGGTCTACTCGGCGATGCCGGCCTACGAGGAAATGGGGATCGCGGTGAGCTTCCGCAACGCCGAGGGGCCGCTGGACTCTCTGGGCGGCCTGCTGGTCTACCAGCGCTACACGGCGCTTCCCTGGGACGACTGATCCGGGCGGTGGATCGTCGGCCCCGCGGAGGCAGCGACGACCTCGCCTCCGGCATGCTTGGCGCTGGCTCGCGGCGACACTGCCCGGGTAGGCTCCCCCGGGTAGAGCCCGCTGCCCATCCCGGGAGGCCCCCATGCGCCGCCTGACATCGACCGCCGTCGTGATCCTCCTGGCCTTGCTGGCCGTCTCCTGCGGCGACGACGCCGCGACCACCACCACCGCGGCCCCCACCACCACAACCACCGTCGCCACTACTACGACTACCACTACCACCACCACGACCACCACCACAACCACCACGCTCCCGCCGACGACCACGGCGGCGCCGGGGCGATTCACCGCCGAGGATCTGCCCGCCGCCGTCCTCCAGGACGGAGATCCCTGGGGGATCCCGGTAGTAGGCACTCAGGCGTTCGCCCTCACCCTCGACGACATCTGGCCCGCCGATCGTTTCGCTGAGGAAAGGGCGATCTACGAGGCCTACGAGTTCCAAGCCGGGTACTTCAGCGCCTTCCAGGAGGATGCTGCCCTCGTCCTCACCGGAGCACACCTGTTCCGCGATGCTCAGGGAGCAGCCGCCGCCTTCGACCTGATCCAAAGGTCCTTCAACGACGTGGACTTGGTGGCGGAGATCACCGGCCTGCAGCCCGGCTCGCTGAACATGGCCATGAGCATGGGCTCCGTCGACGTCGGCAACCGGTCCGAGGGAGTCATCGTGAGCGGTCCCGAGGCCCAGGTGGTCGGGGCGATCTGGATCACCGACAACCTGCTGCAGTTCGTCCGGGTGGGCATGGCCCTGGGCGACGGCGACCGCACCGTCGCCGTCTTCGACCTGGCCCGGGCGCTGGCGGCCAGAGTGGGCTGAACGCGATGATCGGGGTCGGAAGAAGGCACGGGGAGTGCCTCCTCTAGTGGCGCTTCCGCCGGCCGGCAGACACCGCCGAAAGGCCATCCTCGGCGTCGTCGCCCTCGCCCTGCTGGCGGTGGTCGCCACCGCCCCTCCGGCGGGGGCCACCCCGAGGCCCGACCCCTTCCCCAGCCCTGCCGCGGCCACCTCCGTGTCTGCGCCTCCACAGGACTGGATCGCCCTCACCTTCGACGACGGCCCCGTGCCGGGCACCTACGCCATCCTGGACATCCTCGACCGGTACGGAGCCAAGGCCACCTTCTTTATCAGCGCCTGGCGCCTCCCCGCCAACGCCGAGATCGCCCGGGAGATCATCCGCCGCGGCCACAGCCTGCAGACCCACGGATGGCTCCACCGCAACTGGACCGGCTTGTCGTCGGGCGCGGTGCAGCGCGATATCGAGAAGTCCATCCAACTGATCTACGAGGCGACCGGATACCGGCCCACCTGCATCCGCCCGCCCTTCGGGGCCACCAGCCCCCGCACCACCGCCATCGCCGAATCGCTGGGCCTCGAGGTCGTCATCTGGAACGCCAACTCCGCCGACTACGCCCACCAAAGCAGCGCCGCCTTACTCCGGGCTGCTCCCACCTGGCAGCCCGGCTCGGTGGTCCTGGCCCACGACACCAATCACTACATCTGGACTCCGGTGTTGGCGGAGATCATCGAGGGCCTCCAGGGCCGGGGTCTCGAACTGGTCTCCATGTGCGGCTACCAGCGCACCCCGCGAGCTCTGTTCATCCCTCGTTGAGCACATGGAGAAGGGAATCGGAGCGGCCCGGGGGACGGCCGACGCCTCTATCCCGGGCCGCCGGCATCGACCGACGGCCGTCCCAAGCCCGGAACGAGTGCCCGCGCCGGGCAGCAACCCGGCCGATCGGCGCGTAACCTGAGGCCCCACATAAGCGGTCTCGGCGCTGGCGCCGCCTCCACCGAGAGCGCGCCGCACACTGGCCTGCCGCAGGAGGGGCACTTCCGGGGTCGGTCCTCTCCCCAGCCCGACTTGAGGATGCCTTCCGCTCCTTCACGGCTTTCTGGGAGGTAATCCCATGAGCGACAAGTGGGGCGAAGTCCGCAAGGTCCTGAAAGCCCTATGGCAGTTCGTGCTCGGTCACCGGTGGCTGATCTTCGCCGCCGTCCTCATCCTCGGGCTGGCCGGCTGGGGCCTGGTGTCCTGCCTCTCCGACGACGAGGCACCCGTGATCGATCAAGCCGTCAGCTCGACCCACGACGACCCTACCCACTACCAGCCGGGTGACGGCTCCTCCACCAGCCACCTCACCTCCACTCCGACTGCCCCCGCCGACGGAGCCACCTGGGCGAAGCGGGTCTCTCGCTCCGACAGTGATGGACCGGTGGACTGCGGTGACGGCACGACCCCGAGGGACGTGCCGGCCGCCGATCTCCGCGGCGCCCGGGTCGAGGTCAGCTCGACGACCCCCCCGGTGATAACGATCGACCTGGGCGGCGTGCCCACCGGGGATCAGGACTGGCGCTTGGACCTGCTGTACTGCGCGGTGCAGCAGCCCCTCTGCTTGGAGGCCTACATCGAACTCAGCGGCGGAGCCTGGTCCTTCGGCGCCGACCCCGAAGCCTGGTTCCACGGCGACGACTTCTGGGCATTCCGTAGTACCACAGTCGAAGTCGAGTGGGCCGGATGGGGGGACGGCGCCAGCGCCCCCTCGGCCGACGTGACCGCCGCGGTTCGCTCGCAGGGAGCCTGCGACGAGATGACCGTAGAGGTGCGGGCCGGAAGCGGATAGGCCTTTCCCGGCGAGCACTCCCGGGCGCCCGGTTCGGCCCTTCAGCTGCGATCGCCGCTGCGGCCGGCCCGGCGCCACCCGGAGAGGAGCAGCAGGACTCCCAGCAGCAGGGCGCCGGCGGGCCATACCCAGCGGGCGTTCCAGCCGAGCAGGGCGTCGTCGGCCAGGAGCACCAGCAGGGCGGCGCCGGTGAAGACGATTCCGAAGAAGGCAGACAGGGCATCGAAGGGGTGTCTTGACATGGCGTACTCCTCTCAGCCTCTCTGGCCGCGGGACAGGCCCTGGGGTTCGTCGCCGACGCGCTCGGCGCTGGTCGCGAGATCCACCTGCCCGAAGCCGACGTCGAGATCCAGTACCAGCGTGCCCGATCCTTCAATCGTCAAGTAACGGTCCACATCGATGCCGTCGCCGGTACGGCCCAGCAGGGCCACCTGGCCGAAGCCGGCGTGCCCCGTCACCTGCAGCCCGACCCCGCCGGGGACGAGCACCAGCAGGCGCCCGGCGCCCACACTGGCCTCGAGTTCGAGCACCTCGCCGGGAGCAAGTTCGATCTCCCCCAAGTCGAGAGTCATCTCCCCGGCGGCGAGACGGAAGGGGCTCTGCACCTCATCCGTGGCGAGCGGCCGGTAGCTCCGCTCTCCGAAGCCGCCGCTGAAAGGAGCGGTCACGGCCACCGAGGCGACGAGCACCGGCAGGAGCAGCAGGCCCAGGACGATGAGCCCCCGCCCCCGGCCGACGAACGACCCCACCAGGAGGCCGAGCCCGACCACCAACACGGACGCCACCAGGTAGTGACGCAGGGCGGGCCGGGTGGCGCCCGCCACGTCGAGCAGGGCCATCACCCCCAGGGTGACGAACAAGGTGCCCAAGGTGATTCGTCCCAAGAAGGAGCGGGTCCGAGGGGCGGCAGGGGTCTCACCGGCACCGATCACCACCGCGGGGAAGGCGGCCGGGGCGACCGCGATAGTCGCCCCAGCAGAGCCCTCGGCCACCGAAGCCATCGGCGCCGGCGACTCCGAAGCGGCCTTCTGCTCCCCAGGAGACGGCCCGCCGCTTGCCTCGGGTCCTCCGCCGGGGAGGCGGCCCTGATAGAGGAGCAAGCCCACGGCCAGCAGGGCTACCGCCCAG
>Ga0209164_1003646_pt1 | contig 14453 bp, 10 predicted proteins | sample MTBNYHSulfiMetaG_FD_187458 | JGI IMG/M metagenome (GOLD analysis project Ga0209164, IMG submission 187458) | Enrichment culture microbial communities from rom New York Harbor, USA that are MTBE-degrading - MTBE-NYH (New York Harbor Sulfidogenic)... | ecosystem: Environmental > Aquatic > Marine >...
TCAAAACCGAGGCCACAACCATAACAGTTGGGGCGGCCTCGGAGGACTGAAACATACCGGCCGCCCCAACTTTTTTTCAACTATCTGGCCCAGCAGCTCACTTAGTTACAGTCCTCTGCTGGTAACAAATTGCACACCTTCCACTGGCTTGCGAAGAGCGCGAAGTCGATAAATGTCACACGACAGTCATCGCTGAAATCAGCAGCAGGCTTGTTCGTGCATATCTTATCGCGCGTCTTGAACATCCAGACAACACCCGAAACATCGCCGTACGTCGGCGAACCCTTCGAGTCAACTCTCCAGAAATAGGTCGTGAGAAGGCCCAGTTCCGGAGCGTTTGTCGAATCGGCAACGTTCGGGTCAGCCGACGCTGACACGTTGCCCAGGAATGCGAGCGAACCCAGGTTTGTACCGAAGTACACATCGAAGTTGGTCGCGCCGCCGTTGCCTTTCCATGTGAGCGCGGGGCTGTGGATGTCAACGCCGTCGACACCGCTTGGAGCGCCGTCGCTGGCAGCACCAGCCGCTGGCCGTCCGAGATTGACACCATAGAATATCGTGCCGTCTGCACCGGCTGTCGCGTTACCGACCAGGCCATTGGGATTCTCGCCGCTCGGGCCGCCGGCCGCGGTGACAGTGCCGGTTACATTGAAGACACCACTGCCGCTGTAGAGCGCGATCCGGCCGCCGCCGCCGCCGCCGCCAACCTTGCCCACATCTACCGACTCGGCAGTCTGTTCGTCGCAACCTTGCCCGCCGACGGCGCTGAGCATACCAGCGATTGTTAGCGAGCCGCCCGCCACGAGCCTGATGGAACCACCCGACCCGCCGGCACCGCCAAGTTGCCACTCCGTGTAAAGCACGTTGCCGCCATTGGCTAGTATCTTGGCATCGGCTGACAGGCTGATGTTGCCTGCCGCCTCAAGGCCAACCGCACCACCGCCGCCGCCACCCGTACCCCAGCCAGCTGGATTTGCCTGACCAGCGCCAGCGCCGCCGGAACCACCATAGAGCCCGTACAGCTCAGGATCATTGTAGGTGGGCCCGCCACCAAGCGTGGCTCCTCCCCTGCCGCTGATACCGCCCACGCCGCCATAGCCGCCGCCGCAGGCACTTACATCGAGATGTTTGCCGCCGCCGGGGCCGTAGCCATCGTGCCTGTATTCGCCGCCCTCATAACCGCCCGCTGGGCCGGCCGGGCCCTTCGGATATGGGCTTGCAACGATCTTTGTAGCATCGGGGGCGCTGACATCGATACGCATACCGATGTTGATGTCCCCAGTCGATTTGATGATCAGTGGTCGTGAGCCGGTCACCGCCGCAGACCACGTCTTATCGTAGGCAAAGCTACTGAAGGTGAACACGGCGCCTCTTGGCAGATTCGGGTCAACTGGATCGTTCGGTTCAACGACGCCTGTACCGCTTGCGCCGCCCTCAATGCTGTATGTCAGGGCATCCGTGTCGAAGGTAACTTTGTATGTCTCAGTAGTGAAACTCCACACGTCGCCGGGCAGGGTTATCCCGCCGGGCGCCTTGCAGTCGACCGCCCAGTAATACAGGGTCGCCTTTGCCAGCGGACCCGGAACGGTAAAGCTTGCTGTCGCAACATTGGTCGGAGTTGCCGTCCTGTTGGTCACGGCTGCTGGGTCGGTGCTGAAGTAGACATCATACGATGTCGAGGCTGCATCACCCGTCCAGGTAAGTGTCGCCAGACTCACGCTGACCTCCATCGCGCCGTCCGCAACCGAGGGAGCGGATGCCTTGCCCACACCGGTAGTGAAATGCCATACCAGCCCCTGCGTCTGTCCATTCGCAAGAACTGACCAGTAATAAGTGGTGAGGGGATCCAGCGGACCATTGAGCTGGTTGTTGGTCACGCTGCTTAGAGTGCCGTCGCCGCTGGCAACAAGTGCCGTCGGCGGATCCATCGTTCCGAAATAGACCGCCTGCGAACTTGCGCTCGCATTCGGCGTCCATGACAGAGCCTTAAGTATTGACACGTCCGTAGCTGCACTCGCAGGGTCAGGATTCGTCGCGACGATTGGCATCATTCCGGCGTACTGATAGACAGTGCCGGGCTGGCCGTCCTCGGCCACAACGGTAATGCCGCCATCGACGTCCGCATCATAGCCGCGACGCCCACCGTCAACCGACACCGTTCCAGTGATGCTGATGCTGCTGCTGTACAGGGCAATTCGCCCGCCGCCGCCACCGCCACCGGTCTTGGTCGGGTTGACTGTCGAGACGTCACCGCCCTGCCCACCCTTGGCGCTGACCGTGCCCTGTATGACCAGCGAACCGCCGGCCTCAAGCCTTATCGCGCCGCCCGAACCGCCGCCGCCGGGAAGCTGCGTTTCCATAGTCGGGTAGATGACATTCCCGCCATTGGCCAGCACGCTTCCATTTGTGTCAATGGTCAGACTGCCGGCTGCCTGGAATGCAATAGCACCGCCGCCCCCGCCGCCCGAACCGTTATTATAGCCGCCGCCGGACCCCGAACCGCCCTGCAGCACATACAGCTCCTCGCTGCCGTAGGTCGCACCGGTGCCGCTGGGGGTTCTGCCGCTTCTGCCGCCAGCGCCGCCGAATCCTGCACCGCCGCTGCAGTTGGAGGCATAGTAGCTCGAGCCGGGACCGTAGGTGGCATAGTCATATGCAATCGGCAGCCTTCTTGGCGCGCCTGGCCAGCCGCCCGCAGGACCAGCCGGACCCTGAGGGTACGGACTTGAGCCTTGCGCAGCGTTCGGCGCGCTGACGTTCACTGTCGTGCTGATCGTTATCCCGGCCGTGCTCTTGATGAACAACGGCTTGCCACCCGTTATCACGACTGTTGAGCCATTCTGCAGGTCAAGACCTGCAAATGTGAATTCTGCTACGCCCGTGACAAGAACACCGTTGGGTTCCGGCACGCCATCAATGTTGACCGTCAGTGCATCCGTGTTGAAAGTTATCGTCGAGCCCGGGCCCACGGTCGTAACAGCACTTGCCGTGCTCATCATGCAGAACATGCCGCAGATGACTGCTATATATCTACTCGTTGACATCTATCTACCTCCGAATCATTGCGTGTTATCTACCTGTTATCTACCTGATATCTACCGCTCAGTTCCAGCAACTGCTGACCGGATCGAGACCACAGGCCAGCCATCCACTCGCAACCGTCGCGAAATCCTTGAAATCAACCTCACAATCGAGGTTGAAATCCTGATTCAGGAACGCCTGGCACGACATCACCACAAGGTTATCCACATTGATGTACACCGTTGTGTTGTCATTGCCGACCGAACACCCGAAATTGACCCATACGGCCATGTAATTCGTGCCCTCGGGCGCCACCATCGCCTCAGAATCGCCGGTCAACGGTGAGAGGCTGATAGACTCCCAATCCCATGTTCCTGTCTCAGGATCCACATTGAAGGTATAGGCGGGGTCAGTCCCAGGATATGCCCATCTCTTCTTCAACTGCATGGCCACCGCGGGAGCACCGTCACCTACATATGGTGTATCTGCTGTTGCAAGGAAAGTGACATTGATCTCGGCATAGGTCGTTCCATTGGGGTCCCCCAGTGTATTGCGACCCATGATCATCCCCTTCCATTCCCCGCGCAGCTGATACTGCCTTCCGGCGACAACAGGTATGAGCTGACCCACTCCATTCGGCAGGGTCTGGGCTGTATTGGTCCCCCGGCTCACATAGACACCGGGGCTGGGATTGCCATCTCCCGTTGCTACTGCGGCGGCCAGTGGGTCAGAGGACGTCGTTGTCCAATTGGCAAGACTACTGCTGAAATCGCCATTCGTCAGAAGGTTCTGTGCATATCCACTGCCTGCAAGCAAGGCAGCGCTGCAGATTGCACATATCAGAATCGACTTTACATGATCCATACCATCTCTCCGGAAAAGAAAAACGACTTTATGCGATTTCACGACGCCAAGGACAGAGTCCCACGGTGGCGCCGCATACCATCCTATCAATCTTACGTTAGTTTTTTATCGATAGTCAAACAAGGACACATTGCGCAAAGATTGGCCGCCTTTGCGCAAACTAGCTGCTCGAGAACGTTTATCGGGTATAATGCTGTCTATGGGGTATTAGGAGTATAAGACGTAAATGAAGAGAGACAAACCGATTACCCTTGCCTATCAGGCCCCTGTGCTCAGCCAGAACTCTCGGGCTATCATAAGAGACAAACCGATTACCCTTGCCTATCAGGCCCCTGTGCTCAGCCAGAACTCTCGGGCTATCATAAAGGGCATCTCCAACTATGTCCGTCTTCACGGGGACTGGCATCTCCGCATAACAAACGAGAGTATCGAGAAGATAATACCAATACTCAAGAGTAGCGGGGTCAACGGAGCCTTCCTGGCACCACGCTCTGTTGAAGAGGAGCAGATCGTTGCTGATTCGGGTATACCATGCGTACTTACGCACACCAGTGCGCCCCAGAAGGTCTTGCCCTACTTCACCGCGAATAATGACCTACTAGGCAGAATGGCTGCGGAGCATTTCATTGAGAAAGGTTTCGTGAACTTCGGTTACTACAGCCTAAGCAACCATCTCTTCTGGTCAAGAGAACGCCTTGCCGGGTTCAAGGAAAGGGTCACACAGGCTGGTGGCACTGTTTTCGTGTTCGAGTCGCCTGTTACCACCGAATACGCAATGGCATCCGAGAAAGGGCAGTCACTTCCCTGGCCCCCAAGCTCGTGGACAAGCAGTGCAGCGCACGTACATCATTGGATCAGGAGCCTGCCAAAACCGGTAGGCATAATGGCCAGTGATGATGGGATGGGCTATGATTTGATTGAGGCCTCAGAAGAAGCCGGAATCAGGGTCCCTGAGGAAATGGCCGTTCTCGGCACCTATAACGACCTGACACTTTGCCTCGTGTCCAACCCTCCCCTCTCAAGCATAGCCGTAGATATGGAGCAGAACGGTTACAATGCTGCTGCGCTCCTGCACAGGATAATCATTGGTAAGGAGAAGATGCGGGGCCAGCGGCTGACCAACGAGCCTACGCACATTATCACCAGGCAGTCCACGGATATCCTTGCGGTTGAGGATTCTGACCTCGCCGCTGCCTTGCACTTCATAAGAACCAATTACGACCGCCCGATACGCGTGGCTGATGTTGTTGATCAGACATCGGCTTCGCGCCGCGGTTTGGAGATCAAATTCCGAGAGCATATCAGACACTCGATGACTGAGGAGATAATGAGAGTGAAGATTGATCAAATCACCCGTATGCTGCTGGAATCTGACATGTCAATAGAACGTATTTCTGATGCCTTGGCCTTTGGCTCCCCGGCAAGAATGAGAGAGGCATTCAGAAGGAGCAAAGGAGTCAATCCACTGGAATTCCGAATGGAACACAGAAAGACATAGGCTCGGGCCCTTGTCACATCCAGTCGCTCCGCCCTTTCGGATCTCCATATGCGCAAAAGTGGCTATATCTTGCGCATAATGTGCTTTCATCTCAGGCATCGCGCTGGTACGTTCTGATTCGGCATATGCCACATGTTGTATAGTCTCCGCTCTCAGAGGAAAACCGCTATAGATGACGTTCCGGGCCATCACAATAGGCGTCGTTGCTGCGGTCATCTTTGCAGCCGCAGGAAGGTACGTTAACGCGTACATCCCCGGCCCTGCGCTTGTACGTGGCCAGTTGCCGATAAGTGTGTTCGGGATGCTGATTCTCTTTGTCGCTGTAGTGAATCCACTGCTGGGCAGGGTCAAAAGCAGCTGGCGATTTCGCTCTCCGGAAATAGCAGTGATACTTGCCCTCCTCCTGGGCGTTTCAACGATAATTGATGCAGGCTTGATGCGCTATTTCCCAAGCATCTGCGTCTATCCGATGCACGCCGAAAGAACCACGCCTGGCTGGCAAAGGACTCGTGTGGTGGACTATGTACCTGATGCGATGCTGGTCAACAACGGCGAATATGACCCTGATGTAGTTGACAGCTATTTTAGCGTCGGAAGTCCTGTAGCATGGCCCGCCCCGTGGTATGAGCCATGGAGGTGGATGAATCGCGAAACAATTGACCGATTCATAAGTACACTGAAGCTCTCGTGGGACCGTGTACCGTGGGCGGCATGGCACAAGATGCTGACGTTCTGGGGGCTGATGCTTGCACTCGTATATGCAGGAGTGACAGCCCTTAGCGTAGTGGTGCACAGGCAGTGGGCTAGAAAGGAGAAGATCCGCTATCCTCTCGCAGAGATAGCAACTTCTCTGCTCATCCAGGACGAGAGTGTGAATACGGTCATTTTCCGCCAGAAAGCGTTCTGGGCAGGTTTTGCCATCCCTTTCTTCATAGCCATGGTGAACCTTCCAGCACTGTGGTATCCGGATGCGATCAGAATCCCGATGGATATTGACTTCTCGATTCTGAATACTGAGTTTCCCGAGTTGATGAGAACCGCCGGAGCAAAGTTCATCGCGAACTTCAAGCTTTATCCTGCGGCAATTGGGATCGCATTTCTTCTTGCCAGCGATATCGGCTTCGGTCTGGGAGTCTCCAATATTATTGCAGTTGGCACAATGTATTTTTTGCTGCATATCGGGGTCGACACCTCAGGCGGAGGCGGAGTTGAAGGCGGCGCGATGGGCTACCAGAATTTCGGAGCCTATTTCGGCTACGCACTCATACTTGTATACATAGGAAGGCAGTATTACTGGGCAACCGCCAAACAGGCCTTTGCATTCATACAACAACCCGGAACAGAGGCCGCCAGCGTCTGGGCAATGCGCATATTCGCCATCTGTATGACAGCCCTGGTGGCGGCACTGGCGGCAGTCGCGATACCCTGGCATATGGCGCTCCTTGGGGTCATCACAGTGATGCTGGCCTATCTGGTCATAGCTCGTCTCAGTGCGGAGGCCGGCGCCTTCTTCTGCATGCCGAGTTGGACAATGTCAACAGTACTCCTGGGGTTCTACGGCTTTAATGCCATGGGGCCAACTGGCTTTCTGGGGCTGGCGCTTGTAAGCTGGGTGTTGACGGGCAGCCCGTTTGAGAGTCTCATGCCCTTCATGGTCAATGGCCTCAAGACCACAACAGATGTCGGCGTGAAAGCCTGGAAGGTTGGAGCATTGGTAGCGATCACTGTGATTGTGGCGCTTTCTGTCACATTGTTCATCGCCATATGGTCAGACTATCAGAGACCGGCATCCATGGGACCTGGGAGATTCAGCTCAGGAATGTATGGCTTGGCTGAGAGAAACATAACGAAGCTATCACTGGCAGGCCAACTCGGTGAATCCTGCAACTATTCAAGCTGGCAGCGGCTTGCAAACATCCGCTCCGACAAGACCTTCTGGGTATGGGCAGCGACCGGTTTCATTGTGGTTATGGCATTGACTGCCGCTCGACTGAGATGGGCATGGTGGCCGCTTCATCCCGTGATAATACTGACATTTGGCTCAGCGGTTATGGTCGGAAGATATGGCCCTTCCCTTCTGCTTGGCTGGTTCATCAAAGTGCTTATTGTGAGACTCGCAGGCGCTGCCAGGTACATGGAACTAAGGCCAATGATGATAGGTGTAATAGCGGGCGACATCGCTGGAGGCTTTGTCACCACTATGATGCTATGGGGGTATTACGTGGTAACCGGTATGAACGGACCAAACTGGCAATTCTGGTGAGATATCGTCTGCCTGTCCCGCACCGTTCTTGGCTACGGCTTGATGCGCCCAGACTCAGCCTTTGACCAAGTCAACGTCCCGACTATGGATGCGCCCGGATTGAGGCTCAAAGCTGCGTCGGTGGCCTCGTAACCACCTGCTTCGACTTGCAGCAATTCGCGCTCCTTTGTTGCGCAGCCGATGCTCCATCTGGCAGGTTGCCTGCTCAAGTTCACAGCCTCAAACGCGTCGGTTCTGTCGTCAAAGCGCCACGTTCTGAAGCTAACGTGCGGCGGGAGCCTGTCTACACCATCAGTGATATGCCTGAGCCTTTGCACGGGGATGTTACCCCGGGTACCAGCTTCGCAACCACCGAGCATCGGCTGGTACAGAAGCTCCATAAGGAACTTCGAACCCTGACGGACCTGCGTGTTGCACTGATGCGGACTGTCATCCGATTCAGCCACGGCAGCAGCCCGAAGAGCCATCGAATAGCCACGGTCGAGCCACAGGGGATTGCCCGTATAGTAGTGTGCTGCAACCATAAGGTCTGAAACCATGCAATCGCGGTCATACACTTCCTCATCTATGGCCTTCGCCCAGTCGATTATCTTCGCCTTGTAGGTGTCACGGCCAGTGACAATGTCATGTCGAAGAGACATCCTGGCAATGAAGGCTGCGTCCTGCCCGTTCCATCTCATCGCCTCTGGATCCTGAGACAACTCAAACTGGGCCCATCGCCCCTCCTTAAACGCCACTGCCGGCCTCCCATCTGTGCCATGTTCATAGAACTGGTCCAGCATCGCCTCCATTGCGCGGAGACACTGCTCATCCCCAGTTACACGGTAGACGTCAAGAAGACTGCCCGCCACATCATAAGCTGTGTTGGTGGCCACGGTAGAGTAGAAGACCTTGTATTGTTTCAGGTCCACGTCCTGGTACCGCCCATAACCCTCATCAGCGGTTTTTACGTTCTCCGGCAGTATCGAACACCGTATTGGCACATTGTCACCTACACATCTTTCTATATGCCTGCACCATGTGCGAGCATAGTCGACAAGCAGGTCAAGATAGCGCCCCTTGCCCGTTCCCATGTATGTCGCCATGACATTGCCCATGTGCCGCCAGTGATTGGCCTCCTGGTAGTCATACGGAGGATGATTCCTGACTGCGCGCGTTCCCAGCCACGTACTCACAAAGCCGTGCTTGTCCCAGTCATACCAGACCGGCACCTCCTTGATCCAGTTGCCTGTGTGGTGTGCGACATCCTCCATGGATGCCAGTGCCATCGAACTGCCCTCTGCCCTGAGATATGACAGTGGGTTCTGAAAGTATATGAAAGTCTCGATCTCGTGGTGAGTCTCCTGGCAGTCCGGAAAGCCATGAAAGAACTTCTGGTCAGTTACGCGTTTTCGGGACGTCATTACGTCAGCCATCTTCCGCACTATCCGCATATCGCCCCTGACACCAAGATGTGAGAACCCTATGCGCCACTGTCCACCGGCCTCATGCTTGTCTATCGCGCCAGCATCGGCAGGTTTCTGCAGCTCCTTCTCCACGTAATCATCAATCATCTCAAGGAAGGTCTGCTGCAAGCGCGACCAGCCTCCGCGCTTCCCTGATTCCGTAAGCGCGCTGTCAAACATATGCCTGTGCTCTCTGGCCGCTTTGCTCAGAAAGTACTGCACCATTGTCTTCGACACGTTGGGTTGTGACGTCTCTATGTCCAAATCTGCGTCTCCTGAACGGTGGATCCAACGCCACCGCCATGGGTAAAAACCACCGGCCGTAGTTGCTGAGGATACTTGCTCTGTCTGATTCCCAGCCTATCGAGTCCCGTGCCAGCGTACAAGGTCAGCTTGCGCAAAAAATGAACGTTCCTGCGCAGCAGCGACTATCCTCTGCGCAATTCCGGCTGTTGTGGTTGGTTGGTCTACGCTATAATGCCCGGGCAGGTATCGTCATCTGGATTCCTGGGTATCTGTCAGTGCCTGTGACCAACGGTAGGAAATTGACAATGACGCGACGAGATCTGGTAAAGACTGTCATAGCACACAAGGCTATATCACGTGTCCCCTACTGCATGGTCCTGACGCGCGAAGCTGAAAAGCGGCTGCAGGCCGAGAATGGCGGCAGGTGGTCGGTCGAGTTTCTTGATAATGATGTCATCCAGGTCAATCCGCCGTGGTGGGGCTGGTATCAGCTTGCAGATGACTGGCGAAGACCGGACGTGCCTGCCTCGCCCGCCAGAGTTGCGGGCCATGGTGATTACCAGGGCTTCTTCGAAAAGCTCAGGTTGCTTCGGGCACACTCAGATAAGTACATTCTCGCGGTCATCTTCGGGTCGCACTTCGAGAAAGCCAACTTCGCCAGAGGCATAGAGAACTTTCTGATGGACATGGCAGGGTCGCCGGATTTCGCCATAAGTCTGCTTACGAAGATAATCGACAGGAACATGGTGATGCTCGAGAATATACTCTCGGCACCCGAAATCGACGGCGTGTTGCTTGGGAGTGATTGGGGCTCTCAAAGGGGATTGCTGATGTCTCCTCGGTTATGGAACGACATGATCCGCCCGGGCGAACAGAGGGAGTATGATCTGATACATAGCTATGGAAAGGATGTCTGGATACATTCGTGCGGCAACATCGAGCCCATCATCCCTGCCCTGATCGAGATGGGAATCGATGTTCTCAATCCTGTCCAGCCGGAGGCCATGGATATCCGGGCACTGAAGGCCAGCTACGGCAGCAGGCTGACCTTCTGGGGTGGCGTCAGCACACAGGACCTATTGCCTAACGGCACACCCGAACAGGTAAAGGCCGAGGCAAGAAGGATTCGCAACATGATGGCTCAGGGTGGCGGGTACATATTCGGACCATCCCAGGACATTCAGGATGATGTGCCTTTGGCGAATATCACAGCCCTCTTGGAGGTTGCCAGAGAACCGCTGTGACATCTGAGCATTCCACCACAATTGTTCGCACAGACCCACCTGCCGCAAGCGGTGCGTTATCTATAGGATTTGACACGCCGGCATCAGGTGAGGGGTACTGAGCGCATGGAGAGTATCGCTGACATGTCGACGTATCTTCTTGACCTGGCCGCACTGCTCGGAACCGAGTGGCCGGGCAATCGTACGGTCAATATCGTCTGTCACGGCCACAGCGTCCCCGCAGGGTATTTCAGCACACCCTTTGTCGATACGTTCAACGCGTACCCCCATCTACTCCACGCTGCTCTCAAGAGCAGGTTCCCCAACGCTGTTGTGAATGTCATCGTGACCGCCACTGGAGGAGAGAACTCGCTTCGCGGAAGCGAGCGTTTCGGCTCGGAGGTGCTCTGTCATCGACCCGACCTTATCACTATCGATTACGCGCTCAACGACCGCAGTATCGGTCTGGATAAAGCACGCGAGGCGTGGTCTTCGATGATTCAGAAGGCGCTCGCCGCCGGTGCAAAAGTCATGCTGCTGACGCCAACGCTCGATACGCGCACCAACTCCCTGAGCGGCGACGATGAGCTGAGCCGGCACGCTGAACAGGTCCGCCTTCTTGCGGCAACCTGGCACGTGGGCCTGGCGGACCCCTTCAAGGCCTTTTTAGAGCGTGTGCAACAGGGAACGAATCTGGATGACCTGATGTCGCATGTAAATCACCCCAACCGCGCCGGACACGACATCATCCTGGCCGAACTCCTTAAGTGGTTCCCCTGATGGCCTGGCGGGACCTCTTGCCGGCTTTCTCGGCGTACTCCCTGAAAAGCCCGAGATATACCTGGTAGTCCCGGTATGACACCCCTGGCGGCGTCTGGTGGTCGCAGCTTATCAGGAAGCCCCCCTCGGCAGCCGTCGGCAGCAGACGTTCAAACTCCTCGCGCATTCGCGATTCGCCCTTATCCATCGTCATCTTGTCAAAGTGGCCTATGAACTTCATCGTCGGATGCTCCCTCCGCAGCCTGCCAATGTCGACACCGGCCTGCCTCTCCAGAGGAAGCACGCCATCAAGCCCAGCTTCCGAGAACCAGTAAGCCGGCACAGAGATGTCCCCGTCCGAATCGATAAGGGGAACTATGCCGTGCTGCCGCAGCACCGGTATAACCTTGTCATAGTAGGGCCTCATGAACTCGTCGAAAAGCCCCTTGGACAGCATCGGGCCGTTGTTGTAGCTCATGTCTTCGGCAAAAGTCATGAAATCGGGAGTGCAGATGGAGCATACCTGTTCAATTACGAGCAGCATCCAGTCAGCCAGGTCTGAGTTTATGCGGTGCATCAGCTCCGGCTGGTCATAGAAAGCATACAGATGACGCTCGATTCCGAAAAGCCGCCGCGGATACCAGAAGAACCCGTCTATCGTGAACCACAGCACGATATCCCCACGCTGCTGCTCATCTGCCCAAGCGTTCCAAGTCCGGGGATTGACCAGGTCATGCGGATAGAGATGAGGCAAAAGGCTCTCATAGTCGGCGGCTGATTCCATGATGCCGGCTCCGTGAGAGACGGGTTTCGGGCAGTCGCGGCCGAGTCCGACAAACTTGCCCTGCTTATAGACATCCAGCCCGAAGTGCTCGCAGATCGCATAGCGGTCCTTCACGTCAACGGGCAGCCCTTCAGTGTGCCACCTGGCGATGGTCTTGTCCCACCACCCGGCCCATTCGAGTATCGGCAGCCGGTCAAACGGCTGGAAATTCATGGTCGTGTGAAATCGCTCTCTGGTGTTCATCCCGTAGGCTTTCCCATTGTGTCCCGATTGCCTGACTATTGTCTGTCACAATCCTCGCTCAGCTAAGGAGACCCTTGGCAACATCAACCGCTGATGCCGCGTCGGCGCCATACCCGTCAGCGCCTATCCTCCTGGCGTAGTCCGCGGTCACCGGCGCGCCTCCGACGATAGCCTTCACGTCGGGGCAGGCTTCCTTGATGGCCCTGATGGTACCCTCCATCGCAGGCATGGTGGTCGTAAGCAGAGCACTGAGACCCACTATCTGTGCGCCAGTGGTCTTCACGGCATTGACAAATGCCGGCGGTCTCGCATCAACGCCGATGTCGATCACCTCGAAACCGGCGCCTTTGAGCATCATGACCACAAGGTTCTTGCCGATGTCATGAAGGTCGCCCTGCACGGTGCCGATAACGGCCTTTGCTATCGGCTCGACACCCGCCTCGGCGAGCCTGGGTGCCAACACTTCCATAGCCATCTTCATCGCCCGCGCCGAGATGAGCACCTCAGGTATGTAAACCTCATTCCTCTTGAAGCGCTCGCCGACCACTGCCATGCCCGCTATCAGGCCGTCATTGAGAATGGCCTTGGCACTGGTGCCTTCGTCCAGCGCATCCTTTACGATGGCAACCGCTCCTGCATGGTCGCCTTTTATAATACATTCGCTCAGACTCTTTGCCATGATTTCCTGTGCTCTGACTTCACACCTGTCTTGTATTGCTGGCCCGTCAGCCCTTCATTCCGAACATCTGCTCCTTGAGGTCGAGGTAGTATAGGTAATAATCCTGTTTCACGTCCGGCGGGCAGCGATGGTCGCAGAACGGTATGTAGCCGCCGCGCTCGACCAGCCGCTCAACGCTCTTGAGATACTTCTTTATCTCCTCAGGGCCGCGAGCCAGCGCCATCTTGTCGATGCCGCCCATGATCCGAAGGTCCTTGCCATACTCATCGAGCAAATGGGTCGGATGCCCGCCGCAGTTCACCTCGAAGGGGAACAGGCAGTTAATGCCGCTCTCAAGGAAGTAAGGAAGCATCTTTCGGACATCTCCGTCGCAGTCCGTGTACCAGATGTCTATCCCATGTGCTTTCAGCTTCGCGTTGATGCGCTTATAGCGGGGGACGACAACACTCTTGAAGAAATCCATCGTGACCAGCGGCCCGTTCTTCGCGGCAATATCCTCCCACCCGCTCGCATAGTCGAAGTCCAGATGCGGCAGCACCTGGTCAAGAAAGTCCTCGATCAGCACGCAGCACGTCTCCACCATATCTTCGACCATATCGGGATAGTCGTATACTGCGTACGCAAGCCCTTCCAGAGTCAGGACGTTGCGCACCTTGCCTATCATGGAGCCGCAGCTCACGCCCAGAGGATATGTGCGGTCGCGCGGATGCCTCTTCTGCCATGCCTCCACATCAATCTGACGCTTCAGATCATCGCGGCGGAACCGCTCCTCCTTGACCTTTTTCCAGTCGTCAGGAGTAACAACCGAAGATTTGATGAAGTGTGCTATCGTGTCGTGTCCGTCTTTCGGCACCTCCGCCAGCAGACCCTCCTTGTTGATCATGACACGCTTGTCGACCGTCTCGGAGATGGTCTTCTCCTCGAAGAGCGGCCACATCCATACCGTGCCAAGGTTGACATTCTTGTCAAAATTGAGGAACGCGTCCGCCTGCCCGTTGCTGGTTATCTCGTTCTCGCGGAACATCGGCCACACCCTGAAGTTCTCGTTCCAGTAACCGAACTCCATATTGAAGCACCGGTCCACGGGCCTGTAGTGCATCTGATTATTAAAACGTTCGCGGTCAGTCATCGTCCCGCGCCATTTTTGCCTGATAGGCGTAACTACTGCTGGCATATTCGCATCCTTATTTCTGACGGTCTTCGCTTTCGACTCACCCTCGCGCTTTCAAGCCTGTGGCTCGCTGCCTCAGTCAAGCCAGTTGATGACCACACCGAGAGCATCCTGAGCCTTCCCCTCGTTCATCCGCCGGAACATTGCCGGCGATTCCGTGTACTGTATCCGATGGGTAATGCATCTATCCCACTTCAGCGTACCCATGGCCATATTCTTGATAACCGCACGCCGGCAAGGCTGGTACCCGTCATCAC
>Ga0209164_1003648_pt1 | contig 14446 bp, 17 predicted proteins | sample MTBNYHSulfiMetaG_FD_187458 | JGI IMG/M metagenome (GOLD analysis project Ga0209164, IMG submission 187458) | Enrichment culture microbial communities from rom New York Harbor, USA that are MTBE-degrading - MTBE-NYH (New York Harbor Sulfidogenic)... | ecosystem: Environmental > Aquatic > Marine >...
GCCACATAACTGGCTCGGGCAGAGTCCTGGAGTTGCCTGATCCTTCTGATCATGAGGGTAATATCCTGGTCCGCTTTCTGGGCAAAAATCACCGCAGCACAGTTTTCAGATGGCTGGCCGGTTGCCGCTCCGGCCTTTTTCTCAAGCATTTCCTTCGCCTTCCGGGCAACAGTTTCCGCCCGGACGTACAGATCGGACAGCATCTGCAGGCTGTAGGCCTTGGCGGTGATATCGGCAAGACCGCTTATGACAGCATCCTTCATGTCCGTTGAAACACTTGTCTTCAGAATGGGCAGGGCAGAAAGGGGATTGGTTTCCAGGAAAGTCCGTTCGGCCGGACTGAGAGCCGCTTTGTTTTCAATCTTGCCGGCAATACTGTTCAACGTATCGCTGACATATTGAACCAGGTCCCGATTGGCGTCGGTGATCTGACTGCAGAATCCGCCTGCATCCTTTGCGTATACATCGCCGTAGGCAAAGGACTTGATGTCATCGGGATTGTTTTCGGAACAAGGTGTTTCATAGGAGACCTTATAGGCATTGGCCGGGCCTTCAAGTTTCACGTCTCCGACCAGACCGCGGATAAGATTGATATGGTCTGTCGGGATGCCCATCTTGCCGCCCACATTTTCGAGCAATGAGCCGCTGGCAAGAAAGGTAGTGGTTATCTCGGTGTTGCAACCACTGGTGACCCTGGCTACATCCCCGGATTGCGGGACGTTGTTATTGGCCTGGTCCTCCTTGGTGATGATGTCCCACATTTCGGATACGCCCTGGATCAGTTTGTTTTCCTTGATGGATGTGCCGAGCTTTTCTCGCATAACCTCGGAGGAATGAAATCCGTTTTCATCCATGACCACCCCGACCAGCTCCTTTGCCGCCGCACATTCATCCAGCTGCATGGAGTTGAGCTTGTCGGACAGGGCTTCGAAGTTTTTGATGGTGTTGGCGCATTGTTCACAGAGTGTTTTCAGGGCAAGATCAAAGGCCACAGCGGCAGCACCGGACAGGATTCCCTGGAGCTTGTCGACCAGGTAATCAGAATTCATGAAAGAAAACCCACCCATGAATACGTCTATGCCGCCGCAACCGCTTTTTATACGGGGCAATTCAGCTGTCAGCGGGTAATCGTTTTTATTCGGCCACCGGGTACTGAACCCGCCTCCCGAGTAATACCCCCTTTGCTGGCCGGAAAAATAGTCGGGCGAGGTTGTCGTTCGCTGTTCCAGCCAGTCATCGACCCATGCAGCCGAGGAAAGAGATGGAAGCAGCAAAAGGAAGACTGCGGCAAGGAAAGAATGAACAGTTACTTTGATTGTATCCACGGCTGTTTCCCTTTGTTGAGAATGGATGTCGGGTCAAGGGCGCTGCCTTTCTGAAAGTCATACATCAGGAAGTTGTCATTTTTCGTATCACCCTGCAGGTACCGGATGGCCCGATAGAGTTTTCTTTCCAGCTCGGTCAAAGCGATGACGCCGGCAGCCACGGTCATGTATTCTTCCTGTCCTTTCTCGATGAGCAGCAAGGTCGGGGTGATAGTGATATTGAACCGGGCAGCGGCACTACTGTTTTGACTGATATCCACCGTCTTGATCTGCCAGTCGTATTTTTCTTTGAAATAGGCCAGTATCTGCGCCTGCTTTTCGCAAAACCCGCATCCGGGTAGGGTAAAAAAGAGCAGGGCATGGTTATCCATGGCCCGACTGATGGTCTGCTCGATTTCATTCTGTTGCATCCTGACCCTGGCAGTGATCCCCGGCTCCGCTGTCGGATATACCTGGTTGACAGAAAAGAGATCGGAGTATTTCTGCGTGACATACATGCTGGCATGGGTATAGGCCAGGGCCTTGCGCCGGGCGACATCCTGGATGGCCAGGTATTGCAGGATGTTTTTCTCGGTGGGGTACTGAACGGCTCTCTTCTGCAGACCGTTCAATAATGCCTGAAAATCATCCGGATACATGCTCCACAGTTCATCAATGGAATAGTTATTCAGGTTCGGAATAGGACGGGGTGACTGAGGCTGTTCCGGTTTGATTTCCTGTTCTTCGATCTCCCGGGGAGGATCTTCATACCAGAACCAGCCCTGCCTGGTATTCTGGTAGAAGCGATTTATGGTGTCTTCTCGATCGGTGATATCGGCAGCCTTCGCACCGGTTATGGAAACATGCAGGCAGAGGACCAGGCACAGCCACCGGGCGCAAGCCGGATTTTTACCAGAGCGGCAGTGCCTTATAAAGGATGTCATCGGCATGAACAAAACCAAAATACCTGGAGTCAAAGCTACGCGGGTTGGACCCGATCATGAAAAAGTTGTCGTCCGGCACCGGGCCGTTAAACTCGAATTGCGGCAAGGACCGTCCCTGGCTGTCCTTGTCCAGGGCGAGGCCGACTTTTCTTTTGTTGCAGGAGAACAGCCTGTCCGCATCACTTGTCAGGATCTGACCCGGACCGCAGCCGACAATTTTTATCAGCCGATCATTATCCTTATTCAGCCCTTGCTTGACGAAATCCCTATCCCTGTGCCTGAAGACGAGGTAATCCCCGACCCTGATCGTGTTCGCGGGAACAAGGAAGAATACCCTGTGTTGAAGCGACGAACTGGTGGAGACGATGATCCGGGCAGGCAGCCAAGCACCGACAAGCAGGGCGACCAGGATAACCAGGGCAATCGTTTTCTCCCGGTTGCTGAGCTTCCGGAACATTTTCCTGTTTTCATCATTCGACACGGATTTCGTCACCATTTTTCAGCACTACCTCTTTCAACACGATGACATGGTTTGACCCGGAGGCCTCTCTGTTCAGGATCTCTTCCAGCCTGTCCAGGCTTGCTTTCCACTGATCTTCGGTGATTTCTCCGGCAATGAGCAGGGCCTTTTGGGTTCTGAGATATCCCTGCAAGTCCAGGACTTTGATTTTCTGCGCATACATCCTGTCATAACAGGCAACCGCAAGGGCAGCCGCTATGAGGGCTATGCCGATCACTTCCAGGTATCCCGGACCTTTTTTGGGCCCGGGGTTGTTTTGCTCGCTCACTGTAGTCCACCCCTTAGTTTGCGAATGAGCTTGTCCAGGTTCAAGCTTTGAGCTTCCCGGTTGATTCGCTCCAGGAGATAGTCAAGCCCTGCATCTCCCTGGATCAGGAAGCCGTCCCCTTCATTCTCATACACGACAGAGGGAACCCGGGTGATGCCATATTGTCCAAACAGAGCGGGATTGAGCTTGATTTCCACCTGGTAGCGTTGGCATGGAACCTCTGTGTCCTTGCAATCCAGGTCCTTTTTCAAGATGCGGCTGAAGTATTTTGTGCTGACCGATATATCTGCCAGCCCTCCCACAAATCCGCGCATCACAGGGATAACGTTAGGATCGCCGGCATCGGCGATGGCGGACAGGTAGGCATGGACGGTTTCGTCCGGTATTGAACTTGAGAAAAAGAGGTAGACTCTTTCCGTCTCTGCCAGGGTGCCGGTTTGGGTCGATTGTTCATCGACGGTATTCTTCTTCTGTTTCCAGGAGGTGATGAAATCACCGGAGAATTCCTTTTCCAGCCGCTGTTGTTCGCATTGAATCCGTTCCTGAAAGGCAGGGGAATAAAAGGTTTCCGCAGTTTTTTCTGCCGCTTTCGACCCTTCCTCGGCATGCTCGTTTTCCGGCAATGTCATCTTCCGGCTGTCCCCTTTCGCCTTCTCCATAATGGTGGAGACAATGTTTCGGTCAGTCTCCTCGGCATGGGCCGGAGCAGGCCAAGGCCCGGTAACGAGGAGCAGAATGATGGAAAACACCAGAAATCTCATTGGCAGCAGGTACAACAGCGTTGTTTCCTGTAGACAACCCACAGGAATTCGTCGTTTGAGCCTTTTGCCCCTCTATAGGGAGGATTAAGACCTGAATCATAAAATTTGGCACTTTTGCCGATGGGAGAGGTTGAACGGTCATCCGGCCGGGCCGTGTGCATCTTGTAGTGGCTCTTGATCCATACGGGCGTATAATTGCAACCGCAGAGGTTATCGGCGGGATCACAGATCATCCCGATCCTGTTCAGCTTGTAGATGAGCCGGGCGGCTACCGTTGAGTTGGCCTGAACGATATTGTCGTTGTCAACATGGCCGGTCATGGGATAGGCGGATCCGCCGCTGCCGACACACCAAGGCATGAAGTCGAGCGGCCACCCCATATTCACTGCCGCGGCATCGGCCATGCAAGCCAACTGCATATCCTTGTTGGCAAACAAGGCCGCTTCCGGATGGATAATGAACGACAGTTCGTCATCCTGCCACATTGCATCATATTCGGTCATCCACAGGCCGTAATCATGGCGGCTGCAGATTCCGGCCATGAGAGGAACCAGCCAGCCATGGGCCTGGGCGAAGGTCGATTCATTGGCGATTTCCGCAGAATCTGAACTTTTGTTCTTGCCGCCGAGTTCATCAATGGCCGAGGAACTCATTGAGCTGCCCAGCATCGGCGAGTAAAAGGCTACTGAAACCGTGTCTTCCAGCAGAAAGGGCTCCCAATAGCTTACAACCAGGCCTATTTCAAAATATTCAGGCGGTGGCCGCGGACAGATACATATCCCTTCCACGTGAAAATCTATTTCATCCCAATGAACATCAGTTACCGGATTGAAAGATTCGCCGGACTTTTCCGCGGCAGCGGAACCGCTGAACAATGTCAGCAAGGCAAAGAGAACAATGGCCAAGTTCGTGTTACCTGTTTTCAAGGGTTCTCCCCGATCCGGTCAGAGGGACATAAAATTCCCGCACCTGCAGTTTGCCGTCCTTTTGAACGACTACCGAGGGAACGGCCCTCAACTTCAGGCGCTCGGCAATATCATCGGTCAGGTAGAAGACCGGGTGTCGCAGGGTTTCGATCAGCTCAGGAGCGTGACCGTCTGAGAGCAGAAGCCTGGCCCGGTGGTTTTCAAAATAAGGGGAGGCCTGCAACCACGTGACCTGTGAGGCATCCTGACCGTCGATGACCACAAGGTTTCCGGAAAACGGGATGTAGTCCAGGGGATTGAAGGTGAACCCCCGGGGATAGATTACCTTGCCGTCGGCATCCATAAGGTCCCGGTCGAGAGTATAGGTCATGTCCACCAGGAATGTTCTGTCCGCTGTTGCACGGGGCAGGGTATGGAGACGCGCAGGCCGGTAGGTTTTCATCCGCTCAAGCATTGTGTTGTCTTTTTTCATCGCCGCATTTCGCCTGGTCTCCGCGATAACGTCCGGCTCCTGCACGGGATAGGTTTCGCCGACAATGCCGAGATCATGGAACACCGTTGCCCGGGCCGAAGAAACGGCAATCAGCAACACGGTGAGAACCGCTACTGGGAATAAATTACAGCTCACCCTGTTCCCTCAGTGCGACCATTGCCCGAATGGCTTCATCATGGGTTTTCCCCTCGCGAACCATTTTTTCAATCATGGCTATTTCGCGGGCCTTGGAGGTATAGATGAAATACGCATAGTGGTTGACCACCAGTCGGGCTACGCCCACTCCGAACGGGGTGTCGAAGAACAGTTCCGAGTACCTGGGCGGGTTGGACTTGACGCTTTTGAGCAGTCTCATGGTGAAATCGTCATAATCGATCAACCCTTTTTTCCTGGCCTGGTCGAAGTCGGAGGATTCCAGGAAGATCTTGAAGGCCGAGTTGCCGTTGATGACATTGCCGACCTCGCCGAAGTTTTCGAGATCGAGAAGGGACTGGGTGATGACCATGAAGCTGCCGGCATACTTCCGGGCCCGGCGGTAGCCCTCGTTGATGACCGGGGCCAGCATGGCGGCCTTGTCGAGAAACTGCCAGGCCTCGTCAAAGATGATCAGCCGCGGCCGGGAACGATCCGAGAGATAGAGATCCTGGGTCACGGCATTGATCACCAGCAGGGTGACGACCCGGTAGAGATCCGGCTGGACCTTCAGATTCTCCAGCTCCAGGACCACGAACTCATCGTTACGGATATCAAAGGTGCAGGGGCCGACGAAAAACTTGCCATGGAAACCGTGGCTGGTGAATTCCCGGATGTTGAAGGCCAGCTTCCTGGCGGCCTCGATCAGTTTCGGGTTGTCGGCCATTTCATCCAGGTCGGCGCCGGGGGTGTCCGGGAATCTCATCAGGAATTCGTATACCGTGTTCGAATCCGCCTCCTGTCCTTTCTGCTGCCAGGCCCAGCGAACAGCATTGCGGATAAGGTTCATCTCTGTATCGTCGCACCCGGCGGTGTCTGAGTTGGAATAAGCCATCTGGGCGAAGACGGCGGTCACGCTTTTCAACTCTTCATCAGGTTCCCTGATGGAGGTGAAGGGGTTGAGGCACATATCGGTGCCCGGTTGAAAGTCCAGGTATCTGCCGCCGAGCATGTTGGCCATCTTCTTGTAGGAGCCGCCGATATCGATGATTCGCACCAGGGCGTGGCAGGCGTAGTAGTTGAAGGCGATGAAGTTGACCAGGAACGACTTGCCCGAGCCCGATGTGGCACAACAGAAAATGTTATAATTGGTGGTGGCCGGATCAAAAAAATCCAGGGACACCAGCTGGCCTTTGCGACCTGTGAAGAGCAGTTTCGGCTCCCCACCGGAACCGGCAAAGTCGGCTTGAACAGGCAGAATCGGCGTAACCGAGGAAATGGGCGCGATAAAATCCCGTTCCATGGTCTCCAGGTTTTTTCCGGTTGTGTAGAGACAGAAGGGGAGGGAGGACAGGAACAGGATCTTGAGAATCATGTTGTCCTGCTGCATGACATAACCCTGGTTCTCCCACAACCTTCGGACCCGGATGCAGGAGTCCCGAGCTTTCTCCAGGTCATCGCTCCAGACCCAGAACGCGGGCAGGATCTTGACGAACTTCTGCCCGTGCTCCAGGGCATCGGTGGCCGAGAGGTATTCCTCCTGCTTGCGCCTGAGCAGCGGCGACAGGGAACCAACCGCGTGCTGGTTGAGGAGCAGGTTGCACTTGGCATGGATCCTGGCTTCCAGCCCCGGTTCGAAGATGATGTTGAAGGTGTAGAGGAAGTCGGTTTTAACCTGGTCGGCATCCGAGATCATTCCCCAGATCCCGCCGAACAGGGAATTGGTCTGCAGGGGGTCTACCTCCCTGGGAATGGTCTTGGGCGTGGTGCAGCAGAAATAATTGTCACCGATCCGCATGTGATCCTTTTCTTCCCGGATAACGGTATCGCTGTTGATGATCTGCTTGCGCAAGGGAATATCAGGCGAGTAGGAACTGAAATTGTGCTCCGGATATCCAGGTGGATAATGGTTGAGTAACCGGCGAAGCCAGTCCAGCAGGTGTTCCGGCTTCATTGGCCGGGGAAAGAGCAGGGCGGCTTTGAGCGTCTCGCTGACCTGGCGTTTTATGTCCAGCAGTGGCGCGGTCCTGTTCGGATCCGTGAAATCCCCCGGGTCCTGCAAGTCCGGGGAATTCCCCGGCAGTTTCACGGCAACCAGGAGCCTGAATCGACGGACCGGGATATTGCCGCAGGCCTCCAGACCCTTTTTGCCCTTGGTCAGAAACTCCACCACTTCTTCGCTGTTTGACAGGACAATGGGGTCCAGCCTGGTCCTGCTGTCCAGGTAACTGTCCAGCATCGGTTCGATATGGGAATCCGCGTGGAAGGTCAGCTGGATGACGCTGCCCTTGGGCAGGCCGGCCCGGAACAACCCCTCCAGGGACGTAATGGTTTTGGGGCCGGCATAGGTGACCGGTGAACATTCCCACAGCAAACCCAGGCTGCCATCCTGGTTCAGGTATATCCCGGTTCCAGGATCATAGGCCAGGTAGTTCAGGAAGGAGGAAAACGGATGTTTCCTGATCATCCGTTCCAGATCGCCATGTTTCAGATATGTCCGTGGTCCGAAAACCACCCGTCCGAGCAGCTGGGTCAACATCGGTTACTTCTCGTCAAGGTCGGTAAGGATCCATTTGGCATCCTCGATTTTGAGGTAGACGTAACGGGTCATGAACAGCTCGTCACTCTCTCCCCTGTAGGGCAGGAGCAGGACCCGGAGGACTTTTGGCGGCTGCAGCAGGGGCTTCCGGGGCTCCTGCAATAATTCGGCGAGGATCCGGTACCGGCTGTCCTGGGCAGCCTGTAGCTCGTCATCTGCATCGCTTGATTTATTTTCTGCTGTCTGAGGATAGCGGGCTTCTTTGTAGGCGGACGGGGTGTCGATGCATTTTCCTTCATCGTCTGTTGCCCGGCATTTGAAGTCCTCGTTATAGGGATTGATGATATCCTTTGTCGGGGCACAGGCCGACAACAGGAGCGCCATTATGGCCGGGAGCAGCAATTTAGAGTGTTTCATCGTTTTCGATTTCCCTGATTTCAAGTTCTTTTCCTTCGGAAATAATGACGGTGATTTTCTTGGTCGCACCCACCTCGATGACCGGGGTGGCCTGTTTTGCTAGGCTCAGGTAGAAGTCATGCAGGCTGGCTGCTCCTTCGGAAAGCCCTCCGCCCACTGCATATTTTGCAATCTGTGATGAATCGACCGAGGTGGTAGTTCCCAGAGGGGATGTTGACTGAGTAGTAGCAGTGGCCTTGAGCATGTCACCCATGCCGCCGAAGAACCCGGCCACAATGGTCCTGGCCGTGGCCGCTCCCATCCGGGATACTACCCGGCCGGCGAGGCCGACCTTGGAATCGGAATCGGTGACAAAGCCCTTGACCGGGGTGTCGATGATGGCCTTGCCCTCGTTGCTGAGGCACGAGAGGGAGACCAGTCGCACATCGGCGCGTTCTTTGTCCAGCCTGCCAACGGCCTCGGCCATGACGAAACAGCCGGCCAGGTTGGCCTTGACATCATTGGGCAGGACGGCCGGGGTCTGGATCCTGAGCAGGAGCGGTTCCGGGTTGTTCCGGCCCTGGCCCGAAGTGGAAGCATCGAAACCGGTCAGCAGTTTCGCCTCCATGAAGGAAGGGGGGAGATAAACGGTCCGTTCCTTTTTTTTTACGGCAGGTTCCTCGACAGCTGAAGAGGGGTTCGACAATACACCGATCTCGCCGATTATCCTGGTCTCCTTCGGCGGCGGAGGGGGTGCGACATTTTTCGTCTCCCCCGGCGGTGTGGGCCATTGTTGCCCATTTTTTTGTTCCACCGGCGGCGGAGGGAACTCAACCTGCTGTGCAACCTGGTCGACGCTGGGAATCTGGGGAAGTTTTTCATCATTTGTGAGTGTTTCGGGTTTCTGCCTGTCTTTTTCCAGTTCCTCGACCAACTTTTGCAGCTCGTCAAGTTGCCGCCGTTGTTCGCGGAGCATGGTTTTTCCAATCAGGTCCGGATCAAGTTGTATTTCCTTGGTCGTTTTGCGGGGGAAGGGCCCCTGGGATTTATCGGACCTCGAGTTGTAGCCGGTAACGGTGATCAGCAGGATAATGCCGCCGACCACCGACCAGATAACGATTTTCTTTCCGCCCGGCGTCAGTTGATCGAACCTGTCCTTGATGCTCACTGTTCCGACTCCTTTTTCTCGACCACATAGACCATGGTTGTCCCGCCGGCAGCTAAAGTGTGCTCCTCGACGGCCACCGCCAGAATGGAAGGGCTGACCATGGGGGAAAGGAAAACCGATTCGTCCACCGCGACAGCTCCCTGCTGCAGAGATTTTGCCTGGTATTTCTTCAACCGCAGGCCTACCCCGTCAACCTCCACGCTCTGGAGCAGTTGGATCTCCAGATCAGGGGATAGGGTGAGCTGTTCCTCCGAAGCCGATACCCGGTAACTGGAGGGATAGGTGCCGTTGTACGCCTCGCGGATGATCTGCAGGGCCTGTTTTTCCAGGGGGAGATTCCTGTAATGGGCAATATTTTCTTTGAAGGTATTCCCCTGCGGTGATGCCAGGCGCAGGGTGACGGAGGGAATGTCCCTGGGAGTGACGAGCAGGGTGTAGACTGCGCCGCTGCACACGACAAAGAGTTCACTGGGCGTATCGGCGTAGACATACTCCTCACCCTGTTCCTTGATTTTGAACTTGATGAAGGCATTGCTGCCGGAGAAATGGCCGGTCATCCCCTTTTCCTGGGAAAAGATCAGGTCGTTCATCTGCCCAGGGCAGACGATCCGGTTGACATCACGGTTGGACAATTCGACCGAAACCGGGACTTCCGGGGTGATAACAGTGTCGGCAAGGACACCGGTTGACCAGATCAGGACTGAGGCGGTTGCCGCCAGAAGAATTTTTTGGGTCACTTTCTGTTCTCTCCCAACTGAAGGTTTGATTGTGGTGATTTTTCCTCGAAGGACAGGAGATAAAACCGGCCGTCCCGGACCTGGTACTCGATGAGGTAGGTCTTGCTGGTCGTGGCAAGGGGGGTGTCGCCGGCAAACTGGCTCAAATTGCCGAAAGCCTCGATGGTGTTCTCGCCAAGGGTTATTTTTTCCAGGTAGAAAACCGAGCTGACCAGGGATTCTTCTACCCTGCCGGCCAGGGAATACCAGGTCTTGGATGCCTGCGGATACACCTCCGGAGCATAGTAGGCGAGCAGTTCTTCAAATTGAGCCCTGGCAGTCGGCGGTGAATAGGTTGCGGCCAGGTTGACGATCCTTCTGCAGAGATCCCGGGTGTACTCGTCGGTCGGCTTTCCCTGGACGAATTCCACCGTCCCGGTCATTGTCGGCGGAATCAGCACTGTCCGCTGGTACTTGACGGCCCGGTAGACCAGCAGCGAATTGAAGGTTACCGCCACGGCCATGACCACGACCACGAATTTGAGCAGCCGGTTTTCGACGAAGAGGTTGCTCGTCTTCTGGAGGAAGATGGAGGTTTTCATTCGTGGAATTCCCGTTGAAAATATTCGGGGTAGTTTTTCATTTTCAGCAAACCGAGCAGGTAGAGGATATGCTTGAGAAAACCCCGGGACTTGGTCCGCTTGGTACGGGTATAGAAATACTGGACCGCCAGGAAGACGATCCACATGAGTTTCCCGTAGATCAGGGCCAGGGTCAGGGTAAACAGAAAGATGACCAGTTCGTCCACCTCGAACCAGAGAATCTGGAACGGCTTGGACAGGTACTGGGGGAATCGCTGGCTGAAATTGTTTGTGCTCATCGGGGCTTCCCGTTGTTCGATAAACGTTCAGGGGATCATCGCCCCGACCGTCTGGACGACGCTGTCCGCCTTCAGCAGGAAGGCGCCGCCCAGAACAACCCCGGCCGCGGGCAGGATCATCTGCCGGATGGCCAGGATTGCGGCAAAGACCATGCTGGCGACCCCGGCAATAAATCCGATCGGGCCCAGCAGGATCTGGTTGACGCCGATGTCATAGAGGTCATAGGCAAAGGAACCTGCGGCCGGTACGGCCATGGCCATGGCATTGGCCGACATGAGCAGGCAAGAGGCTGTGAGAACGGCCAGGAAGGTGAAGAGTTTTGCCTGTTTTGCTTTTTCCTGGTGCTGGATAATTCCGGTGGTCATGATTCCCTCCTGTAAATAGTGAAAATGAGTCAACTGCCCGGGGCAGCGATAACCTTCTTTTCCGGTGCAAGCGTTCGTATTTCCACCCTGCGATTCCTGGAAAAATCATTGGCATCGTCGGTCAGGGGATGTTGTGACCCTCTGCCCTGCACTGCTGCTACGGTATACCCGTGATTTTGCAGGAAACCGGCAACAGCCTTGGCCCGTTGCAGGGAGAGAGTCTGGTTGAGCTGATCCGGGCCAAGTTCACAGGTGTATCCTGTAATGACCAGGGGAGTGCTGGGGGTGATGCCGCACGCATCGAGGCGCGAGAGGACAGCTTTTGCTTCAACCAGGAAGAGGGCCGCGCTGCCCAGTTGGAAATGGACGAGAGTCAAGCGGCAATCAGTTGCAACACTTTTGCCGGGCTTATCAAATTCGCCGATCACAAAGGTCATGCAGGAGATATCCCGGGCCATGTTCATGTGGTATCTGTAGCTTACCTGTCTGATCTCCGTCGCCATGGACAGGGAGGGTGCCAGCAGGATAGCGAGCATTGTCAAAGCGAAATGTTTTTTCATGTGCCTGGTGCTGTGGCTTAATTGCTTCCGGGAAGCATTGCTTTTCTCTCTGCTTTTCTTTTTCTCACTGGGATGACCTTTTCTCACTTTTTTTTCAGTGCGCATTGCTGCCTGAAAGGAGAGTTTTCACGGTTCCTGTAAGAGACCAATAAATGCTGTTTATTATTTTTTGTTTGTGCCCTGTAAGAGAGATTTCAGGGTAAATTGTGAGGAGTTTTTTCCCGGTGTTTCGCTACCTGGGCCCTGTTGCGAATTTTATAAAGCCGCTTGATATGTTGATCGTTCAGGCGGAAGAAAAAGGTAGTTTCAATTTCTTCGATCACCTGTTGCAGGGGCAGTTTCTTCCCCGGTTCCTGGTTATAATAACGGCTATAAGCGTACCTCTCCCATTTGGTCGGTATGGCGGCGGTCCTGATAAGACTGAGTCGCGTCTTCATGGAGAGGCGACTCAGCTGGGCGCGGAGGACCTCCTTGTTGCCCCAGACCTGTTCAAGAAGCTGAAGACCGGTCAGGTCTTTTTGGGACAAGGGATCCTGGATAATACCTGTCCGGTTCAGATAGAGCAGTACCCGCCTGGGAAGGGGTGATCCGGCGGCATATTCCCTGATCGTACTCATGGCGCCACCTGGGAGAGCCGTTCATAAATGTTGCTCATCATGCGAAAGGCATGACGGCGGCTTACCTTAAACTGTCTCGAAATATCCTTGAATTTAACCGGCTCATGCTGCTGGAGAAGCCATACACAGATTTCCCGCTGCTTCCTGGTTACCGTTTTCAAGGCCTCTTCAATTTTTTTCTGTTCCGGATCCGGTACAACAGTTTCTTCCTCCTTTTGCGGATAGGTGAACTGGTAACCTTCAAGGAAATCGATAGTCCGGACACCCGAGGCCATCTTCAGGCAACTGGTTTTGAAAATAACCCTGAAATAGGGAACAAACCGATTCGACTCACCCTTTTCATGGCAAGTGATAAAGGCTTTGTAGGCAGCGATAGCTGCTTCCTGGTAGAGATCGTCACGGTCAGCAGCCATATGTTTTAAGTAGGGTGAAGCCAACCTGCGGATGAACCTGCGGTTGGCGTGAACCCATTGCAGGGATAATTCCCAGGTTTCCCTGGTGTGGAACTCCTTGTTGTCCTGAATTGGCCGATTCATGATGCCGTTCCTTGTTGCACGCTCTTCTTTAAAGATTAAAAAAAGATTAAAGATGATTAGCCGGCTGCGGGCATTCGCCTGGAACCCTTGAATGACGGGCGTTCCGGCTGATTTATTCCTGGCCTGGTGTGAGTTCTGTGCCCCCTTTGCGTGTCTGCTATGCCCCTTTTGCCGTGGGTGTTATGCCTCCCGATGTGAGTGCTATGCCCACCCCTTGTGACTGCAGTGCCCCCCTGTTGTGAGTGCTCTGCCCCCTGGGCGTGACTCCTATGCCCCCCGGGTGTGAGTGTTATGCCCCCTCTGCATTTTTCGAGAATTCTTCGGCTGTCATGTTTTCCGCACATGAACTTTGTCCTCCTTGTCAATTCTCCACGCTTCGATAGCGCCTACTTTGACCAGTTCGTTCAGTGCTCCCCGCAGGTTGCGCCGGTAATCAACCAGTCGTCCGCACTCGGAACCGCAGAGGTGTTTAAGAGTAGCGACCTTGATTGGATAGGGTTCGCGGTGGCTTGCATAAAAGCCGTGCAGCCACTTGGCCAGGTTGGTTTTCAGGTGTAATCGCTGCCGCCACTGCAACTGAGTCCAGCCGGCATCGAAAAGATCGGCGAGCTTGTGATTGATTCGGAGGAAATAGGTTTGCTCCCGGTCGTTGTGGTAAAATTCATCCACCAGCGAACCGGAGTAGGTATAGGTTTCCTCCGTGTATTTATGGTCGAACCGGACGTTGATCTCGACTGCCGTGGCGGTGAGGCGTCGGAAACAATCTTTCAGCCACTCCCGGCCTGATTTCCCCGACTGCCGGCCGATGGCCCTGAGGAATGTTTTTACCTTGAAGCGCAGATAGGGACCGGTTGGTCGTTCAAGGAACTGGCTCTGCAGGTGCAGGGCCTGGACCATGACATCAAAATCACCTTGGTCGAGACGCCAACCGGTATAGCGGATATCGAGACCCTTGACCGCGGCGACCAGTTCGCCTCTTACCGCTCGGCGCCGGCCGCGTTTGACCACTCCGAACAGGGCAGACCGAAGACAGAGGTTCGGGATACCCCGTGTTTTTACGGACCAGTCGGGAAGGATGGGAATCTGTTCCAGTTCCCGTACTTTTTCCTGCAGCGCAGGAGACAGGAGGTTCAGGCAGTGTTCAGGTATATTGTTGCCTTCTCGGTGAGCAGGAAGCTTTCCCTCGCGTGATGTGTAGGTCTTTTCAGCCGTTTTCTTTGGATGAACCTGGCACAATCCTTTCACCTATCTTCTGTGGACTTCTATGCGGCTTCTCGGCCTGCCGGTTTGAACCACGTGGATGCGCTTGCTTTGGAACCA
>Ga0209164_1003650_pt1 | contig 14438 bp, 17 predicted proteins | sample MTBNYHSulfiMetaG_FD_187458 | JGI IMG/M metagenome (GOLD analysis project Ga0209164, IMG submission 187458) | Enrichment culture microbial communities from rom New York Harbor, USA that are MTBE-degrading - MTBE-NYH (New York Harbor Sulfidogenic)... | ecosystem: Environmental > Aquatic > Marine >...
GCCCACCGGCAGCATTCTCAGACATAGCCCGATGTCCAGATAGGCCTTTCAGCAGTCGCCGCGATAATCGATCAGGTCCATGCTCGCTTTATTCCTCCTGTCCTGCCCCTAAGCTTCCGACGGATTCTCATCCAGACCGAAAAAGGCGGCGGCGCTCTTTTTAAGAACCCATTCCAAACTTTCCCACGGCAGCCCTGACGCCTTCAGCCATCTGAGCTCGCGGTCCCATGCATAGGGGATGTTGGGAAAATCGGACCCATACATAATTCTATCCACCCTGAAGCCATCGAGCCTGATTGGATCTTCCAGAGGAAAGTATTCCGCAAGCATCATGGTCGTATCCAGCCAGAGGGTGTCATACTTTTCGATCAGCTTCCTGTAGGCGGATATCTCGTCGAATCCAAGGTGAGGCACACAGATTCTCAATTTCGGATAGGCCCGCAACACCCTCTCCAGTTTCTCCGCATTGCAAATCTGGTAAGGATCGCAAAGGTAGGCCTTGCTTTTCGGCTCTCTGCCCACATGCATCACCAGGGGCTTTTGCGCCGATTGACAGACATCGTAGAGGACATCCATCTCTTCGCCGTTCATATCAAAACACTGAACATGGGCGTGTAATTTCACGCCCTTCAAACCCCCGTCAAAGGCTTCCTTGAGTGCTTCTTCCGCACCGGTTTCGCCGGGATAAATCGAGGCCAGACCTGTCACATGACCGGGAAACTCCCTGCACTTCTTGATCATGTATTGATTCAGCATCCGGGAAATGCCGGGTTTGTGGGCATATTGAAGCGCTATCACATGACTCACGCCGCAGTGCAGAAGATGTTCAAAGACCTGCGATGTTGTCAGCCGATACCGTATGGGCCATGCGTTTTTGTCGAACCAGGCCCATATTGCGGAAAACAGGGTTCCGGGAAAAATATGGACATGGGCGTCAACCACCGAGGGAAGATTTTCCGGAATATATTCCCCTTCCTCATCATCAATGGATGGAAGATGCGGTCTTAGCATGCTGAATCAATCCCGTGCACTTCGGATCTAAGCTCTCCCTTGCCCGAGGAGAAGTCGCCCCTTCATAAAAGGGCATCAACCCGCATTGGATTTGCCCTTTTTCTCCTTTTTGAGCTTCCGTTTTTCCTTAGGACTGAGCTGGGCCTTTTTCATTTGCTCCCTTTTGCCTTTGTCCTTGCTTCCTCTTTCGGCCATGGCGGTTTCTCCTTTCTTCAACGTGATGATACCCTTAAGCATGGCATCAACACGCAAACTTGTCAAGGAAGCGCTCGCCACGCTAGATTTGTCCCGTCCCCTTTAAGTTCCACAACTTCACCATGGGGCGGAAGCCTGAGCGGACGCCCTAATGGTCTTGCACATTGCCGGAAACGACGATATACTTCTAATATGCGTGAGGGGTTCAGGGGCTTTTGAGGTATCCCTCATTGATAGGGAGGTGAACGCAATGTCCCCGCCAAGAAATCTCTTTATTGTTGCAGCGGCGTTGTTTCTTCTCACTGCCGGCCTTGTAATGCCAGGACCGGCCGCCGCCGATGCTTCGAGCCGATCAGAGGAAAACCAATGGCTCGAAGTGAACATTTACAGGCTTGCCATGGACCCCTTGAGCAATCAACCCGTGGTATTGCTTTCCGACCCTCTTGAAGAGCGAGTGATGCCGATTTGGATCGGCCCCTTTGAAGCCAACGCCCTCAATTCCGAGATGACGGGCATTCCGAACCTTCGCCCTCAAACCCATGATCTCCTGGAAACAATCATGAACAAGGCCGGGCTGAAGCTCTTGCGGACCGCAATCACCCATCTACAGGGTAATATTTACTACGCGTCCATTCGGATTGAAAGCGGGGACACCGTCACGGAAGTCGACTCCAGGCCCAGCGACGCCCTTGTGATGGCACTCAAGTTCAAGGCGCCCATTTTCATCTCCAGAAGCCTGTTTATGGATAAAGCCCATCCCCTCCGCAAGGAAGAGGCGGAAGAAGACCTGTGGTATGAGGCGCCGGGAGAGCCTATCTGATCCGCCTCCCTCACCCCCTCCCCCAAGACAGAAAGTTCTTGAAAAGACTCCTGATCCATGTCAGTCTGAACAGACTTGTTGAGAGGTGGGCAAAGCCATGACCATGAAACTCTATTTCAGGGGCTTTGCCGCCAAGCTCCCATGGTACACAAACATGGAACCCTTTTTTCGTTTTGCCCTGAGCCAGCCTGTAACCCGTGCCGTGATCGGCTGCGACGACATCGAGCAATTGGAAAAGAATGTGAAATTTGCAGCCGCATTCAAACCCATGGGTGAGGATGAAATTCAGGACTTGATCGATGATATCCATCCGTACGGCAGAAAGCTCATGTACTACAAACCATGAAATCCATGATTTTAGCAGCCGGGTTCGGGACAAGGCTTCGCCCTCTCACGGACAAGAGGCCTAAAGCCCTTATGCCTGTGGCGAACAGGCCGATCCTTGCATGGAGCATGGATTATCTGCGGAACTACGGCGCGACCGACATTATCATCAATGCCCACCATCATCAGGAGCAGGTGGTGGATTATGTCCGGCAACGTTCTTCCCACGGGCTCAGAATCGAGGTGAGCGTGGAGCCTGAAATCCTGGGCACCGGGGGAGGAATCAAGAACGTGGAGGATTTTTTCGGCCGCGAACCCTTCGTGGTGATGAATGTGGATGTCCTCACCGATATTGATCTTGAAGCGGCCCTCCGGGATCACAAGAACTCGGGCGCCCTGGTTACGCTCGTGCTTCACGATTGCGCCCCCTACAATCAGATCCAAGTCGACAAGGACTTAAACATCACGGACATCGGGAAAACAGCCTGCGCCGGAAAGCTGGCCTTCACCGGCATCCACATCATCGACCCCGCGGTGCTCGCCATGATTCCCGCCGGCGTATTCTCGGACATTATCCCCTGTTACCGGGACCTGATCCGTGACGGGAAGCCCATCAAAGCCTATGTGTCCAGGAACCACTACTGGCGCGACATCGGCAGCATAAGCCAGTACATGGAAGCGAACAGGGATTTCGCAGCCAGGCCTTTCCTCATCGGCTCGGATTGCCGGATCGATCCTTCGGTCAGGCTGGAAGACTGGGCCGTGATCGGCGACGGCTGCTGCATCGAGGAGGGCGCGACCATCCGAAGATCGGTTCTGTGGGAAAACGTTGATGTCCAACGAGGCGTCACCATCACGGACACCGTCATCAACTCCGAGACCTCGGTGGGGCGCAATCTGCAAGACGAGATCTCAGAGGAAAATGAGTGAGTCAGTCACACGGGAAGGGCATCTGCTCTTGCTTCTGGAGGGGATCGGCTTTGGATGGTTTTTCCATCCGTCGCCTCGGTTTTCTTTCACTATCCTGACGAGCAAATTTGGGGAATAGGGACGGCTGAAGGTAGGCGCGATACTCCTGGCAGGAGCGTTTTCGCGAGCATCTTTCACAGAGGCTCACGCTGGTCTTGGGTCTTGATTTCTTGCGCCGGCAAACAATGTAATCCATTTTATACCCATTGACCTTTGGAGGATTTTCCGTTATGCAAAGAAGAAGGGTACCGAGAAGCTGAGGGGATCTCGGCTCCGGCGCCCGATTAGAGGTTAAAAAATCGCCTTTGCGATTTTGTGGGGATAGAGAATGAAAAAATTGATTCCGTTCTTATTGCTTTCGTGCTTTGTCATTCTTTTCAGCCTATCACCCTGCTGGGCCGAAAGGGCCTATGTGACCGATACCTTCGAGATCACCCTTCGAACCGGCCCCAGCACCGAGAACAAGATCGTGGCCATGCTTTCTTCGGGTCAGGCCCTAGAGGTTGTGGAGCGACGAGGAGACTGGAGCCTTGTCCGTCTCCCGGACGGATCCAAAGAAGGCTGGGCCGTTCAGAGGTTTCTCATCGATCGGCTGCCCTGGTCATTGCAGGCAGCGTCTTTGAGGGAAGAAAACGCAGGCCTCAAAACAAAATTGGCTCAAATCGAAAGCGCGTTCGCCGAGCTCCAGCAACAAAGAGGGGAGCTTGCCGCTGAGCTTCGGAAAACCTCCAGAACCCTGGAGGAAACGAAAAGCACCTATGAAACCCTGAAGCAGGGAGCTGAAGGGTTTCTCAAGCTTCAGAGAGTCCACGAATTGAACGAAGCGGCCCTCAAGGCGGCAAGGGCGGAGCTTGAGGCATTAAGAAACGAGCAGGAGCAACTGAGGTCCTCCCAAATGAATCGGTGGTTTGCCACCGGCGCCCTTGTGCTTCTTTGTGGACTGCTCTTGGGCGTCATGGTGGGCCGCCAGCAAAAAGCGCGAAAGTCCTTTTACAGCTGATTTCCCTCGCCGCCTTTTCCGGGAACAGCCGTCCCCGGCAAAAGCCTCGCTAACTCTTTTTGGAAGTAACCGCCTGAAATGAGGTAACCTGCTGTTTCACATCAGTGCTTTTGCATTTGGGGCACTTTGCCTTCTTCTTCTCGTATTCGGAAATCGACATGATCAGAGAAAACTTCTTTTTGCACTTCTTGCAGACGAATTCATAGGTAGGCATCTCATACCTCCTCGATCATGAGACACTGCTGAAAACCCGGGCAGGTATTCCCGGCCCGGGTTTTCTTGTGTTGAAGCATCAAATTAATACATATCTTCGGGCGGCATCTGAGGCATGCCGGCCCCGCCCTTCTTCTTCTCAGGCTTTTCCGCGACCATCGCTTCCGTGGTCAGCAACAGGCCGGCTACGGAAGCCGCATTCTGCAGGGCGTATCGGGTCACCTTGGTCGGATCAATGATTCCTGCATCGATCAGGTCTTCGTAGACCCCTGTTTCGGCATTGAATCCAAAGGCGCCTTTGCCGTCCATCACCTTTTGGACCACCACGGATCCTTCAAAGCCGGCGTTGTTCGCAATTTGCCGCAAAGGCTCTTCCAACGCCCTTTTAATGATGTTTACGCCCATTTTCTCATCACCGGACGTCTCGAGCTTTTCCAGGGCCTTCAAGGTCCGCACAAGGGCCACGCCGCCTCCCGGTACAATGCCTTCTTCCACCGCGGCCCTGGTTGCGTTCAACGCATCCTCGACGCGGTCCTTTTTTTCCTTCATCTCCATTTCCGTGGCAGCGCCCACATTGATGACCGCCACGCCGCCGATCAGCTTTGCCAGCCGTTCCTGCAGCTTTTCACGGTCATAATCACTGGTGGTCTCATCGATTTGAGCCCGGATCTGCTTGACCCGGCCTTCGAGCGCCTTGCGGCTCCCTCCGCCGTCCACGATGGTGGTGTTGTCCTTGTCCATGGAAACGCGCTTGGCGGTTCCAAGATCATTGAGGGTGACGTTTTCAAGCTTCAATCCCAGGTCTTCACTGATCAACTGGCCGCCCGTCAGGATCGCGATGTCTTCCAGCATCGCCTTGCGGCGATCACCGAAGCCGGGGGCCTTGGCCGCGGCACACTTCAGGGTCCCGCGCAACTTGTTCACCACCAGCGTTGCCAGGGCCTCTCCTTCCACGTCCTCGGCAATGATGATCAGGGGCCTCCCCATCTTCGCAATCTGCTCGAGCACAGGGATCAGGTCCTTCATGACGCTGATCTTCTTTTCATACAACAGGATGTAGGGTTCATCCAGATGCGCTTCCATCTTCTCAGGATCGGTCACAAAATAGGGGCTCAAGTACCCTCGGTCGAACTGCATGCCCTCGACGATTTCAAGCGTCGTCTCCATGCCTTTGGCTTCCTCAACCGTGATCACACCCTCCTTGCCGACCTTCTCCATCGACTCGGCGATGATGTCTCCTATGGCACGGTCGTTGTTGGCCGACACGGTCCCGACCTGCGAGATTTCCTTCTTCTCTTTCGTCGGTTTCGAGATTTTGCGCAACTCCGCCGTCACCGCCTCCACGGCCTTCTCCAGCCCTCGCTTCAGAGCCATGGGATTGGCGCCGGCTGCGACGAGCTTGCTGCCCTCACGGTAGATGCTCTGCGCCAGAATCGTGGCCGTTGTGGTCCCGTCTCCTGCAACATCGGATGTCTTGGAAGCCACCTCCTTCACCATCTTGGCGCCCATGTTCTCAAACTTGTCCTCAATGTCGATCTCCTTGGCCACCGTCACGCCGTCTTTTGTCGACTTCGGCGCACCCCAGCTTTTCTCGATCAGAACATTGCGCCCTTTCGGACCCAGCGTTACTTTCACTGCATCCGCAAGGGTATCGACGCCCTTCATCATTTTCTCCCGGGCGCTCATCCCATATTTGATTTCTTTGCCTGCCATTTTTAAACACCTCCTCCTTAATCAATGATTGCCAGGATATCGTCTTCTCGCATGATCAGGTGCTCGACCCCGTCGATCCGGATCTCATTGCCTGCATATTTTCCAAACAGCACCTTGTCGCCCGCCTTCACATCCAGATTGATTCTTTCCCCCTTGTCGCTGATCTTGCCGGGACCGACTCCGATCACCTTTCCTTCCTGAGGCTTTTCTTTGGCCGTATCCGGGATGATGATTCCGCCCACGGTCTTTTCCTCCTCTCCTGTCCTTAGAACCAGCACCCTGTCGTTCAATGGTTTCACCTTCATTCCGCAAACCTCCTCATCAATTAGTTAAAGACTCAAAACAAATGCTCCTCCCTCAGAACTCATGAACAGAGGGAGGAACACGCCACATATTAACTTACTGAATTCACTTATCTAAATTGTCGATTGGGCAAATTTTAAGCACCTTTTTTCTTTTGTCAAGAGGCTTTTTTTCAGCGGGCGCCGGACCAGACGGCCCCCTCTTCAGCCAGGACTTCGAAAGTGGCATCGATCAGGGAGTCGGAAAGCTCTTCCATCCTCTTCATCCTTTTCCCGCACACCGGGCATAAGCCCCCCGGACAGTCTTCTTCGGCCGAACGAGACCTGCCGCAGGTGCAAACGTCGCTGAAATCGCTCATCGTGTGAACGCCTTTCCCTGTTCCTGGAGTTATCCCAATATCGATTCTGAAGGACGGCATGCACCGTAACACATCCATCCCTTCTTGGCCAACCCAAATCCACCGTCTAATTTTGCTTTATCCAATAACTTCTCAGGGTTGGGCAGGATTCCTGATCACCATCAAGGCGTCAGATGCAAGGCTTCCGAAATCCCGAGGAATGAGGCGTACACGCTGGTACGCCGCAGTGACAAGGGATGTTTACCCGCCTCGGGAGGGAGGGTAACGCAGCAGATGATGTCTTGATGGTGATCAGGGGCCAACCTTTACGCTTGACCTGCATTCATGATTCCGATATGCTTCCCCCATCCACCCGGCCACTTCGGCCGCGACACTCACATATTTTTCAAAGGAGGTGTGCAATGTCAGGAAGCACGTATAAAATCATCGAACTCGTTGGAACCAGCACCAAATCCTGGGAAGAAGCCGCCAGGGTCGCCGTAGAAACGGCTGGAGGAAGCCTCAAGGACTTGAGGGTCGCCGAGATCACGAAACTCGACATTACCATAGAAAGCGGGAAAGTAAAGAGTTACCGAGCCAGAGTCAATGTTTCCTTCAAGTATCACGCGGGAGATGACTAATTTTTCTCAGGGCGGGGTTGTCAAGAACCCTGCCCTCCTCTTTGAGGGCTTCTCCCGATCACCGGCCGATGACAAACCCGGGAGGCAAGCCGTTTTCCTCTGCTCTCTCCTCTCCGCGCTCTTCTCTTTCGCCGTCCAGGATAAAATGATCCTCCACGCCGTTCTCGGCATGAAAAACAAGGCCGAGTTCTTTGGCCTTCTCCCTGTAGGAACCTGTGGCCAAACGCAACTCCCCCAGCGGTTCCACGATGATCGCAGACTCTCCGATGACCGGGCATTTGGCTTCACAATATCCGCACCCGTTGCACTTATTCTCGTCAATGACCGGCACGGTCACAGGATGATCGGCCGCGAATTGGGACGCGATGGCATTGTACGGGCAGATCTCGTCACAGATCAGGCACTTCTTGTCCTGCTCCCAGGCAATACACCGGCTCTTTTCAATCCGGGCCGTGCCGATCTTGGCAAAGATCTTTTCCTCAAGGCTCAAGGGCCTGATAGCGCCGGTAGGACAAACCTGCCCGCACACCGCGCACCCCTGCTCGCACCCTGCCAGGCGGGCCGTCACTTTGGGTGTCCACAACCCCGAGAGGCCCGCCTCCAACCAGACCGGCTGGAGGGTGTTGGTCAGGCAAGCCTTGATGCATTCGCCGCACCTCATACAGCGGGCTTGAAAATCCGTTTCAGGCAGGGCCCCGGGAGGCCTGATGAGCCTGGAGGATCTTAAAGCCCGCGGGCTCTCGTGCCCGTGAAGGTGACGAAGGTTGGTCATGGCGACCGCCGCCATGGCCATGCCCGCGGCCCCGGCGCCCAAGACGCTTCTCCGAGCGAGGTCCACCTGTTTGCTCATCACCGGCCCCTTCCTCGTCACCTGAAAGGAAACAGCCTGTTCCGGACACACCTCCCGGCACCTGAGGCAGGTGATGCACTCCGAGTGGGCCGTGCCCTTAAAATCCTTGGATATGGCGGCCATCGGGCAGGCCCGAACACACTTGCCGCAGGCCGTGCACCTTTCTGAAACCACGCGCCGAAAAAGAGGGCGCATGGAGAAGAGGGCGATGATGGCGCCTGCGGGGCACAGATTCCGGCACCAGAAGCGCGGCTTGATCATGCCCAGGGCAAGGATTCCCAAAACAAAGAGGGCTATAAAAAAATTGGTGTTGTATTGGGGCACGCTGAGATGGACCAGGGCAAGGGGACCGAGCCCTACATAGGGAAAGACAGGACGGAAGAGCTCCAGAAAAAGATTGGACACCATGAAGACGAGGGGATAGACCACAAAGGCATAGAAGCGCGTGGCCAGGGACAGGGGAGAGAACAGAAAAATCCAGGATATCCCCACCAGCGCGGAACCGGCAAGGCCGATGAGAAACCAGTATTTGAGATGACGGTATCGGCCCTGCTCTTCGAAGCCGTTCTGACCCTTTCCTTTTCTTCCCCGGAACCAGTCCGCAAAATCAATGGTCGCACCCAGAGGACACATGTAGCCGCAAAAGATCCTTCCGAGCAAAAGCGCCAGGCCCAGGATGATCAATGCCCAAGCGACCCTGGGGATAAAGGCCCTGGCTGCGGCCATGGAACCCAAGGAAATGAGGGGGTCAAGGCGCAGAAAAAGGTCCACCTCAAACCACCCAGGAAGAGGATAGGCCGCCCGCCAAAGCAGAAAGAGGAAAAGAAAAAAGAGGGGAAGCTGAAGGAGTCGCTGAAACCTCATGAACTCCGGACCTCTTTTACGGAGAGAGAAGCGACGTCCATATTGCCCAGGCCCCTTGCATGGGCCATTTGAATGTGTTTGACCTGATGCCCCTTGAATGTCCGGCCGTACCATGTTCCTGTTTCAACGGCCATGGCGTCTGCGGCGACAAAATCCGTAGAGACAATGATTTTGTTCATGGGAAGAACCTTGCCCGGACCGCCGGGGCCGCCGTCGGAAAGGATGCGGGAACAGTCGATCACGGTCAGATTCGGCTTGAGAACCGTGCAAAGATCCACAACCGCTGCGTCCAGATCCATGTCCAGGTGAAAGGTCCTGCGATCGTACACGAGCCCCATCATGCCTTTCATGGAAAGGCTGACCCCTGTTGCGCTGTGAGATTTTGCCACAGGCACGGCAATGAGCACGTCCGCTTCGAGCACCTGTTTCATGATCATGGTCGTGTTCAGGGCCTTTGCATGCGGCACCTTCACCTCCTCAAAGAAGCGTCTGTTGGTGATCCCATGCACCTGAGTATTGGGCAGATCGCTGCATGCGCCCCTCACGCCCGATCTTTCAAGAGAGATCTCCGCATTTCTGAGAGGATTGTCCAGGATCAGAACAGAGGATGCGCCGGCCTGCAAGCACATGTCCGCCAGAGCCCGCACCACGTCGGGATGGGTCGTCGTGGCCCATTCCGGCGGGTTGGGAAAGCTCATGTTCGGCTTGATCACCACCTTGTTTCCTGTTTTCACAAAGCGCCCGATACCACCCAGGGTTTCCACACCGGCCCGCGTAGCAGTCCCGGGATCTCCGTCGGCAATCACCAGGTCAGGGCTTTTCTCCGCAGCCCCGGCCGATTTCCAAAGACCGGGCACGGACAGTGTCGCGGCGGTGTATGCGGCGCATGTAGCCGACTTCTTGAGGAAGTCCCTCCGATTCATAGCCACTCCTTTCAATGATAGGCATGAAGACAAGCTTTAACCTGCGCTGATCGATTCCAGGTCCGGTCTCAGGGTCCGGAGGTTGTGAATCTTTGGCTCTTTACAACCCGGAACGCTGAACCGCTCCACCATGATTCAATATACGTTCTGTTCGGAGAGATGCAAGATCGAACCTTCCAAACCCGATTCAACCTGGAGGCACGGACCATGAGCGAGGTAAAAAGACGTTCTCATTCCCCCGTCGCCGGGGGGGAATGAGAACCGGCGAGGACGACTGAGATGAGGATCAGTCAAAAGCCATTTCTGTTTTCCACACTTCCCAGACCTTACCTACCAGATCCGGTCCGGGCTTCAGGGTCATTTTTCCGGGTCTCCAGCCTGAAGGCGTGGCCTCGGCGCCCTTGCTGTTGCGGACGAGCTGGAAGGCCTGAAGCTGCCTCAGAGACTCTCCCACGTTCCTCCCAACCGGAGGCGTCAGGATTTCGTATCCCTGAATTACGCCGTCGGGGTCGATGATGAATCGGCCTCTTGTCTCCACGCCTGCCTGGTCGTCATAAACACCAAAAATGGTTCCCACCCTGCCGCCTGCGTCGGAGAGCATGGGAAAAGGCACTCCCCCTTTGACCATCTTGGACAGTTCATTGTCGTTCCACATTTTGTGGACAAAGACACTGTCAATGCTCATGGAAAGGACCTGGGCCCCGAGTTTCTGGAACTCCGGATATTTTTCAGCAACTGCCGAAATCTCGGTGGCTCAGACAAAGGTGAAATCTCCGGGATAAAAACACAACACCACCCATTTGCCCAGATACTCGGAGAGTTTCACGTTTACGAATTTCCCTTCAAGATAAGCCGGCGCCACAAAGTCCGGCGCCTTTCTTCCGATCATCACCATGGATTTCACCTCCTTCTTTGTTGTTGCAGCAGTTTCTTCCTCAGCCTTTGCTTCGGGTTCGCCGACAGGCCCGCCTGTCGGCCTTGCACAGCCCGCTTTGAATTCTTCCGGCATCGTCACCCTCCTTTCATTGATGAAATCAGGTTTAAGATTTTCTTAATACGTCTCCACCTTGCTCTTCTTTTTGAGGTCCCCCACATAGGCGTTCTTTTCCTCCGTAAACTTCATCTGCCGGAGGTGTTGACTGATTCTATCCTTTGATTCGTCAAAGGAAACCGTGCCGGCCTCGGTACGGTCCGTTACTTTGATGAGGTGAAAGCCGAAGGGGGTCACCACAATGTCGCTCACCTCTCCGGGCTTCATGGAAAAAGCCGCATCCTCAAAGGGTTTCACCATGTTGCCTCTCTCGAAGAATCCCAAATCCCCGCCCTTTTCCGCACTCGGGCATTGGGAAAATTCCCTGGCCAGAGCTGCGAAGTCTTCACCGTTCTCAATTCTTTTCTTGACGGCCTCCAATTTCGTTCTTCGTTCATCTTTGCTTACAGGATCGGTATCAGCCTCCGACTTGATCAGAATATGGCTTGCCCTCACCTTTTCTTTTTGCTGGAAATGCTCCGGATGGCTGTCATAAAAGGACTTTGCGTCCTCATCGGAAACACGGACTTTGGCCAAGATTTCTTTTTCCACCAGTTGCTTGACCGAGAGATTTTTCTTCATCTGCACCTTCAAGGTTTCCTCGGAAAAATTCATCTGCCGCATTTCATCGTTAAAAGCCTCCTCATTGGGAAACCTTTTTTTCAGCTCTTCTATTTCGTCACTGACCGTCTTTTCTTCAACTTCGAGACCCTGTTTCCGGCTCTCCTGGTAAAGCAGCTCCTGGTCAATGAGCTCATCAAGGATCTTCTTCCTCAAGACCGGGATCATGTCCGGCCGGATGGCACTTCCCTGCGTCGACAGCCAGTGTTGCTCCAGGGCGAACATTTGCCGGTTTATGTCTTCTTCCGTGATATTGACCCCATTGACGGAGGCCGCACTTTTTGCCCGCGGGGTATCCTCTCCGGCCATGGCCCATGAAAAAGTCAAGACGAACAGGGCTGAAAACAGGCCAAAAAGCCTCATGCTTTGCTTGAACGCCATAAAACTCTCCCTTCTTGTTTCCTGTGTAGCATTAAAAATGACGCATTCCAACCATTGACAGGTTCGTAAAAAGTCAAAAAAACGCAGAAAGTGCCCTTTTCTGTCATTCCGGCGAAGGCCGGAATCCAGGCAAAACAAGGACTTCTGGACCCCGGCCTTCGCCGGGGTGACGGCGCGGGAGACTTTTTACGAAGTCGTCAACCATTGATGAACTCGTAAAAAGTCCGAAAAACGCCTTTTTTGTCATTCCCGCAGAGGCGGGAATCCAGTATTTTCAAGTGTTTCTGGACTCCCGCCTCTCCATCCTCCGTAGCAGAGCTACTGCGGAGGACGGGCGCGGGAGTGACGACTGGGGGGACTTTTTACGAAGCCTTCAATCATTGTTTCCCGTTCTGTCAAGGGCAGCTCAGACCCCCAAGCTTCTTAAGTCCCTCTTCAGCCTCCCTGACGATGCGATCGAAAAGCTCCTTGACCGTGGGCATATCGTGACACAAACCCACGCCTTGTCCGCATGAAATCACACCAAGATTCAGGTCTCCCGATTCATACATCTGCTTTGCCTTTTGTCCGGCAACAACCGTGAGGATTTCGCTCACACCCGCATGAGAAGCCTCAAGCTCGACACAATGCCTTGCAGCGGCATTGACCCACACCCTGTGGGTCGCTTCGAGAGAGCGAAGGATCAGCATCGTGTCCGCTTCACCGGCCTGCAACAACGCCTGTTTCAGCCGGTCATGAATCGGCGCCTCCCGGGTGGTCAGGAGCCGGGTTCCCATGATGACGCCCTCTGCTCCCAGGGCCAGAAGGGCCAGCAAGCCCCTTGCGTCGGCAACACCCCCGCCGCCGATCACAGGGACCCTGATTTCCTCAACAACCCGAGGGACCAGAACCATGGTTCCAATGTCCAGCTTTCCCGTGGCGCCGCCGTTTTCATATCCCACAACCGTCATGAGATCTGCGCCCATCTCCTGGACCTTGAGGGCGTATCGCACCCCGACGCACTTATGGATCCAAATCATGCCGGCACTTTTGAACCGGCCGCACAAGGCCTCGGGAGCCGTATGGCCCGATGTTTCCACGACCTTGACCCCTTTTTCAACAAGCACGTCCAGATACTCGCTGTTATCCACAGGGCGCATCATGGGAAAAAGATTCAGGTTGACGGCAAAGGGCCTGTCGGTGAGATCTCGCACGCGATCCACGGCATCGGCCAAGGCGGTTTGTGTCGGATACATGGCGGATGCAAGAATCCCCAGCCCTCCTGCGTTGGAGATCGCCGCCACGAACTCAGGGGTCGAAACCCACATCATGGCGCCGCCCACAATGGGATAACGGATACCCAGCATTTCGGTGACCCTGGTCTGAAACATGGAGGGGGATCACTCCGTTGGCAAAAGGAATCATGGAATTATGGAATCATGGAACAATGGCAAGTGCATGCAAATTCCCTCAAGATACGAACTTGGCTGACCCGCGCGAAGCTTTTATTGCTTTCCCGGCAAACCCTTCAAGATCCCCTTGAGCCTCTCTTGGGGCGGCTTGGTTTCTCCTTCCTGCGGCTTGAGCAGATCTTTTGGAGACGGGAGGGCTCGGTCCTTCAACTGTTGTTCCAGCATTCCCTTAAGGTCGGGCTGAAAGCTCGGTGCGCTGAAGGTCCCCTTCACAAGGACGGGCACCGTGATCCCGCTTCTTTCCTTGGTGTCTTCCTGGCCTTTGAGGGTCCCCACAAACTTGGGTTCTACTCTGAAGTCAAGGGACTCGTCTACAAGATTCGCCTTGCCCGTAGCCAGAACCCGGATAAGGGGCGACGCAAGGCTGGTCCCGTCCGTGTTCACCACGCCGTTGGTGATCGTAAAAGGGGCCATGAATTCCGTGAAATCGGTGCGCGGTTTTTCGGCCCCGGCCTGGTCCGATCGGAAAGCGGATGTCACGTTGCGAACCATTGCGGCCAGGTCGATCCCCTTGACGGCCCCGTCCTTAAACACGAACTGACCCTTTCCGTTCAAGGTCTTCTTGATGTCTTCGGGCTGGTCCCCTGTCATGGTGATGGAGGCCACGGCATCGGCCGCCCCCTCGATGATGTCCTTTTGAAGCAGATCCCGGAGCAAAGGATTTGCCTGGACCGCCTTGGTCTGAAACTCCACCTCCGTCCTGGGGGCATCTTGCCGCACATCGACGGTTCCTTTTGCCGAAAGCGTTCCTTCATAAATTTTGGCCAGGAGGGGATCCAAGGTAATCACGCC
>Ga0209164_1003651_pt1 | contig 14433 bp, 12 predicted proteins | sample MTBNYHSulfiMetaG_FD_187458 | JGI IMG/M metagenome (GOLD analysis project Ga0209164, IMG submission 187458) | Enrichment culture microbial communities from rom New York Harbor, USA that are MTBE-degrading - MTBE-NYH (New York Harbor Sulfidogenic)... | ecosystem: Environmental > Aquatic > Marine >...
TCGATATCGAGGAGATCAATAAGGACATCCGCGATGTGCAGGTCGAGGACATAGCCGGCCACGATGCCGTCATCCATCTGGCCGGGCTTTCCAACGACCCGCTGGGAAACCTCGACCCGGCTCTGACGGAGGAGATCAACTACAAGGCGACGGTGAGGCTGGCAAAGCTGGCGCGCCAAGCTGGCGTCGGGCGCTTCATCTTCTCGTCCACTTGCAGCGTCTACGGGGCCGCCGGAGAGGATTGGATCGACGAAACCGCCAAGCCCGCGCCCATCACGCCTTACGGGCAATCCAAAGCCCAGGCCGAGGTGGCGCTGGCCGATTTAGCGAACGACGACTTCAGCCCGATATTCCTGCGCTCGGCCACGGCTTTCGGGGTCTCCCCGAGGCTGCGCTTCGACCTGGTGCTCAACAATTTGGTCGCCTGGGCAGTCACCAGCGGCGAGATCTACCTCAAGAGCGATGGGCGCTCGTGGCGCCCGCTGGTGCACATCGAGGACATCGGCCGCGCCTTCATCGCCGCGCTGGGTGCCTCGCGCCAACTGGTGCACAACCAGGCCTTCAACGTGGGCCGCAGCAGCGATAATTACCGCGTCACCGAGCTGGCCGAGATCGTCGCCGCCACGGTGCCGGGCAGCCAGGTGCAGTATGCGGAGGGCGCCGGGCCGGACAAACGCTCCTACCGGGTGGATTGCAGCAAACTGCCAGAGACACTGCCTGGCTTCCAGCCCCAATGGGACGCCCGCAAAGGCGCCCAGCAACTCTATCAGGCCATCAAAGGGACCCAACTGCAACCGGAGGACTTCGAAGGCCCGCAGTACAGCCGCATCGCCCACATCAAAGACCTGTTGCAGCGTCAGGAGCTAGACGCCACCCTGCGCTGGCAGTCGTGAGCCAAATTAACAGGAACGAGACCATTTGCGTATGACCCGAAAAGAGAAAGTGACCTGCCGCTCGTGCGGCCACGATGACCTCAAAAAGGTGCTCTGGCTGGGAGAAACTCCGCTGGCGGATCGCTTGCTCACCGAGGAACAGCTCTCGCAGCCTGAATTGAAGGCCCCGCTGGAGGTGGTCTTTTGCCCCGAGTGCACGCTGGTGCAGATCACGGAAAGCGTCTCGCCCGAAATCCTGTTCGACGCGGATTACCCGTATTTCTCATCGGTCTCCCCAGCGCTGCTGGCCCACTCCAAGGCCAACGCCGAGGAGCTCATCCAGGCTCGCCAGCTAGGCCCGGAAAGCCTGGTGATCGAGATCGCCAGCAACGATGGTTATCTGCTGCGCAACTTCCACCAGGTGGGCATCCCGGTGCTGGGCATCGATCCCGCCAAGGGGCCGGTGGAAGCCGCCCGTGCGCTGGGCATCCCCACCCTGCACACCTTCTTCACCCAGGCGCTCGCCGATCAGCTAAAGAGCGAGGGCAAAGTCGCTGACGTCGTGCTGGCCAACAACGTGCTGGCGCACGTGCCAGACCTGAACGGTTTCGTCGCCGGGATAGCGGCGGTGATGAAGGAGGACGGAGTGGCGGTCATCGAGGCGCCCTACCTGGTCGATCTGATCGAGCACTGCGAGTTTGATACCATCTACCACCAGCACCTGTGCTATTTCTCGGTGACGGCGCTGGACAACCTCTTCCGCCGCCACGGGCTGTACCTCAACTCTATCCGCCGCCTGCCGATCCACGGCGGCTCGCTGCGGCTCTACATCGGGAAGCAAGACGCACCGGACGAGTCGGTGAAGAGTTTATTGGCTAAGGAAAAGCGCGCCAGCGTTGACCAGATCGGCTATTACCAGGACTTCGCCGCCCGGGTGGAGGGCATCCGGGAGAAGCTCAACGAATTGCTGTGGGACTTAAAGCATGATGGAAAGCGCATCGCCGCCTATGGTGCAGCCGCCAAAGCCACCACGCTATTGAGCTACTGCGAGCTGGACGGGCGGCTGCTCGACTTCGTCGCCGACCTGAACACTTTCAAACACGGGCGCTACATGGGCGGCAACCGGCTGCCCATCGTCCCGACCGAGGCGCTCGTCGAGCGCATGCCGGATTACGTGCTACTGCTGGCGTGGAACTTCGCCGAAGAGATCCTGGAGCAGCAGAGCGAGTACCGGGCGAGAGGCGGCAAGTTCATCATCCCCATCCCGGAAGTCAGGGTGGTGTGATGGGTACACGTGCCAACAACGCCGCACCCATACCCTGCCCGAACTGTCTGGGGGCGGGATTGAGCGCCTTCTACGAGCAAGCAAGCGTGCCGGCGCACAGCGTGCTGCTGATGGGTAGCCGCGAGGAGGCGATCCACTATCCCCGAGGGGATATCCAGCTGGGTTTCTGCGGGCGCTGTGGCTTCATCACCAATCTAGCCTATGACCCCAGTCTGCAAGAGTTCTCCACGCGCTACGAGGAAACCCAGGGGTTCTCGCCGACCTTCAGCGCCTTCTCACAAGGGTTGGCCAAGCGCCTGGTCGAGCGCTACGACTTGCGCCAGAAACGGGTGCTCGAGATCGGCTGCGGCAAAGGGGAATTCCTCACCCTGCTCTGTGAGCTGGGCGAGAATTCCGGCGTGGGCTTCGACCCCAGCTATGTTCCCGGCCGCCTCCCCGCCCCCAAGCGAGGCGAGGTCGAGTTCATCCAGGATTACTACTCTAGTGACTATGCGCATTACAGCGCTGATTTCCTGTGCTGCAAGATGACCTTGGAGCACATCCCCAACCCGCACGAATTCATAGACATGGTACGGCGCTCCCTAGAGGCTACGCCGCAAACGGTCGTTTTCTTCATGGTGCCGGACGCCACCCGCATCCTGGGCGAAGGCGCTTTCTGGGATATCTATTACGAGCACTGCTCGTATTTCACACCCGGCTCGCTAGCCCACCTTTTCAGGGATAGCGGCTTCGAGGTGATCGATCTCGAGCGCGCTTATGGCGACCAGTACATCACCATCACCGCCAAAGCGGCCCAGGGGAACGACCAGGCCTTCCCGGAGCTAGAGGCCTCCCCCGAAGCAACCGCGCAACTGATAGAGGCCTTCAAGCAAAAGGTGGGCGAAAAGCTAGACGCCTGGGAGCAGTTCTTACAGAAGGCGCAAAAGCGGGACGAACGCACGGTGATCTGGGGGGCTGGGTCGAAGGGGGTGGCTTTCCTGACGGCGCTCAAGGGTGGCGAGCAGATCGAATACTGCGTGGACATCAACCCGCACAAGCACAGCAGCTACATGCCCGGCAGCGGGCAGCAGATCGTCTCCCCAGCCGCCCTGGGCGACTACCACCCCGATAACGTGATCGTGATGAACCCCATTTACCGGGAGGAAGTGCAGGACGAACTTGAGCAGATGGGGCTGCAATCCAGGGTGATGATGGTGAACGAGCCAGAGATGGAGGGAGAGGCACCATGATGGGCTACAACTGCAATGTTTGCGGGTCAGCGGGTGTGCAAGCCTTCTTCAAGGTCGAAGGGGTGCCAGTGCACTGCAACCGCTTGTGGGATACACGGCAGGCGGCATTAGAAGCCCCCACCGGTGACATCGTGCTGGGGTTCTGCGGGCGCTGCGGGCAGATATTCAATTTGGCCTTCGACCCCGGCAAAGTGAGCTACAGCCCCGATTACGAGAACTCGCTGTTCTTCTCGCCGCGCTTCCGGCAATATGCCGATGCGTTAGCCGAGTACCTGGTCGAGAAGTACGAGCTGCGACATAAGCTGATCGTCGAGATCGGCTCGGGGGCAGGGGATTTCCTGCAGGCGCTGTGCCAATTAGGCGACAACCGGGGCATCGGCTTCGATCCCAGCTTTTCGCCCGACTCCCAAGCAAGCAAAGATAGCGCCATCCGCTACGTGCCGGAGCTATTTTCGGCCCAGCACTTGGACTCCCCTCCCGACCTGATCTGCTGTCGCCACGTCCTGGAGCACCTGGCCGATCCCAAGGGATTACTGGCCGAGGTGCGGGGGGCGACCCCGGAGAAGGGCGAGACGGTCTTATTCTTCGAGGTGCCCAACGCCTGGTACACCTTCGGTCATCTAGGAATCTGGGACCTGATCTACGAGCATCCCAGCTATTTCAGCGCCAGCGCCTTACAGGTGCTGTTCGAGGAGAGCGGCTTCGAGGTCACTCGCCTGGCCGAGGCCTTCGGCGGCCAATTCCTGACCTTGGAGGCGCGGCCAAGCGCCATCGAGCACACCTCCGCCAACTTCGATGAAGACGGCGTGAAAGCCCTGGCCAGCAAAGCTGCCGAGTTCAGCCAGCACCACCGGCAAAAGATGGCTTACTGGGAGGGGGCTCTGGCAGATAGGACCGCGGCCAAGAAAAACGTGCTGGCGTGGGGGGCTGGGTCGAAAGGCGTGACCTTCCTCAACATGCTCGAGGCAGCCAAGGCTATCGAGCACATCGTGGACATCAACCCCCGCAAACATGGTCGTTTCGTGCCAGTCAGTGGGCAAGACATCATCTCCCCCGAGCGCCTGCCAGAACTGCGCCCCGACTGCATCATCCTGATGAATCCCAACTATCAGGCCGAGGTGGAGCAAATGCTCTCCGATCTCGGCCTGGAGGTCGAGCTGCTGGCGGCTTGAAAGGGAGCGCATGAGCGAGAAGATCGCCTACATACGGGTGTGGCCCTCCCCAGCAATCGGGCGCAGCGTCGCCAGGATGCTGGAAGGGGCTTTTCCTGAATACCAGATCGAAACGATCAACATCACCGATCTGCTGAGAAAGCGGGGCGGTCTCACCTGGCGCAACCTATTCCACACCTTCAAGGAGCACGGCCTAGCCAGCCTCAAGGGCAGAGATGGTTTGCGCCGCCACTTCTTCCGCACCACCTACCTCTTCCAACAAGTCAAGGAACTTGTGGCCGAGCAGCTCGAATCGGAGGATTACGCCTTCTCCTTCCAACTGCAATCCCTGTTCGACGCCAGCGCCGAGCACCTGCCCCACTTCATCTACACCGACCACACCCATCTGGCAAACCTGAGCTATCCCGGCTACGACGACGAGAGATTGATGCCCCCCAAATGGATCGCCCTCGAGCGGGGCATGTACCACAATGCGACCGGCGTCTTCACCCGCAGCATGAACATCCGCCAGTCCTTGTTGCAGGATTACGGTTGTCCCCCCGAAAAAGTGCAGTGCGTGTATTCGGGGGGCAATCTGAGGCCTACGGATGAAAGCCAGCGCGATTATCAGGCCAAGCGCATCCTTTTCGTAGGAGCGGATTGGGAGCGCAAAGGGGGGCCAGAGCTGGTGGAGGCCTTCCGGATCGTGCGCCAGGCGCATCCCGACGCCAAATTGGTCATCGTGGGCAGCCAACCGCGTATCAACCTGCCCGGCTGCGAAGTGCTCGGGCCTCTCCCGCTGAGCGCCATCCAGCCGCACTACGAAGAGGCCTCGATCTTCTGCCTGCCCACCCATCGCGAGCCATTCGGGCTGGCCTTCATCGAGGCGATGGCCTTCAAACTGCCGGTAGTAGCCACCCGGATTGGGGCCATCCCCGAATTCGTCGTCGAGGGGGAGAGCGGCTACCTGGTCGAGCCGGGCGACGCGGAAGGGCTAGCCGGGGCACTAGCTAGGCTGCTCGAGGCGCCGGACCTGTGCCGCCGATTCGGTGAGAGAGGCTATCGGCTGACGCAAGAGCGCTACAACTGGGAGAATGTGGGGAAACTGGTGAGAAAGGCCATGCTGGAGGCCCTGAAGCTCACTCCAGCGAAATGATCGCCGAATGGGCCTCGGGATCGACTATCACCATACCGTTGCTGAAATCCCGCCGCCACAAGTCCCCGTCCTGGTAGCGCGGGCCTAGCGGCACCCCCAAGTCAAGCTCGTAATTATCATAGAGCCAGATCTCGTCGTGATGGTTGGCGCGCCCGTAGCGGAAGGAGGCGCCCCCATCCATGACCAGCAAATAGGAGCCAAAAGCGAACTGCTGGCGGCTCAGGTTGTCTTGCTGGCCCTGGGTGACCAGAAGAACTTGCTTGCCGAGGGCCTGGGTTTGCTCGGCGAGATACAGGTGCTGCTCCCAGGCCCGGGTAGATAGGTAGCCGCTCGACCAATCGGCAGCCCAGGCCTCGATCATGGCGCCGTCCAGGTGCTGCATGTAGCGGAACCAGGTATCGGTATCCTCTAGCTCGATGATGTTGGCCCACAAGGGCCGACCGGCGGGCTGGAAGTAATTGGTCGACAGATAAGCCAGGAAGCCTTCGACAGCGGCCTGGTAGCTGGCATCATCGGGATACAGGGCTGGGTAGGCCCCGCGGCGCGTGAACTTTTCCAGGCTAGCTTCGACGTTATCGAGGAAGACGCCATCCCACCCCAACTGCTCTTGATTGGCACGCGTGCGCTCCAGCCAGAAGGCGCGCCACCCGGCATTGCCGGGGTCCATGAGCACGAAGCCTTCGCTATCCACTAACAGATTTCCATCGGCATCAAGTAAGAACCAATCAGGGTGCTGCTGGGCGATCCAGCAGTAATCGCCGATCTGATCGGCCACCTGGTTGCGCCAGGGCTGCGCCTCGCAATCCCCAGGATCCATGATGGCGTCGAAGCGCACATACTGCAAGAAGGGCGTAGTGACGCCTAAAGCCCGCAGGGTATCGCGCTCGCCCTCATCGTTCTTGGTGAGGATGAAGGTATCGTACTTCTCGGCCACCAGGGCCAGGTTGCCGTCCTGGGGTGGCTTATAGAACCAGGCTAGCTGAACCGGATCGCCGGTGAAAACGTAATCCTCGTCAGGCGAGACGACGGTCAGGGAGGCGCCGCTGGGGTCTTCGAGCACCCCCGGGCCGGCCAGGCGCGCCAGCAGGCTATCCAGGACCAGAGCGCCATCCCCCAGCGCCAGCCACAGCCCAAAGGCCAGCAACAGGCCGCTGACGACACCCAGCAAGATCAGAAGTGTTGAGCGCTTAGACATCAGATTGAAGATAATTCAGCTCTGTACAGCAAACAATGACGTGAAATTCTGCCCGAGCAACGGCGAGTATTATAAACCACCCCAACGGGAGCGAGTTCACGCATCCGGGCCAATGTGGGTGCCATCAGGCAGGATGGTGTCCTTGGGGATGACGACGATCCCATCGCGCACGGCCCAGGCCTCGTGCTCGATCTCGGTGCCGGGTGGGAAGGGCTGGATGACCACCCCAGCGCCCATCCGCACGTTCTTATCGATGATGGCGCCGTCAATCACGCAATCCCGTCCGATGCCGAGGGGAACCCCATTCGCATGGGCAATAGTGCTGGCCGAATCGTAGTAATCCGCCCCCATAATCACCGAGGAGGAAATACGCGCCCCAACAGCAATCTGGCTGCGCAGCCCGACGATCGAATCGTTGATCTCGGCGCAGCACACCCGGCAGCCGTCAGCCAGCAGCACGCTGTTCAGGGTAGTCCCATCGACGGTCGAGCCGGGCAGGAAGCGGGGTCTGGTGTAGATCGGGTCTTCCGGGTCGTGGAAATCGAAAGGCGAATCGGGGCGGGTGAGGCTGAGATTGGTCTCGTAAAAGGAGCGTATGGTGCCGATATCCTCCCAGTAGCCCTCGAAGCTGAAGCCGTAGACCTCGTGGTGCTCGATGGTGGCGGGGATCAAGTGATGCCCGAAATCGGTGTAGGTGGTGTTTTCAAGAATGTCGACCAGAACATCGGTGTTGAACAGATAAATGCCCATCGAGCCGAGGTAAGGCTTGGCGTCATCCTCACGGCTGACGAAGCGCTCGAGTATATCCGCCTCAGTGGGCTTCTCGGCAAACTCGGTGATGCGCCCGTCGCGCTCGCATTTGAGCAGGCCGAAGCGCGAGGCCTGGTCGCGCGGCACGGGCTGCACGGCAATGGTGACCTCGGCCTGACTCTCCCAATGGAATTCGGCCAGCTCCTCGAAATCCATGCGATAAAGGTGATCGCCAGCCAGGATGAGCACGTAATCCGCATTGGTGGCCTTGATCTCGAATAGCTGCTTACGGATGGCATCGGCGGTGCCCTGATACCAATCGGTGCTCTGGGGCGTTTGCTCGGCCGCCAGGATCTGAACCCAGCCGCGATTGAAGGCATCGAAGTTATAGGTCTGGGAGATGTGGCGGTGCAGGGAAACCGAGTTGAACTGGGTCAGCACGGCGATGCGGTGGATACCAGCGTTGATGCAGTTGCTGATGGGGATATCGATGAGCCGATACTTGCCCGCAATTGGAACCGCCGGCTTGGCACGCAATTTGGTCAGCGGATAGAGCCGTGCGCCGCGCCCTCCCCCCAAAATAGTGGCGAGAACATCGTCAAGCGAAGGCATGATGGCCTCCCAAGCGTCAAAGTAACGAGCGCAATCTAAACTGTCTTAGTTTACTTTGTGGGGCCAGGCCTGGCAAGCCATCAACTCAATCAATCGGGGTCAATCTTGCAGGGGAAGGACCAAAGGAGTGCCATAGCGCGGGTGGGCGATGATCTCCACCTGGGCGCGGTAGGCGGCGGCGATGTTCTCAGCAGTCAGGACCTCATCAGGGGCGCCCAGAGCCACGAGTCGGCCATCCACCAGCAACGCCACGCGGTCGGCGCACAGCGACACGCCGTTGAGATCGTGCATGGCCAGCAGGACGGCCAGATGGTTCTCCTTGGCCAGCCTGCGCACCAGGGAGAGCAGATTGATCTGATGCTGGAGGTCGAGGTGGCTGGTGGGCTCGTCCAGGAGCAGGATGGGGGTATCCTGCGCCAAAGCCCGAGCGAGCAAGACGCGCTGCTGCTCCCCGCCGGAAAGCTCGGCGATGCGCCGCCCGGCCAGATCGGCCAGCGAGGCAAACTCCAAGGCACGCTTCACAAAGGCTTGGTCGCGCGGCCCGGGGTTGCCCATCCAATTCATGTAGGGGGTGCGGCCCATCATCACCGCCTGCCGCACGGTGTAGGCCCCGCCCAGTGGCTCGGCCTGGGGCACCACGGCGATCAGGCGGGCGCGCTGGCTGTCCGAGAGAGTGCCCAGATCAGTGCCATCCACCCACACCTCGCCTGACTGGATGGGAAGCACGCCGCTGAGCGCCCGTATCAGGGTGGATTTGCCCGCCCCGTTGGGGCCGATCAAGCCCAGCACCTCGCCGGGAGCGACGGTGAAATCCACACCCTTGACCACCTGAAAGCCATCATAGGCCAGGCAAAGCTCCTTGACCTGCACTGATTTCACCAGAACACCTCGCGCTTGGCGCGCCGCAAGATCCACAGGAAGAAGGGGGCACCGGCCAAGGCGGTGACGATCCCGACCGGCAAAGAAGAGGGCGCCAGCAGCACGCGGGCGAGCATATCGGCCAGCAGCAGCGCGGCGGCGCCTCCGATAATGGAGAGCGGAATCAGCTTGCGATAGTCTGGCCCGCCCAACAACCGGAAGAGGTGAGGCACGATCAAGCCCACAAAGCCGATAACCCCCGAAAAAGCGACCGCCGCGGCGGTGGTCAGCGAGGCGATGACGATGACGTAAATCTTCACCCGCTCGACGGAAACGCCCATCTGCTTGGCCTGCTCCTCGCCGAACTGCAAGACGTTGAGCGGATGGCCGAAGAAAATCAGCGAGCCGAGGCCGAGGATCACGTAGGGCAGCACGGCCAGCACTGGGTCCCAGCCGGTCAGCGGTGAGCCGCCGAGCAAGAAGGAAATCGCCCGGTAGATTTGGGCATCGGAGCGCAGCATCAGGAAAGAGGTGAGCGCCGAGGCAAAGGAGCCGACCGCCACGCCCGCCAGGATCAAGGTGGTGAGCGGGACGATGTTCCGCACCTTGGCAAGCTGGTAGACCAGCCAGATGGTGAGCATGGCGCCGAGGAAAGCAGCAGCAGGGATGAGGTAGAGGTTCCAAAGCTCGGTGGGCCAGTGGATGGCCATAGCGGCAACCGCCCCCAGCCCGGCGCCAGAGGCAACGCCGATCAAATAAGGGTCGGCCAGAGGATTGCGGAAGAGGCCCTGATAGGCCGCGCCGCTGCCAGCCAAAGCCGCACCGGTGAGGGCGATCAAGATAGCGTGGGGCAAGCGGATATCGAGCACGATGGCGGCGTGGGCTGCAGACCAAACCTCGGACAACTCGACCCCCGGCAAGGCATCGGTGATAATCTGCAAGACCGAGACTGGGGAAATCCATACCGCGCCAAGCACCACGCTCAAGATCAGCGCAGCCAGCAAGACGGCAAAAGTGAGGGAAAACAATCGCACGGTAAAGCCCGTTTCAGAGGTTGGCTGGGGCGTCAATGCACGACACCCCAGCCAATTCTATCTCATTCGAACAGATCGGGATGCAAGAGAGCGGCGATGATTTCCAGGCCATCGACCATGCGCGGCCCAGGAACGGTGGTCAGATAGGAATCGATCGGGAAAACTTGCCCATTCTGCACGGCAGCGATGGTGTCGTAGCCGGCACGCGCCGCAACCGCCTCAGGCGTGATGCCCCAGTCGGCATCGGCCAGCAGGATCACATCTGGGTTCTGATCGATCAGGAACTCGGAACTGGCTTGCGGCCAGGGGCTGTCGATGCGGGCGCCGAGGTTCTCGCTCTTCGCCAGGGCGAGCAGGGTATCCAGGAAAGTGCCCACACCCACCGTGTAGGGGTTATCAGGGTCGGTAGCATCCAACTCGACAAAGACGAGCGGCCGGTCTTCGGCCCCTTCGAGGGCGCTCTCCACCGCGGCAACCCGCGCCTGAATCGAAGCGATCAACGCCTCAGCCTGCTCGCCGCGGCCGGTAAGCACAGCCATTTCTCGCAGGTTAGCGTATAAATCGTCAAAATTGATGGGATTGGCTTGCCAGAAGATGGTCAGGCCCAGGCCCTCGAGCGCGGTGACCTGCTCTGGGGCAATGGTCTCGGCGGCGATGACCAGATCGGGCTCTAGCGCCAGGATGGCCTCGGCGGGCAATTCGCCGAACAGGCTGCCGATGCTTTCCACCTGGAGGGCCTCTTCGGGGTAAGTGGAAAAGTCGTCGCGGCCCACAACTTGATCGCCAGCGCCGATGGCGAACAAGCTCTCGGTGATGGAGGTGGACAGGGCGACCACGCGGGTTGCCGGCTCGGCCAGCACGACCTCCCGGCCCAAGCCATCGACCAGGACGATGGGCGTAGGTGTGGGCGGAGCAGAGGTGGCGGTGGCTTGAGGGGCGGTGGTGGCCGTGAACTCCGGGGCAACGGCGGGCGTTGCCCCTCCGCCGCAGGCCGCCAGCAATAGGGCGAACAATACAAGCAAAGCCGGTAAGAACGATTTACGAGACATGCTATTCTCCTTGGAATTCGAAAAGTCGCAATAAACAGAAAACCCCTGCCACTATCGGACAGGGGAGGTGAAAAGGTGATCAGGTACGCTGTTCACACCTCCCTTCCACGAGGTAGTGCTGAACTGGACTGAGGCGGTCGATCTGACTTTCCGCGTAGGAGCGGATCACAGCTGCGGGACAGCGCCGGACTTTCACCGGCTTCGCCATTACGCCTGCCCATCCGGGAGCAAGGCACCTCAGCCACTATCGTGTATTCAGTTGTTAATGCACTCGCATTTTACAGAACTCTCACCGGCTTGTCAACATAGGCTGGGTAAACAAGCACGAGTCGAAGCGGTTAATCAGACGTCAGCTCCATTCAGCAAAGCGGGGATCTGCTCGGCAATGTCATCGCGCACGGCACGGAAAAACGCCAGCACCTGCTCTTCGCTACCGGTGGCCTTAGCCGGATCGGGGAAGCCCAGGTGCAGCTTGCCTCCCTGCCCCAGCCACAGCGGGCAATTCTCGGCGGCCGCATCGCAGACCGTCACCACCAGGTCAAAGTCGACCTCGCGAACCTGATCGACGTGCTTGGATTCGCCCTTATGAGATATGCCGATCTCCCTCAACACGGCAAGCGCCTTGGGATGGACGTAGCCAGCCGGCTCGGTCCCGGCGCTGTAAGCCTGCCAGGCATCCCCCAGGCAGGCGTTGGTGATGGCCTCGGCCATCTGGGAGCGGCAGGAGTTGCCCGTGCACAGGAAGAGGACTTTGCGTTGCGCCACCTGCACCAGCCCTCAATCCAGCCCGAAGTTATCGGCCAAGACCTCGTCATCGGAGGATTTGAACTCGAAAAGCTCACCGGTGACCACGAAGATGGTGCGCTCGCAAATATTGATCACTCGGTCGGCGGTGCGCTCCAAATTGTGGGCCACCCAAAGCAGGAAATTGGCCTGATCGTTGTGCTCCCCATCCTCGCCCATCAGCTTGATCAGGTCACGATAGGCCTGATTGTAATAAGCGTCCACCTTATCATCGTCCGGGGGGATGGCTTGAGCGGCAGCCACGTCCCGATCCAGGAAGGCCTGGAGCGCCCGATGGAGCATATCAACCACCAAGCTGGCCATTTCAGGAAAATAGGACATAGGGCTCAAAGCAGGCTCTTCACCCAGCATCAGGGTGATGCGGGCAATCCCCTTAGCGTAATCCCCCATGCGTTCCAGGTTAGAGATAATCTCCAGAATAGTCGCCAGAATCCGCAAGTCGCCCGCCAAGGGCTGCTGAGTGGCAATCACAATCAAGGTGCGATTCTCTATATCGAAGCGCTTGTCGTTCACAAAGCGGTCATCGGCGTAAACGCGACGGGCGGTTTCCAGATTACGCTTCACCAGGGCGCTCACCGAGTCCAGCAAGGCCTGTTCGACCATGCTGCCCAGCAGGACCACCTCATCCTGCAACTCTTCTATCTTGCGTTCAAGTGTCTCTCTCGTCATAATGGCCTCGTCGGTTGCGCGGCTAGCCGAAGCGCCCGGTGATGTAGTCCTCCGTGATCTTCTTCTCGGGATTGGTGAAGATCTTTTGGGTGTCCCCATATTCAACCAGATAGCCAGCACGCTTCTCGTCGATGGAGAAGAAAGCCGTGTAATCAGAGACGCGCCCGGCCTGCTGCATATTGTGGGTCACCACGATGATGGTGTAGTTCTTGGCAAGCTCGCGCATCAATTCCTCGATGCGCAAGGTGGCGATGGGATCGAGGGATGAGGCGGGTTCGTCCATGAGCACGATATCCGGCTCGACGGCGATGGCGCGAGCAATGCACAGGCGTTGCTGCTGCCCGCCGGAAAGCGACAGGCCGCTCTGATCGAGCTTATCCTTGACCTCCTCCCACAGAGCGGCGTCGATCAAGGCCTGCTCGACCAGGGCATCCATATCGCCTCTGAAGCCGTTGATACGCGCCCCCCAGGCGACGTTCTCGTAGATGCTCTTGGGGAAGGGATTGGGCTTCTGGAAGACCATGCCAATGCGACGGCGCACCTCCACCGGGTCGATATCGGGCTGGTAGATGTCCTGGCCGCCAAAGAACACCTGGCCGCGCGTCCAAGCGGTGGGCACCAACTCGTTCATGCGGTTGAAGGAGCGCAGCATGGTGCTCTTGCCGCAGCCCGAAGGGCCGATGATGGCGGTGATCTTGCGGCGCTTGATGGCGAAATCCACATCCTTGATCGCCAGGAAATCCCCATAGTAGATATTGAGACGACGGGCTTCGATGGCGTATCTGCCATCCGGTGATGCGAATTCAGCAGGTTGGCTCATATTCATTCCTACGATCTTACAATCCTACAATCTCCGGCTGTAACGATTGCGCAGAAGCACAGCGGTGGCGTTGAGCGATAGCAACAGCACCAGCAGCATGAGGATAGCGGCGGCGGCGATGTTGCGGAAGACATCTTGCGGCCGCGCCGTCCACTGGTAGATTTGGATGGGCAGGGTGGTGAACTTGGAGAACGGCCCGTCGGGGTCGAAGGTGATGTAAGTGGAAGCGCCCACCACAACCAAAGGGGCAGTCTCGCCGATGGCGCGGGATACCGCCAAGATTGTGCCGGTCAGGACGCCGGAAAGCGCATTGGGCAGCACGTGATGCCACACGGTTTGCCAGCGGGTGGCGCCCAGCCCGAAGCTGGCCTGGCGCAGCGAATTGGGCACGGCCTTGACGGCCTCCTGGGCGTTGATGATGATGAGCGGCAGGATCAGCAGGCCCAGGGTGAGGCCAGCGGAAAGGATCGTGCGGCCATTGGCGGTTGTGGGGTCGGTGAGGCCAAAGATGGCACCGCTGGTGAGCTGCTCGAGCAAGCGCACGAAGATCGCCAGGCCCAACATGCCGTAAATGATCGAGGGCACGCCAGCCAGATTGTTGATGTTGGTGCGGATGAGGCGATTGAGGAAATTGTCAGCGGCGTATTCTTCGAGATACAGCGCCGCCCCAACGCCTATGGGGAAGGCGAACAGGAAGGCCACCAGGATAGTCCACAGCGAGCCTAAAATGGCAGTACGTACACCAGCCTGCACCGGGTCACTGGATTGCGGGGCGGTGACGAAGTGGGGATCGAACCAGCTCTCGAAGCGAAGCTCGCCATCCGGATAATCGCGAACCGCCTCCTCAAATATCGCCGAGCGGTTGAACAGCGACTGATACAAAGTCCATTGCTCCACCGCTTTTGGTTCAGCCACCCGCTCGATCACCAGGCGGTAGACGTTGGCCTGA
>Ga0209164_1003655_pt1 | contig 14426 bp, 9 predicted proteins | sample MTBNYHSulfiMetaG_FD_187458 | JGI IMG/M metagenome (GOLD analysis project Ga0209164, IMG submission 187458) | Enrichment culture microbial communities from rom New York Harbor, USA that are MTBE-degrading - MTBE-NYH (New York Harbor Sulfidogenic)... | ecosystem: Environmental > Aquatic > Marine >...
GGGGTATATTGAAGGTGACTGAAGTCAACGCGAAGGAGGGGGAAGAACTCAACGGTCTGGGTGTGATGCTCAAGGAGATTATGGACATAAACCTCAAGGACCCTAAGAAGTATAAGAGCGTTGAGAAGGTGAAAGGAAGCGTAGTCATCAAGGAGTCGACGTCAAGTGTAGCAGTTACGCTACATCTCGACCAAGGCAAACTTGAGCTGCAGAATGATGCTGTAGCCAAGCCGACGGCATATATGGAGGCTGGATTTGAAAATCTAGCACATATTAGCTCTGGCCAACTCAGCCCTATAGTGGCTATGCTCACCGGCAAGCTGAAGTCTGGGGGCAATCCTTTGCTATTGCTCAAGATTTCAAAGATCATGGTACTGAAATAGGGTAGTCTGCGTCGGCACTGACTGCTGGATATAAGTGATCGGTTTTCAGGGAGGGGTTGGTAGTGTCTAGGTAACATGTCTCGAGTAGGTAAAAATGGTATAATTGACAGCCGCAATTCATTAAGAGGAGGTCAAAATGGCTATTTTGTTTGGATCACAAGAGTGGGTGGATGCACTGAAAAAGGCGCTGGAAACCAGCCAGGCATACAAAGAGGCAGCCAAGAACTGGGAAGGAGACATATACATTATCGTTGAGCCCGATGCATCGTACAAACACAGGGACATCATGTACCTTGACCTGTGGCATGGTGAATGCCGCGAGGCTTGCGTGATTACGGACGAAAATGAAAAGTCTCCGAAATACCGCATATTTGGCCCGTTCACCAACATGAAGCAAATACTGGATAAAAAGGTTGATCCAGTCCAATCTATGATGACCGGCAAGATCAAGGTCAAAGGTGATATGGCCCAGATCATGAAGATGCCCAGGGCAGCCGTGGAACTGGTCAACTGCATGACTGCATTTGAGACTGTATTTCCTGATTAGGCATTGGTGTGGTGTGAAGACGCAAGCGAGTTGACAACAACTGCCGTCTGTTGATGTAAGGTTGTCACAAAAATATAACGAATTGTTGGCGAGGAGGCAGATATGTGGTACTTCGTGGTTCCCGAGGTAGTTTTTGGACAAGATGCACTGAGCCATTTGGCTGAACTGAAAGGGAAATCGGCATTCATCGTTACGGATAAGAACATTGTGAAGCTGGGTCTTGTTGATAAGGTCAAGGAACAGCTTTCCCAAGCGGGGATACAAGCCAGCGTTTTTGATGAGGTTGAGCCCGACCCGTCGCTGCAGACGGTACAGAAGGGAGTGGCTCTGATGAACCAGTATGGACCGGATTTGGTGGTGGCTGTGGGTGGGGGCTCGGTTATGGACGCAGCTAAGGCAATGAGGGTGCAATATGAAAGGCCGGATATAAAGCCAGAGGAGATAAACCCATTTATTTCTGATTTGGGGCTGGGTACCAAATGCAAGCTTGTTTGCATTGCCACAACTTCGGGCACAGGTGCTGAGGCAACCTTTGCAACAGTCCTCACCGATACAGCCGAGCAAAGAAAGCTGAGCCTTATTAACCGTGAGATCGTCCCAGACATTGCTATTGTAGACCCAGAACTGGCACGGGCAATGCCTCCACAAATCACAGCAGACACAGGCATGGACGCACTGACTCACGCAGTCGAAGGATATACCTGTACCTGGAAGAACGACTTCACCGACGGTCTCTGTATCAAAGCTATACAGCTTGTTTTCCAGTATCTTCCTAGGGCAGTGAAGGACGGGAATGACATGGAAGCCCGGGAAAAGATGCATAATGCCGGCTGTATCGCAGGTATCGGCTTCATCAATGCACTGTCATCTATGGCCCATGCTGCAGGTCATTCCCTGGGCGCCCTATTCCACGTTCCCCATGGCAGAGCGGTAGGGCTGTTTCTACCCTACACCATCGAGTTCATCGGTGAAGCTCGCGAAGATCTGTGGGCAGAGATAGCTTACGCTATCGAGCTCGAAGTACCAAAAGGAAAAAGGGCGGCAACAGTTTTGGCGCAAGCTATACGAGGGCTGGCTCGTGAAATTAATCAACCGCTGAGCATCAGAGAAACAGATGTTTCATTGGATAGCTTCAATAAGGCGATGGGGAAGCTAATAGACAATGTTATGGCTGACGGCTCACTGATTGTTTCTCCTAGGATACCTAATGTTGCCGAGACAGAGAAGTTCTTCGGCTACGTATACGAGGGAAAGAGCATAGATTTTTAGCTTAAGAGGAGCCACAGTGCTGACTTTGAGAGACTTCGTGGAGCTATAAGGAGGTAAGGGAAATGCCACGTTTTATAGTTGTTCATAAAGCACCGTTCACTGAGGAGGAGCTGATTGCACGCGCTAAGGCCGCTGTCAATTACCTGCCGGAAGGCGTCTCCTGGAGATGTAGTTACTGCGATTTCGCCGGCAACAAGCACTTCTGCGAGTGGGAGGCACCCGATGAGAAGGTATTGAAGCGAGTCCTCAAACTGACGCAGACGCCATTTGATACAATCCACCGTGTGCGGCGAATGGATGCTGTTAAGGCAAAATTTGAGAAATAATAAAACCCATTTTCAGCGTACGTATGAACAAATAGAAGGAGGAGCAAACATGTTCGGTTACATGGGGCAGATACTCAGGGTTGATTTAACAAACGGCAAGGTATCAAAAGAGACTCTTAAAGAGGATGACTGCAAGATGTTCTTGGGAGGTAGCGGATTAGCAACAAAATATCTTTTCGATGAAGTGCCCAAAGGCGCTGCCCCACTTGGACCCGACAATAAGCTTATCTTTATGACCGGACCCCTGACCGGTACAGAATCACCAAGCGCCGGAAGATATTGTGTAGTTACCAAGTCGCCTCTAACTGGTTTCTGGGGAGAGGGAAACTCGGGAGGTACTTGGGGAGTCTACCTGAAAAACTCAGGTTTCGACGGGATTATCTTCGAAGGCATATCACCCAAGCCGGTCTACCTGGTAATAGATGACGGCAAAGCCGAACTCAGAGATGCCAAGCACCTCTGGGGCAAAGGTGTTGGTGAAACAGGCAGGCTAATTGGGGAAGAACTGGGTGAGGACTTCAATGTTGCCTGCATTGGCATAGCTGGTGAGAACTTGGTCAGATACGCCGGTATTTTCAATGACGTTCACCGGCCTGCCGGAAGATGTGGTGTTGGGACAGTAATGGGGTCGAAACGTCTGAAGGCAGTGGCTGCCAGAGGGACACGGGAGATTAAAATAGCCAACAAAGATGCCTTCAGCCAAATCTCGAAGAGGAACTATGACCTGGTTAATGAAAGCCTGCTGAAGATTACCCTCGAGACCTACGGGACAGCCATGGTTACCGATTTGGTGAACGTCAGGGGCGGGTTTCCTACCAGGAACTGGCAGACAGGCGTTGTTCCGGATATAGACAAGATAAGCGGAATCACGCTGGAAAGCACGCTTTTGGTGGATAGGAAGCATTGCTACGCCTGTCCCATTAGCTGCTGCCGGGTAAGCGTGGTGAGGAGCGGTCCTTATGCCTGTAAAGGTGAGGGGCCGGAATATGAGACAATCGGTGCCTTCGGTGGCATGTGCGCACTGGAGAACCTTGAGGCAGTGACGCTGGCACATAACCTGTGCGATGACTACGGGCTGGATGTAGTCTCTACCGGGAGCACTATAGCCTTTGCCATAGAGTGCTATGAGAAGGGCATATTGACCAAGGCTGATACTGAGGGGCTGGAGCTGAAATTCGGTGAGCCAGATGTTGTCATTCAGCTCATACACAAGATAGCCAAAAGGGAGGGCATTGGTGACCTGCTGGCTGAAGGGACCAAGAGAGTAGCGGCGAAGCTGGACAAGGGCGCGGAAAGGTTTGCCATGCATGTCAAAGGACTGGAGTTGCCGGCTTATGACCCCAGGGCAGCCAAGATATGCGGTCTGGCATTTGCCACCGCTAACCGCGGCGGCGATCATATCACGGCTTACGTTGAAGGGCCAGCCTTTGTAGACATTCCTTTCCTGTGCGTTGAGAATAGCCGAATAGAAGACTGGATAGTAGAAAATCCTGCCGAGGCTAAAGTGGTTAAAGATCTCGAGGATGCCCTCACCGTCTTTGATTGCGCGGGGACGTGCAAGTTCATGGGCATGGCACTGGCTATCGAAGACTGGGTTGACATGATAGTCAACTGCGTTGGCTGGGAGTTTAGTGTCAGCGATTTCAGAAAAGCCGGGGAGAGGGTCTATAACCTGGCCAGAGCCTTCAGTGTCAGGGACGGCCTGACCAGGGCTGATGATACCCTGCCGAAGCGATTGCTTGAGGAACCACTACCTGAGGGTGCCGCCCAGGGACATACGGTGAAAAAATTAGACCAGTCGCTGGATGCCTATTATGCGTTCCGCGGCTGGGACAAAACGACCGGCAAGCCAACGCCGGAAAAGCTCAAGGAGCTGAATCTGGATTATGTAGTCGATAAGATATAGGGGGTGAAATTGTGGTCGATATCGCTGAAAAACCCTGGCTAAAGCAATATAAGATGGGGCCGTACAAGCTTCCCCACACAAAGGAGCCCTATCCTAAAATGACTGTTCACAGCATTCTCGATGCCACGGCGGCTGAATTTCCTGACAAAGCTGCCTGCTTCTATCTGGGGAAAGAAATCTTTTATAGCGAGCTGAGGCTGCTCAGCGACAGGTTGGCCGCGGCACTGGCTGACCTGGGTGTTAAGAAGGGCGACAAAGTAGCCACCGTTCTACCAAATTGCCCGCAGTTTATGATAAGTGACTTTGGGATTATGAAAACCGGGGCAGCACATGTCCCGTGCAGCGTTATGCACAAGGCTGTTGACTTGACATACGAGATCGGTGAATCAGAAGCTGAGACAGTTATCTGCACCGAGATGTCACTGGAGACGGTAAATTCAATAAAGGATAAGACCAGAATAAAGAACATAATAGTCACCTCGGTAATGGATTATTCATCTGAAGAGCCAACAATGAAACAGTTACCGGGTGCCTACCAGTTTCGTGATTTGATAGCAAGCCATGAGCCTAGGCCTCCCGATGTTGACATCGACCCAATGAAAGACCTGGCTGTGTTGCCGTTCACCGGTGGTGCTACGGGGATACCCAAGGGAGTGATGCTAACACACTATAATCGTGTTGTGGCAGTGATGCAGATGGCATGGGCGTATGAGCCCTTAAAAGTCGGAATCAGGGGAAAGGTTTCGGGCATGATACCTATTCCGCTTTTTCATGCTTATGGTCACGGAATTATGCACTTTGGTGTTTACTGGGGGCTCAAGTGTTACTTGCTTCCCGACCCGAGAGACATTGACACCCTCGTGCAGATGCTGATGAAGTATCGACCCTTTTTCTGTGCCTGTGTGCCGACTCAATACTCGCGGCTTGTAGCTGCCGGGCTCGGCAGGATTACCACGATGTTTTTCTCCACAACGGCAGCACTGGCTCCCGAGATTGCTCAGAAATTCAGGCAGGAAACCGGCGTGCCCATAACTGAAGCCTATGGTCTCACAGAAACCGGTGGTGGCACACACATGAACCTTTCGTCTTTCTCCAAAATCACGGGCTTCATGCCTTTCGAGAAGTTTGGCTCGATAGGAATACCGGTACCGGATACGGATGTGAAAATCATGAGCCTGGACACTGGTGAGGAGGCTGCCCCGGGGCAGGAGGGCGAACTGTGGGTTCGTGGGCCACAGATAATGATTGGCTACTGGCCTGAGGTGGGTAAAGGGCTTGTTGACGGCTGGCTGCCCACGGGTGATGTGGTAAAAATGGAAGAGGATGGCTATTTCTACATCACAGATCGGGTCAAGGATATGGCCAATATCTCTGGACTCAAGGTCTATACCAGGTTGGTTGATGATGCTTTGTATGAACACCCGGCGGTTGGCGATGCGGTAGCGATTGGGATTCCTGACCCAGAGCGTCCAGGCAGCGAAAGAATAAAAGCTTTTATCAGGTTGAAAGAGGAGTTTCGGGATAAAGTGACAGCCGAGGAGATAATCGCTCACTGCCGGGAGAAGCTGCCAGCTTATGCCGTGCCCAAATTCATCGAGTTCAGGGAAGAGCTTCCTCTTACCGTCACCCTGAAGCTATTCAAGAGGCAGTTGAGGGAAGAAGAGATAGCTAAGATGAAAGCCAGCGGGGAACTGAAGTAGAGCGAATAGCTCTTAGTGCGTAGTACAGAACATGTACCTGTGTGCCCTCGGTTCATGAGTGACCTTCAGGATTCGCATTGTGTGGTGTACCTCCTGAGTATAAGAGATACCTGAGGCATGCCCTGCTGTGCTTCTCAAACATACGGTTGTGCACCATAAAGGTCGCGAACTTACAATTCAAGCCAGGGTGAGTCTGACATTCAGAGACTATGTCTGGTAAAATAGCCTGGCTTGTTGTTCTAGCAGCAAGAGTATAAATATATGCCGAGTTATGAAGATTTAGAGGCCAAGATAATAGACAGGGGAGAATGCACAGTATGCGGGGCATGTATCACAGCCTGCCCCGACTCTCACATCAAGTTAATTGAAAACAGGCCGAAGCGACCCAAGCGTACAGTGGATTGCGTGGGTTGCAGCACCTGTTACGATGCCTGCTATATGCTCAGGCACGACCTGATAGAGGATATAGAGGGCAATACTATCGGGCGGGGGGGAAAGGAAAGCATAGGGCTATACAGGCGCATTATAGCGGCAAGAACAAAAGACACAGAAATTGAAAGAACCTGCCAGAACGGTGGGGTCATAACCACGTTGCTTCTCTATGCACTGGACAGCGGCGTCATAGATGGGGCACTGGTAGTTGGTAGAGACGGCTGGGCACCGGTAGCCTGTATCGCCAAGACCAGGGAGGAGATTATACGTGCAGCCGGCACTAAATATGGCGTGGTGCCGGTGTTGAAGGCGTTGCGAGCTGCTGTTGTTGACCGCGGACTGAGTAAAATCTGCGTTGTAGGTTCGCCCTGCCACATACAATCGGTGAGGTACCTAAAGTACAAAGGCTTACCTCTGGCAGCGTCTGTGAAACTGACCGTAGGACTGTTTTGTCGCGAGAACTACGAATATGCCTGCATAGCAGAGAAAATCAGGGCAAAGGGTGTGGATATTACCCAGGTGGACAAACTGGATGTCTCCGATAAGTTCAATATATATGCCGTCGGTAACAGGCTGTCTTTTCCCGTAACCGAGGCCAAGAGCTGTGTCCCCAGGCATTGCCTGGTTTGCCAGGACTTCGCTGCTGAACTGGCCGATGTTGCCATCGGCACCGATGTCTCCGCCGAGGAATGGTCAATAGTGATAATCAGGACTGAAGAGGGCGAAAAGGTCTTTGCCGGCATGGAAGAGAAGAAGCTTATTAAAACAAAAGAGATAGGGCAGATTTCTGAGATAAAGGAAATAGCTAGCAGAAAGAAGGAGAAGGCTAAGCAGGCAGAAGAGACGTTGAAGTTGAAGAAGGGAGGGCTGAGTAGGAAGGAAATTGCTGCCATACTGGGGATAACGGAGGAGACAGTGTCTCACCGGCTGGGTGGGATTTGAGCACATGTAACATTTCTTAGCTTAAAGCTAGAAATTGAGGCTTCAGATTACAGTACAGGGAACAGAACTTCAAAGAGCAGAGCCAGAAGCAAGTATCGCTGGCAACACTTCCTCCGGGGCTCTGGCTCAACTCGGATGTTATCCCGGCTCACTTTACCGCGCGGCTGGACAATAGATATCGACCCCGTAGGGATAGTGTGATTCTGCGAGACTGTCGCCATTGCCGGGCCACTGGGAACCTGCGATTCTAGTCTGGTTGACATAATTTACAAGTTGCATAGGATGAGATACTAATGCGCAGCTTGATAGGAATTATATCACCAGTTACTTTCGAAACTGCCCATAGCATGCTGGTGAACCAGATAAGCCTTCAGATTCTGGGAAAGATTTACCTGTTACCGCTTGGCTGCCTCGGCGGGTGTCTTACCTGGCGAGGTCATCTTTTTGCTCAAAGCATCACGGTCGCCACCGCTCATACCGGCGATGTGCCTGACCAGCTTTTTCCTGGACTCTATATCGTACTGGGTTGTGATGGCGATTTGCTCCATGATAGGTGAGCCACCACCATGGTAACTGCCGATATTGTGTATGCCTCCGCTCGCTGAGCAGAGCACATCACCCAGATAACGCCATAGCTGTGCCTGGTCCTCTACGGGCATGTCCGGATTGCGCTTTGTGTATTTCAAGAGAAAGTCACGGGTCTCTGGGTTAAGGAAATCTTTCTCATGTGGGAAGGTGGCTACGACGCCGCCGCTGATATCGCAGAGCATCTCAGCTTCATGATAGACTGCCTCACCCGTCAGGCAGCGGCCGACGTTGCAGTAAATCGAATTGGGTATGTAGGAGCCGGGGCCATAGGGCACAAATCCTATGCCGGGTATATAGACCTCTGGCTTGCCAAGGTCAGAGGCTGTGTATCCCGCCGCATAACCCAGCTCGGTAACCATGATAATTTCAGCCAGATTCTTCCGGACGCCGGGTGTCTTGTGGATGTTGTTCACCTCGGCGGCCAGCGCTGCGGTTCCCAAAAGTACATCGCCGAGAGCCGGTTTGCAGCCAGAATAGGAGTGACGGTGGAACAGGGCAAAGAGGAGAGCCAGTACGCCACCATGCTGCCATTCGCCCGCTAGAAAGACTCTTTCCCAGGGCACGAAGCAGTTGTCAAATATCATATAGGAATCCGTAGCTCCGGGCAGGAAGCCACGCTTATAGTGTTCCCTGGGCCTGAGGTTATGGACGGTAACAACCTGTTTCAGTCCTTCCCAATCGCCCGGGATGGCGAAGGCGACGGCATAATCCTTATCCTCTGGACGTAATGCTCGTGTCGGCACTACCAGTACCTCATCGGCAACTGATGCCTCGGAGATGTGCAGCTTACAGCCGCTGACCACGATGCCATCGCTGAGTCGTTCCTTGATACGCACGTAGGCATCCGGGTTTGGCTGGTCAGCAGGCCTGAGCATCCTATCGCCCTTGACGTCCGTCTGGGCGCAGCAGCCCACCAGGTCTTCGGCTTGAAAGCGAGTAAGCCACTTCTTGAAGTTCTCGTGGTACTGTGTGGCGCCTTTATTCATCTTGTCCGCTTCGTAAGAAACGTTGTAGACGGCATTGGTGGAGTCAATGCCCATGCACCGCTGGATGCATCCGGCCACTTTCTGGCAGAGCAGGCGGGTCATGTCCTGCTTCTTGTGCAGGTCGTCGGTGTTCTGGTGGATGTGGGTAAAGCGGCTGATGCGCTCGCCGGTGAGATGAGACATGGCGGTGCACAGGTCCTGGTTCTCTGGCTTGGCGGCCTCATCAAATGTGGTCCCGATGGTATTTATACAATCCATCTGTAGCTCGTCGGTGCGGTCGATTGGAGCGCCATCGAAGTAGATGTTTCGCTTCATTTTTGCCAGACCCTGTATATACTGCTCTTTTGTCCTCATTTTTGCCTCCTTGCTTAATGATTACTAAAGCTTTAATAGTTCGGTTATTCGCGAACTGATATAGTCTATAGTATAGCTCGCACCGCGCCGGCAAGCAAATCTTCAGGCTTTTTCGAATTGGTAAAAAAGTCGGTAAATTCTGCGATGGGATCTGGACGTTGGCTCTCTAGGATTCCTCTCCCAATAAATGACTCAGCATCTTGTCATATCCGGGTGGATGCGGTGAGTTATATCTCAAAAATGTGGGAATCGGATACCTAAAAACACCGATCTTATGGCCTATTTCCAAACCCTGAATCGTTTTCTCAATTTTGCTCATCGGTATCGAAAAAGCGCACTCGTAATCCTCGGTGTGGGGAATCAGCCGTTCCCCAAGGCTTAGCAGGGTGAACTGGCACTCGTCTTTTTCGATAGTCCGCGTGATATAGGTTGTACATCCGGCTCCTACAGCCAAAGTGGTGTCTAGACCTGTCTTACCTGTTCCATTCAGGTAGCCCGCGAGAAGTATCCATATTTGAGCGGGATTGCCATAAACTAGGATAAGATGTGGTTCAAAGGCAGCTCTGTGTAGAGGAGCCATGAGTACATTCTTGTACTTACCATATTCAAATTTGGGAAGGTTTTCAATAGCCGCTGCTGCCTGTTTTTTGTTCATCCCCCATAACCCAAGGGACTCCTGGAAGCTCCCATCAGCGACATCTGGCAGCAGAGGCAAGAATCCCATACTTATGCCAGCAACATAACAGCTCTGAAACTTGTCAACAGCCATAACCCAGCCATAGCGCCGCGCCATATTGATTGCGTGACACAACGAAATATTTATTCCCACGTCTTTTTGAGGTTTCCTGGTCTTGTCAGGAAATTCGTTTTCGGATTCGCACATCCGGATTGCAAGCGGAAAAGTTTGTGGACGCAAATAGTAAGTCAACGCCTCATCGATTTGTTTTAGATTTGCCATATTATGTTCCTCCTTTGTAATAAATAATAATTTGATAAACGAGAAGACATATCAGGTTTGGGGACACCTTGCTTCTTGGAGAATCTTTGTTTTATGTTCGAAGTGCCGCCGTGTGTACCTTATCAGAATTCTCGCCTGTTTTCCAGCCCTTGCCCAACCATAATGACTACCGCCATAGCAATTAAACGCGGCAGGATAACTAAACCACTAGCGCCATAAAGTAAGAGCCGAGGCATAACCTCGGCTCTTAACCGTTTCTCTTCACTCCCCCTGCTGCTTACCTAGTGCCCCAGAGTGCTGTTACGCTCACTAGCCTCTCGCCGACCATAAATCGCGGCTCCAATTCAATATAGCTACAATCGGGTCAACCAAGCCCACCCTTACCGCTGTTCTCAGGACCTCGTGTTGGGAGACAAAGTCGGCTATTGGGGGACTGGTTTTGTAATAGAGAGATACCAACCTGGCGCCCAGGCTGTTAGGCAGCAGGACCGTGTCCCTGAACTCTCTCAGGATGTCTATTTCCTTTGCTGTATCAGTACCATAGGCCGCGGTAGCGATAAAACAACCTCCCTGCGGAGGTTGCGACGGACCTTCAGTACCACCGTCGCCCAGCTCCAACCCTTCCAAGTCGTCCAGAGATGGCGTGGTATGCTCTGTTATTTTTGCCCGAATATAACCGCTGTAGCCATTGATGCTGGCGGGGTTGACTCCGCTGTCTGAACACACGTCCCACACGTCGCCGTTCAACCAGAAGAGCTGCAGCGATTCTTCGGCGATGCCTGCCGCAGTTAATTCATCATCGGTATAGTAAAGCCTTATCTCAATCTCGGTGGCTTCCGTAGTATCGGGAACGTAGACATCGATATATTTACCCATTGTGATGAAGCCGCTTGGAGGGGGGCCGCCGGGATTAGCGTTATACTGAGCCACGGTTACCGTAGCTGTGCCGGTTACCTCAACCTCGGTGTCAGCCTCCTCCTTGGCATCAACGATGCCGTCATCGGTTACCGTCTCTGTCTTAGCAGCTCCTACCTCAGCCTCCAGCCAGGGCGCGAAATCCACATCATTGTTAATATCGTCAATCTCATCACCCATACCATCAGGGTTGAGTGTTTCGTGGTATGGCCCGCTGGCATGGCCCCACCAGTTGTGGGTGGCGTCCACCGTCTCGCTTAAATCGTTCCACAAACCATACCCATTGCCGACAATGTTGTTGAAGTGAGCTTCTAGGATAGAATCATCGCAAACCCATATGCCTATTTCGTTGTTAGAGATAGTGGACCCTGTCATCTCTACAGTAGAGGTGCCTACATAATCTGCGCTAGCCACCCCCACCCCTAATTCGGCGTCGATAATGTTTTCCACCGTCAGGTCAGCAATTCCTCCTGTGCTGTCAACGTAGGCGATGCCGACAATCACTTCTTCTTCGCTGAGTTCGGTTCCATCGAAGTTAATACCCTCAATATTGATGTTTGCTGAGTCATACACCGCAGCCATGACCCATACCTCATCTATTGGCCCGACATCCGAAACGAGGACTGCGGTAGTAATGATTGTCCCCTCAGCGCCGATTATGCTTATATTTTGCTTCCCATACACCACGAAGGCGTCGTAGTCCCCCGCCTCCACCATGATGGTGTCGCCATCCTCGCTAGCATTAAGGGCTGCCTGGATAGTGGGGTATACACTAGGCACATGTCTAATGGTGTCAGCTAAGACTGGCGGCGCCGTCACCAGCACCAGGCTCACCACCAGCACCAGGGCAAACAGAATGCCAAATATCTTCTTCACTCTTCACCTCCTTCACAACAATTATTTCCTTAAGATCCTTATACTTCCGGAAATCCTTTTCGCTCTTCACCTCCTTTGTAACAGTTCACTTTCCCTAAAATCTTCAGCTTACAATATAATAAGCTACTTGTGTTAAAATCCTGTTAATTAAATATACGTTACAATTTTATGGATTACTATATCGCATTCTCCATACCGTCAAGTGATTCTTCCAAGTTTCTGTTGGGCTTGCCTCAACCATAGTGGCCCTCTAGCGCCCACTTAGTGCCCGAGAGTGCTGGTGTGCTCATTAACCTCTCATCCCGACCATAAATCGTGGGTCCAAGTTAATATTTTGACAATCGGGTCAACAAAGCCCACCCTCACCGCTGTTCTTAGAACCTCGTGTTGGGAGACAAAGTTGGCTATGGGAGGGCTGGTTTTATAATAGAGAGATACAAACTCGGCGCCCAGGCTGTTAGGCAGCAGAACCGCGTCCCTAAACTCTCTCAGGATGTCTATTTCTTTGGCTGTATCAGTACCGTAGGCTGCGGTAGCGATGAAGCACTCCCAAAAACCCTTGAAATTGGCAGTGATGCAGCAGTCGTCGTTTATGGTGATGGTGGTTGTGATGTCGTTGACATCGTCGATGGAGCTCACATCTCCAGTCCACTCGTAGAACCAATAGGGACCATCTGCATTCGCTACCAGCTCAACCTCCGTTCCAGCGTCATAGGTAAAAGTCCCCTCGCCAGGGATGATTACTGAACCCCCATCGGTGCTGGCGATTGTAATGGTGTATTGATAGGTCGTCAGCCAGGGGTCAAAGTGGACATTTTCCGAAACAGCGCTTCCAGTGCCATCCGCAATTCTTTCGGTAACAGGATCGGCCACGCCGCCACTGGGCCCGCTGGCATCGCCCCACCAGTTGTAAGTGGCGTCAATGGTCACGGCACTGTCTTCGACGTAGATCCCGTAATTGCCGTTTCCAGCGAGGTTGTTAAATTTGATGAGCACAGTGCTGCCACCGGCAACGGATTCCAAGTAGATTCCGTAGTCATTTTCGCAGATCTTGTTATCCTCAATGGTGACGGTGCTGTTGTCCAGCAGGCCGCTCTGGGTGGTTATGCCAGCCATAGCACCAGTGAGGATATTCTGACTGATGGTGACCTCGCTTTCGTTGTCGAGGGAAAGCGAGATGGCAAAGTCACCACCGTCAGCATCGACGGTGAACCCAGTATCATCCCCACCAAGGAATACTATCTCAGCATCCAGTTCTATGGTGATCGAGCCGGTAATAGTGGTCACCTCATACCCATCTGCCGACTGGAGGGTCAGGGACTTGCCAATATTTAAATCCTCCTCGTATTCCCCCTCCGACGCTATAATGGTGTCGCCAGCATCTGCCGCATCAATGGTGTCCTGGATAGAACTCGTCTGGTCGACGCCCCAGGTCATCGGCTCGGTGCCGAGTTCGGCGCCCAGCCACGGCGAGTAACGCACATTTGTGGAGATGACATCGCCATCACCGGGTCCTATTCCACTGGGTCCGCTGGCATCGCCCCACCAGTTTTTGGTGGCGTCCAGCGTCTCGCCTCCCTCGTTCCACACACCATACCAGGAGTTGTCGGCGATGTTGTTGAAATTAACGGTGATTCCGGTAAGCTCTGTCTGTGTATCAAACACATAGATACCGAGGGAATTACCTGTGAAAGTATTGCCTTCCACATTCACATTCTCAGAAAGGTACCGGGCGTAGTGTGACTCGAAATGCAGGCCCGCGCCATCAACATAACCTGTTACTGTGTTATTCTTAATTTCGGTGTTAAGGAACTGCCCGGCGATGCCTGTGCCCCCCGTAGCGAAGTCCCTCACCAGGTTCCCTTCAATGAGCGAATCTTCGAGGTACCCGGTGATGCCAAACTCTACGTTAACGAGTTCGTTGTTCTTGAAGGTCGCCACAGTCGGGGGAAACGGATCATAGACACCTGCGTTAATGCCATATTGCGCACCTTTCACGTAGCAATACTCAACCGTTGCTTCCATCGTGAAGGCCGTGGAGATAGCGAATTTAACTAAGTTCAAGGCGCGCACATTTCGGACAATGATATCGGCCGCCAACGCCGTAGTAAATTCTGGAGCAGTGATTCCGTGTCGGGCGTTCTGCACCGTCAAACCATCAATCACGACGATGCGGTCGGCATCGCACACTATTTCGATCCCTGTTTGCTCATCCGGATTGGCTGGTTCAATAATCGTTTCAGC
>Ga0209164_1003656_pt1 | contig 14421 bp, 13 predicted proteins | sample MTBNYHSulfiMetaG_FD_187458 | JGI IMG/M metagenome (GOLD analysis project Ga0209164, IMG submission 187458) | Enrichment culture microbial communities from rom New York Harbor, USA that are MTBE-degrading - MTBE-NYH (New York Harbor Sulfidogenic)... | ecosystem: Environmental > Aquatic > Marine >...
CAGGTCGTTGATCACCGTGACATTGCGCTCCTTGGCATTGAATTTGCGCAGACCGAGGTAGGCGCCGAACGTCTGGCTGCCCTGTTCCCAATCCTTTTCAAAGGACCTTGGCATGAGCACCGCATTTCCGGGAAATTCCACGTAGGTCATGTCGGGAAACAAAAACCGGCCGGAGCCGAGTTGAAAACTGAGATTGGCCAGTGCGGCGGCCTGCACTTCGTATTCACCGACACCCCAGAAATAGGGCTGCACGAAGGCGTTCAGCGGCTGGCTCAGGGTCTCATGGTAACGACTGCTCAACTGAAGGTGCTGGGGCTGCAGAAAAAGCCCTTGATGCCAAAAAAGCGGTCTTTCCATCATTTTTCCCTGCTGATTTGGGATGGTCCCAGTTCCAGTTCGATGGCCAGGCGTCCCGGTTTCGACTCTTTGGTCCGCCGGATCAGCCCCTTGGTATCGATGACCACGGGAATGTCAAACAGCCGGATCATGCGCGCTTTTTCCAGCACATAATAACCGGCCGCCAAAGCCACATACTTGGCTCCTTCGGCCCGGTCCAGGGTCACCTTCGTATCCTGGCCCGGATGTACGATCAACCGTTTGGCCGTGGCGACGCTGGCATCGAAGAGGTCGCATTCCAGTAGTTTGTATATCCCCTCCATATCGTCGGAGAGTTGATTGAAGGTGTTGGGGTCCCTGAGCTGGTAGAGGCAAAGGACAAGGGTGTGGGGCACGCCGTCGTCGAAATTGAGCTTTGGATCGGCGATCAGGTGGATTTCGATGGCATCCTTTTCATAGGTCCATGTGGGTGGCGGCAGCGGCACGGACGCACAGGCCGTGAGCAGCAGCGCCACCAGTGCCAGCATCGTCACATTTCTATAGGTCATGCAACCTCCTTATTTCATTGAAAGTGATTCACAGTTGCGTTCAAACTCCCTGAGAAAATCTTCCATGAAGCGCCCCGAATCGAACCAGCGGCGGATCTTTTCGATTTTCTCCTTCAAAATATCGTAATCTTCGGCCTTGCGCAGCGGACCGATCTTAAGACCGCCGCTTCGCTCGGTGGCAAGTTTATCCGGGTCGAGCGTCTGTAGGATTTGCGCGACTTTTGTTCGGGCCGCCTTTTTAAAGGCCTCCTGGGTCGTGAGAAAGGCTTTGCTGATCTGCCCCAGGTAATCTTCCAGGGATTGGGTCTGGTCCTCTCCCTCCAGGTGAAAACCGATGAATTGCCGAATTGTCTGCTCGCCTTTACGGGTCCCGGCGGAGAAGGTCGTGTTGATCACGCTGATCAATTCATTGAGGCTATCGAAAATGGTGTTCAGAGAGTGTGCCAGGCGCTCGAGCAGTTCCGCTGAAGAGAGATCTTCAGGGGTTACTTTGCGTCCCAGTAGTAGCCCGAAGATGCGGGTGAGCACTTCAGCATCGCCGATGGTCTCAGCGGGGACGCCCTTGGGCGAAAGCCGCTCCATGAGACGCTGCACCACCGGCCGGCCGCCGTCGTCCCGATCGGCCAACCGTAGAATCAAATGCGCCTCGATGGCCTGGGACGCACGCGTTGGGTCGGCGGCGTAAATGGCGCGGATGTCGTCGGTGAGTTGCTGCACCAGGACCTCATCGTTCATGGCTTGGGCTTTCGCTCCCTCGTTCGCTGAGGTTGAATGACCACGGTCTTTTCCAAATCCGCGTCTTCGGAAGAACTTTGGTCCCCCGGTTTTGACCGTTCTGTCCGCCCTTTGGCCCGTTCATGGGACGACGCAGATCCAATGAGGACGGTTTCTTCAAGATCTTCGGTTGACGAATCGATCTTTTCCGAACTCGACATGACCACGGTCTGCTCCAAATCCGCCTCCCAAAGGGTCTCCTCTTTGCTCACCGGCGAGACGGGTTTTTCATCGGGTGTGATCGCCACGGTCTCTTCCAGATCCGGTGGTGCCGATTGAGTCCCTTCCGGTAACGTCTCCGACTCGCCGGAGGTTCCCAGGATCACGGTCTCCACGAAATCGCCGTCTTCATTGGATGAAGCCAAAGTGGTGGGGGATGGATCCGAAGCCGTGGGTTCGCCGCCGGGCGGCTGGAGCGCCAAAGTTTCTTCCGCCTCGGAAGGTGCCTCCGCATCGGGCCAATGTTCGAGTATCCGCTTCAGGATACCGGCGATGGCACCATCCTTGTCGAGGTCGGCTTTCGCCGGTTGCCTCCTCTCCTCCTCGACGGCTGAAACCGCCCCAGCGGGCTGGAAAAGGGCCTGCCGGATCTCGCCGCAAAGCGCGTCGAGGGTCTGAAGAAACGATGTTTTCTGCCATGTCTGTTCCGGATCGATGCTGGCCCGGAACAGCTCGCCTCCCAACAACACGGCGCGTCGCCAAAAAATGCGCCATGCCGGGTCGATCCGCAATGCCTCACCATCGCTTAACAGGTGCCGCGCATCCAAGGCCGGATCGATGGCGACCAGATCGATCTCCGCTCCGGGCGCGAACACCTCCGGGTGGCCGATCAGCTTTTCGGTCGCCGCCCAAACCGCTTCCATGTCCTGTCCGGCACCCGTCAGCAAAATATAACCCCACGCGGCGCCGAGGAAATGAAGCCTGCGGCTTGCGATCCGCGTGCTTTTGAAAAGCCCGTGATCCACTTGCCCCACCGGATCGATCAAGCGCAGCGAAAAGTTCCACGACCAGGGCAGCCGCGCGTTTTGCACCGGCAGATCCACCCAGATGCCCTCGAGCGACATGCGGCCGACCGGCTCGGCAACCCCTCTCTCTTCCTCGGGCAGCAGCCGAATCAACTCACCCAACAGGTTGAGTTTGAGGTAAAGCACCTCCAAAAATCGACGGTCGTCCTCCGGAAAAAGCAATCCATTGGAATCCGGCAAGGCCTCATCGATCTTCTTGAATCTCGCCATCCGACCGGGTTTGTCGAGCCGACCGAGCCGTTGTGCGATGGATTCACGCGTCTCACCGGACAACAGGGCCGTAAACTCGAGCATATTGATCGTCGCCGCCGGCATCATCAGCATAAAAAAAGGATAAAAAAAGACCGGCCGCATCCGTTGGTGGACCAGGGTTTCAGGGCCATAACAATGGACGGCCTCCTCGCACCCCACACAAGGCAAATCGCCGGCCAGTTCATTGTGGGAGAGCAGGCTGCTGAAGCCTTCGAGCAAGGCGGCGCAATCCTTGAGCCTTTCAGGGGCCGAAGCCGGACGCTCAGGTGCGTAAAATGGAAAATGCGGTGATTCGCCTGCACAGGCAGGGCAGTATAGATATCGTTCAAGGGAATTGCTGTAGGCTCCAAGGCCCGCATCTTGAAGCAATCGGTCTTCCCGGCATACGGTCAAGTCTCGGCCGCAACCGGGGCATCGGGGTTGGCACCACCGATTCCGGTATTCACAGCGGAACAGCGGGCGAAGCGCCAGCAAACGGCCCTCCGCATCGACCTGTTCGTTGAAAACTGGTTGGAAGCCGCCTTGGTTTTGTGCCCCGATGCGTTTGAAGGCGCACTGCCACAGCTGCTCGACTTGAGTATTGTTGACCGGATGGAGTTCCGATGCCCCTGCCGGATAGCGATCCGGTTGGATGAGTAAAAAGAGATCGACCAGACGGTTTCCCTCGCCATCAGAAACCGTTCCTTCGTAAACGACGGCGAATGGCCCCGAAGATTCCAACGCGCCGCAAGCCGGCGTCTTCGCCTGGCCCGGCGTCAATCCCGGCAGCACCAGTCGCAGCCCTGTTTCAGCGCCATTCAGATAAGGCAACAAAGAGGGATGGGTTGTCGTCTTCGTTTCGGTCATAACCGATGAATCCCCAAAAATCAGCCGGTAGGTCGCTTCATGCCCTGACTCGATCCGCTTCCAATCTCGCCTTGACCCAGCCTTAGCCCCAATGCCGTTAACTTAAAGCGTTTGGTTTTGATCCGGGCGGGGCTGAACCCCGCCCCTACAACGCCCGGTCATGGCCACTGCTGTATAATGACAAGGTCTCGTAGGGGCGGGCTTTATGCCCGCCCGCAACGCCCGCTTAAGTTAACGGCATTTGCCTTAGCCCTGATCCAAGATCAGCGTTAATTGCAGTTTGTCACGGAAAAGAACGCTAAAATGTGCAAAGTCCCAAAAGGACCTCTTCCCCTGGTGTGCCGCCTGCCGGCCGGGGGACTGATGGTTTGTCGTGCCAAGTGAAAATATAATAAATCCAGGTAATAGTCAAGATTCATATCGATCATGAAATTCCGCTATCACCTCTCTGTAAAGCACAGCGTGGCGCGCCGCGCAATTTTCCCAACTCAACCGTTCCGCCTGCAGCCATTGCCTGGCATTGACCGCCAAGCGCCGGCCCAACTCCGGCTCATTCATGATGCGCTGCATACAGGCGGCCAGCCGACCGAAATCTCCCACCGGAAAGAGCAATCCCCGCTCTCCATCCACTACCAACTCCCGCACCCCCTCGATATCGCTGGCCACCACCGGCACGCCGGCGGCCATGGCCTCCAAAACCACGCTGGGAATTCCTTCTCCGGCGCTGGCCAAAACCAGCAGATCGCTCCCTGCAAGTTCATCCGCCACCTCTTCCGGCCTAAGGTAGCCCGTGAACCGGAAGCGATCACCAATGGAAAGCTCACCCGCCAGTAATCGAAGCCGCTCCATCTCCGGCCCGGCCCCCACGATAACCAGCTGCGGCCTGAGATCCGAGTCCGGCAATGAAGCAAAGGCCCGAATGACGACATCGACCTGTTTGAGGGCAATGAGGTTTCCGATCACCGTGACCGTAAACCCGGATCTGGATCTCTTCCCGGCGCTCTCCGAAGGCATTTCCACTCCGTTGGGAATGACCACAATGTTATGCCGGCCGTCCGGTACCCATGGTCTCACCCTATCGGCCAGATCGTTCCCCACGCAGACGATTCGTTGATTGAGAAAAAAGGCCCATTGAATCAATTTCCTGAAAAACCGATTTTTGGCCGCCAGGCGGACATCGCTGCCGTGCAGGCTCGTGATCACCGGCACTCCGGCCCATCGCCCGGCCATCCCGGCAAGCCAACCTGAAAACGACCAGTGGGCATGAATCAGGTCGGCGTTGCGGGCATGACGAATGGTTGCAATCAGCATGCTCACAAAAAAGAGAGGGACCAGCCCCCATGCCCAAGGGTGTTCGCGAAGTGCCGCCGGAATGCCCCCGGGTCGATGGGAAAGAATCTGCCAGGAGCGCGGCGCATAGCGAACAGGCCTGACCTTGATGCCTTGCAGTGGGATGGGCGAATCCAATGGTCGATCACACGCCGGCGCCAAAACCGTCACCTCAAAACGCTTCGGCAACTGGCGCAACATCCTTTTTATATAGATGCCGCTGGCGGGATATGCCGACGAAGGGTAAGAAGTGGTGAGTACCAGCAACCGCATCGTCAATCCCGTGGGTTAGAATCCGGATCTTCCTGTACGTGACTTCTGTCCGCTCGATGTTCAGGCGACCTCACCTGTTGCCGCAACAGGCTGATCTGGCTGACCTGCTCGGAAATCAGCCCCATCATGAAGATGATCACCGAGGTGGAGAACAACAACGCGCTCATATTGGTAAAACGATGGGCCGTCAGATAGGTATGGGCATAGTTGATCAGACCCATCAGGAAAATCCCGCCGGACACCGGCAAAAAGATGCGCAGCGGCGAATAGAGGGTGCAAATTTTCAAAATGATCATGAAAAAACGGATGCCGTCGCGAACCGGCCGGATGCGGCTGCGGCCATGCTGACGGGGCCGCACGTTGATCGGTACGTACTTTACGCTGAACCCGCTCCGCAGCAGCACCAGCGTCATGGTGGTGGGCCAAGAGTAGCCGTTGGGCAGCATCGGCAGCATGTCCCGGGCCAGCTCGGCCCGCACCGCCCGGAAACCTGAAGTCAAATCCTTGATCGGAAAACCGGTGACATAAGAGGCCAGCCGGTTGTAGGCGGCATTCATCAAGCGCCGGCCCAAAGAGGAATGCTGTCGATCCGTGCGCGCGCCGACCACCATGTCGTAGGCGTCCATGTGGGCCAGCAGCTCGGGGATATCCTCCGGATCGTGCTGGCCGTCGGCGTCCATGAAAACAAGGATTTCGCCCTTGGCGGCTCGGATACCGGTTTTGATTGCCGCTCCGTTGCCGATGTTGTATGGATTCGAAATTACGCGCAAACTTGTCTGCTTTGGCACTGAGCCAGTACCATCGCTTGATCCATCGTCCACCACAATAATTTCATTGAACGACGATAATTCCCTGATTCTGTCAATTTGGAGAGAGAGCGTCTCACGCTCGTTCAAGGCGGGCAAAATGATGGAGAAATTTCGATATGACATCCGCTCTGCTTCTATAGGGTCTTCAGGCAACCCCAATTATCTGAAAGTGAGCTCTCCTCTATCGGAATCGTAAACGAATTTATCCATCGTCAAGTCTTCCGGGAATTGTGACACCCAGCCATTGTCAAACAGAGTCTGCAGATTTTCAGGAAATCTTCCGAAATGCTTAAAATAGGCATCCCTCGCCAGTTCCAGTCGGTAAAGCCCTAAAAGGACCATAAGACGATTGGATAGCATTTTTTTAATTTCATCGTCATCTGCTCGTTCAAGCATGGTTTTAACAAATGCAATGGCCGTCAATGTTTGCCCGCTGCGTTGCACCAGCCGAGCTGCGAGTGTAATGGTGATGGGAGGAGCATTTGGAAGTTTTGAGGCTTCCTGCAAATAGTAGGCGCCTTTTTCATTATCTTTGAGATAATAGAAATAATTAAATCCCAGGTAAAAGCGAGGTTCCCAGTCCCAATAGCGATGCTCGGCCTGGATGGAAAGAATTTCGATGGCCTTTTCGTGCAGACCTTCACGCCAGGCCAGGATTCCTTGGGTGTAGTAACCCGTGTTGAAAAAGTACGGGTCCAGCTCCATGGCCTGTTTGAAGAGGATGTAAAGCGCTTCCCAGTCTTCATCGGTGACCCTCTCTGCACCGCCTTTGTAAATGGCGGCCTTCAAGTTCAGATAGTCCGCCATAAGCCCTTTGAATTCCCCGCTGATGACCTTCAACAAAGTGGGATCCACCATCAAGGCTTCGGCTCTGGCGTGTTCCATCGTCAGGTTATCGCGATAATTGTGGACCTGGACACTGGAGTACATGAATCCGGCGATCAGCAGCAGCGTACCGAAAAGCTTGAGAATCGCTACGAAAGTGATCCTCATCTCAATTCCTTGCGGTTGAAGATGATAGTGGTCAGGAACAGCAGCAGCGCAATATAAAACAGGCCGTAGATGCCCGTCCAGATCAGGTTTTGCCAGGGTAGGTCGAGGCCGTACCCCAAAAAGACCTTCAGGTCGAAAGCACTGAGATTGGGGAATACCCACGTCAGAAATTTCATCAATCCGATATAGCCCGAGCCGGCCTCGAAATATTCACCAGCCTCCAACACCTTGACAATAGTCTCCAGGCTGTTACCGATGATGTATGTACAAAAGGTGAACAACATGGAGAGATATTCATTGGAGGTGAGAACCGTGAAAAAGAAGGCGAAGGCCATCAGTATGAGAAGGGAAATATACTGATACAAGAGGCTGAGCAGCAACACGCCCCAAGAAAAGTTGCGTGGCGCCTCCATCTCCACAATAAAGCGAACGCCCAACCCGGCTGTGATCAGACCCATGATGCCAATAATCAGCACGGCGATAAGCACTGTCAGCCCAACGCCGGTAAATTTGCCAAGGATATATGCCGGCCGGGCGATAGGCCGGGACAAGACCATGCAGACACTGCGCTGATGGATATCCCTGGCCACCATGGAGATACCCAGGAAAATGACGATGGCCAGCCCGGCCAGGGTGATGGAGGCAAACGAAAGATCCACTGCCACTTTGCCGGTATCGAACGCGAATAGGGGAATGACGATCAGATAGACCAGGCACAACAGCCCGGCTACGAAGAGAATACCCTGCAGCGCCCGGTTGCGGATGCCCTCGCGCAGCGTAATGGCGGCAATAGGCCCGATATTATCAATTGGCATGTTGACCTTTGCTGTTTTTGATCATTGCTACGAATTTGCTCTCCAGATCTCCGCCTGACCCCAGGAAATCGCCGGTTTTACCGCAAAACATGACCCGGCCCTGGTGGATAATCCCGATGCGGTCGCACAGGGTCTCAACGTCATTGAGAATGTGGGAGCTGAAAAAAATGGTTTTGCCTCGTGTCTTTAAATCAAGGATGATGGTTTTCAGCTGGTTTCGCCCGATGGGGTCCAGCCCGCTCATGGGTTCATCCAAAATCAGGGTTTGCGGGTCATGGATCAAGGCCAGGGCCAGCCCCATGCGCTGCTTCATACCTTTGGAATAGGTGTTGATGGGGCGTTTCCTGACATGCAGTATCGAAAGCTGGTCAAGCAGGGGATCGATCGCCTTTTTGAAGGAACTCTTTTCCATTCCCGATGACCGGGCGGCAAAGGCCAAAAGCTCCTCGGCGGTAAGGTTTTCGTAAAAGCGCGGTCCTTCGGGCAAGTAACCAATGCTGCGCCTGGATTCAGGCTGTTCCGGCGCCATGCCGTGGAGTTGGATGGTGCCTGAATCCGGGCGCGTAAAGCCCATCATCAAATTGATCGTGGTACTTTTACCGGCGCCGTTGGGTCCGATGAAACCGAACACCTCATTGGGTTCGACTGCCAAGGAGATCCCGTGCAGGATTTTGCGCTTACGTTTAAATCCATCGGGGTAGCTCTTTACCAAATCTGCTATTAGTATCGGTGGGTTCATGACAATGACGGATACCAGATATTCGAACCGGATGCAAGCAAACAACCGGCGCCGCTCGGAAGGGAGGGCGCCGGTTGGATTGTCGTTTACGGTTGTTTTCTATAGCTTTTGTTTACTGCAGGGTAGCCCAGAGGCCACCATTGTACGCGGTTTCACCACCACCAGCCTGGCCTGCGTCGCTAAGTACGCCTGCCACAGGCGCCAACACCGTAACCTGAGCGAATGCAGCAGCAGCACCGCCCGCGATATTGGGCCACAACATGTTCTGGACATAGTAAATGGTGTTTTCAGAGTCGGAGTCGATGAGGAATGCGCGGTTACCGCCTTGGGCGTAAGACCAGGTCACGTAAGACAACCATTGAGCGTCTGTTGCAGCCTGGGTGATCACACCTGCCGGAACGGCGCACCCGGCAGCGCTTACGCCGTTGGCAACGCCGGAACCATTACCACCTTGCAATGAAGCCGGGAAGGCTGCCGCAACAGCATTAGCAGCTACACCACCTGGCACAGCCGCGGGAACGGCGGCGCCTAAGGCCAACCCACCAGTACCATCGGCGTTTCTAACGCCACCAAAAGAGCTCCCATACAGTGCAGAGTCCTGGTTCAGCGCTGCCTCCGCGCTTTTAAAAACGCCGACCGCCGAGTCGGCCTTGGTGTTGATGGCACGTTTGCGGTAGGTGGCGAATTGCGGGATGGCGATGGCGGCCAGGATGCCGATGATGGCCACGACGATCATCAATTCGATCAGGGTAAAACCTTTTTCATTCTGGTTGTAACGAAGCTTTTGCAACATGGTGAATCCTCCTTTGGTCATTCTAAAAAATGGTACGTTGGGTTTGTTTGGCTTTTTGGGTTGAGTTAATAATGGATTGTTAAATTTTTGTTTCACAAGGCCGCTCGCTGTGTCACCTCCTTCGCGCTTCAGTTTCTTGTTGCGAAGGGATATAGCAATCGGTGTGCCACTTTTTAAAAGAGATTGGAATTTACGGCAACCCTCTGTTTTTCGATCCTTATTGAATTTTCCACGAAATCGTACCGTCAATTTGATAGCACCCGGCAACCGTGTGCCAAACAAATTGCGCGCGCTTTGACAAAAATCGTCAGGTGCCCGGATGGGCATTTCGGTTTAGGCCAAGGGTCTCAGATGCATGAAAACGCAGATAGGATTTGCAAGATACCGCTTGTGGAGGGTACGACGCTAATCTGCCGCTTCGATGTTCAGCTTGTCCAACCGATAGCGGAACGACCGGAAGGTGATGCCAAGCAGTTCGGCGGCCTTGTTCTTGTTGCCGCTGGTGCACTCCAGGGCCTTTTTCAGGTAGGCCTGTTCGATGTCGGCCAGGATGTTGTCCAGGGAGACGCCGTGGGGCACCTCATCGAGATCGAAGCGCTTGTTCTGGACCCCTTCGATCCAGCGACGCTTGTGGATGGACATGGCCAGGCTGTCGGGTAGCAGGATATTGGTGCTGGAAAGGGCCACCGAGCGTTCGATGAGATTTTCCAGCTCGCGCACGTTGCCGGGAAAGTTGTATTTTTTGAGCAGGTCGATGGCGTAAGAAGAGACCTTGGTCACCTCCTTGCCCATCTCACGGCTGAACTTTTCGATGAAGTGCTGGGTGAGGATCTTCAGGTCGCCCTTGCGCTCGCGCAGTGGCGGCACCTTGATCTCGATGACGTTGAGACGATAAAACAGATCCTCGCGGAAGCGCCCTGCAATGACTTCGTCCTCGAGGCGCTTGTTGGTGGCTGAAATGATGCGGATATCCACGTTAATGTCGCGGGTACCGCCCACGGCACGGAAGCTGCGCTCCTGCACGGCCCGCAGCAGCTTGACCTGCATGGTGATGCTCAGCTCGCCCACCTCGTCCAGAAAGATGGTGCCGCCATGGGCGGCCTCGAGCAGGCCCTGCTTGTCCTGGGTGGCGCCAGTGAATGCGCCCTTCTTGTGGCCGAAAAACTCACTCTCCACCAGGGTCTCGGGGATGCCACCGCAGTTGACCGGAATGAAGGCCTTGTCTGCGCGGTCGCTGTTGTCGTGGATGGCCCGGGCGATGAGCTCCTTACCGGTGCCACTCTCACCAGTAATCAATATATTGGTACGCGTCTTGGCCACTTGGCGCACCATCTGGTAAATATGCAGCATACGGGGGCTGCCGCCAACGATCCTGTCGAAATGAACCGTGCTTTTCAGCTCGTCTTCCATGGCTTCGCGCTCGGCGTCGAGGGTCTTGCGCTCCAGGGCGTTGGCGATGGTCTCTTTGAGCTCGTCGTTGTCGAACGGCTTGGGCACATAGTCGTAGGCCCCGTCGTTCATGGCTTCGACCGCCGTCTCGGTGGTGGCGAAGGCGGAAATCATGATGACCACGATGTTGGGGTTCTTGCGCTTGGCGGCGCGCAACACGTCCAGTCCGGTCAGGTCGCCCAGCTTGATGTCGGTGAGCACCAGGTCGTATTCGCTGGACTCAATCTTTTCGATCGCCTTGCGGCCGTTTTCGGCCAGGTCGATCTGGTAGCCTTCCTTGGAGAGCATGTATTCGAGCAGCTCGCGCATGCTCCGCTCGTCGTCGACAATCAGCAGGTGGGCATCGGATGGGGTCATAGAAGATAGTCTTAAGTTTTAAGTTTAAAGTGTGGGCGGGCGTAAAGCCCGCCCCTACACATCCGTGATCAAACCAGCGGCCGTTTTTATGAATTGGGCCTCGTAGGGGCGGGGTTTATCCCCGCCCGAAAGACCCAACGCCGACATCTTGATAGGTTATCCTGCCTCCCAGGATGGTCATCACCGCCTTGCCTTTGAGCTGCCAGCCATCAAAGGGCGTGTTGCGGCTCTTGGACCGCATCTCGGCGGCCCTGACCGTAAACTCCTTTTCCGGGTCGATGAGCGTCAGGTCGGCCGCCAGTCCCACGCGCACGCCGCTTTCCAGCCCCAGGATGCGGGCCGGCGCCGCGGCCATGCGGGTAATGAGCGTATCGAGGGTCAACACCCCCTCCTGCACCGACTTCAGCCCCAGCGGCAGGGAGGTTTCCAGGCCGATGATGCCGTTGGCCGCCCGGTCAAACTCCACCTCTTTTTCCATCACCGAATGGGGGGCATGGTCCGTGGCGATGGCGTCCAGCGTGCCATCGGCCAATCCCTGCCTGACGGCCTCGCGATCCATTTCGGATCTAAGCGGTGGATTCATCTTGGCATGGGTGTTGTAACCCTCAACGGCCTCGTCGGTGAGCGTGAAGTAGTGCGGCGCGGTTTCGGCGGTCACCCGGATACCCTCTTCCTTGGCGCGCCGGATAGCTGTCACCGATTGGCGGGCACTGACATGGGCGATGTGCACCGGCGCACCTGTCAACTGGGCCAGAGCGATGTCGCGCATCACCATGACGCTTTCGGCAGCATTGGGAATGCCGGACAATCCCATGCGGGTGGCGGTAACCCCTTCGTTCATGGCGCCGCCCTCGGCCAGGTGAAGGTCCTCGCAATGGGAGACGACCAGCAGACCGAAGGCGGCCGCATATTCCAGTGCACGCCGCATGAGCTGGGCATTCATCACGGGCCGACCATCATCGCTCACCCCCACTGCACCGGCGGCCTTGAGCTCGCCGAACTCGCACAACTGCTCGCCCTTGATCCCCTTGCTAATGGCGGCCACCGGCAGCACCCGCACCAGGCCCGCCTCGGCCGCCCGGTTGAGGATCAGATGAGTGATGGCAGGGTCGTCATTGACCGGATCGGTGTTGGGCATGGTGGCCACGGCCGTAAAGCCGCCGGCCGCCGCGGCCTGGCTGCCGGTAAGGATCGTCTCTTTATATTCCTGACCCGGCTCGCGAAAATGGACATGCATGTCGATCAGGCCGGGGGTCAGCCATAAGCCCTGGGCCTCGATGACCTGCAACCCGCTTTCGCCGCCCACTCGATCCAGTGTGCCGGCCGGTTGCACCGCGGCGATGCGCCCCTTTTCGATCAGGACATCGCTCACCTGGTCGAGTTTTCCCGGGTCGATGACCCGCGCGCCTCTAATCAGCATCGGCATTGCGACCGCCTCCCAACACCAGATAAAGGAGCGCCATGCGCACGGCCACTCCGTTGGTCACTTGATTTAAAATAAGGGAATGGGGCCCATCGGCCACATCCGGGGCGATTTCCACGCCGCGATTGATCGGACCGGGGTGCATGACCACCGCATCCGGCTTGGCCAGGGCCAGGCGTTCCCGGTTCAACCCATATTGACGGGCGTACTCGCGCTCGGTCGCCATGGTAAAACGCTTCTGGCGCTCCTTCTGAATGCGCAGCATCATCACCACATCGGCACCTTCGATCGCGGCGTCGATGCTCGCCGCCAGCTCGGCACCCAGCGCCTCGATGCCATGGGGCATCATGGTGGGCGGACCGGCCAGCACGACCTTGGACCCCATCTTGGTAAAACCTTCAATATCAGAACGCGCCACCCGGCTGTGGGCGATATCGCCGACAATGGCAACGCGCAGGCCGGACAGGGTCTTTTTGTGCTGCCGGATCGTCAACATGTCCAGCAACGCCTGGGTGGGATGGGCGTGGGTGCCGTCGCCGGCATTGATCACCGACGCCTTGATACGTTCGGCCAGGAACTGGGGTGCCCCCGAATAGGCGTGACGCAGCACCACCACATCGGGCCGCATGGACTCTAATGTGCGGGCCGTGTCGAGCAACGTCTCGCCCTTGACCAGGCTGCTCATGTCTGCGGAAATAGCCAGGCTGTCGGCACTCAGCCGCTTGGCGGCCAGATCGAAGGAGAGACGGGTGCGGGTGCTCGGTTCGTAGAAAAAGAGGACCACCGTTTTGCCCCGCAGGGTAGGCACCTTTTTGATGGGCCGTTCGGAAATCTCTTTCATGCTCTCGGCCGTATCCAGGATCAGCTGGATCTCCTGGCGCGAAAGCGAGGCGATATCGAGGATGTCTTTTCGTTCCAGCGGCATGGCCCACCTGAACCCCGGCTCGCAGGGAAGGATATGGATTAAGCTTTAACTATCTGGCATCATTTGGCATCTAACGGATGACATCGGCCAGTCGGTCCCAGCGCACGCTAAATTCGTCCCGATCCCATGACCAGTAGATCATAAACGCCTTGCCGCGCAATGCCGATTCATCCACGAACCCCCAAAAACGGCTGTCGTTGCTCTCGTCGCGATTGTCGCCCATGACGAACAGCTTCCCCTCGGGCACGGTCACCGGACCGAAATTGTCCCTCGGCTGATACCCGCGGGGAAAAACCCGCGAATCGACATGGATGGCATGCGGATTTTCGCGAACCTCGCCGTTCACGTAAACCTTTTTGTTTCTGATCTCCACCTTATCGCCGCCGACCGCCACAACCCGCTTGATAAAGTCCTTGCTCGGATCCTCAGGATACTTGAACACCACGATATCGCCGGGTTCCGGCCGGCTGATGGGAATGATCGTTTTGTCGGTAAAGGGGATTTTGATCCCGTATAGGAACTTATTGACAAGAATGTAGTCGCCGATCAGCAGCGTGTCCTGCATGGAGCCCGATGGGATTTTAAACGCCTGTACGACAAAGGTACGAATAAACAGGGCCAGGATGATGGCGATGACGAGGGCCTCGATATTTTCGCGAAGCTTGCCTTTTGCAGGTCGGGATGAAGGAGCGGTTTCCTGGTTCGAGTCCTTTTTCAAATCTTTTATCTACCTCG
>Ga0209164_1003659_pt1 | contig 14409 bp, 13 predicted proteins | sample MTBNYHSulfiMetaG_FD_187458 | JGI IMG/M metagenome (GOLD analysis project Ga0209164, IMG submission 187458) | Enrichment culture microbial communities from rom New York Harbor, USA that are MTBE-degrading - MTBE-NYH (New York Harbor Sulfidogenic)... | ecosystem: Environmental > Aquatic > Marine >...
CCTGCAGACAGGTCGTCAAGGGCGCGGTCTTCAGCGTTCATCTTGACCCTTGACGAACTGGCTGCAGGGGGCTACCTGAGCAAAAGTTAGAATGGGAAAAAAGCGACATCTTTCTTGACAACGACCGCGGGTGGATCGATAATTGCTTTGAATTAACAAAAGGGCGCATCCTTGAACCTGCATCGAGACCTTGCATTGATCTGATTTTGATCCTGAAGAGGTGGCAATATGAAATCGAAACCGTCCTACGCAGAATTACAGCAGAGGGTCAAAGAGCTGGAAAATGAACTTCAAACTAAAGAGCAATTCTTCAACAATATCCTGAACAACATTCCCGATCTTATTTTTGTCAAGGATGCAAACCATCGATGGATTTTTTTGAATGATGCCTTTTGTGCAGCCTTGGGCCACCGTAGAGAAGAATTGATCGGCAAAACAGATTACGATATTCACACCAAAGAGCAAGCCGATATTTTTTGGCAAAAGGATAACCTGGTCCTTGAAACGGGTCGCGCCGATTCCAATGAAGAGACTTATACCGATGCTCAGGGAGAGTTGCGCACGATACTGACTCGTAAATCGATCTTCAAAGACAAAAAGAGCGGACAAATTATTGTTGGGATATCTCACGACATCACCGAAAAAAAGCGTGCCGAACAAGCGCTGGCAGATTCACAACGCCGTCTGGCCGACATCATAGAGTTTTTGCCTGATCCAACGTGTGTCATCGACATCGAAGGACGTGTGGTGGCATGGAATCGGGCAATGGAAAAGATGAGCGGCATCAAGAAGGAAAAGATTCTCGGAAAGGGCGACTATGCCTATTCCGTCCCATTTTACGGAGAACCGCGTCCCACCCTCATCGATTTGGTATTAAAGCGGGATAGGGATTATGAAAAGCAATATCTGTCCGTCAAGGAAGATAACGGTGACTTGTTTGCAAGTGTTGCCTTCAGCTCATCACTTGGAATCGACGGAAGATATTTTGAGGGGACCGCTGGAAAGCTTTACGATTCAGAAGGCAATGTGGTCGGAGCAATTGAAACCGTAAGAGACATTACCGCCATGAAACGTGCAGAACAGGATCGGGAACGACTGATATCAGAGCTCCAAGACGCGCTGGCCAATGTTCGGACGCTAAGCGGACTATTGCCGATCTGTTCCTCGTGTAAGAAAATTCGAGACGACAAGGGATATTGGACCAAGATAGAGGCGTACATAAAAAGACATGCGGAGGTTGATTTCAGCCACAGCCTCTGCCCCGAATGTGCGGAAAAATTATATGGCAATGAGGATTGGTTTAAAAAGGGAAAGTCCACAGAATAGCTCTGGCATCTAAATTGTATGAACGTATTGAAACAGTTATCACAATGATTTCGGTATGCTCAATAACCTGAATTAGACGAGAGAGAACGAATGTATCAATCCGAACGGTATGATATTACGATTCGTAAACTCATCGATTTGATTTTACAAATGACCCCAGATGAGCGGGGTTTGCTGCTCAACGAGGCAGAACGGATCAAAACCAAGTTCCGTGCTACCCGCCGCAACTGCTGCATGCCGATAGCGCTTCACTATGGTGAGGAGGTCCATAATGCCACCATTACCAACCTGAGCTTCACAGGTGCCTTCGTGGAATGCTACATTCCAGTGAAAATTGAAGACCCGGTCAATATCGAATTTAAAAACGTTGATGGTTCACAGAATCTGAAGTTGGGTGCCCGTATTGTTCACGCCACCAAATGGGGAATAGGCGTTCGATTTAGCACAGTACGTTCTTTGCAAGCCCGTTTTTTGCAGAAATGTCTGGACGAGTTTCGGCAAAACGAGTTTTAACAATCGAAGAAACGCACGCCTTTCGCAAATAGCATTCGGGCAAATGGGGTTTCAGTCTTACTGCAGATGAGAAGAGAATTCGAAGGCAACTGGGTATCTATTTAGAAGGACGTTTGAAGCTGCGATATTGCATTTCGAGAGGGCCGATTTTAATTGTATCCTGATGTTTGAGTGTGGTCGGTTTGTTTATCGGTATGCCGTTGACCTTGGTTTTCAGTCTTCCCCCAACGTGTTCGATAACATAACTGTTTTGATTTTTTTTGATCCTTGCACTGGGTTTACCGGCAAAAAATGACCAAAGGCCGCTGATTTTTATCTTGTCCTCGTTGTTTTTACCGATCGTTATAACCTGTTCTATCAGATCATAATCCTCACGGGCGGCATTTAAGAAAAAAAGGTAATTGTAATAGTTCCAACCGGATTGGAATTCCTCTTTTTCCAATACCATGGTCTGATCCGATTCCCGGCGGGACATAGAATTTATATTTAGTTCATTTTCCGTGGCCTCCATTGACAAGGATTCGTATAAGTCAACGATCAGAATATATTTACCAACGGTGATCCAGTCCTGATGAGCCAAAATGCTTTTTTCTATGCGCTCATCATTGACGAATGTACCGTTTTGGCTTCCCAAATCTATAAGCGTTAGCTGCTCATTCAACAGTTTGACGGCGGCATGATGGCCGGAAACGGACATATGGTCTATACAAATGTCATTGTCGGGATGACGTCCAATGGTTACTTGCTTTCCGGGTGCAACCTGATGATGGCTAAGCACCCTGTTGTTCATTGTCAGATATAAGCGGGCCATCATTTCTCCTATGTCAAATAGATCAGGCGAAAAAAATCATCTGAAATTTCGAACCGATGCCTTCTCTGGATTTGAATGTCAATTTGCCACCTGATTTTTCAACGAATTTTTGTACCATTGGCAAACCCAGACCGGTTCCTTTGGTTCCCTTGGTCGTAAAGAACAAATCGAGCACTTTGTCCATTTTAGAGGAGGCGATGCCACATCCATTGTCAACGACACTGACCGTTAAACACCGATTCGCTTTAACCTCGGTGCTGATTCGAATCTTTCCTCTTTTCTTGTCCTTTATTGCATCGGCTGCATTGATTACAAGGTTTAACAAGGCCCGTTGAAATTGGATCTCATCTATCATCCATACGGGATTTTCGGATGACAGGGCAAAGTCAAAAGAGATGCCTTCATGAGAAAACCTTCTCTCTAATGAATGACGGTATTTCATAATCGCCTTGTTAATATCGGTCGGTCTATTTAAAAATTGATCTTCTTTGACATAATCCAAGATGTCGGTGGACAGTTGATTGATGCCTGCAAGGCTTTGCTGCATCCACTGCCAGCATTTTTCCATCTGGTCATTCTCGGACGCGGCAATATGACGATCCATTAACTGCGAGGCGCTTTGGTTAAGGGCTATCAAATTTTTGATATTATGTGCCAAGTTGCCAATAGTTAAACCGACCCCGGCCATGCGTTCGTTTTTCAGTGCTTTTGCCAGGAAGCGGATGTTGTCTATGTTTAATGCCAACTCATTTGCTACGGCGGACGCGAAGGTCGCATCGTCCTTGGTGATTGGGGCAATCAAATTGTCAGATTGGGCATAAAGCAGTCCAAGGACGTCGTTTTTTCCAACTATTGGCACACAGATGATAGACCGCAGATTGTGAATTCTTATTGAATCTGAATCCTTAAATCTCAAGTCTTTGCTGACGTCCTGACTCACCAGGGTAATTTTCTCTGAAAGTACCCAGTCAAATAGCGTGCGGCTTACGGGGACTTCATTTTTATTGGTATTTTGATCCCTGCTCAATTTTGAGGCCACAATTTTATAGGATCCATCAGAGTCTGATTTTTTGACTATTAAAGCACAATTGGCTGATGGGATGGACTCCATGATGAGGTCAAGCCCTTTTTCATAGATTTTGGCTACCTCATTGATCGTTCGGAGATGATCACTGAGTTGATAGAGCATCGAAAGCCGTTTATAAGCTGATCTGTCGGGCTCAATGGCTTTCTTGGGGACCTCTGTGGCTGCGTTTTGTAAAAAAAACCGAGCGGCATGTTCTGTATTTTGAGCCCACAGCTCACTGAGCTTTATCTCTTCGTTGCTGATCACTATGGTATCGTTGGCCGAGAAGGAGGGATCAATTAAAAGATCGTCAACTGTTTCAGGCTGCAATAAAAATAGAAACCATCGGTTCCCGACTCGTATTTTATCATGACTCTTGAGTGCTGCTTTTTGAATGGCTTTATTGTTGAGGAAGGTGCCGTTTTGAGAATCCAAATCTTCAATTAAAAAACGGCCATTTTCGCAGGTGATCACAGCATGCTGACGAGAAACAGTCTTGCCCGCGATTTTAATACTACCCGTTGGATCCCTGCCGATAAAGGTTTGTTGATCCTCGATCAATATTGGCCGGGAAAACGACTCAATAGGATAGGGTATTAGATATGCTTCTACCTTATGATGATTCCGTCCAGACACGTACAATCCTATGCAATTGGATATGACGTCACGAACGCAATTCAAATGGATTCTTTTACCTTTTAAATTTTCTCCTCAAATTGTCAAGTATCATTAACGGTGCGCTCTCTGATCAAAGATCGTTTTTGATAGCAAGTTACTATGAATACCGCATTGACCCATTGTAGACTTACAATCGATATTGCGCTCAAGTGCGAAAAATGACAAAGTTCTGAGGCGAAAGGGAGCTGTTTTCGTTAATTCTATTGGTCATCATAGCGACAGAAGGGTCCCCACATTGACTGATAAATCTGACCCGATCAAATGTTCAGACAATACCGAACAAGTTGTCGTCAACATTCCATGCCGACTAATCGAAAGAGCAAAAAAATATGCCGATGAACACGGCAATACCGTTACAGGTGTGGTCATCGAGGCCCTGGATGCGTTGTTGGGAGGAAGAACAACAAGATGACGGTAGTCTAAATTATGTGCGGCAACAGGCCCACGCTTTGACTCGGTTGATATCGTTTATTGACGGCCCCTTACTTAAAATGAACTTAATCGCATGCTCCCCAAAATCATCGGTGTCATATCCGGCAGTCACACAATGACAGGTCAACCTACAATTCTGAATGATATCGGCAATTAGATCGATTATTGGGACAGGGTTTTAAAGACAGAGCTTCTTTTTAAGATTCCTGCAAAATTGGCAACGATACTGGCGGTTGTCCCCCAAATCAGCTCTCCCCCAACATTAAATTCCGGGAAATAGTGTTCCTCACACAAGGCTCCGTAATCCGAACCTATGCTTGCATCGCTCGACAAAAATAACGCAAGTGGGACTTCGATGATTTTTTCTACCTCGTTCGTATTGATTTTGAATCGGTATGGATAGGGTATCGTCCCAACAAAAGGATGAATGATAAACGGCGGGGCATAGGTCATAGATTCGTCAAGCGGCCCGAGCACAATAACATCCTTCGGTTGAAGGCCGATTTCCTCCCACGACTCCCTCAAAGCCGTAAACTCTGGACTTGGATCTTCCCCATCGACAACACCGCCGGGAAACGACACATGACCACCGTGATACCTGACATGTGACGCTCTTTTTGTAAAAAGCACCGTGACCTCGCCATTTTTTAGAAAAATTGGCACCAATACGGCCGCAGGGGTGGATACGGTCCTGATCCCGGGCATGGTTTTAATGTTTCGATGAGAGAGGGTTTTTGCGATTAGCTCGAAAATTTCATTATGTTCCTGGGTCATTGGACGGTGTTTATAATGAAATTGAAAGTTGCAGGATGGCTAAATTTTTGCGGAAGAATTATTATCTGTCAAAATTTTTTGGATTTCCAGGTGCAGTCCAGAAAAACTGTATGGCTTTTGAATGAACGAACTTGCCTTTCCTGAAACGACATCATTTAAATGATCTTTATAATTGTAACCGCTGACGAATATCACCGGAATGTCCGGTCGAATGCTACGAATGTGAAAAAACGCTTCTTTACCGTTCATGCCCGGCATTAGCATGTCAAGTATAACGACGTCTATGTCATCACACTCCTGCTTGAAGAGATCAATTGCCTGTTTGCCGCTTTCTGCACATATGACCTTATAGCCCAATCTTTTAAGCAACTCACAAATGGGTTCAATTATGGTGAGTTCATCGTCAACCAACAAGATTGTATGCCTGTTTTTAATCGGTCGATTCTCATCTTCGCCCATAAATTTCTCTCCACTGGGATAAATGTCAAAAACACCCCAAAAAATTTTAATTATCATGATATACTAATTAGTTAAAATAGAATTAAAGAAAATTTTTGCTCAATATAGAAGCAGCATGATATTGCTAAATTTTAAAAATGAGTTTCAAGCCTGAAAAACCATACAATCCCGGGAGACACAATGAACAAAATCGAACTGATCCAGGCCCTTAAAAATTCCCGTAGCACAGTTACAGGTATGGTCATCGAAGATCTGGATGCATTTTGGGGTCGCCGAAAGCGCAGTTGACCGGTTGAGCAATGCAGTGCCAGTTATGATAAAGTGAGGCGACTTGCCTCAATTCAAAGTCTAAACATCAGCGTCATGAATCTATCTATATGTTATCAATTATAAAAACTCATTGAATCGGGGTACCGTAACATGGCGAACAATTTAAAGGATGAGTCCAAGGGCTTGGTGCGCATCGTTTTGCCTTTGATGGCCAAGCATAAGGTGCCGATCACCCCCCAAAACTACGCCGTCTGGTATGCTTATGTCAGCGGGGAAATCGACGAGCTTCAAAAAACGCTGGATACAATGATACAAAATCAGGCTTCGTTTACCGATGAAATCAATGAGAAGCTCTGCGCAAAATTTGGATTCATTACCGAGGTGGGTGAAATCAAAAAACTTCGGGATGAATTGTTACAGGTTATGTTGGCCATTTTAAGTGACATCGCCGAGATTAACGGCGAAACCGCGCATTATGAGTCGTTTTTATCCCAATCCGTCGAGTCGCTCTCAAAGGAAGTGTCGGTTGAAGACCTCAGAACCATCGTTGAGTGTATTATTTCAGAAACAAAGGCAATCGTTGAATTTGGGAAGGCTACGCAGAAAAAAATACAAAACATCACCAGCGAGCTGACGGCACTGAAAAAGAGTTTCGAGCAAACACGCACCGAAGCCTTGATGGACTTTCTGACTGGCGTCGCCAATCGAAAGGCATTTGAGGAGGAGTTGATCAAACTGATTAGCGAGACTGCTGCATCAGCAAAAGAATTATGTCTGCTGGTTCTGGATATCGATCATTTTAAGCAATTTAATGACCAGCATGGGCATGCCGTGGGCGATGAAGTGTTGAGATTTACAGCCCAGAAATTGAAGAGCCGGGTCAGGGGCAACGATTTTGTGGCCAGAACCGGTGGAGAAGAGTTTGCCATTCTTTTGCCCGAGACGTCACTGGCTGGGGCCGAAGCAGTTGCTGAAAACATAAGGAGTTTCTTTTCAACAGCGACGCTTAAAACTTCAGGAGGCGATAAAAAACTGGGCAGGATAACGGTATCCATAGGTGGTGCAAAATACAGGACAGGTGAACCAGCAGAATCCTTTGTTCAGCGTGCCGATAAAGCCATGTATGCCGCGAAGGTGTCAGGCAGGAACCGCGTGGTATTAGCGTCTGACAATTAGCTCACAATGGATTGTTAAACCAAAATCGCTTCCGTTTTTCAAAATGGGAACGAAGTTGATGAAGCGGGTGGATCGGGTTGAATGAAAAATGGGCATGCTAATGAAAAGGCCTATATATGCCGATAAATTGGCTGTGAGGTGAATTTTTTAGGCCGCGATCTTCTAATCTATAGGATATCATTATGGATATGGATTATTTGCCAGTTAAAAAATCACAAATTTATCATTATCTTGAAACCCCCCTTTTCATCAGGAACGAAGTAGGCGATTTTACTCTTTATAAAGCTGAAGGGATCCAAATTGATCAAAAACGCTTTTTTGAGGATTCGTTGCCTCAATTGTATTTCCCAGCAGAACTGAGGGATGATGCACTGCATGAATTGCGACAAATATTATTTAAAAAGCTTAAAGATAGAATAAAGTCTGGCGATTTGTTGAGCATAAAATCTGCGGTATGTGAAATTTTGAACGAAGTATTCCAAAAACCATTGGGTGATGAAATCGCAATCCTCCCCGAAACCATCGATATTATTTATAATGAATATTCAAACACATCCAATCTCTTGAAGAATATAGAAGGTCTTCAATTCGGTGGCACTACCCTGGTAGAACATTCTGCAAATGTTATGGTTATTGTTCTTAACTACTGTATTTACAATAAATTCCATGATGAGGTCGCAAAAAAAATGAGCTTGTCTGCGCTCCTGCATGATATTGGATTAACAAAAATACCCAAGATAATAGCTGAGTCGAATAGGAAACTTACAGATACAGAATTCAATGTTTTTAAAACCCATCCGGCTCTTGGTCATGACATGATAATTGAAAGCAAGCAGATCGATTCTGCCATTGCGTTAGGAATATACGAACATCATGAAAGATTAGATGGTAGCGGGTATCCAAGAGGTATAACCAATCTTGCATTCGATGGGCGTTTAATTGGAATTATAGACAGTTTTGATAATTTAACGAATACGGAAAGACAGCACAGAAAAAAAGAAGGCTCTTTTAGTGCCTTGCGAGTAATTCAAAATGACATGCTTAAAGATGGAAAATTCGATAAAATCATCTTTCGAGATCTATGTTTGAGCTTAATAGGTCAGCGAAAATACAATGATAATTGATAACTTAAAAAGTGTGTCTTTTGCGGTCGGCATCTATGCCTGGAAATTTAAAGAGATCATGTCAACTCCTTCTCTTCATCCTGTTACAGTGATTTACACATGAATCTCTACTATGTTCCGCTCTAAAGTTGATATCATTTTTGCATATTATTTGTGTCAGGCAGGGACCGCGTGGTCGTCAAATAGCTGATAACCCAATCTAAAAAGCCTGTATAGAAGGCTCTCTTTGCGATAGATATGCACGTGTCCAATCAACGGGCCAGCGGGAGGTAAATGGTTATGGTTGTTCCTTCACCCACTTGCGACTCGATGGTGATCTCACCGGCGTGGTTTTTCACAATTCCGTAAGCCGCTGCCATGCTCAGACCGCGTCCGGTGAATTTCGTGCTGAAAAATGGATCGAAAATCTGCTCCATCGTGCGCTGATCCATTCCTTTCCCGTTGTCTTTAATCTTAATCATAACATATTCACCCGGAGCCAGTTCCATCAGCTTCGGATCATTTGTCGATTCATCGATTGAAATTTTTTCCGCGCTAATGACCACCCGACCATTGCTTTCCATCGCTTCAATGGCATTTGTGATGATACCCGAAAGCGCTGATTCCATTTGGGTGCAATCGACCTTGACGTAATACGTGTTTTCCGGAACCGTTGATACAAACTCGATAGGAATATCCAATGACTTTTTGGCGCCACCCAAAGCACTCCTGACCAACATGTCGACCAAGGTCTTTTCGGTCAGGTATTTTCCGCCACGTGCATAGGCAACCAATTTGAAGGTCAGATCTTGCATTCTCTTGGCGACAGTTTCCAAGCGCTTTAAATTGCTGCCAGGGTCCTGGCCTTGGGACATTTGCAGTTTAATCAAATCCACGCTGCCGACCAACACCGATAGTGCGTTATTAAACTGATGCGCGACGCCTCCGGCCAACGTTCCAATGGCATCCATTTTCCGGGCGTTGAGCAGTTGAAGATCACGCTGGCGCAACTGATCGACTTTTTCTGCCACCTTTGTGTGCAGTTCCGCATTCTGGCGCTGGAACATTTCCAAGTATTCGAGACTTTCCAGGGTATTTGCAGCATTTCTCAGCAACAGGGAAAGGGCTTGCATGGATCCTTCAGGAACGCTGTGTTTTTCAATCGGCAGCAAGCCAACGAACAACCCGCGAATCCGGCAATACGTTGCCATGACATGCAGCACGACCCGGTAGCGCCGGTCTTGAGAATAGATCGAGATCCCGCGCCGCTCTCTAAGGGACCAGGAAACGTGATCATGGCTGACCAGGGAGTCGAACTGGCTCTCGAGCACCCCTTGACTCTCCGGTGGGATACAGCATGCAAGACGGAGGTTGGATGTTAACTGGTCAACTTTATAGATGGCACTGGTTTCAAATCGCATCAGCTGACTGCTTTGCCGGGCCGTCAGTTTGATCAGATCCTCGGAGCCTATGCGATTATCGACATGTTTTTGAAAATCACCTACTTCAAGCACCTGTTCCATGGCGCTTAACATACAGCGGTTCTTTTCTTCCTCTGCAAGGAGCAGTTGATCATCTCTATTGGCAGGTATCCTTCGAATATCATTCACTCGGTAAGTCCCCAATGAGGCGTCCCCATGATGTCCATCTGCTCGATGGTTTGACCGATGGCGATCTTAAGTGCGTTTGGTGACAGGTTCAATCGGTTCCACACCCTTGCATCGAAATGCGGAACGGCATGCTCGCCGCTATGACCCAGACCCAGCGCATTGACGGCAAGATCCGCCATTTGCACGATGCCAGGGCCGGTCGGGTCCGGACAGCGGGAGGGATGATGATGATACACGATGCAATCCGTCAGGGTCTCGGGCAATTTCCACTTGTCTAAAAGCTGGGCCGCGATTTGTTCGTGATTAATGCCCGAACACTCGGTTTCGATCTCATATAAAGATAAACCGGTCTTTCTGGCAAGCTCCAGACACAATTTGGCCTGGTCGGGAAAATACCGGTACCAAACCAAGCGGCCGATATCATGAAGCAGGCCGGCAACAAACATCTGCTCCGTATTGGGCCGATTGAGCCGGGCTGCCATTATTCTGGAAAGCAGCCCGCATGCCAGACTGTGGCGCATAAAGGTGGACATATCGACCAGGTCTTTGGGTATGTTGCTAAACAAACGCATGACACTGATACCCATGATCAATGAACCGACTTCCCGAGTGCCCAAAAGCGCTACGGCACGGGAGATGGTGTCGATCCTGGAAGGAAAGCCAAAGATGGCCGAGTTGGCGATTTTCAGCAGTATCGCTGCCAAACTCGGACTCGTGTTGACCACCTCGGCGAGGTCGTTGCCCGAGGATCTCGGATTTGCAGCCACCTCATTGAATTGCGTCACTATTTGAGGTGATTCTGGCAGTTGTATTTCGGAAAACCGGATTTGGGTTTGAACGGCCCTGTGAAGGTCAAATCGAAAATCAGGTGAAAGTCGCTTCGGCTCCTCATGTCCCAGCACGAAATTATGCTGGAATCGATATTCTATTGCCGACTTGATAACTGTAACGATAGCAGGATGCTCGGTATCGACGTTTTGGAGCATCCTGACAAGAGCCCCCTCGATGGCTTTTCGTTTAGGATTTTCCTCATCCAATGGAGCGGCAGCCGATTCTATCGGCCCCTTTACGTCAACTTCAGCCACGCCCCACATTTTGAGCAACCGGATCTGATCACGATCGACCGCTTTGCCTTTGGTCAATAACAACCGGCCGTTGATGTCCCGCACATCTTGACTCAAGATGCATCCGGAGCCCAATTTATCCAAAGCAACAATGCCCAAAAAAGTCTTCCTAAACTAATATTTTTGGAGTTGATTATCTCGGTATTGGTGCTCTCAGACTATCTTCAAAAATGGATCCAGTCATGGGTATTGTTCCTGCGTAAAAATTATTTTAATTCAAATACAGCAAGTTATAAACAAACTGAAAACGTTTAATTCAAAAACACCACAACGATTCCGGCGTATTTATAATCCTGGATTTTTCATCGGCCCTACACGGTAATTACTTGAGTTGTCAAAAAAATGTTCGTGAGACGACAGACATCCAACACTTTTTATACGGTATTCGACCGTCATCTGCTGCGTTAGGTGGGTGTGAGAAAATGGCATCGGCGTCGGATACGCCGTTTACTGGGTGGTGAGGCGGATGGTCTGAAAATGGCGATCGCTACTAACTTGGGATTACCCTGATTGATAATTTGGTTGTTGGGTATAGTGTTGGGTATAGAAAATCGGCACAAAGAAAAAGGGCTCAGAATTTCTTCTAAGCCCTTGATTTTGTTGGCTCCCTGAGTAGGACTTGAACCTACAACCTAGTGGTTAACAGCCACCCGCTCTGCCGATTGAGCTATCAGGGATCGTGGTCGGGGCCGTCTGAGCACCCCTGTTGAAAATTGGTCTTTTATAGAAACCGTGGCGACTTGTCAAGGGCTATTCGCAATTTTGAGGTCGCCGGAAAACTGTTTATTTTCATATGCTTCACACCTTGGCCGTGGCCTTGATGCGCAGGGAAAGCTCGTCCAGCTGGGCCTGGGCAGCTTCCGACGGGGCGCCGGTGAGCAGGCAGGCGGCCTTCTGGGTCTTGGGGAAGGCGATCACGTCGCGGATCGAGCTTTCGCGGCAGAGCAGCATCACCAGGCGGTCGAAGCCGAAGGCCAGGCCGCCGTGGGGCGGTGCGCCGGACTGCAGGGCGTCGAGCAGGAAGCCGAACTTGGCGCGGTAGGTCTCGGGCGCCATGCCCAGGATGTTGAACACTTTGGATTGCAGATCCATGTCGTGGATACGGATGCTGCCGCCGCCGATTTCGAAGCCGTTGAGGACCAGGTCGTAGGCGCGCGACCGCACGGAGACGGGATCGGTTTCCAGGCGGCCGTAATCCTCCTCCAGGGGAGCGGTGAACGGATGGTGCAGGGCTTCGTAGCGCTTTTCGGTCTCGCTCCACTCGAACATGGGGAAGTGGGTGACCCAGGTGAAGGCGAAGGCGTCGGGGTCGATCAGGCCGAGCTTGCGGCCGAGGTGGGCGCGCAACTGGCCGATGGCCTCGTTGGCCACTGCGGGCTGATCGGCCATGAAGAAGACCAGGTCGCCGGGCTGCATGCCGATGCGTTCTGCCATGCGGTCCTTTTCGTCGTCGGTGAAAAATTTGGCGATAGGCGACTGCCACTCATTGTCGCGCACCTTGACGTAGGCCAGCCCCTTGGCTTTGTAGACGGCCACGAACTGGGTCAGGTCGTCGATCTCCTTGCGGGTCATGTCCACGCATCCCTTGGCGTTCAGGACCTTGACGATGCCGCCCTTCTTGACCACGTCGGCGAAGACCTTGAAGCCGGAATCCTTGACGATGTCGGAGATCTCGACCAGTTCCATGCCGAAGCGGGTGTCGGGTTTGTCGAGGCCGTAGCGGGCCATGGCCTCCTGGTAGGTGAGACGGGGCAGCGGCGTGGGTATGGTGACGTCCAGCACTTCCTGGAAAATGTAGGCGATCAGCCCTTCGGAGATGGCCATGATGTCCTCTTCACCGATGAAGGACATCTCCATATCGATCTGGGTGAACTCGGGCTGGCGGTCGGCGCGCAGGTCCTCGTCGCGGAAGCAGCGCACGATCTGGTAATAGCGTTCGAAACCGGCCACCATGAGGAGCTGCTTGAAGAGTTGGGGCGACTGGGGCAGCGCGTAGAACTGGCCGGGATTGACGCGGCTGGGCACCAGGTAGTCGCGGGCGCCTTCGGGGGTGCTGCGGGTGAGCACCGGGGTTTCGATGTCGAGAAAGCCGTTGCCGTTGAGGTACTGGCGCGCGGCCGCGGCGGCCTTGTGCCGCAGGATGATGTTGCGTTGCAGGTGCGGCCGGCGCAGATCCAGGTGGCGCTGGGCCAGGCGGATCGCCTCGGAGACCTCGGCCTCCTCTTCGATGGGAAACGGCGGTGTGGCGGCCGGATTGAAGATCCGCAGTTCGGTCACCATCACCTCGATGGCGCCGGTCTGCAGGTTGGGATTGACCATGCCCTCGGGACGATGGTCCACGCGGCCGCGTACGCCGATCACGAATTCGCTGCGCAGGGCGTGGGCCTTGGCGTGGACATCGGTGCTGATTTCGGGGTTGAAAACCACCTGGGTGAGGCCTTCGCGGTCGCGCAGATCCACGAATATGACGCCGCCGTGATCCCGGCGGCGCTGCACCCAGCCCATCAACACGACTTCCGATCCCACGTCCTGCGCGCCCAGTTGGTTACAATGGTGGGTGCGTCTCATACCGCCAAGCAAATCAGCCAATTGCCTTACTCCTTATGTCATCATGGAAATTCATGTGTCGCGCTCATGGCGCGAGGCGCTGCCGCAATGTGTCGACGATGCCCTCGATGGGCAGCTCGGTCTGCTCTTTGGTGGCCATGTCGCGCAGCACGGCCTTGCCGGTGGCCAGTTCGTTCTCGCCCACGATAAGCACATGACCGGCGTCCAGCCGGTTGGCGCGCTTCATCTGGGCCTTGAGGCTCTTGTCGCCGTGCTCCATCTCCACGTACAGGCCGGCGCCGCCCAGCAGCAGGGACCAGTCGAAGGCCGCGGCCCGAGCCGCGTCGCCGATGGCGGCGATGAACAAGGCCGGTCTGGCGGCCGTGATCTGGCTCTGCTGGCCGAGGATTTCCACCAGGCGATCGAACCCGATGGCAAACCCGATGGCCGGGGTGGCCGGTCCGCCCAGGGCTTGGACCAGGCCGTCGTAGCGGCCGCCGCCGGCCACGGCGCTCTGGGC
>Ga0209164_1003660_pt1 | contig 14406 bp, 11 predicted proteins | sample MTBNYHSulfiMetaG_FD_187458 | JGI IMG/M metagenome (GOLD analysis project Ga0209164, IMG submission 187458) | Enrichment culture microbial communities from rom New York Harbor, USA that are MTBE-degrading - MTBE-NYH (New York Harbor Sulfidogenic)... | ecosystem: Environmental > Aquatic > Marine >...
GAGACCTTTGCCGCCGCATGCACCATCGCGTCCAGAGGATTGCAGACTACTATTATGACGCTCTCCGGCGAGTACCTGGCGGCCTCGGCCGTCACGCTCTTGACTATCTCTGTATTCCTGGCAAGCAGGTCGTCGCGGCTCATGCCGGGCTTGCGCGCCACACCGCTAGTGATTATGACAACATCGCTGCCCGCCGTCATCTTCCAGTCCAACGTACCCGTGATGGACGACTCGAATCGCTGCACAGGCGCGGTCTCAGCCAGGTCCAGCGCCTTACCTTCCGCAAGGCCCTTCACGATGTCGATGAGGACTATATCGCCGAGGTTTTCCGCGGCTGCGATGTGTGCCGTTGCTGCGCCGACGTTTCCCGCGCCGACGACAGTGATCTTGTTCCGAGCCACTGCTTGCTCCTTCATGCAGGCTTAACGCATATTCCGCAGGATTATATATAAGCCCATGCGGCTTTTCCACGCATTTTTCCCCAAAAGCCGCACAAAACCACCCATCCTCCACCGTCCCGACCGCCCGCCCTTTCTGCGCCACGACCGCAGAGAACTTATCTGCTTCATCTACGGGCTGTCTGGGCGATGTCTTCCCTCTTGACGCTCACCGCCAAAAGAGTTATCCTCTCCCCTTCGTATACAGACCAACCGATGCAATTAGCATATGTAAGAAAGGAAGCGTAATGCTCACTGCCATTGTCGATGTAATCGCCAGAGAAGTCCTTGACTCCCGCGGCAATCCAACTGTTGAAGTCGATGTCCGTCTCGAAGATGGGTCATTCGGTCGCGCTACCGTCCCCTCCGGAGCCAGCACCGGCGCTCACGAAGCCTGCGAGCTCCGCGATACCAAGGACAAACGCTACATGGGCAAGGGCGTCCTTACCGCCGTCCGCAACGTCAACGAGACCATCGCCCCTGAAGTCCTCGGGATGGATGCCGCCGCCCAGGAAGTCCTCGACAAGGCCCTCATCGCCCTAGACGGCACACTCAACAAGACCAAGCTGGGCGCCAATGCCATTCTCGGCGTCTCTCTCGCAGCCGCAAAGGCTGCCGCTGCTTCCTGCGGTCTGCCCCTCTACCGTTACCTCGGCGGCTGCAACGCGAATGTCCTGCCAGTCCCCATGATGAACATCCTCAACGGCGGCAAGCACGCCGACAACAACGTCGACTTCCAGGAATTCATGGTCATGCCGTTTGGCGCCCCCAACTTCCCCGAAGGGCTCCGTTGGGGCGCAGAGGTGTTCCATACCCTCAAGAAGGTCCTCGCCAAAAAAGGCTACAACACCGCCGTCGGTGACGAAGGCGGCTTCGCCCCGTCTCTCAAGAGCAACGACGAGGCCATCGAGGTCATCCTCTCGGCCATCGAGCAGGCTGGCTATACCCCAGGGAAGGATATCTTCATCGCCCTCGACCCTGCCTCCACGGAAATGTGGGACGAGAAGACCCGCGGCTATAAGTTCTTCAAGAGCGCACCCGACAAAACCGTCTCCTCAGACGACATGGTCGCCCACTGGGTCCGGTGGATTGAGAAGTACCCCATTGTCTCCCTTGAGGACGGACTCGCCGAGGACGACTGGGATGGCTGGGCCAATATCACAAAGCAGGTCGGCGGCAGATGCCAGCTCGTCGGCGATGACCTCTTCGTCACCAACAGTAAACGCCTCGCCCAGGGCATCGAAAAGGGCTGTGCCAACTCAATCCTCATCAAGGTCAACCAGATCGGCTCCCTCACTGAGACCCTCGAAGCCATGGCCCTGGCCCGCAGGAATGGCTACACCTGCGTAATGAGCCACCGCAGCGGTGAATCCGAAGATACGACCATCGCCGACCTGGCAGTTGCGACCAATTGCGGCCAGATAAAGACCGGCTCCGCCTGCCGCACAGACCGCATCGCCAAGTATAACCAGTTGCTCCGCATCCATGAGGAACTGGGCGACGCGGCAGCCTGGGGTACAAGTTTCTTCAAATATATCCGATAATAACTATATGGCTGGGCGGAGATGGACCGCCGTCTCCGCCCGCCTTTTGGCCTCGAGTCACTGGACCTCGATGCTGCCTCGGATTCTGATACTTTTCTCGCCGAAGTCGGCGAAGGCGGATGCGGAGTTCATGCTTTCCGAATAGCGGATATGTCAGGGAAGACCATACTCAACGCTGTTTTCTTCGTTATCTTCTTCACGGTCGGTATCGCTGCTGTCGCTCTATCCATCCTCGCGCTCGAAATCGGCACCATGTACCGAGATGAGGTCATCCTCCAGAGGCTGGAAGCATCCAACAAACGCCTCCAAGCCCTCGACCAGCAGTACGCCTATCAGTTAGAGGAGATCAAACGAAACCCGGCCGTCCTTGCACGTCTCAGAGTTCTCAACCTCGGCGAAGAACCCCAAGACCCTGAAACGGCTTATCCTCCCGCCAGAAGCAGTGAGCTCATACAGGCCGCCAGGAACATACTCACCCAGAAGGAAGTGAAAGACAAGGATGAGCCCCCTCTCATACCCTTCTGGCTCCTCCGTGCATGCCGGCCGCGCTCGCGGGTCGCGCTCTTCCTTGCAGGCACCGCCCTGATCGTCATCTCCATGACCTTCTTCGGTCGTCCGGCCGAGCCGCCCGCGACCCCTCGACCTCAGCCATAGTGTCTCAGCTTGAGTCCCGGTCCATCAGGCGCCTGAGGCTCTGCGCCTCAGAACTGTCTGTTCGAGCCTCCGTAGATCAGCCGTAGCTGTCCGAAGTCAGGCACGACAAGGAGAGGTATGCTCTCGAATATTGTAAAGCCGCTCGGCCAGTACACGAATGCCGCCTTGCCAACCAGGTGGTCGCGAGGCACAACGCCCGGCCGATATGTCTTGCCGCCGTTGCCCAGGCCCTCGCTCGCCCACCAGCGGCAGTCCTGGCTGTTGGGTGAATTGTCCCCCAGCACGAAGAATTCGTCCGCCTTAAGCGTGAATGGATTGCTTCGGCAGCCGCGACCGAGACTTCCGGTCAGGTGCCTCGATAGATAGTGAATGTCCCGGAAAAGTGCAATGTGGGAAAGCCTCAGCTTGCCTGAGCCGAACACCGTCACAGATGCCTCCTCCGGCCTCTCGGGTATCGTGCCCATGCTGTCCGGCTCATCACCCATATCAACTTCCACAAGCTGATTCCCGAACTGCAGTACGAGCCTGTGGTCGATATTGGCAAAACTGAAAGCTGTCGGTGTTGAAACACTGAACGGCTCAACCTTTGTGCGCTTGAGCTTTTCCTCTTCCGATTGCCCCGTCGTACGGCTGATGATTATCTCGCCGTCCATATTCACAATCGCCTTGTACACCGTCTCATATTTGCTCAGACTCGTGCCGATGCTCCCGTCACCGTCACATGTCACGTAGAACCTTATCTTCAGGTCGCTGCAGTATTCAGCCGACTGGGCGAAGCTCACGTCATTGTAGGAATAGACAGCCTTCAGGTCGTTGCCCTGCGATGTATCATACGTCATTGCGTTCGTCACGCCGCTAGCGCTGTCCAGCCGATACACTGCCGGATGCGCACCATCTAGCTCCCACTTCGAGCCTTCCACATTCTTGAACGGCTGTTGCCATTCCTTCCCGTTGAACTTCGGCATCTCGGGTGCCACAGGCTGGTAGTCGTTATCGTATATGACCGACCACAGCTCTTCCTGCACCTTTGGAGGCTTGCGCGCGATTCTGCCATTGATATAGATGTCACCGTCGATTATCTCGACTGTCTCTCCCGGTTTGGCGATGAGTCGCTTTATGTAGCTCTCCTTCGGCTGAAGAGGATTCTTAAAGACCACCACATCCCATCGGTCAGGCTCGAATATCTGATATATGCACTTCAGCACCAGTATCCGGTCGCCGTTGTAAACCTCGCGCCGCTCCGATTGAGGCATGTAATAGCCGCAGCTCGGGCACTTCATCTGCGTGCTCAGGCGGCTGTATCGATTGCCCCTCGCGTCGCGCGGCCCGCCTGAAGGAGACAGCGGCACCCTGCCCAGCGGCACTGTCTCCGGAGGCATCCCATAGTAGCCGGGGTCAAAGCCATAGTCATAGCAATAGCCGCATTCCGGGCACTGCAGACGGAAATGGGCGCCCTTCAGCGTATCGGCCATGCTGCCTGTCGGTATCCGGAAGGCCTCCATCACGAACGCCCGGAACACAAACGCCAGCATGAAAGCTGTGACAAGCCACTCCAGGGTGCCGACGCATTCCGCGAGCAGGTTCTTCTGCTTCTTCGGCTCCGAGCTCTGTTTTGTGCTCTCTGGCGTCATATGACCGTGCCCTTAGATTGAATACCAGGCGTTCTGGCGGGTAAGTCTAGACTATCCAAGCCGATAGTTCCAGCCTATTCTGCCATAGGTAATTTGTTTTCACTTATGTCGACTTCCCGCGATCGGTACCCGCGTGCCGGCCTATTCGCCCTTGCCGGCGGTCTCAGATGCCGCAGCCTGCTCACTGGGGTCCCAGCCCCCGAGAATACTAGCCGGAGTGTACCCGGCAGCTTCTTCCTTCGTGAGCTGTTTCGACCACGGAACGCGCTTCGAGATATCGACCGGCTTACCATCGGGCCTGCGGCTGTCGTACTCGCTGTAGCGGGCAGTCTTCTCATTCTCGACTTTACCCCAGTTGTTCCAGCCTTCCGGCCTGATGTGATCTCCCATTTGGCAGCTGATATACGTGACACTCGCATAGGGCCGCCACGGACGTCCCAGATCCGCCTGCGCGGGCTTGTCACCAGTCTCCGCCCACGGATTCCGCCATGACTTGGGGTCGCCTGTCAGCCTGCACTTGATGAACACAAAGCCATAGGCCTGCTCTTCAGGCGTGCTGGCAGCCGTGATATGGCCGCCGTTCTTGCTGCGTATCTCGCAGTTCTCGAACACCGCTGTCCCGCTGCCATAGATGAAATCCACCCGCCCTTCGATGTAGCAGTCCACGAAGTACTGTCGGCCCTTGTTGAGCATCAGAGTATCCTGCCACCCGAGCAACTGGCAATTTCTTATAACTGCCTTATCGCCGTCTATCCGAAGGGCCAGTGCCTGCCCATGGTCACCGGAGGTATTCTCGAACGTCACCCCTTCCGCATGGAAACCGTCGCTCAGAACTACCACGCCGGTGCCCTTGTACTTCTGCCCCAGCGGCACACGGACCTTGTCCATCGGCTGCGTCTCCTCAGTCTCATACACATTCAGTCCGTATGTGATAACTGTCTTCTCAGCCCCTTCGCCCTCGAATGTGATGTTGCCCTTGCTTTTCGGGATGAGTATCGGTCCCAGGTGCCTGCCCGCCTTGAGGTGAATAATGGTTCGTTCCTGAGATCCGTTCGCATCCGGTATGGAGGCTATCGCTTCCTGTATCGTCCGGAACTCGCCCTTGCCCTCGGCCACTACCGTTATAGTCTTCGCGCTCGATGACTGCATACCCGCCCCCGATAGTACGGCAATAATGATTGTGCAGAGCCACGTGCTGATACTGACATTCATCGCATCTCCTTGCATGGAAATCCCGCCGTTTCGCCGGCCCTCTCTTTTCCTGCTGTCTACTGACTACTTCCTCGTCGCCAGGTACTCATCTATCGCTGCTGCCGCTGTCCTGCCCTGGCCCATCGCCAATATCACCGTGGCCGCTCCCAGCACGATATCACCGCCCGCATACACCCCCTCCATCGACGTTTTGCACTTCTCGTCGACCACTATATTGCCCCACTTGTTCAGCTTCAGTTCCGGCGTCGTCTGACCTATGAGCGGATTGGCCTTGTTGCCAATGGCCACTATCACAGTGTCAACCTCGAGCTGGAACTCGGAGCCTTTTATCGGCACCGGTCGCCGCCGCCCCGAATCGTCCGGTTCGCCAAGCTCGTATTTCAGCAGCTCAAGCGCCTTCACCCGGTCATTCTCGTCGCCGATTATCCGGCTGGGATTCTGCAACACCCGGAAATCCACGCCTTCTTCTTTCGCATGGTGTACCTCTTCTACCCGCGCCGGCATTTCCTTCTCGCTGCGCCTGTACACAAGATAGACCTTCTTTGCTCCCAGACGCACCGCCGTTCTGGCTGCATCCATTGCCACGTTGCCGCCGCCCAGCACAGCTACTTTCTCCGAAACTGCTATCGGCGTGTCGGCGCCCTTGCCGAACATGTAGGCTTTCATCAGATTGGCGCGGGTCAGGTACTCGTTGGCACTGTATACGCCTATCAGGTTCTCTCCCTCGATATTCATAAAACTTGGAAGCCCTGCCCCTACGCCTATATAGACTGCGTCGAAGCCATCCTCCTTCATCAGCTGCTCGATGGTTTGCGTCCTTCCTACCACGAAATTCAGCTCTATCTTCACTCCCATCTTTGCCAGAACATCTATCTCCTTCTGGACTATCGCCTTCGGCAGCCTGAACTCAGGTATCCCATAGACCATCACGCCGCCTGGCTTGTGGAACGCCTCGAATATCGTGACATCGTGCCCCCGCCGCCGCAGGTCCGTCGCCACCACGATCCCCCCCGGGCCGGAGCCTATCACAGCCACCCTCTTGCCGGTCTCCGCGGCGACTTCAGGAATGCCGCCGTTCCTGTCAAGGTCGGCGACGAATCGCTCGAGTCTGCCTATCGAGACAGCCTTGCTCACATCCTTGAACTTTTTGGCAACCGTACACTTCTCCTGGCACTGCACCTCCTGCGGGCACACTCTGCCGCATACCGCCGGCAGCAGTGAATTCTGCTTGATAATGGCAAGGGCTTTGGCATAGTCCCCGTCTACTATCTCCTTGATAAAATCCCGTATCTGTATCCCAACCGGGCACCCCTCGACGCACGGCGCGTTCCTGCACTGAAGGCATCGCAGCGCCTCCAGCCGCGCCTCGGTCTCTGTGTACCCGAGCGCGACCTCGCCTATATTCTCCCGCCGGTCAAAAGGGTCCTGCTCAGGCATCGGCTGGCACGGTATGCTGAGACGGTCAGAAGGCCTGAGTTGCCCACTCTTTTCCTTAGCCAGAAGCTCCGCCAGGTATTCGCCGCTGTCCGCCAAAATGAAGACTCCGTCAGGTATTGAGGCTCGTTACGTATTCCCAAAGATCGGCCGCTTACCCCAGGCCTATCTTGCACTTGTGGTCCTTGTACCCCTTCATCGCCTTCTCCTCCAGCGACTTGTATGCGTTCAGCCGCCTTATCATCAGGTCGAAATCCACCTTGTGGCCATCGAATTCCGGCCCATCCACGCATACGAACTTCGTCTCGCCCCCGACCTCCACGCGGCACCCGCCGCACATTCCCGTCCCGTCTATCATTATGGTGTTCAGCGAGACTATAGTGGGCACCTCGTATTTCTTCGTCACTTGGCAGCAGAACTTCATCATCACCGCAGGCCCGATAGCAACAGCGAGGTTCGGCTTCTCAGCCCGGCTGCACACCTCCTCCAGAGGCTCCGTGACCAGCGCCTTCCGCTTGTACGAGCCGTCATCAGTCGTCACCATTATCTCGTCGCTTATCGTGGCGAACTCATTTTCAAGCATCACGAGCTCCTTCGTCCGAGCGCCGATGATGCTGATTATCCTGTTGCCCGCCTCTTTCAATGCTGTCGCGATAGGCAGAAGCGGCGCACATCCGATCCCGCCGCCCACGCATACCACCGTCCCAACCTTCTCTATGTGCGTCGGCCTGCCCAGCGGCCCGGCGATATTCTCTATAACGTCCCCTACCTTCATCTCCGAAAGCTCGGCTGTGCTCTTTCCCACACGCTGCCAGATAAGACGTATCGTCCCCTTCACAGGATCTGCCCCCGCAATCGTCAGCGGTATACGCTCGCTGTACTCGCTCCTGATGCTCACTATCACGAACTGCCCGGGCTTCCGGGCCTTCGCTATCAGCGGTGCCTCTATCTCAGCAGCGAACACGTTCTCCGAGAGCTGTCGCTTCTCTACTATCCTGTGCGTCACAGTATATGGTCCTTAAGAGAGATGATACCAAAGACTGTTCAGTATCCCAGATTCGGTCTTTCGGGTCAAGCGGCTTTTGCCCCCCAAAGATTGACCCTCACACCGCCAGGTGGCAATGCCCCTAATCGCGTTTCTGAGCGGTTTTTCGACCCATGCGCCCATTAACGGTTTTTCTTCAAAAAAACCTCTTGATGAATAGAAGTCGTTATCGTATAGTAGTTTGCGTTGTTCCACAGCGGCTCGGATTTGGCCCTTCCAGCCGCTAGTTTCGGTAGTAGGGCCGGCATCGTGCTTTTCTTTAACTGGCGTTTTGTCATTAGCGATTATTGCTGGGGTAAGATATGGCTACCGTCACCAAAAAGGAACTCATTGACAGAATCTCCGAGCAGACTCAGGCCAAAAGGGTGGTTGTAAAAAGGGTCATTCAGTCTTTCCTTGACGAGATTATCGACGAGCTCACCAGAGACAACCGACTTGAGTTCCGTGATTTCGGCGTTTTCGAAACAAAAGTCAGAGCCCCCAGGATCGCACAAAACCCCAAGACCCTCGCCCGTGTCGAGGTCAATTCAAAGAGAATGGTAAAGTTCAAAATGGGACGCCTGATGAAGGAAAAGGTCTCCCCGAACAAGTCTCACGCTAGGGTGAAATAACCACGGCCGATAAGCCTTGGATGTCATAAGGACATTTTTCGCCGCAGTTCGCGAAAAATAATGGATTCTTCGGTCTTCTTCTCGAGGATTCTCTATGGCCGTCGGAACAGTTCGCTGGTTTGACCGCAGAAAAGGCTATGGCTTCGTCGCCACCGACAACGGCCAGGATGTCTTTGTCCACTACACCAACATCGACCAGACCGGATTCCGTGTCCTCTCCGAAGGCGACGCCGTCGAGTTCGAGATAGTCCCCGGCGAAAAGGGCCCCGTGGCCCACCACGTCAAAGTCAAACAGGACTGACCCCCGCCCCATCCGCTCTCATCGCCCGATAACGCGGATTCTGCTTGCATTCCTCGCCCCAATGTGATATCAATTATCTCCTATATTGACCGGACTGATGCCGGATATGATTGCCGAATATCAACAATCAGCTCTTGAGCACAGCGTCCTCGTCCTGAACAAACACTACATGGCGCTCCGCGTCGTCTCTGTCCGTCGTGCCTTCTCACTCCTTGCTCGCGAGCTCGCCGAGGTTATCTCCTTCGAAGACGGCCGCTACGCCAACTACGATTTCAGCAGCTGGTGCGAGGTCAGCCAGGCCGCACGCGCCTTCCAGCCCGACGCCCACGACTGGATCAGCACCGTCCGCTTCGAGATCGCCGTCCCCCGCATCATCCGCCTCCTCATCTACGACCGCCTCCCCCGTACCGAGGTCAAATTCAACCGCCGTAACATCTACGCCCGCGACCAGAACCGCTGCCAGTACTGCGGCGACCGCCACAAACCATCCGAGCTCTCCCTCGACCACGTCATCCCGCGAATCATGGGCGGCCGCTCAACCTGGGAGAACATCGTCTGCTGCTGCCTCAAATGCAACGTCAAAAAAGGCGGCCGCACCCCCGATCAGGCCTCGATGAGCCTCATCAGCAGGCCCGTCAAGCCGCGACGCAACCCAGCCATCAGCATCCACCTGACACACCCGCGCTACAGCTCCTGGAAGCAATTCCTCGACCACGCCTACTGGTCCGTCGAGCTCAAATAAAAAAGGCCGGTCTTCACCGGCCTTTTCTCTACTATCTACTATCTACTTGCTACTTATCTACTTCTTCTCACCACTTCCCGCTCTTATGCTTCTCCGCCTTCGGATACGCTTTCAGCGGCTCAACCAGCTTCGCAACATCCGCGTCGCTCATCTGATAATCCGTCAGCTTCCCCGACAGATACGCATCGTATCCCGTCAGGTCCATCAGCCCGTGACCGCTGTAATTGAACAGAATCACCTTCTCCTTCCCCTCTTCGCGCGCCTTCACGGCCTCATCTATCGCCGCCGCTATCGCGTGACTCGTCTCCGGCGCACAGATCATCCCTTCCGTCGCCGCCCATACCATCGCCGACTCATAGCACTTCAGCTGATGATACGACCGCGGCTCCAGCAGCCCCTCGACTATCGCCTGGCACACCAGCGGCGCCATCCCGTGATAACGCAGCCCGCCCGCGTGGATCGGCGGCGGCACAAACGCATGCCCAAGCGTATACATCGCCATCAGCGGCGTCATGCATGCCGTGTCACCATGGTCATACATGAACGGCCCCTTCGTCATCGTCGGGCACGCAGCCGGCTCAACCGGCACGATCTGTATCTTCGCCCCGTTTATCTTATCCTGCACGAACGGGAACGACAGCCCCGCAAAATTGCTCCCGCCGCCCGCGCAGCCTATCACAATATCCGGGTCCTTCACGCCCACCATCGCAAGCTGCTTCTTCGCCTCGAGCCCGATTATCGTCTGATGCAGCAGCACATGATTCAGCACGCTGCCCAGCGAATACCGCGTCTTGCCCTTCGGGTCCGTCACAGCCTGCTCTATCGCCTCGCTTATCGCTATCCCAAGGCTCCCCGGCGTCTTCGGGTCGCGCGCCAGCACATCCTTCCCGAACTTCGTCTCCGTGCTCGGGCTCGCCACACAGTTCGCCCCCCACGTCTGCATCATCAGCTTCCGGAACGGCTTCTGGTCGAAGCTTATCCGCACCATGAACACCTTGCACTCAAGCCCCACCAGCTTGCACGCAAACGCCAGCGCGCTTCCCCACTGCCCCGCCCCCGTCTCCGTCGTCAGCCGCTCGATGCCGAACTGCTTGTTATACCACGCCTGCGGCACAGCCGTATTCGGCTTGTGACTCCCGGGCGGGCTCACACTCTCATCCTTGTAGTAAATCTTCGCCGGCGTCTTCAGGTGCTTCTCAAGCGCCAAAGCCCTCCGCAGCGGGCTCGGCCGCCACCGGTACAGAATATCCAGGATTCCCTCCGGTATATCCACCCACCGCTTCGTCGTAACCTCCTGCTCGATCAGGTTCATCGGGAACACCGGCGCCAGCATCTCAGGCCCTATCGGCTTCCCATCCGGCCCCAGCGGCGGCAGCAACGGATTCGGCAAATCCGCAGCCAGGTTATACCATTGCTTCGGGATTTCTGATTCTTTCAGTAGGATTTTGTATTCTGCCATTGTACTTCTCCGAGATTTGTTGTTTTTTCTTCGTCTACTGACTACTGTCTACCGGCTACTGACTACTTCCTCCCACATTCCGGCATAAGCTCTCCAATCACGAGTAAATTGTACTAATTTCGTTCCGGGAAGCCCTCCTGGCAACCTGACGATTAGGACGCCAATTTACCCGAAACTTCCGGCATGGTCAAGGGATAATCTTGTTCGCCAGACGTGGCTCAGGCGGCCTCGCCTGAGTATCTTCTGAAATCTGAGATCCCTCTTGCTTACAGCCTATGGCTTGTTGCCTACAGCTCTTGCTGATAGCTGACGGCTGACGGCTGATGGCTGGCGGCTGATAGCTGACGGCTGATAGCTGACGGCTGGCGGCTTAAGGACTCTCTTGGGCTTCATTCCATTGGCTGGTGGCTGACGGCTGATGGCTGACAGCTGAGTAATCTCTTCCCTCAACTGGCTATCGACTGACGACCGAAGACTGACAACTAAACGTGGTCAAGGCTTTTTCCCCAAACCGCTCGGACAGTTCGAACGATTCGAACGGCTCTAACCTGTCTTCTTCGGCTCTTGCTGACGGCTGATGGCTGATGGCTGGCGGCTGATGGCTGATAGCTACTCCGCCGGCGTATAATACACCCCGCCCCATGCAGCCGTCTGCACCCACTGCAAATCCTTATTCCCCGGATGATACGCATAATTCGCATCCCGATACCGCGAATTCCGCTGCCAGTCATCCGGGTCATGCTCGCACACCTTCACCGTCCTCGGGTCCAGCCACTTCTTATACTCAACATGCCCATCCGCAAACGACCAGTTCGTCCCCACGCCGTGCCGCGCAGGAAGCTGGTCCCACCACCATTCCTTACTCGCATAAACCGTCCAGCTGTCCTGGCTCAGATGCCCCTCATCCAGGAAAACAGCCTGCCCGCCGCTGTTCTGGATATCAACTCGCTTCTTTATGTTCTCCGGGAAGTAGATCCCCCAGCTCCTCGTATAGCTCTTCACATCGTAGCCGTTCATATAGCTCACCACCCCATACGTAACCTCTTCGCCATCCTCCCCCGTCGGACACTTCAGGTTCTTCTTGTTCCAGTAGTATGGCATCAGCAGGTTCACCCAGCCGCTGGTGCCCATCGGAAGGCCCGTCTGCACGCCGCTATACTTGCCCGGCTGACCCGACACGAGCTTGCCGTCATTGTCTTCCGAATACACACCCCAGGCGAAAGTCAGATTCTTAAGATTTGTCAGACAGGCAATGCGCTTCCCATGCTCCCGCGCCTGCCCTATCGCCACTATCAGGATCATCATCAGGATAGAGATGATCGCAATAACGACCAACAACTCAACCAGCGTAAACCCACACTTCTTCTTCATTTACTGTCATCCCGAGCCTTGCTCGCCCTTCGTAGCCCTGCGTAGCTCCGAAGGCCCTGCGAAGCCTTCCCGGCCTTCGTAGCCTTCGGCGGAGTAGGCGGCGAAGCAGGGTCAGCGAAGCTGGGCGAAGTAGGGTCCGCCGCTTGCGGTCCGCGCCTTCACAACGGCTCGAACAGCTCGAACGGTTCGAACGGATCTAACCCTTCTTCCTATACGCTCCACGCTGCGCCTGTACGCTGGACAGTAACGGCTCGAACGGCTCGAACGGTTCGAACGGCTCGAACCCTTCTTCCTGTCCGCTATACGCTCCCCCTGTCCGCTCCACGCTGCGCCAACCCCCCGTCATCCTGAGCGGAGTCCGCTTCGCGGCGAAGTCGAACGGACCCGATAGCTCTTTCTCGCAAAGCGAAACAAAGCTAATCCAAAATCCAAAATCTAAAATCCAAAATCTGTGGGCTACTCTACCCTGAAATGCCCTTCTCCGCCAGCTACTATCGCGCACCAACAGGGCACTTTTGCGCAATTACCACAGTCTGGAACGCTGACACGTTGGAACGTTGGAACCCTCCCCGCCGTAGGCGGGTCCGTCCTTGCCCATCCGTGTTCGCTTGCCGCGTCGAAGTGAAACGTAGACGGGTCCGACACGTCCGAACGGTCAGACCTGTCCGATTCCAAAATCAGAGCTTTGAGGTTCTCACTCTATCTGCTGAACATCCCCGCCCCTCCTCGACAGACCTTTTTTGGCGCCGCAACCGGAGATTCCGCCGTCAAAAATCGCTCACCATCCATCAATATTCGTGAACGAAAAAGACCCCATCTGCATGGTAGTCCCTGTGTAAGTGGAGCCGTCTGAGCCGTAGTAGTTGTGGAAGACAACGTTGCCGACTTTCATGCTCGACCCCATAACCGAGGACCCTGAGGAGCTGTACCAATTCCCAAATTCCATGTCGCCAATATGGATTCGCCCGCCCAAGAGAGATGCACCATCCGGGCCGTAATAGTTGTCAAAAGAGTGTTGCCCCACTTCTATCGTAGAGCCACCAATGGTCTGCCCCATGTCCGTGACTAGGTCGTAGAACGTAATATCGCCAACACGCATCGACAAGCCGGTCGCAGCTTGGCTTCCAGATACGGATATAGTACTGATTCTGTTCGACAAGCGGGTAATCAGACTCGTTGAGGCCTGTCCCGCATATCTGCTAAAGACGATCTTTCTCTCGGGTGTTGCATATGATACCACATTCAGCGGTCTGAAACCACTATCATAGTAATACGTCAGGCCCTCACGGGTAATACCATACACATCACCCACCTCCGCGTCCTGGAGGCGGAAAACACCAGCATACGTTTTGTTCTGGTCATAGAATAGCCTTACCCCATTGCCGTAATCCGAGTGGTACTTTACTTGACGCCTGAAAGGTCTCTCATCCCATCCACCTGTCTCTCCACCTGATATCGCAATCACTCTTCGCCCGCTCAGTGACAACGTGATGCTCTTATGCCCGTAGTCCCACACCTCGTATCCTAGGGCTGCATATCTGCTTATGCTCCGTGGAGTCCCAAGAAGTCTTACCACGTCATCTCTGTGCGCCCCTGTAGCCACACTAGCCGCCGACGTTACATTTCGCCCGGGCCTCAGCTGAACCTTAAGGTTGCCGGAAGCATTGTCCCACTCGACAACACGATCATCTGCCGTGGATATCGTTATTCTGCTGAGGCTATAACCCCACACCTCATAACCCAAAGACGGATACCTGTTTATCTCGTCCGGTGTCCCCTGAATCCTAATCACATCGTCTTTGTGTGACCCGCGCGTTATCACCTCAGAACGAGTTACGTTTCGCCCGGGCCTCAGCTGAACCTTAAGGTTGCCGGAAGCATTGTCCCACTCGACAACACGATCATCTGCCGTGGATATCGTTATTCTGCTGAGGCTATAACCCCACACCTCATAACCCAAAGACG
>Ga0209164_1003661_pt1 | contig 14392 bp, 16 predicted proteins | sample MTBNYHSulfiMetaG_FD_187458 | JGI IMG/M metagenome (GOLD analysis project Ga0209164, IMG submission 187458) | Enrichment culture microbial communities from rom New York Harbor, USA that are MTBE-degrading - MTBE-NYH (New York Harbor Sulfidogenic)... | ecosystem: Environmental > Aquatic > Marine >...
GGGCTCACCCCTTTAACTGGAATTTTAATGTTGATGACTTGAAAAAGGTACTTTCTATTGACGAACAGATTATTCTGCCAAATTTCTCTTCTACTGTTGCATGAATTTATGTGTCACGGTACTAGTTCTTGGAGACGTTCAGGCAACTGAAAGTTTTAAGCGTAGAACGGCAAAATAGCGGGCCGAAAGCGAAAGCTGAAGTGATTGAGCCTCGAAATATTAGTCGAGAATGGCCGATGTGGTTACACACACAGAAGGCAATATCGGTGCGGACGTTATGGTGAGTCCCTACTGACGCTCCGGGGTCTAAGAGCTCGGCACGCTAACATTGAGAATTGGCGGCAACCCGGGAGACCCTGTCTTTCCCTGGTAACGGGTATGCCTTACAAGCGATAACCAAGCGAGGAAGGCAAAAGAGAGGCAGGGAGTCGGATGACTGAATAGTATCAATGAAGCAGCGTAACGGCTGCGGAGAAAAGGCAGTCACACAAGGAGACCTTTGCAAAGGACACAATTACCACACACAGAGGTGGAAGATAATTGGAAACAAAACTTGCAAAAATAGCACAAGTAGCAAAAGAGAAACCAAAGGAACAGTTTACAAGCCTCGTACATCTGCTTAGTGTGGAAATGCTACTGAAATGTCATCAAGAACTTAGCGGGAATAAAGCTGTTGGTATATATGGAGTAACCAAAGCAGAATACGAAGAAAACCTTTTAGGAAATATCAAGATGCTGCATGAATCCCTAATGAAGATGGCATATAAACCACAAGCAGTAAGGCGCGTATACATTTCTAAACCAGGTAATAATAAGGAACGACCTCTAGGCATACCAGCATATGAGGACAAAATTGTCCAGTTAGCGGTTAGTAAAATTTTATCGGCCATATATGAACAGGATTTTCTTGACAGCGCATATGGATTTCGTCCCGGACGCAGTTGCCACGATGCCCTACGAGAATTAAACAACATCATAATGACAAAGAAAATCAACTGGGTAGTAGATGCAGACATATCCGGTTTTTTCGACCACCTAATATTTATCTTCACTATGTACTCGACCTATGGTTTGAGAAAGTAATTAAAAGACAGTTCAAAGGCAGTGCACATATTATTAGATACTGCGACGATTTTGTCTGCTGCTTCCAATATGAATCTGAAGCAAGGAATTTCTATCAAATGCTAACCCAAAAGCTTCAAAAATTTAATCTGAACATAGCGCCGGAAAAGAGCAAGATAATTAAATTTGGCCTATTTGCTTTCCGGAAAGCCGGGAAACAGGGTAGAAACAAGCCGGAAACATTTGACTTTCTTGGCTTTACTCATTACTTGGCTTAACCGAAGAAGCCAGCGAAATAGCTACACCTGGGAAAAGTTCCTGCTGCTGCTCAAGGCCAAACCACTGCCTAAGCCAAAAATATACGTTAGCATATTCGACAACGGGCAATAGCCTTGCATAAATGTGTGAAGCTCCGAGTGAGGAGCCGTGTGCGTGAATAGCGCAAGCACGGTTCTGTGAGGGTTGTGCGTTCAATTTGGCTATGGAGCAAATATTGTGGCACTCCCAGAGGAAACGGGGAGAAACGGTGAAAACAAACCTGCTCCTAAAGTTAGAAAGGCGCACATCTACTCGACAATGGGTAAATCCACCGAATATTGGATAACATATATAAAGGCAAAAACAGCGGAGTCCGTGAAACTTTTGTGGCGCTGGATTGGTTGGCCCGGCTTGTTAATCATATCCCCAATAAAGGAGAACAACTTGTAACCCATGATGATTATGTCCTACAAATGCCGTATGAGGATGAATATTCCCAGTTGACACCTTATGAGGACTGTATTTAGCTTAGTGGTCTTATCAAGATAGGTCCACGATTTGGACAGTATATGGCTATGAGGATTGTTCACATGTTGTTACATGGAATCTGTCACGGCTTGTTTGATTGTGCGCACATTTTGGCTTTAGAGTCTGACCTGCCTTTCTTTTTAGTGAAACAGCCAGGTTATCGTTCATATAAATTCGGTAAATATGCATAAATTGGCTACAATTTTATGTTTGACGGGCAGTAATATCCTGTGTTATTGCTGAGATGGAAAAAGCAAATACCTATCTCATTATCTCATATCTCAATCTCAGGCAATGAATATATAGGCCGGCGTGGTGAGATCGGTTACGGATTTTCACTCATGCCGGCGCAAATTCCAGTCAAAGGCTAATCTTTTTTTCACGGAGTGGTTGAATTTCTCTAAATGTATCATTTGCAAAAATAAGGGGGTGGCAGGGTATTTGCTTTAGTTAGACGTCCATCCCCCTGAAACGACTGATCCCCAAATAATATGACAGGGAAGCCAGGACCAGACCGGCGGCGGTTGAAGCCCAGGGATGATGCTGTATCTGGAAGTTTAGATCCATCCAGCCGTAACCGGTGGCCTGGCTGGCGTTGATGAATACAGCTACCATGAAGGCAATCAGGAACGCCTGCAGGTAGGTGTTTATACGCCCCATGAAAAGCCCCAGGAAAACCCCAAGCAGATAGACGGCCGCCACCCACACAGCCGCTATGAAATTGGCCGCGGCCAGCTGGTGAAGAGGCAAAGTGAACCAGGGAGAGAGAATCAGGGCACACAAAAACGGCAAGAACATCAATAACACCAGGGGCCCGCCCCAGACCAGCGCCAGCGTGCTGAACAATTCTAGCCGGGAAACCGGCCGGGCCAGCAAAAATTCCACGTTTCCCTCCCGGAACTGGCGGCTAAAAAGGCCCATGCCCCAAAAAACCGCAATGAACATGCCAAAGGACAAAAAGGGATGACTTTGGGCCTGAGTGGCAAAAGAGAACATTACAGGTGCATCCGGAGTCAGATTCACCAATAACATGGTCAGGACAAATACGGCAAAGATCAGCAATCCCGCGTACCACCAGCGGAAGCGATAAATCTCCCAGCGCAGGAGCGGCATGTTAATCATTATCTTCCCTCCTCCCGAAGATCAACAGATCCCCCGGCGTACTCCACAAAAATATCCTCCAGGGTCTGGTCCAGTACCTCGAAGGCCGCGGCCCCGGACCCCGCCAGCCTGCCCAGCACCTCATCCAGGTGGCCGGACAGGTTAAGCAGCAGGCCGGATTCCTCTCTTTCCACCCGCCTCACCCCCGGCCATTCCGGCAAATCCTCCGGAGGCGGCCCGGGAAAGATTACACGCACCTTCTTTTCCCTGGCCAGTAACTGGTCAAGTGAACTGGACAGGACCAGCCTCCCTCCCACCAGAAAGCCTACCCGGTCGGCTATGCGCTCCACGTCTTGCAGTTGGTGTGAAGAAATAAAGATGGTGCGGCCTTCCCCGGCCATTTCCTCCACCATGAGATTCAGCACCTGGCGGCGGCGAAGGGGATCAAGGCCGGTGGCCGGCTCATCCAGAATAAGCAGGTCCGGTTCATGGCCCACGGCCAGGACTAGGGCCAGCAGGGTCAGCTTGCCCTTGGAGAGCTCGCCTACCCGGGCGTTAGCCGGCAGTTCGAACATGCCGCAGTACCGGTCAGCCCTTTCCTGGTTCCAGCGGGAATGAAGTGACCGGCAAAAACGCATTAACTCCCCCACACTGGCCCGCTTGTAAAAGCGCTGGGTTTCAGCCTGGTATCCCACCCGCCGGCGCACGGACTGGGATTGCGCCACTCCGTCCAGGCCCAGTACCCGGATGGTCCCGGAAGTGGGCCGGAGCAGATTCAGGATCAGTTTAATGGTGGTGGTCTTGCCGGCCCCGTTAGGACCCAGCAGGGCGTACACACAGCCCCGGGGCACCTCCAAATCCAATCCTTCCAGCACTGTCCGCCGGCGAAAAACTTTGCTCAGCTTCTGGGTCAGCAGGGCGGGATCATTTACTGTCATTAATTTATCTCCTCCCCGTCATCGGTTTTCTCCCGGTCCTGTCCCAGCACCCTTTTTTTAACCGCGGCCAGGACTTCCCCGGGTGTGCAGCGCAGGTGATAGGCCTCCAGAAACAGTTTTTCCACCGCCTCGTCCAGCCTGCCCAGGCGGTCCCGGTCGCTTAAGGTGGAAGCCGGCTTGGCTACAAAGGTTCCCCTGCCGCGCAGGGTGTAGATCACCCCTTCCCGCTCCAGTTCCTGATAAGCCCGGACAATGGTGTTGGGGTTAATGGACAACTGCAGGGCCAGGTCACGCACCGAAGGCAGCTGTTCATCCGGCGGCAGGACCCCGCTGGCCACGGCACGCCTGATTTGTTCCATGAGCTGTACGTAAATCGGCACCCCCCGGCCAGGCTCAACCCTAAACCACATCCAGCCACCTCCCTGTACCATAATTCTAGTGTATTAATATTATAATACACATCGGCGCCACTATGTCAAGCATATACTTTCAAACAGTCTTTTATAGATTCTTCAAAGGCTGTAAAATAGTATATATACCAAAATCAATCACCGCCCACTTCCTGCACAATATTGTCAATCAGGGAAGTTCCGGTGACCACCTTTAACTTATTGCTTTCTTTGGCCGCACACCCGGCAATTAGTACCAACACCATGAGTAAAGCAATAACCGCTGCCACCACTCTTTTTTTCATTTTCACTCGCCCATCCTCCTTTTTGAACATAAAAAGACCACGAAAGTCTACTCCCGCACTTACCGGGTTAGAAACCTTCGTGGCCTCTATTTCGCCATTCGCAAGCTCCCCTGGTTACCTTGCTTGGCAAGTTTAATATTTTTATTTGACATGTGAAAATAAATTCCTGCCGTTTATAAAAATTTTAAATTATCGCTTATTAAGCAGCAGGAATTTCGCGTGTTGCATTGAATAATTACCTTAACAGGATGGCAAGAATCATCCGCTGGGCCGACGGAAGCGGCCTGTAGGTATTGGTGTTTTTGGCTAATTTAAATAAGGACAACATGAAGTATAATGCAAACTCAACCATGAAGGTACGGCTTCACAGGAAGTGAAGGCGAGCTTTCAAGGTTTTTGTATTTCTATATTTTTGTATTTCTATAACAGAAGCAGGGACCACGAAGGTTTAATGCCTTTTATGAATAAAGGCAGCTTTTTGTGGTTTTTTTGTTTCCCCTTTATGGGAGGATTTTCATTGGCGTTGCAACAGGAGGAACTCAAAAAGGTTATGCGCACGCGGTGTTGTTTAAAAAGTATAAGCAAAAAAATATTTATGAAATATTAACACAGCCACGAAGGCTGAACCCGCTGCAGAAGTGGTGGATTAGCTTTGGTGGCTTTTTATATTGCCGCCGGAGAATATTTACAAACTATTAGGGAGGAGAGGGTATTTATGCATATGGCAGACGCCTTGATTTCACCGGTTGTGGGTGGAGCCATGTGGGCGGCGACGGCGGGAGTCGCAGCTTATTCAGTCAAAAAAGTTCAAAATGACTTGGATGAGCAAAAGATTCCTTTGATGGGGGTAATGGGGGCATTTGTCTTCGCTGCTCAAATGATCAACTTTACCATTCCCGCTACCGGATCCAGCGGTCATTTAGGGGGAGGCTTGCTGCTTGCGATATTGCTGGGCCCCTACGCGGGCTTTCTTGCCATGGCGTCTATTCTGGTGATCCAGGCGCTGTTTTTCGCGGATGGCGGTTTGCTTGCGCTGGGCTGCAATATTTTTAATCTTGGTTTTTATACGTGCTTTATCGCTTATCCAATAATTTATAAATGGATTATGCGCAAAGGGTACTCCACCGGCCGCATCTTTACCGGTGCAATGTTATCTGCAATTATAGGTCTTCAGCTTGGCGCGTTCAGTGTGGTTCTCGAAACGCTTCTTTCGGGTAAATCGGAGTTGCCCTTTGGTACATTTGTCATGTTAATGCAGCCCATTCATCTTGCCATTGGAGTGGTGGAAGGTCTTGTCACTGCTGCTGTCGTCGGATTCGTTTGGAAGGCGCGCCCTGAGATCATTAAGAAAGCGGCATCGGGTGAGGCATTGGGCCGCGTTACAATCAAGAAGGTTCTTGCCGGGCTTGCCGTTGTTGCAGTTATAACCGGTGGTGTTTTCTCATGGTTTGCATCTGCATATCCCGATGGACTGGAATGGTCCATGGCAAATACTTCAGGTAAAGAGGAACTCGAGGCCCCGGAGGGTATTCATCAAACACTGGCCGCTATTCAGGAAAAGGTTGCGTTTTTGCCTGACTACAGCTTTAAAGCGCAGGAACAGGAAACAAGTGCTCATGCTGCGGAGACTGAAGCAGCATGGCCTGCAGTGGATGCCGGAACAAGTGTTTCGGGATTGGCCGGCGGTGCCATGACTTTGCTGCTGGCCGGTGTTATAGGCTTTTGTATAAATTTGGTCAAGAAGCGCAATAAAACCCGTGTTGTTTAAGGAAAATCTTGGCGGGGTTTATACCCCGCCAAGATTAATTTGAATTGGGATTGATAATTTTATGTCAAACATGATAGCATCATTATACAATATCAGGCTGCTTGATGAACTTGCAGAGAAAAGGACAATTATTCATAATATACACCCGCTGGTGAAGGTGTTCACAACATGCGTTTATTTAATCGTAACTGTATCTTTCGACAAGTACGAGTTAAGCGGGTTGTTGCCGCTTGTGTTTTATCCTGTTATTGTTATAGCACTGGCGGATATTCCCATCGTTCCGCTTTTAAAAAGGATGCTTGTAGTTGCACCTTTTATCATTGGTATAGGATTATTTAACCCGTTGTTTGATCACAGCCCAATGGTTGTATTGCCATGGATGCAAATTTCAGGAGGCTGGATATCATTTTTTTCAATCCTGATGAAAGGTGTTTTAACGATATTGGCAGCACTGGTCCTGATAGCTACGACGGGAATGACAAGGATTGCAGCGGCGCTTGGAATGATGAGGGTACCCGGGGTATTTATCTTGCAGCTTCTTCTGACATACAGGTATATTTCTGTGCTGATTGAGGAAGTTGGCCGCACGGTACGCGCGTATTCGTTGCGTTCCCGGGGTGAAAAAGGTATCAGGTTTAGTGATTGGGGTTCTTTAACTGGACAGTTGTTGATCAGAACATTGGAAAGAGCCCAGCGTATTTATCATTCCATGTGCTGCCGGGGATTTGCAGGAGATTATAATGCCGGCAGCGAGAAAAGAATCCAAATTGGAGATATTTTGTACTTTGCCGGGTGGGGTTTGTACTTTGTGGTGGTGCGATATTTCAATATTCCGGCTGCGCTGGGTTCATTAATAACAGGAGTGGGAAGATGAGTCACCATATTATCCAAGCCGGCAATTTAAAATATACTTATCCTGACGGGCGACAGGCGCTGAATGGTGTTACCTTCCAAATAGTACATGGCGAGTCCGTTGGTATCGTAGGTGCAAATGGTGCAGGCAAGTCGACATTATTAATGCACCTTGTCGGTGTTTTGTTTCCGGATGAAGGGGAAATTAGTGTGGGAGAAGTGCCGGTAATTAAAAAAACATTGCCGGTGATCCGGCAAAGTGTGGGGATGGTTTTTCAGGACCCGGATGACCAGTTGTTTATGACCACTGTTTATGATGATGTGGCCTTTGGGCCACGCAACTATAAATTACCCGGGGAAGAAGTTGAAAAGAGGGTCAAGAATGCACTTGAGACTGTCGGAATTCTCCACTTGATGGACAGGCCGCCCTACAAACTTTCAGGCGGAGAAAAGCGTGCGGCAGCCATTGCCACAGTTTTAGCCATGAAACCTGATATTCTTGTTATGGATGAACCCTCCTCCGCCCTGGACCCGAAATCAAGACGCCGGTTAATAACGCTTCTTCAGCGCTTTGCTCACACCAAAATCATAGCAACGCATGATTTGGACATGGTCTTGGAGCTTTGCGAAAGAACTATTATCTTAAATGATGGGAAGATAGTAACCGACGGGCCGACATTAGAAATTCTGACCAATGAGGAATTGATGGAAAAGTGCGGGCTTGAAATGCCCCTTGGTTTGCAAGGCTGTCCGGTCTGTGGAGCAAAAAAGGCAACATGATAAGGGGGGCCGTGTAAAATTTAAATAGGTAAATCGTCCCCGGTATCTCCGGGTGAGTTTCTTACTTTAATAATTCTGATATAGGTTTAACCAGTACCTCAATGGCTTTCGTCGGGTTGGGTAGTGTTATGCCCAGCGCTTGCGGGATGCTCAGGGCCATACCCACCGACAGGTACAGAGAAAAAGCAGCCAGCTCCGGCCACATTTTTTTCTTGATTAACCCCGGCGCCTCAAACAGGATAATCCCAATGAATACCATGATTAACAAAACGATCACGAATCTCATCCTCGCTTTTCTATTCTTCCGGGACGCTGGCCCGTTTGGTTAACAGGCCGATCTCCCGCACGTGCGCTTCCACGGCAATATTGACATCCGCCCGGGAGAATTCCTCGTCCCACCGGTTTTTCAATTCCCGCCATTCCTTTTTGTACTTCCGGTGGAAAGCGTCCCCAAAGCCGAAGATGTCCACGCCGTACTCCCACTGGGCTTTCTCCAGGGCAATAGCGGTCCTCTCTTTAATTTCCCCGGCCATGGCGCTTTCCAGGGCTTTGATCCTCTCGGGTGTGGCTAAATCTTCGCGGCTTTGCTGTTCCACCATGTCCCCTTCTACATTGATCATTACGTTAAACCGGAGGTTCTCCCCGTCATATTCCGGTACAATTTTGGTCCTGCTCCGCCTGACCTTGATGGATACCTCTTTCTCCGGCTCGCCCGGGCTGGGAACCATGACTGCACCTTTCTTAACTTCGCCTTTTAGCCAGAGCAACCCTCTGGTTTCGTGCTCGTCCAGCCACCCGATTAGCTTATCCTCTTTAAATACGGCCGTGCCGGAGAGCTCAACTTTTTTCTGAACCGGGAACTTTTCCTCCTGTCCCTGCCCGACGGCTTTCCCTACATCTTTCACATCCAATCCGGTAACCGCCGGCTGCACCCCTTTACTGGCCAGCATTTCGGCAAATTCCCTGGTTTGCACGGCATAACTGGTTTCCATCCTGGCTAAAAAACCCGCGGCCTGGGCCGATGTCTTGGCCAGCATGGATTGGGCTTCCAGGATATCTTCGGCCTCTCCTCTGGCCACCATCAACCACATGATTTCCCGGGGTCCCCTGGAGCGGTGAAAAAAATTGGTGACCATACCGGCTCCTTTTTTTGCCATTTCTTCCCCGATTACCAATATGACGCTGTGACCCCAGTAGATCTCGCGGGGGACCTTTTTAGCCAGGTATCTCTCGGCTTCTTCAATAGTTTTGCCCTCCGCCCGGACCACCCAGGCCGGTGGTTCCTTTACCCCGGGGCCCGATTCACCACCGGCACCAAAGGCGCCGGGGCCGGCGATCTGCACGGTCAGCCGGATTCGTTCGTCTTCCGTCCAATCAACCCCCGTGCCCAGAATAATAGCCACCTCGGTTATTTCACTGCGGCTCCAGCAGCCTTCCAGCAGGCCGGTCAAAATAACCGCCAGCAGCAGGACGGTGATTTTTTTTCTCAACTAACTTTTCCCTCCCTTTCCCCGGGCCAGAGCAACGACCAATAACAGCAGCGGAATCCCCGCCTCAAAAACGATCAGCAGAAATGGCACTTCGACGAGGGGAATATAATACAACATTTCTACGATATTTTCGCCGTGGAGAAGGGAGGAGGAGGCCACCAGGAGCACCCCCACCGGCAGCACCAGGGGGCGGTAATCCTTAAGTTCCAGACACTGGGCGCTGCCCAGAACGATGGCATAATAAAATACCCCCACTTTTATAAACCCTCCCAATATCCATGCCGCTACAATAATGGATTCCAGCCGCTCCAGAAAATTGGCGATGGAGATCACCCGGGTCGCGTTAAAAGTGGGAAAAATCCAGTGACCCGTCAGGTTGGGACCAAAAATAAGCAGTGCTTCCAGTATGCTGGCCGTTAAAAAGAAGCCGCTCAGCAGAACGGACAGGGCGGCCACCCGGTGTGCTTGCCCGGGCTTGTTCAGGTAAGGGATAATCACGGCCAGGGTGACAATCTCCCCCAGCCACATGGTAGGCGTGACGGCTCCTTTAATAATTGGAAGCAAGCCGGTGTCGAAAACCGGCAGCAGCCTGGCCGGCTTCATATCCATGGTGGACAAAAGGAAAACAATAGCCAGTAATCCCGTAACGGGTATGAATAACTGGTTGAAGCGGCATAAAACCTCCAGGCCGTTGCGGACTGCGTAGGCCGCCACGGCAACCACCGCGATGGAAAAAACCAGCATCGGGGTGTCGAGCATCAAGGCGGTAACAAGAAAAAAACCGAACTCCCTGACCGCTCCGGAACCTATATACAAAAAAAACAGCCAGATATACAGGAGACCGGCGATTTTCCCCGGCGCTTGACCCAAAATTTCTTGCGCATATTCAAACAGTGTCCGGCCCGGAAAGCGGAGGCTCAAGCTCACCACCAGCCGGGTAATCAACAGCCCCGCCAAAGTGGCCGCCATGACCGACAGCCAGGCATCCTGCCGGGCGCTTTTGACGACAACGGCGGGAACAGTGAGGATAGCCGTCGGCAGCACCATGCTGAGCATCAACAACACGGCCTGCCTGCCGTCGATTTTACCATGTTCGAGCATATGGACCACCTCTCAACTTCTCCGCCGGGCCGGCGGCGGAGACGGTTTCAGCCCCTGTTCCTGCCGCTTCTGATTCTGCCGGGCGATCAGCCGCGGGCGGGAAAACATGGCCCACCAGGGCGCCCGGAATATCGTGTCCGACAGGTTGACGCCGGTGGTGGGAACCGCCGGGGACAGGTAGGGAACCCCGAAGGAGCGCAGCGTGCACAGGTGGATCCCGATAACCGCCAGCCCGCTGATCAGCCCGAAAAGGCCCAGGGTGGCCGATATAATTATCAGCGCAAACCTCAACAGGCGGAAAGAAATACTGGCGTTGTATGATATCACAAAGGACGCAATGCCGGTGGCGGCTACCACAATAACTGTGGAAGCCGCCACCAGGCCCGCCCGCACGGCGGCCTCCCCGATAACCAGGGCGCCCACGATGCTTACCGCCTGGCCGATGGGCCGCGGCAGGCGGATCCCGGCTTCCCGCAAAATTTCAAAGGTTACTTCCATGAGCAGCACCTCGACAAGGGCCGGGTACGGGACCAATTCATGCTGTGCGGCGATGCTCAGCAGGAGGGTGGTGGGCAGCAGTTCGAGGTGGAAGCTGATTACCGCAATATACAGCCCGGGCAGCGTCATTGAAATAATCATGGCCAGAAACCGGAGCAGCCTTACCGCCGTGGTGAATAAGAACCGCTCGTAATAATCCTCACCGGCATGGAGATACTCCACGAACAGGTTGGGCACGGTAAGGACAAAGGGGGTCCCGTCCACCAGAATGGCCACCCGCCCTTCCAGCAGCATCGCCGCCACCCGGTCCGGCTTTTCCGTATGGTTGACAGTGGGGAAGACGCTCCAGGGGTTGTCCTCGATCAGTTCTTCGATGTAGCCGCTTTCCAGGATGCCGTCAATTTGAATTCGTTCCAGCCGGCTCTTTACTTCCTCCACCAGCTTTTCGTTTACGATGTTCTGAATATACATAACGGCGATATCGGTGTCGGTGACCTCGCCCAGCCGCAAGGTTTCAATTTTCAAATTGGGACTTTTTATTTTGCGCCGGATGAGCGCTGTATTGACCCGCAAGGACTCCACGAAGGACTCCCGCGGGCCCCGCACCGTGGGTTCAGCTTCCGGGTCGGTAATTTTGCGCGTTTCCCAGCCCCTGGCCCCGTTGATGATGGCGGTGGCGTGCCCGTCCACCAGCAAAACGGTATCACCCGACAAAATGGCGCGGATAATATCCTCCAGTTTATCGCTTTCCTTGATCTGGTGGATGCACAGGCCACGCTGCTTGATAAATTCCAGGGCCCGGGCTTTGGTGATCTCCCGGCCGGATACGGCAATTGGCACCTCCAGGGCCAGCGCCCGCATAATCTGTTCGCTGACCTGTGCTTTGTCCGCCAGCCCGTCGGTATAGATCAGGGCCAACCTGAGTTGTTCATTCTGGGCCAAAACGAATTCCCGGTAAACCACATCGCTGCAATTGTTCAAAACGGCTTTTATCTCCCGGAGGTTGGTTTCCAGGTCCGGGGTTAACACCCGGTTTTTTAAAGATGCACCGGCAAGGGCGCCGCCGTTCAGCTCATCCGGAGCGTACCCGCCCGGGCTTTTTACTCTCCCCCGGCCCAACAAACTAGCCCGGAGTGGCTTAATGAATCTGGTCATTTTTTTGTCCTTTGTTTAGAAACGATTTGATTAGTATTATTTACCATATTATAATTATTTATGTAACCGCCCAAGACACCTCATGGCAAAGGGTCCAGGATAATAAGAAACTTATCGTTTGAACAACGGGAAGAACTAAAAACCCGGGCTGCGGCAGCGGAACTGGACTTAAAAGTAAGGGTTGTTTCAGCTTACCGCCATTTGTTTTATCCCAGTGGCGAATATGGTGCGGTTGCCGGCCTGGCCCAGCAGCTGGGAAACGCCCTGGTGGTGGAGGACTTAAAGTTTAAAAACGATAAATCCGTAACAGCTGAATTTAACCGTATGAGCCACGGATTTATCCGGTCCAAGTTTTTAGAACACATTGACCGGCGTGCCGCCCGTGAGGGAGTGCCGGTAATAGCGGTTAAAAAAGTGCATTGGCCAAGATTGAAAAACTAACGAAAAGGCAGGTGAAAAGCCTGGTTTCATGGCCGGTGCACCGGGAAAATGTGTTAGGAATAGGCTAAAACCTTGAGCCTTTAAGTTTTGCGGGTGGCACGGTACACGCTGTGAAAGGCCGTTGTCACAAGTTAGAACCCAGGCGGAGGTAACACCTTCTCCGGGCAGTACGCTCAGCTTTAGAAAGCGGCGAGGCACCCTGTGAAGACCTACCACTTACTGGAAACATGCCGGGCTTGTTTGGATGATTTCGGCGACCTGGTGTTCGCCCGGGAAGACATGGACCAAATTGATTAAATCTTGGCGGAATAAGCTAAGGATTAATTCACCCGGGTCAAAAGCCCGCAACCAGGAATGAAAATAATACCACCACTATTTTCTTATATGCAAATAATAATAACAAACGGTGGGCGCAATGATGCCGGGTGTTAATGAGGTGGATTTAAATGTTTAACATAATTATCCTCGGCCTGGCGCTGACTATACTTTTTATTTTGGAAGTGTGATGGGTTTGCTGGCGGTGTTGGGCCTGGCAGTGGTGCTAAAAATGGATGCTCCGTGATTAATAATCACAAAGAAGACTGTTTATCGCCGCTGAAGCACTCGCCTACGGAGAGGGCGGCATCACGAAAGTTGCTCAGACCCTTCCTGGCACAAGTAAATGGAACAAGATCGAACACCGGCTGTTTTCTTATATCAGTCAGAATTGGCGCGGAAAGCCGTTAATTAGCCATGAACAACAACAAGACATTTTGGAAAATTTAGACCTAGAGCATCTTATTTCAGAGAAATATTTAAATAATATTTTGGCACATTCTGCCATGTAGTAGCGAAAAATATATTTTTGGCGCTTTGAGCCCTTGACGCTTTGTTATAATCATTATAATAAATATAATTAATTGGATTTATTCAATAATTTTATGTTAATATATTGCCGATAGAATGGTATTGCCCCCTCCGCGGTCCGCAAATACGTCGGCCTGCACTTGGCGACGCCCCAGTATGGAGGGGAGAAGTCGGAATCGAACCGGACTCCCACCCGGATCACGGGCAGGCCAACGGGTTTGCAGCCCGTGGGGGGAACCATCCCCTTTCTCCCCGAAAATATATTAACATAAAATAATTTAATTAATCAAATAAATATTATTTATTAAGCTATTTATTAATGATAAAGACCGTAAATGTGGTTATTGACACCCCCCCCCCGGGGTATTGTTTTCAAAGTATAAGGGTTGCCGGTAACCCGGCAACCCCGTCTCCTTGACATTCATATAGTTATATCTTCCTTAAGGACCCATCAAAACCTTGGTTACTTTATCCCCCGCCCAGGACAGCGAAAATGGAGAGGCGGGACCCGTCCGGCACGGGGGTGTCCCGGGTCTCCTCCCAGCTGATTTTTTCTCCGTTCAAAACTATCTGATACAGGTAATCCAGTTTACCTTCTTCGTCAAAAATTTCCCGGCCCAGGGCGGGGAACTGCCGGGACAAGCCCGCGAGCAATTCGCCCACCGTGCGGTATACGGGTTCCAGTTCCACTTGCTTGACTCCCACAACCGGCTGCAGCATCGACATGAATTGCACTTGAATACTCATTTGTACCTGCCACCTTCAACCGGCCACCGTGGGCTCGGTAAAAAACGGCTCCACAGCGCAGTCTTCCCGCTTCTCGAATACCAGCGCCCCGGTCGGGCAAACTTCCACGCAGGCGGGTTTTTCCCGCCCGGCA
>Ga0209164_1003662_pt1 | contig 14390 bp, 19 predicted proteins | sample MTBNYHSulfiMetaG_FD_187458 | JGI IMG/M metagenome (GOLD analysis project Ga0209164, IMG submission 187458) | Enrichment culture microbial communities from rom New York Harbor, USA that are MTBE-degrading - MTBE-NYH (New York Harbor Sulfidogenic)... | ecosystem: Environmental > Aquatic > Marine >...
TTCATCGGCGGCATCCTGACCATGGTGGCCGTCATCCTGATGATTCTCTCCTTCCGCATGCCGGACCTGTCCTTTTTTGACCAGTTCCATCCCATAGTGTCCTTTTTCATGGCCGCCGGCTGCACCACCCTGCTGCTGTACCCGCTGCAAGAGAAAGAGTCCACCACATGGTAGAGGTCACCGTTTACCGCTACGGCCATCGTCCGGCCCGCGACAAACGCATCACCACCCACCTGGCCCTGACCGCCCGGGCCTTCGGCGCCCGCCGCATGGTCATGGACACCCGGGACGAGAGCATCGAAAACGTGGTGGCCGACATCACCCGGCGCTTCGGCGGGAGCTTCGCCGTCTCCTCGGGGACCCCCTGGCGTCCCTTTCTCAGTTCCTGGAAGGGCTGCATCGTGCATCTCACCATGTACGGGCAGCCCCTGCCGGAGGTCATGGGAAACATCCGGGGACAGGATGAGGTGCTGGTCCTGGTGGGCTCCCAGAAGGTGCCCGCCGACTTCTACCAGCGGGCCCACTACAACGTGGCCGTGGGCAACCAGCCCCACTCGGAGGTGGCAGCCCTGGCCCTTTTTCTGGACCGGATAACGGAGGGCAGATGGATGGACACCGACTTTTTCGGCCCCCTGACCGTGGTTCCCCAGGAGCGGGGCAAAAAGGTGGTGGAGCGTGACTACCGCCAGGTGCTCCGGGACGTGGGCTGCTCAGAGCAGGTCATCCAGCATGCGGAAAAGGTGCAGCGCCTGGCTCTGGCCATCGCCCGCCGGCTCCAGCAGCGGGGTTTCGCCGTCGACCTGCAGGCCGTCTCCCTGGGAGCCCTGTTCCACGACGTGGGTCGCTCCTCCACCCACCACATCCACCACATCACGGAGGGGGCGGCCATCGCCCGCCGGCTGGGGCTGCCCGACAGCGTGGTGGGCATCATCCAGCGGCACGCCGGCGCCGGCATCGATCCCCGGGAGGCAGAGAGCCTGGGTCTCCCCCCGGGGGACTACATGCCACGGACCCTGGAGGAGGAAATCGTGGCCCACGCCGACAACCTCACCGGTCTGGACTACCGCCCCGTGGCGGAGGCGGTCCAGACCATGCGGCGGCGGGCGGGCCAGCGGGCGGCGGACAGGGTGCAGGCCCTCCACGCCAGGCTGAGCGAGATGTGCGGCTGCGACCTGGACCACGTGGCGGAGGAGCTGGCATGATCACGGTGGGAGTGACCGCCTTCCAGGGGGCGGTGGAGGAGCACCTGGTGGCCGTGGAGCGGGCCCTGCACCACCTGGGAAGGGAGGGGCGGGCAGTGCCCCTCCGCAAGACGCTGGGCGACGTGGACGCCCTGATTGTCCCCGGAGGAGAGAGCACCACCATCTCTGCCCTCATGCAGAAGACGGGGATGTGGAGGGAGATTCTGGACCGGGCAGAGGAGCTGCCAGTGATGGGCACCTGCGCCGGCTGCATTCTGCTGGCCACCGAGGTGGTCGACGACCAGGTGCCCACCCTGGGCCTGATGGACATGGCGGTGGAGCGCAACGCCTTCGGCCGGCAGAATCAGTCGTTTCAGTGCATGCTGGAGGTGGCCGGGTTCAGCGACCCGGTTCCGGGCATCTTCATCCGGGCCCCCCTGATTCGCCGGGTGGGGCGGGACTGCCAGGTGCTGGCGGCCATGGACCAGGGCATGGTCATGGCCCGCTGCCGCAACAAGCTGGCGCTGGTCTTCCATCCGGAGCTCACCGAGGACGTGCGCATCCACCAGTACTTTTTGAACATGGTGGAGGACTAGGCACCCGCAAAGGAATAAAAAAACTACACCCGGGTGATTTTCTTTTTGCCCATGGCTTCCAGGTACTGGATTTCCTCTCCGTTTTCCAGCCGGCCCTTGAACTCTGAGGGGACGTCCATGGTGAAGGTCTCGTAGGTCTCCATGTCCATGAGCTGGACCTTGTCCCCCATGACGGCGATTATCTGGGCGGTCCGCTTGTCGATGATGGGCACATTGACCTTGTGGCGCACCGGGCTGACCATGCTGCGCTTCTGGCCGTCGAACACCCCCACGGCCTCAATCCGGGCCTTGGCTTCTCCGTGCTTCCCGGGCTTGGAGGTGGTCAGGCTGATGATTTTGCAGGGCTCGTCATCGATAATGATGTACCTGTTCTCTTTTAACTCACGCACTTCAGCGACGTCCTTCATTCAAAGCACCATCAGTGGAAAGGACAACCCCTAAATAAGGTTTTAGTTTTATCATAATCCAAAAAAGCTGCCGGGCAAAAAAACGCAGCGAGACAGGCAGTGTTGATAACGTAGAGGTTGACATGAGCAAAGGAGAAGGGAGGACTTGAGCCGCTTGCAAAGGTTAAATTTTGGGTTAAAAGCGAAGATTTTTGCGAGGTAAAGATTATTAACAACCGACTTGTTATGGAGGTAACAAAAAAAGTGAGGAGGAATCATGGTTGACAGTGGCAAAAAAGGGAAATTGACAACTGCTTTTGGCATACCGGTTGGCGATGACCAGAACAGTCTCACCGCAGGGGAACGGGGACCTGTTTTGATGCAGGATGTTCATCTTCTTGAGAAGTTGGGCCATTTTGACCGCGAGCGTATTCCTGAACGTGTTGTGCATGCCAAGGGGGCTGGCGCCGGCGGTTATTTTGAGGTGACTGCCGATGTCACCCAGTACACGAAAGCCAAGTTTCTGTCTGAGGTGGGTAAACGAACCGAGGTGTTCGCCCGTTTTTCTACGGTGGGCGGTGAAAAAGGGTCGGCAGATGCTGAGCGTGACCCGCGGGGATTCGCGGTCAAGTTTTATACCGAGGAGGGCAATTATGATTTTGTAGGTAACAATACACCTGTTTTTTTCATACGTGACCCGTTAAAATTTCCTGATTTCATTCATACCCAAAAGCGTAACCCGGCTACCAACTGTAAAGACCCCGATATGTTCTGGGATTTCCTCTCCTTGACACCTGAGTCAATTCACCAGGTAACCATTCTCTTCTCAGACCGTGGCATTCCCGCCACCTACCGACATATGAATGGATATAGCAGCCATACGTTTATGTGGTACAACGAGGCCCACGACTATTTCTGGGTGAAATATCATTTTAAGACCGACCAGGGAATTAAAAATCTTACTCGGCAGGAAGCAGAGGTTATGCGTGGCAAAGACCCAGACCACGCTACCAGGGACCTCTATGAGGCTATCGAGCGAGGGAAGTATCCCTCATGGACACTTCAGGTGCAGATTATGACGCCTGAGGAAGCAGAGGATTACCGTTTCGACATCTTTGATGTCACAAAAGTCTGGCCCCATGGTGACTTTCCACCGATAGAGGTTGGGAAACTGGTTTTGAACCGTAACCCTGAAAATTACTTTGCTGAGGTGGAGCAGGCTGCCTTTTGCCCGGGAAACCTCGTGCCGGGGATTGCTCCCTCTATGGATAAGATGCTGCAGGCCCGTCTTTTCTCGTACCATGACACCCATCTCCACAGGCTGGGACCAAACTATCATCTCATACCAGTTAACGCGGCAAAAAATGCGCCTGAGAAAAACTATCAGCGGGATGGGCCCATGCGGACAGATGGCAACTTCGGGGGTAAACCAAATTACTGGCCGAATAGCTTCAATGGCCCGGAGCCAGATATTTCTGCCAAAGGACCTCCCTTTGAAATCTCTGGGCAGGCAGATCGCTACCCCTACATGCATCCCAACGATGATTTTGTGCAGCCGGGTAACCTCTACAGAACGGTGATGACAGACCAGGACCGCGAGCATCTGGTGGGCAATATCGTTGACCACCTCCGTAACGCTCAAAAACGCATACAGCTTCGCCAGACAGCACTATTTTTTAAGGCTGACCCTGACTATGGTCGTCGAGTGGCACAAGGACTTAATCTGGACACACAAGAAGTCGAAAAATTGGCACAGATGTCACACAAGGAAAGAGCAGAGGTTACATCCCGATAAATGCTGTCACAAAATGGGCACCGGTTTTTTCTCCGACCGCCTTTTTTCTCTCGTTAGCCACTGCACTCTATGCCCGGCGCTGATGAAAAAGTTATAAATTGGCACCGCATCCAGCACAGGATGACCGCCATCGTGTACCACGACGACTTCACGCTCCACGACAATCCCTACCATCCGGAGAGGGCAGAGCGCCTGGTCTCCGTCATGGAGTACCTCCGGAGCATGCCCTTTTTCGACCGCCTGGCGCAGATGCAGCCGGAGATGGTAAGCGAGGATCTGCTCCTGGAGGTGCACACCCCGGACATGGTCAGCCGGGTCAAAAACGCCCAGGGCTGGCTGGACCCCGACACCTATGTCTCCCAGGACTCCTACCGGATTGCCCGCCTGGCCGCCGGGGGCGTGGTGGGAGCCTGTCAGGCCGTGCTCCGGGAAGAGCAGGACAGCGTCTTCGCCCTGGTCCGCCCCCCCGGCCATCATGCCACCCGGGACACCTCTATGGGCTTCTGCCTGTTCAACAACGCGGCGGTGGCCGCCCAGAGCCTGGCCAAGCAGGACCAGCGGGTGCTCATTTTCGACCACGACGTGCACCACGGCAACGGCACCGCGGACATCTTCTACGAGCGCCGGGACATCCTCTATCAGTCCTTCCACCTGTATCCCCACTTTCCGGGCACCGGGCTGGTGGACGAGATCGGGGCCGGGGAGGGAGCCGGCTATACGGTGAATGCCCCCCTGTCCCGGGGAACCGGAAACGCCGGGGTGCGCCAGGTCATGGAAGAGGTGATGCTGCCCATCGCCCGGCAGTTTGACCCCCACGTGGTCATCGTCTCCGCCGGCTTTGACTCCCATCACACGGACACCCTGGGCGGCCTCTACCTCACCGTGGATTTTTACGGGGAGATCATCTCCCGCCTGCTGGAGGTGCAGGAAAAAATAGTGTGCTCGCTGGAGGGGGGCTACAACACGGACGTGCTGCGCAAGGGGGTGGCGGTGGAAGTGGCCACCCTGCTTCACACGCCGGTCAGCTGCGAGGACCAGGTGGAGGACGAGAGGGGAGCCGGCGACGTGGTGCAGGCCCTCCGGGACACCCTGGGCAGCTACTGGTCGCTGTAGTCGTCGGTGGAGCAGACCACGGTGGTATGCATCCCCCCGCGCACGTTGAAGTCTCCCACCACCTCCAGCCGCCGGGGGTCCAGCAGGGCCACCAGGTCGTCAAAAATTCGGTTGGTGGCCTCCTCGTGGGTGAGGTGTTGCTCGCGAAAGTCGTTGAGGTACAGTTTCAGGGACTTGAGTTCCACGATGTACTGGTCGGGGATGTAGGAGATGGTGATCACCGCAAAATCGGGGTAGCCGGAGCGAGGGCACAGGCAGGTGAACTCGGGAAAGTCGATGGTGATGGTGTAGTCCTTCTCCGGCGAGGGATTGTCCCAGACCTCCAGCTCCGAGCTCTCCACGGCCTGCTCTCCGTACCTTTTCTCGTGCATGCTGACCGGTCTAATCACACCCCCTATTTAAGCATATGCGCCCCTGCAACCGTTTTATAGGACCGGCCGATATGGTTCCGTGCAGAGCCACCGCCGCCTCCCCGCCGCCCTGTGCCTCTCTTTTGCCGCCCTCACCGCGCTGGTGGTGGCGGCGCCCTGGCTGGCGGAGGAATCCAGCATCCGGGGGCTGGACGGCCAGGCCTGGTCCCTGGACTACCCCCAGCGGTGGGAGGCCATGCCCCTCCCGTCCCGGCTGGCCTACACCCTGGGCGACCTGGTGTGCCATCAGAAAGAGGAGCGCTCCTACCTCCTCCATGGCAACCAGATACCGGTGTGCGCCCGCGACCTGGGCCTGCTGGCGGGGATGGTGGCGGGCTTCGCTCTGACCGTGGCCGCCGAGCCCCGGGCCCGCCTCGTGGACAGCGCCGCCGGGCTCCTGCACGTGCGGACAAAAAAAATGCTGGTTGTGGCGGTGGCGCTGCTGCTGGCACCCCTGACAGTCGACGGCTTTCTGCAGCTGCTGACCGCCTATGAGAGCACCAATGTCCTGCGCTCGGCCACCGGTCTCCTGTTCGGCCTGGGGGTTTCCCTGCTGGCCGGATTTCTGCTGCTCACCGACCCCCGGCTGGAATAAAAAATGGGAGGCAGGGCAAGGCACATACCACAAGGGAAAGAGGCGAAAAAGTGAATCTCTATGAGCCTTGCCCGGAGCGGGTAATGGCCGGGGGGTATATTAAGCTTGTCCCTCGGGAGAGCGCCGGAGGCGGGACGGGGGATTGCCGGGGCGGAAGAGGGACAGGGAGGCCCAGGCCCCGGACCGGAGCAGGGCCATCAGCTCCCCGCCGGCCTCCCGCACCTCCGGGCTCAGGCCGTCCTGAAACCGTCGGGGCTGGATGCCGATGACGGTGACGGTGGCATCCGTGGCCTCCCCCAGATACTCCACCAGCAGGGACAGGGGAAGCATGTGGGTGGAAAAGGCCACCGTTCCCAGGTGTCCCGGGGGAATGACGCGCATCTCTCCCGGGGCCAGGCCCATGTCCGCCGCATCCACGATGACTATATCTGTGGGCTGCAGTCGCTTCACCATGGAGGTGTAGTTTTCGGGGACGGTGAAGCAGTCCATGGTCCGCCAGCCGGTCGCCCGGAACCTCCGGGCTATCCAGGGTCCGATGCCGTCGTCGCCGTGGAGCTCATTGCCCACGCCCAGGATGAGGTTCACAGCCCCAAATAAGCCAGGCATATAAAAAGTGGGCTGCCTTTCCTAAAAGGTATAAATAGGCTTGTTTATTGTCCATGCGTGATATCGTGGTGGAAAAGGTAACCAAGGAAGAGCTACTGGAGAAATCCAGAAAACCGGGCAGGGACGCCATGAAACTGCACCCCTTCTACCGGGGCAAAATAGAGGTGGTCCCCAAGTGCGTGGTGCGCGACCTGGACGACTTCGGCATCTGGTACACGCCGGGGGTGGCCGAGCCCTGCCGGGACATCGCCAAAAATCCGGACAGGGTCTTCGAGCACACCAACAAGGCCAACACGGTGGCCGTGGTCAGCGACGGAACCCGGGTGCTGGGCCTGGGGGACATCGGTCCCCGGGCCGGCCTGCCGGTGATGGAGGGCAAGGCCCTGCTGTTCAAGTATCTGGGCGGGGTGGACGCCGTTCCCATCATGCTGGACACCAAGGATCCCGACCAGCTCATCCAGGCCGTCACGTGGATGACCCCCGGGTTCGGGGGCATCAACCTGGAGGACATCTCCTCTCCCAAGTGCTTCTACATCCTGGACCGGCTGCGCAGGGAGGTGGACATCCCGGTGTGGCACGACGACCAGCAGGGCACCGCCGCCATCACCCTGGCCGCGGTCATCAACGGCCTGAAAATCGTGGGCAAGCGCATGGACCAAGCCCTGTTCTCCATCATCGGGGTGGGGGCGGCCAACGTGTGCCTGATTCGAACCCTCATCAAGGCCGGGGTGCCCGGCAGAAACATCATCGCCGTGGATTCCACGGGCATCCTGCATCCCCACCGTGAGGACCTGCCCGCCCTGGAGGAGGAAAACCGCTACAAGTACCAGATTGCCCTGGACACCAACGGTGAGGGGAGAACCGGGGGCATGGCCCAGGCCATCCGGGATACCGACGTGTGCATCGCCGCCTCCAGGCCCGGCCCGGGCACCATCAAGCCGGAGTGGGCGGCCAGCATGAACGACGACGCGGTGATGATTGCCGAGGCCAATCCCATCCCCGAAATATGGCCCTGGGAGGCGGAGGAGGCGGGGGTGCGCATCTTCGGCACGGGGAGGAGCGACTTTCCCAACCAGGTCAACAACAGCCTGGGCTTTCCCGCCATCTTCCGGGGCACCCTTGACGTGATGGCCACCACCATCTCCGACGAGATGCACATCGCCGCCGCCTACGCCATCGCCGAGGTGGCAGAACAGAAGGGGCTGCGGGAGGACTACATCGTCCCCACCATGGAGGACTGGGAGGTTTTCCCCCACGAGGCGGCAGCGGTGGGCCGCACGGCCATCGAGCAGGGGCTGGCCCGGCGCACACTGAGCCGGGAGGAGCTCTACCAGCGGGCGGAGGCCACCATCCGGCGGGCCCGCGAGGAGACCCGGTTCCGCATGCAGAAGGGATTCATCCCTCCGCCGCCGGAGTGACATGAGCGGGGTGGAGGAGGCCGTGCAGGCCAGCCGGGGGGGAGCCGTCATCTGGGTCAGGGTAAAGACCGGGTGCAACTGCACGCGGTTTCCCGCCGGATACGACACGTGGAGAAAAGCGGTGGAGATGGAGGTGCAGGCACAGCCCCGGGAGGGGAGGGCCAACCGGGAAATTATAAATACGGTGAGAAACTTTTTTGACCTGGATGCCGGCCAGGTGGCCATCGCCTACGGGGCCACCGGCCCGGAGAAGGGCATCTGGGTGGCCCGGCAGCCTATAGAGGTCGTCACCCGCATCAACCATGAACTATAAGCAAATGCTGGAGGAAACCGAGCAGGCCGTGGCCCGGCTGCAGCAGCTGAACAAGGAGATACCCATCCTGGTGGAGGGAGAAAAAGACGTGCACGCCCTGCGCCAGCTGGGTATGACCGGAGAGATTCTCACCGTCCACGCCGGGTGCAACCTGGTGGATTTCTGCGACGGGGTGGCCCGCCGGTATGAGGCGGTGGTCATCCTCACCGACTGGGACAAGCAGGGAGGCCGGCTGTCCGCAGTCATCCGCAAAAACCTGGGAGGGCGGACCAGGTGCCTCACCGAATTCCGGGCCCTGTTCGCCCGGAGCAGCATGGTCAAGGACGTGGAGGGGCTCCCCTCCTTTCTGCACAGCATGCGCCAGAAGGTGGGCCATCCCCGGCCGTGGGAGCGGTAGCCGCGCAACCTATTTATGGCCGTGCTCCATGTGCAGACATGCGCTCTTTTTTGCTGGTGGCCAACCAGGCCGTCACCCGGCCCTTTAACCTCAACGGCCTGCCCAACGCCGGGCGCATGGACCTGGCGTGCCGGTTTCTGGCCCAGGCCCTCTGCGTATCTCACGGAATCCGGGAGGACGTGGACGCCTTCCTGCTGCTACTGGGTTCGCCGCAGCCGCCCAGGGCGCTGCTGGTCCGGGGGGGAGAGGTACGCACCCTGTCCCCTGACGAGCGGAACATCGGCGGCATCATCAACAAGGCGCTGAGCCTGTCCGTTCTGCCCGCCTGGCGGGAGAGCAGCCCCGGGGTGTATGTGGCCGCCAAGGACCTGGCCACCCTGCTGGACGAGCACCCCGGGGACATCGCCTATCTGGTGGAAGACGGGGAGGACATACGGGAGACGGCGGGGAAGCTGGAGGGCTGCCTGGTGGTGCTGGGAGACCACCGAGGGCTGGAGGAGGAGCAGGAGCAGCTGGTGCGCCGGAGGGCTCGTTACGCGGTGAGCGTTTCGCCCCGTGCCCTGCAGGCCGACCAGTGCCTGACCGTCGTCCACTGCGAGCTGGACCGGCTGGCGGCGGGGAGACGTCCACAGCAAAGATGACCCCGGCCATCCCCATCCACGCTGCATGCGGCAGAAGCGGCTAGGGGAGGTCCATCCAGGTCAAAACCGGGTTGCGCGCCGCCTGGGCCTCGTCGATGCGTCCCACCGGGGCGTTGCGGGGGGCGCCGGTGACCTCCTCTGGTTCCTCCTCGGCGATGCGGTTGAGGGCACGGGCGTATTCGTCCAGTGTTTCCCGGGTTTCGCTTTCCGTGGGCTCCACCATCAGCGCCTCCTCCACGATGAGCGGAAAATACATGGTGGGGGGATGCAGCCCGTAGTCCAGGAGCCGCTTGGCCACGTCCAGGGCCCGGACTCCCTTTTCCTTCAGGGGCCGGGCGGACACCACGAATTCATGCATGCGCCGCCCTCCATAGGGGAGCTGGTAGCCGGGGCCCAGGTGGTGCAGCAGGTAGTTGGCATTGAGCACCGCCTCCTCCGTGGCCCGCCGCAGGCCATCGCCTCCCTGCAGCAAAATGTAGGCATAGGCCTTGAGCAGGACGGGAAAGTTGCCATAAAACTGGGACACTGCGCCGATGGAGCGGGGACGCCGGTAGTCCAGACGGTAGAGCCCCCCGTCGCCGACCACGCGGGGCACCGGCAAAAAGGGCTCCAGAAAGTCCTTCACCCCCACCGGCCCCGCCCCCGGCCCGCCTCCCCCGTGGGGGGTGGCAAACGTCTTGTGCAGGTTGAGGTGCACGATGTCGAAGCCCATGTCTCCGGGTCGGGCCTTGCCCATGATGGCGTTGAGGTTGGCACCGTCGTAGTAGAGGAGGGCCCCCGCCTCCCTGACCATCCGGGAAATGGAGAGGATGTCGGTTTCAAACATGCCCAGGGTGTTGGGGTTGGTGAGCATGAAGGCCGCCGTTTTCTGGGAGAGGGCAGCCTGCAGGGCGTCCAGGTCCACCCGGCCCCGGCGGGAGGGAATCTCCACCACCTCGTAGCCGGCCATGCGGGCGGAGGCGGGATTGGTGCCGTGAGCGGAATCCGGAATGATGACCTCCGTCCGCTCCCCCCCCCTCTCCCGGTGGTAGGCCTGGGCGATGAGCATCCCGGCGAACTCCCCGTGGGCCCCGGCGATGGGCTGCAGGGAAAAGGCGTCCATGCCGGTGATGCGGCACAGGGCCCCCTCCAGCTCGTACATACAGGCCAGGGCTCCCTGCACGGTGGCCTCGTCCTGGTAGGGATGGAGATGGGTGAAGTGCTCATCATGGGCCACCTTTTCCAGGACTTTGGGGGTGTACTTCATGGTGCAGGAGCCCAGGGGATAGATGCCGGTGTCCACTCCGTAGTTCATCTGGCTGAGACGGGTGAAGTGCCGCACCACCGTCCGCTCATCCAGCTGGGGAAGAGAAAGGCCAGAGCGCTGCAGGTGAGGGGGCAGGGGAATCTCCACCCGGTCGGGGGATGCAGGGGAGCCCCCCAGCTCGTTGAGCAGAGGCTCGTCATACCAGGCCATCCTATACATGGTGCGCCTCCAGAATGGCGGCGGTGGCCTCCACCAGGCGGTCAATCATCTCCCGGGAATGCATCTCGGTCACCCCGTACAGCAGCCCGTTGTCCGGTCCGGGAAAGCGCAATCCTAGGGGAAGGCCGCCATGCAGGTTGCGGGTCAGCAGCTCCCGGTTCAGACGGCCAGCGTCCATGGGGGGAACGGCCACGAACTCGTTGAAAAAATCTGTGCCAAACGGCAGGTGGAATCCCAGGTCGGCCAGGCGCTCAGCCGCATACCGTGCTTTCTCTATGTTGTCCACGGCCAGACGGCGCAGGCCCTCCGGTCCCAGCAGCGCCACGTAGGCCACGAAGGCAACGGCACACAGTGCCTGGTTGGAGCAGATGTTGCTGGTGGCCTTCTCCCGCCGGATGTGCTGCTCCCGGGTCTGCATGGTCATGCAGAAGGCCCGTCGTCCCTGGCTGTCCCGGGTGGCCCCGATGATTCGACCCGGCATCTGCCGGATGTGCTCCCGGCGGCAGGCAAACAGCCCCAGACGGAGCCCCCCGAAGTTCAGGTGGTTGCCCATCCATCCGTCGCCAATCACCACGTCCGCCCCCATCTGGGTGGGCGAGGTGGCAACGGCCAGGAGCAGGGGGTCCACGCCCATCACCAGCAGGGCGTCGGTGCGCTCCTTGAGCCGACGGAGGGCGTCTATGCGGTGCTCGATGAGCCCGTAGAAGCTGGGCGTCTCCAGGTATATGCCGGCCACGTCGTCGGCCGGTACGGAGTCCAGGTCCACCCGCCCGTCGTCTCCCACCGGCATTTCACGGATCTCCAGATCGATGTTGCGGACGTAGTTGGCCAGCACCGATTTTTTGACCCAGGGAAGGTTGGCCGGGATGAGAAAATTTTTTTTCCTGCCGATGCGTTTTACCATGCGGGCGGCCTCCCCCAGCGCGGTGGCCGCATCGTACATGGACACGTTGGCCGCATCCATGCCCGTCAGCTCACACACCACCGACTGGTATTCGAACATGGCCTGCAGGATTCCCTGGGAGAATTCTGGCTGGTAGGGCGTGTAGGCCGTGTAGAATTCGCTTCTGGACAGGAGGTGGGTGACGGCCGGAGGCACGCAGTGGGGCTGGATGCCGCCCCCCAGAAAGCTGGGCAGGTGGTAAAACGGGGTGTTGCGGCGGCCCAGAGTCCGGAGATCCTCCTCCACCTCCTGCTGGCTCCGGCCGGGCGGCAGGTCCAGAGAGGAAATACGTATTTCCGGGGGGATGGTCTCGAACAGGCTGTGGATATCCTCGATGCCGAGGGCCGCCATCCGCCGCTGCATGTTACTTGAACTCGGTGTATCCGCATTGACCGCAGCTCAGCCGGTCCTTGTGGTCGGCCATAAACACGCCGTCGCCGCACTTGGGACAGGCCTTTCTGGTGCGTACCAGCCCGGTTCCCTGGGCCTCGTATAGCTCCCGCTTTTCCATGTTACTGTCCTCCTTCCGGGGCTTCCTCTGCCTGTTTCTCGGTTTCGGCGGGGGCCGGCTCTTGGGCTGGCTCCTCCTGGGGCTCGGGGCTGCCGGAGAGATTACGCTTCACGATGTGCAGGGGCTCTACCTCCCGGGCCCGTTTTTCGCTGCTGTAGGCGCGGGCGTAGCCCCGGGCTTCTGAGGCGCCATACACCGGCTTGAGATATTCCAGGATGATGACGTTTTTGCCCAGCAGGTCCTTCAGCTGCTTTCTGACCTTGTGCCGGCCGGGGGTCTTGCCCTCGTAGCGCAGGGTAAACCGTACTTCTTCCCGCTGCAGCAGCTTGTTGTCCTTTCGAGATTCGATTTCGATTTCCATCTTATTCCTCCATTTTATTCAGGAATGCTTCTACTTTTTTGCGTTCGGTGGGGCCCACCGCCACCCAGACCAGGCCCCGGGAGGGCAGGCCGTAGACGACGGTGGTATCCGCGGGGGCCAGGACGATGGCGGGCAGAGCCGCCAGGTCCTCCTCCCCGTCCACCTCGATTCTGACGGGATGAGAGCGCCCGTAGGCGCGCCGGATGGCATCCCACATCTGGTCGGTGATGACCGCCGGGGGGTTGCTCACCCGCATGACCTCCGCCTCCGCCCCCTCGATGAGCGAGCGGACGTCGGGGGGGCAGGGAGCCCTCTCAATCCGGTAGTCCACCACGGCCAGGTCAGGATGAATGCCGTGGCGGTGCAGGGTGGCGGTCACCATGTCGCCCACTGCAACCATGCGGTCCGTCCGCTCCCTGTCGTCCAGCTGGTCCTCGCTGAGCAGTTCGCCGATGGGGGTGGTACGGAGCTCGTCGCGCAGGCTGTGGGGCAGCGTGTACATCATCTGACCTTGAGGGCGTATTTTCCGGGCATCTGGATGCCCATGGCCTGGGCTATGCGGGAGCGCTGGGTGTCTATGATCACCACGTACCCCTGCCACTGGTCGGAGGTGGGCGAGTTGCAGAAGGCGCACACGTTTTTGTCGGTCATCAGGTGGCACTTCTTGCAGGCCTTCATTGTTGCTCCTTCTGCTGTTTTTTCTGCTGCTTCTTCTGCCTCTTCTCCTTCCATTCCTCCTTGCCCAGACCCGGCTGGCGCATGGTGAGGCCGATTTTGCTTTCCCGGGGGTTCATCTCGTTGAGGGAGATGGTGACGATGCGGGCCCGGACCCTGTCGCCCAGGCGCAGGCTGTTCTTGGTCTGCCGTCCCTCCATGCGCTTGTTTTCCACATCGATGACGATGTGGTCGTCCATAATCTGGCTCTTGTGGATGAGGGCGTCCAGGGGGCCGATGTGGCAGAAGGCGCCAAACTCCACGATGTCGCAGATGATGCAGTCCATGACCTCCTGCAGTTCCGGCTTGAAGGTGAGCGCGTCGAACTTGACGTCCTGATAGATGGCGCCGTCGCCGTGGATGATTTTGCCTTCTCCCACCCGCTCCACGTTTTTGGCGATGAGCACCAGGCCGAACTTCTTGTTCATGGTGCTCTCGAAGGTATCCTGGACGATGGCACTGCTGATGTCCTCCAGGTCCTCGCCGATATGCTCGGGCGGGATGCGAATGGTATTTTCCATCTTAACCATATAATACATGAAATCTCCTATCTGAAATAACCGCCTACAATATAAACATAATGGTGGCCTGGTGGCCGCAATGGGCCCGGCAAAAAAAGAAAGGGAACCCAAAAGCGGGAAATAGGGTGCGTCTGGGTGGACGCGGGGTTCCCCTCCTGCCTATTTACCCGGTGAAGCTACATAAACCTTTTTGTTTTTTCCGGCGGCGGGGACCAGCCGGGCAGGGCTTCATCCCGAAACGTTTCGAAAGTGATTTAACTCTTGTAGGGGGTGCTCCCGTTTGGGATGGGAGCACCTCGCAAGAGAATGAATCCCCAGGTAGCACAGCAGGTGAACAGGGCGTTTGACAGGCTGTTCATGGACCAGGTGGCCCGGGCCATCAAAAAAATCCGGGCACCCTGGACTCCCCGTCATACCGGTCGAC